>JACCEE011768639.1_pt1 | contig 23832 bp, 17 predicted proteins | sample 7449931 | NCBI WGS metagenome assembly JACCEE01 (sample SAMN15323457, study PRJNA562643) | freshwater metagenome | isolation source: river surface water | place: USA:Blue River Watershed | collected 2017-08-19 | reverse complement strand
TCAATGCACTTTACGCGGCTGGAGGCCCTTCAGATAAGGGAACTTTACGTGCCATCCAACTTATCCGTAACAACAAAAAAATCGCTGAAATAGATGTGTATGACCTGCTAATCAATGGAACAGCCAATTTGGATGTGCAGCTACAAGATCAAGATGTGATCCTGGTCAACCCTTATCTCGCTCGAGTGAAGGTGATGGGGGAAGTTAAGCGCCCCTTGGTTTTTGAGGTCACCCCTGAGGACAACCTAGAGGACATCCTTCGCTTTGCGGGGGGATTTACCGACTTGGCTTTTAAGGATCGCATTTCTATCTCTCGCATCACCGGAAATCAACGCTCTATCTCGGATGTATATCAAAACCAACTGGGACTTTTTAGCCTTAAAGGAGGCGATGAGGTGACTGTAGGAAGAATTATTGACCGATACACCAACCGAATTCAAATTAAAGGAGCAGTCTTTAGACCTGGAATTTTCTCCCTAACAGAAGGGCTTACGCTAACCCAATTAATCAAAAATGCAGATGGCCTCAAAGGTGATGCCTACACGCAGCGAGCCAGCATCTTGCGAACCAAAGGAGATCTCAGTTCAGAAGTCCTGGAAGTAAATCTTCAAGCGGTATTGGAAGGCCGCCAAGAAGATGTGGTATTACAGCGTGAAGATGTAATCCGTATTTCTAGCATTTATGACGTTCAAAACGAACGCTACATACAGATCTTGGGTGAGGTAAAGCGTCCGGGTACCTATCCTTATGCGGCAGGAATGACACCTGAAGAATTGATTCTCCTCGCCGGGGGCTTGCAAGAATCTGCCAACATAAAAGACATTGAAATTGCAAGAAGGCTGGAAGATTCAGATTCAGGAACGCTATCGGATATCATCACCACTTCCATCAATCCAGACTTATCCTTCAACCCGAATGCCATTTCCTTGGCGCCCTTCGATCAGGTAATCGTGCGAAAGCGCGCCAATTTTACAATGCAGCGACTCGTCTCTGTAGAAGGGCAGGTCAATTCTCCCGGAATTTTTGCGATTCAAACTAGTGTAGACCGGATCTCTGATTTGATAAAAAGAGCTGGAGGGGTCAATCAATTTGCCTACACCAAAGGTGCTACCTTGATTCGTAAAACAGAGTTTTTTAACACCGAGTCGGAGCAAGTGCGTAGACAGAAAAATTTGGAAGCACTACGCGTTCAGCTTCAGACCAATCCAACCAATCCTGAAGCACAGGAAGAGCTCCTTATTCGCCTTTTCAGAGACCTTCCAAAGGAAAAAGTGGAAAAAAAGGATTCTACAGCCAATACTGCCAAACGAGAATCTCTGGATCAAATTGCTGCAGAAACCCCTGGATTAGCTGTAAAAATCAAGGAAACAGAGGCCGTCGCCATCAATCTAGAAAAAATATTAGCCAACCCAGGGTCTGAGGAAGATTTGGTACTCGAGGAAGGCGATATTCTAAATGTGCCCAAGCTCTTACAAACCGTTCGTTTGCGTGGAGACGTAGTCTATCCGACTACCTTAAGGCACGAGCAAGGCCGTAGCCTTAGGTTTTACATCAATGGCGCAGGTGGGTTTGACCGAAGAGCCAATCGCAAGCAAACCTATGTTGTCTATGCAAATGGCGCAGTAAAACGGACAAAGGGGGCTTTTGGAATTCGAGCCTATCCAGCCGTAGAGCCTGGAGCTGAAGTGATCATTCCAAGTAAAGGACCAAAGGTGCCTCTTCGTCTTGGAGAATTAGTAGGCGTCACCACTGGACTGGCCACCTTGGCTTTGGTTATTTCTCAAATCAACCAACAGTAAACCCAATGAGCGGAAACACACATTTTTCGAATTCCCAATTTACCTTGAAAGAGGTGGTACAAAACTTGATCAATTGGGCACTATTTTTCAGCTCCAAATGGAAAGTTTTCCTGCTATTCTTCGTACTAGGGGCCGGTATGGGCGCTGGATATTCTCAACTAAAAGACCCTGTTTTTCATGCTGAAACTTCTTTCGTTTTGGAAGAAGAAGGAATGGGTGGAATTGGTCAAATGTCAGGGATTGCAAGCCTTCTCGGTGTTAATTTGGGTGGAATAGGAGGGACGAATGGACTTTTTCAAGGGGACAACATCATGGAGCTGTATCGCTCGGACCGAATGCTAGAAGAAACACTCTTGAGTCCCTTTGACAAAGAAAGTTTATTGATAGATCGGTTTATTGAATTCGAAGAGCTGGAATCTAAATGGGCCTCCACCATCGACCTATCGTCGCTGACATTTTCTACTTCAAAGGAGAACCATGGGGTCAAGCAGGACTCAGTAATTAAGGAAATCGCCAAGATCATCCGAGAAAAACAGCTAGTGGTAGTCAAGCCAGATCGAAAATTGAGTATTATTCAGGTAAATGTCTCTTCTAAAGATGAGGCGTATGCGAAGCTTTTCAACGAAACTCTGGTGAGCAAGGTGAATACCTTTTACTTGGAAACTAAGACCAAAAAAACAGGGGAAAACCTCCGTATTTTACAAGCTCAAGCAGACTCGGTTCGGGCAATTCTTGATGCAAGTCTAGGAACCTTGGCTGCCGAACAAGATCGCGTTCCAAATGCCAACCCATTGCTAAGTACTGCCACTGTCAATGGCCGCCGCAAACAAGTTGATGTTCAAACTAGCGCTGCAGTTTTTGAAGAAATTGTGAAAAATCTGGAGATGGCCAAAATCAACCACCGCATCAATACGCCATTAATTCAATTGATTGATTCTCCTAAGCTGCCCTTGAAAAGATCTGAAGTTAGATTGATGAAGGGGATGGTTTATGGAGCCATCATCTTCGGTATTTTAGCCCTCAGCTTTCTATATCTGAGAAGAATCTACCAAAAGCATTTGCAGGAAGTCTAAACCAAAGCTTCCATGTTTGAAAAAATCAATCTGTTGATCCCATTTGGGAATTTTATCCGGAATAAGTCTCTCCAGAACTTTCTTTTTCTGGCGTTGATTCAGTCCTCAACAATCTTGATTTCACTCATTTCCATGCCCCTACTGATTCAAAGTATTGGGGCGGAACAATTTGGATGGGTCAACTTATCCTTTTCCGTAATTATTGTATTCAATATTTTAGTAGGCTTTGGATTCAACTTGAATGCTCCTCGAGAAGTAGCCCTTAATCAATCCAATAAGGAAGCGCTTTCACAATTGGTCTCCAATGTATTTTCAGCCAAAATCCTCCTAGCCGTTTTTTCTACAGTCCTCATCTTGATCGGTGCCTATGGCCTGAATCTCTTCCAAGGATATCAAACCGTTTTAGTATTATCCGTATTTCTGCTCTTTTCGGAAGCCACCTTTCCACTCTGGTTTTTTCAAGGGATGGAAAAAATGAAGCTGATTTCCATAGCAAATGTCTTCAGCAAATTGCTTTATTTATTGGGCATTGTCCTTTTTATACGTGATCCGGAACAGTCCAAATGGGTCAACTTCATCCTAGGGGCATCAGGATTGGGGGTCAATATCCTATTGCTGATTTACATCCATTTTGTGTTGGAAATCAAATTTTACAAACCAAAATTCCTGAAGCTATTTACCTTATTGAAAAATACTGGCCTGCTTTTGCTATCCAATATTGTGACCCATTTCTCAATCAATGGTGGTTTGGTGGTGTTGAGTTTTTTTGCTTCCGCTACTACCTTAGGCCTGTTTAGTCTCGCTGAAAGAATATCCATGGTACTTCGGATGTTTCCTTCTATGGTAATCCATTCTATTTTTCCTCACTCTTCAAAGCTGATGAAAGAAGATCTAAGTGCTTTTGTTAGCTACCTAAAGAAGGTTAGTTTCATTTCTTTGGGGATTGGATTAACTGTTTCTTTAGCTGTTTTTGGCTTGGCTCCAATTATTGTTCAATTGTTTTCAAAAACGGAATTTACAGACTCCATCTCCTATTTGAGAGTTTTAGCATTTATCCCCTTTTTGGCCTGCCTCAATATCCTAAATGTGGTCATTTTTCTAGTCAATGGCCAAAACAACCTCATGTTCAAATCTTCTTGGATGATGGGGGTATTTATGATTTCCAATTCAATCTTTCTTGCCGGCCAATATGGGGCAATTGGCCTTTGCTATGCCATGTTATCTACCGAAATCGTGGTTTTTTTAATATGCTCCATATTAAATTGGGTACATAATCGACCCTTGATTTTAGCTATCTTAACTACTAGTAAACCCAATGCCGCTTGAAAAAGACGAGGGGATGACTCAATTCAGAGAAAATTTGGAAAAAGTTAGCAAAGAGCCCAACAGCCGGCCCAAAGTAGCCATCATCATCGTCAACTGGAATGGATATGACCTGACGAAGGCTTGTCTGGAGTCCCTAAAACAACTGCGGTACTCCAATTTTCAAATCGTGATGGTTGACAATGGTTCGGTAGACGGTTCGGGCGAGAAACTAAAAACCGAATTTTCAGACATTACGCTGCTTAGCAGTCCTGCGAATATTGGATTTACAGGAGGCAACAACCTTGGAATACAGTGGGCATTGGACCATTTTTTTGATCAAGTACTTTTGCTGAATAATGACACCCTTGTAGAACCTGACTTTCTGGATCCATTGGTTTCTTATTTAGAACAACATCTAGATTATGGCGCGGTACAACCCAAAATCATGTTTGAAGCGGAACAGGATAAACTATGGAATGCGGGTGGCGGATATTTTAGCTGGTTGGAAATGACTTGGTCAATCGGTATAGGAAAAACCGATGAGGGTCAATTCGATCAGGAAAAAGATACCCCCTGGATTACAGGATGCGCCATCCTTGTAAGGTCGGATGTAATCAGAAAGGCAGGAATGTTAGACAATCGGTTTTTTGCCTATTACGAAGATGTAGAATGGTCATTTCGAATCAAAAAATCGGGATTCAACCTTCGTTACCTTCCCCAATCCAAAATTTACCATGTTGCGGGCGGGTCCTCCAAAAAAATCAAAACCAAAGAAGGCGTAATCCCTCCAATCCTCCACTATTACCGGACTAGAAACCACCTCTTTTTAATCCGAAGCCATGCAAATCCTGTATCCTTTGTATTAAGTTTGTTGTACCAAACAGCAAAAAATGCTGCCTTCATCCTGTATTTGGGATTAAATGGTAGGTTCCAAAAAGTAAATGCAATTTTGAAAGGACATTATGAAGGTCTTTTTTCCAAATGAATCCATTTAATGAAAAGTACCAACACACAAGTATTCCCAGATATTGAAGCTTACTCCAAAGAAAGCGGATTAAGTACTGGAGTGCTTGAAGAGGCGTTTAAGCTTGAAAATCACTACCACAAATTGTTGGTAAAGGAAGAAGATGCTAAAAAAAGAGAGGGCTTATACGATGAATTCTATTCCAACCTCCTTCAATTTTACGGCAGAACAGCAAAGGAAGATTCTTCGCTTGAAGAAAGAATCGCAACCAAAAATCCACAGGTTACACTTTTTGAAAAAGAGCTGAAAGGAAAATCCATCATCGATTTTGGTTGTGGTGAAGGATATTTTCTAATGAACATCCAAAAAAATCTCCCTTATAAAAAACTTACTGGTGTGGATGTATTTATTCCCGAAACCCTCAAAAATCATCCAAATATTCAGTTCATTTCCTCCAGCATCATCAATTTCAGAACCGAAGAACAATTTGAAGTAGCCTTTTCAGACAATGTCATCGAGCACCTCTCACCATTGGATTTGATGGACCATCTTCAATCAGTCTATGAGAGCTTGATGCCTGGAGGAAAATTCATCTTAGTGATGCCTAATCGGCTTTTTGGACCGATGGATGTGACTCGAATAATTGACAATTCAAGCTCGGGGCGCATACGAGCACAAGGGGGGCATCTCAATGAATCCACTTACCATGAGATGGTAGGAGCGTTGACCGAAACTGGATTTTTCAATTTTCAAACGGTGCTACCCATCCCAAAATTCAAATACAGCACGTTTAAAAACAATAGGATAAAGACGGACTGGATCATAGGCATTGAGCAAAGTAAGTTTTTATTGAATATATTCAGGGGTATAAAAGTCAAGGGAAGGTGTCCTGTGAGGTTTACAGTGACCTTAATCTGTCAAAAGCCTGAACTGCATTGATCGCTCAAACACTTTTTATTTTAACACTTTTCGGTTACGCGCTGCTGCTGCACTTCACGCTGAAGGCCATGGCCTTCAATGGAAAGTGGGAGTACCTGGTGTTCTTTTTGGCAGCATACCTCCCCTTTCATATTACTTTCTTGAGTATTGTATTTCAAGCTACCAACTCCAAACTGCCAATCACATTTTTCCAGTTGGCCAAGGACTTGGTGGTCGTCGGATCTGTGCTGATTTTTGTACTCTACAGACGAAAGATTTTTGAGTATCCCATTCGCCTCCAACTTGTGGAATGGCTCTTTTTGGCATTTATTGGATTGGCATTTATTTTTCTTTTATTACCTCTTGAGGGGCCCAGTTTTGTGGAAAAAGCACTTTATTTCAAAAATATTCTCATTCCTGGCCTAGTGTTTTTTGTGGGTAGAAACACCAATTTTGAGGATTTTGAAGTCAAAAGATTGTTTCAGATCATATTTGTAATTGCGGTTTCTGCATTCGTGGTCAATCTCTTTGAAGCATTAATCGGTTCCCATTTACAAATATTTACGGGGTATGCCCTATTCAATTATGGCGTCTACGATATAGAGCCTTCTGGCAATTTTGGGTTATCCTGGACATTCGAAACCCAAGCCATGACCAAACGACTGGCCTCGTTTTTTGCAGATCCTTTGGAGTTGGCCAGTTCAGTGCTTTTAGGTTTTGCGGCAGGGCTAATCTGGTTTTTGACTTCCAAAAGAGAGGAAAGTTTCCCCTATATTCTAGTCATGCTTTGCGCTATGGGAAGTCTGTTTTTCTCAAGTTCAAGGGCGGCATTTGGTGCATTTTTTCTCATGTTGTTTTTTATTGCAGTGATTTTTAAGCTATATCGGTTGATCTTATTTGGTTTCAGTCTCGTCGCTGCATTTGTCATCTTCGTTGTATTCTTTGCCTCTGAAGACTTCTATTATTTCGTTATCGATACCCTAACATTCCAAAATGCTTCAAGCGTAGGCCACGTCTTGGAATGGATAACGGCCATTGACTCCATGATACAAAACCCCTTAGGCGTAGGATTGGCCACGAGTGGCAACTCCGGTAGTGTCACCGATGAAGCACGGATCGGAGGGGAAAACCAATTTCTAATCTATGGGGTGCAGATGGGTTTTTTAGGAATGTTTTTATACATCCTTCTTTTAGGGTTTTCCATAAGCCGGTCTATTCAGGTTTTCAGGCTAACTGAAAACGTCATGACGGCCCGGATTGCATTTACAGCTGCAGCGGTCAAAACAGGACTTTTACTACCCCTTTTCACGTCCAATGCAGAGCTGTTTGCCTATGTAAATTGGATCACTTGGTGGATGGTAGGCTATGCCATGAACGAATACTCCAAAATCAACGATGAAGAAGCATAGGCCAAAAGTAGTGGTGGATGTTTTTTACCTGTATGTGGCACAAACAGGAATCAGAACCTATATGGTAACTCTTTGCGATGAGATTCTCAAAAAAAACAACAGCGATTTTGACTATGTCATCAGCCCCAATTATCGGAAAGTAAAACAAAATCAGTTCTTCCGAGGAAAAACAGCCAAGTGGAAAAACCTCCTTTTTCAGCTGCTCTATTTCTTCAGAAAACAGGTGTCATTACCGATACTCTCTTTTTACCACCAAGCAGCGATCGTCTTCAGTCCTGACATTTTAAGTCCTGTTTTCGCAAAAGGGAAAAAAGTTTCCGTCATTCATGACACGTGTTTTTGGGATACTCCAGAACATTACCAAAGTCTTTGGTTGAAGTATTATCTCTATTTTTTAGAAAAAGGATTGCAAAAAAACGGGGAAATCATCACAATAACCCAGTTTTCTAAAATGCGGTTACAAGAGTTACCTCTTTTAAAATCAATTCCAGTGAAAGTGGTTTATCAGGCTTCCGGGCTTTCGGAAAGCTCAGCCCTTTCTGTTTCACAATCGACTACACATACAGACTATTTTCTTCATGTCGGGGTATTGGAAAAAAGGAAAAACCTGGGTTTACTAATCCAAGCATTTGATAAACTTACAAAAATAGAGGGCTATGAAAGCCTCCGGCTGGTGCTGGTTGGACAAAGGGGTCCTAGAGAAACTTTAGATGATTACGATCGTCTGGTTGAATTGGTCACCTCTCTGGGGTTGACTGATAAAGTTGATTTCACGGGATATGTAAGCCAAGAGCAATTGGCTTTTTATTTCCAGCACGCCTTGGGATATGCTTTTCCTTCAGCAAATGAAGGGTTTGGATTGCCTGTATTGGAGGCTTTCTCTTTTGGGTTGCCAGTCATCATTTCACGACAGGGGGCTTTGATGGAAGTGGCAGGAGACGCTGCTTTGGTTTTGGAAAAAAATGATGTTGAATCACTTTTTCAGTCCATGAAGCTTTTGGTGGATGATCCTGATTTAAGAAAGGAATTGGGAGAAAAAGGGAGAATCAGGTTGCAGGAATTTTCCGCGGAGAAGTTTTCCCTATCTTTGGAACAGGCCTTTACAGAAATTTTGAAGGGGTAATTTTCTTGGGAAATCCCCCTTTAGTTGAAATTGGGAAAGAAGGAAGAAAAATAATTATCGAATACTTTTCTGAGGATCGTTACATCAAAAATTTGAATGAGATTGTAGCAACCTTTATTAAAAAATAAGTGAATAAATGGGAAGCAAGCCCTCTCCTAGTGATATAAAAGTAGCCATCATGGGTGCGAAAGGCTATCCCTATGTGTATGGTGGCTACGATACTCTAGTGAAAGAATTGGGCGAGCGCCTAGTGGAAAAAGGAGTCTCTGTGCGGGTCTACAACCACCGGTCCTTGTTTCCCTCACGCCCCAGATTCGTCAATGGTATAGAGTGCATCTACACTCCTGCCCTAGAAAGCAAAAGCCTTACGCAACTGAGTCATACCTTTTTTTCCATGCTCCATGCTTGCTTTTCGGATGTGGATGTGATTTTCGTAGTCAACTCTGGAAACGGGCCTTTCGGGTGGATTGCTCGCTTTTTTGGCAAGCCTACAGCGATCAACGTAGACGGTCTCGAATGGCTACGGCCCAAGTGGCAAGGTTTGGGCGCCCGGTATTTTAAGTGGGCTTCCAAGATGGCAACCCGATCTTTTGACCAAATCATTAACGATTCCGATGAAATGAGAAGGGTATACCTGGAGGAATTTCAAAAAGATTCGGTAGTGATTGCCTACGGAGCCAATCCCAAGGATGAGGTGGAGGATGCGCCTTTGCAAGCCTGGAATCTCCACTCACGGGAGTATTACCTGATCGTAGGGCGCTTGATTCCAGACAACAATGCGGATCTCATCATTGATGGGTTCCTACAATCCAAATCAACCAAGCCCCTAGTCATCGTGGGAGATGCTCCTTTTTCAGATGCATGGGCCCAGAAAGTGAAGATGCAAGAGGGTCCCCGCGTCCTATTTACCGGCTATGTCACCGACCCGCTGATTCTTGCCTCCCTCTATTCACATTGTTACGCATATTTTCATGGGCATGAATTCGGCGGCACCAACCCAGCCATGCTCAAAGCCTTGGGATATGGTTGCGCCATTCTGGCCTTAAATACTCCTTTTAACCAGGAGATGCTCCAAAACGGAAAGCATGGGTGGTATTTCGAAAAAACGAGTGCGGCAGTACAGCAACTCGTGGAAAAAGCAGAGGCCGGATCCACAGAACTTCAAGAGTTACGGGAAACTGCCCGTCAAGGGCTTACTGAGAAGTATTCCTGGGAGCACGTCACAGAGCAGTACCTGGAAGTTTTCCACCGGCTTGCCAAAAAATAACATGAGTTTTCACGCGAATCAACTCGGAAAATACCCGCTGATCTGCGTTGCTTTTTCCCCGAAAATCTGCGTAAAACCCTCTTCTAAATTGGATTAGCTGATTATCCGCTTTTTCACCAGTAACGGAATAAAATAAGGTTTGTAGTTCAATTAGGTGAGCTGTGGTCCGTGGGCTGTCGTCTGTGGACGATTCGATTAACGAAGAAAACTCCAGGCCAGGATCCTGCTCCGCTTATTTCCTTGTCCCATTTCGATTACGCATTGAGACTTTACCCCTGCTTTTTCAAGTTGCCCCTGGAAGTAGGGAAGATGAGTGCCTTTGGATACCAATACCGTAAACCAGCCAACCTGCTTTTGGAATGCCACGCTCTCCTGAATCATCCGTCCAATAAATCCTAATTCACCCCCCGCAGTCCACAATTCTGCTGCCTGACCTCCAAAATTCAGTATTGGATCAGCAGGGGCTTTCCCTTTCAGATTTTTGATTTTCCGTTGACTTCCTTCAAGCGCCACTTCTGCAGATTCATGAAAAGGAGGATTGCACATACTCAGGTCAAAATAATCTCCTTCTTCAATGACGGTCTGGAAAACAGCATCTACATTTGCTTGGTACCGCAGCGCCACCTTATCCACTAGTCTCGAATTAGCAGCGATGATTTTTGCTGCATTGGAAAGGGCCTGAAACTCAATTTCAGTGCCCACAAAACTCCACCCAAAAAGACTTGTTCCCAAAATAGGGTAAATCAGGTTGGCGCCGGTTCCTACATCTAGCACCCGTATTTCAGCACCCTGAGGAACTCTTCGGTTGTGATCCCGAGCAAGCAAATCTCCTACATGAAGCACATAATCTGCTCTTCCAGGTATTGGGGGACAAAGGTATCCTTCCGGAATGTCCCAGTAACTTAGTTCGTAAAAATGAAGAAGCAAGGCTTTATTGAGCAGCTTGACCGCATTTGGATTGGCAAAGTCAATACTAAGTTGCCCATACGCATTGGTAAAAATGACCTCCTTCAATTCCGGAACCGTCTCTGCCAATGCAGGTAGGTCATAGCGTCCTTGATGGAGATTTCGAGGGTGGAGCCCAGCCCCTTTTTCTTTGGATTTCATGGGTTCAGCTTAGAGGAACCGTACCGCATCAAAAGATGCGGTTTCGGAAGATGTCAGTAGGAAGGCGATCCAAGTGAATCAGGTGGCCATTTACCACCGCATGGGTTGGCTTCCCTTCTCGGGTTAAGAAAAAGTTGGGCACGGCCCCCGTGGTCCATCCTCCGGAAAACTTGTCGCTGCTTTTCAACACCACCAAAGGAAGACCGTGCAACTGTCTTGGGCTGCCCTGTTTCACTTTAATGGCCATAAAGCCCTGACGCAGGAGATCCATTGCTTTTTCAAGAGTTACCTCCTTTACGCTTTCAAAAGGAGCAGGAAACACCTTGCCTTCCTGATACTTAAGGCCAGTAGCATCTAGGGTCTCCATTCCATAAAAAACTTGCATGTCTCCTAGATCCTCCACCGAGCCCGCAAGGAAATATCCTCCAGCAGACTCTGTTTCCCGTCTTCGTATGGCTAGGTCTAGTGGATACCAGTTGCCACTTACGGGCACCTGCACCTCGTTGATCACCAAATCCATCAACTGGAAGCCATTGTCAGGAATGGCAAAATATTCTGCCGTCTGGTACTGGGTATAACTCTTAGTGGCGATGGAATGCAAAGCATTCAAGAGAATCATAAAGTTGATCTTACGAATTTGTTGCTTCTCAGTATCTCCGATTAAGCCTCCTGATTCTATCAAAATAGTGCTTGTTCCCCATTTTTGAATGTTGTCACCAAAAGCTCTTGGCTCAAAGGCATCGTCATACTTGCCCACCTGGCCTGGGATAAGTTCCTGCAGGAGCTCGTTCATCCCTGCAATGGTCTGCATCGCCCTTCCACGAACCTCATTGATCTCCGTAGCTTCGTTGTATGCTGGGGCCAACAGGGAAATGGTCGCTTGCTTTGGGGTATTGACCACGTTGTAGTAGATCTGCTGATCATGAAGATTGAATCCAAACTCGGGCTCAAAGTCATCCCTAGCTTTTTTCAAAATTACTGCCTCTGGAGAAATCAAGGAAATAGCATCTCGATTGAGGTCAATGTCCAAGGCGTTTCTCCGCTTAAACGCATCTGCCCCATCCGGGTTGAGCATGGGAATAAACTTGAGTTGCAGCTGGGACCGAAGGGTCTCCCGCAACTCTTGATGTGGGTCTCCATTTCCCTCTAGAAAGTTAAATAGATCAAACAAGGCCATCGTTGCCGTGCTCTCGTTGCCATGCATCTGCGACCAGAGCATCACTTTGGTCGCGCCGGTTCCCCAGTCCAGGGAACTGATGGACTTCCCCATGACGGAATTTCCGAGTGACTTGACCTGAAATTGAGCAGCATGCTTCTGAATCAAGGGCTGCAAGTCAGCATGGGTAAATCGCCGATGCGTAATTGCCGGTTCACGGTAGGTTTCATAAGCCGAGGCCAAATCTGCGGCTTTCAGGCGAGGAGCTACCGTTTGGGCTTGAGAAAAATTTAGGCCCATGCCAAGAAAAAGTAGCGGTACAAACAGCCTCTTTTTCAAACCAATCCATTGGTGATGCATATCTTTTCAGGTATTTTGAATTAAAACTAGGGAAAGGACTGCAATAATTCCCCCTATTTTTGTCAAACCCAAAAAAATCATGCCATGAATTTACATGTCCAAGGCTTTGACCTTCCTTTGAAGCACCGCTTTACCATCGCCCATCAAAGCCGCGAGGTACAGGAGACCCTTGTAGTCAGGCTAGAAGATGGCGGTCTCTATGGCCTAGGGGAGTCTACCACCAACCCATTCTACGGCATTACCTTGGACAACATGCAGGAGGCCTTGGAAAAGGTCAAACCTATTCTTTTGGGAGGAGGGTGGAATACCCCGCCCGAATTGTGGGAACTAGGAAAAGAGGTTTTTCAAGCTAACCCCTTCGCACAATGTGCACTTGATCTAGCCGCTTGGGACTTGTACACCAAAAAGCAGGGAAAAAAACTTTACGAATACCTGGGACTAAATCCAACCCAAATTCCAACTACCAACTTTACCATCGGCATCGACACGGTCGAAAAAATGTGTGCCAAGTTGAAAGAAGTGGATTGGCCTATATACAAGATAAAATTAGGCACTGCACATGACTTGGAGATCGTACGAGAGCTCCGCAAGCACACCCAGTCCATCTTCCGAGTGGATGCCAACTGTGCCTGGACGGTAGAGCAAACCATCACCAATTCTGAAGAACTAGCCCGCCTTGGGGTCGAATTTATTGAGCAGCCTTTGGCAAAAGATAACCTAGAAGGAATGAAAGAGGTGTATGCTCAGTCCAAACTTCCTCTCATGGCGGATGAAAGTTGCATCCACGAAAGCGATGTTGAAAAATGTCAGGGGAGATTTCATGGGATCAACATCAAACTAGTCAAAGCCGGGGGAATCACCCCTGCGCTACGCATGATCCAACATGCCAAATCCTTGGGTCTAAAAACCATGGTGGGCTGCATGACCGAGTCTTCAGTGGGAATCAGCGCTATCGCTCATATCTCTCCCTTACTGGATTATGTAGACATGGATGGTTCGATGCTGCTAGCCAAGGATCCTGCGCGAGGCGTACAGATTTTTCCTACGGAAGTCCGCTTCCCAGAAGGGCCTGGAATCGGCGCAGAATTGGTTTCTTAGGCTTCGCCCACTATCAATTTAAATCCTTCACCATGAACGGTGATGATTTGCACTCGAGGATCGTCCTTCAAAATTTTACGGATTTTGCTCAAGTACACGTCCATGGAACGTGCATTGAAGTAACTGTCATCGCCCCAGATTTGCTTCAAGGCATGACTTCGGTTGACTAGCTTATTAGTTTCGGAGGCAAGTAGTCTGATCAGTTCGTTTTCCTTGGAGGTAAGCTTGTGCTTTCCTTCTGGCCCTTCGATGTATTGCTCATCGTAGTGAAGCACAAATGCCCCAAAGGAGTACGTTTTTAATGGGCTTACGGCTACTCCTTTTTGCGTACGCTTGAGGATCGCTGATATTCGTAACAAAAGTTCCTCCATGCTAAAGGGCTTGGTCAGGTAATCGTCTGCTCCGATTTTTAAGCCATCGATTACATCCTCTTTTTGATTTTTGGCGGTAAGGAATAGTATCGGTTGATCTTCCTGTACTTTCTTTATTTCCTTGGCCAAGGTGAAGCCGTCTTTTTTGGGCATCATCACATCCAGCAGACACAAGTCAAATTTGTCTTTCTTAAACTTATTCCAACCCTCCTCTCCGTCTCGACAAAGCGTGGTATCGTATCCCTTCATTTGTAAGTATTCCTGCAGGATGTCTCCTAAGTTGGGATCGTCTTCTACAACTAATAGTTTGGCCTTGCTCATTGTTTTTTAGGTAGGTTAATGGTGAAGATACTCCCTTTTCCAAGTTCAGACTGCACCTGGATCGTGCCGTGGTGAGCCTCAAGCATCGTTTTTACATAGGACAAACCCAAGCCAAAGCCTTTTACATCATGGACATTGCCAGTAGGAACGCGGTAGAATTTGTCAAAAATCTTTTTTACCGTATCCCTACTCATGCCTATTCCCTGATCCTGTAAGGTGATCTGCACTTCGGAGCCCTGTTCTTTTACGGCCAATCGGATCATAGGGTTGGATGGAGAATACTTGTTGGCATTGTCCAGTAGGTTGTTGAAAAGGTGGGTCAAGTGAAAGATATCTCCTACGATATAAGGGTCTTTCATTTCTCCGCTATACTCCAATTTTCCTCCCCTGTTTTCTACTTGGAGCGCAAATTGATCCATGCAAGCCTGCAACATGGCCGGGAGGTGAATGGACTCCAATTTGAGGTTAAACTCATTTCTATCCAGAGCTGCCGCCTGCAATACTTTTTCCACCTGCTCCACCAGACGCGTATTTTCTTCTCGAATAATTCCCAAGTACCTGTTCCGGAAGGTATCCTGATTGCTCAACTCGGGATCCTGCAAGGCCTCCACCGCTAGGCTTACTGTGGCAAGCGGAGTTTTAAACTCGTGGGTCATGTTGTTGATAAAATCATTTTTGATGTCAGAAAGCGCTTTCTGCTTTAAAATGATCCGTATTGCGTAGTAAAAACAAAAAATGATGACCAGAATAAATAGGATAGAACTAGAAATCGGAAGCCAGACCTGACGAAATACGTGTGTACTTTTCTCTGGAAAATAGACGTAAATGAAATTGTCGTTGCCCAGAATATCGTTCGGAAACAATTTGGATTGAAGTCCTTCCCGAAGCAAAACCTGGGAGTCCAGCAGCTGTCCAACTCCAATGAGCTCTCCTTCACCGGGCTTAATTCCCAACTCAAAATCCTCCGTGATTCCCTTTTCCAGCAACTGACTTTTCAACAAGCGGCGTAGCTTTGCCGTGTCGAGACGATCCATGATCGCTTGCTGACCTTCTGCGAGTTCGGAAAAGGCCTGATTCATCAACTCAATCTTGATGTTGGTCTTCCGGATTTTATCCAAGGCATCATCGGAAAGATTTACCTCGGTATCAAATTGAGGCACAATCCCGGTGTAGGGCCTGGGCTGCTCCCTCGCAAATCGCTGTTTGTTTGTTAAATACTCCAGCTGCCGCTCTTTTTCCTGAAGCAAAATCTGCATTTCGTCCGGGGTAAACATGGACGAGGCCACCTCTGGCGTCATGTAGGCAAAAAAGTTTTCCAACTCCGACATAATCGACACATCCAATCCTCTAGAAAGTAGCATTCTACGAAAGGTGCTGCTCACCTGGGGTACAGGGGATAGAACTAGCGTATCTACTAGGGACGGTCTTGTATAGGTTCGGGTGGGGTTAACCTGCAACTCAATGGGATCAATTTTTTTGAAAATGGACTCCTTTAACTCTGGGTCCTTAATCAATTTATTGAGGAGCACATCTGAGGTCTCTCCCTTCTCCAATTCCGCGACAGTGCCTGACAATGCCTGCAGTGCGTTTTGATCAAAACGCTCCTTGTTGATCCGAATGGCATTTCGTATCCAATAGTATTGGAATCCCATCAAGCCAAAGCTTGCCAGGGACATCAAAACAATAATCAACGTAATGCTGCTTTTGGACATGCTACAAAATTAAGCGGATACGGTGGCGAGGAGCCCCTGTTAACATGTTTTAACGGGTAATCTAAAGAAGTTTCTTTCTTATTCCCCTTTTTGCCCGTATTCTAGCGTTCTGAATTTGTTGGTTTTCTAAATTACATACCCCAAAAAAAGGAAGGTTCTATGCCTTCCTTTTTTATTGTTTAGGTATTTTTGCCTTCCTATTCTAACCCACTTCACCACGTGCTCAAGCCCACGCACATTCAAGGCGTCTCCATAGAAGACCTCGCTGCACAATTTGGAACTCCACTTTACCTCTACGATGGGGAAAAAATTGTTCAGCAAATCACCGCTCTCCAGAAGGCATTTGCTGCCGTTCCCCTTCGGATAAAATATGCTACCAAGGCCCTTTCTAGCCTAGGAATTCTTCGCCTCATCCGCAAAGCAGGGGCTGAGTTAGATGCCGTATCCATCGAGGAAGTGAAGTTAGGCCTCCTTGCGGGCTCTACTCCTGCAGAAATCATGTACACTCCTAGCGGAGTAAGCTTTGCAGAAATCCAAGAAGCCGTACAAATCGGGGTGATGATCAATCTAGATAGTTTGCCTCTTTTGGAACGATTTGGACAAACGTACGGGAGCACCGTGCCCGTGTGCATTCGAATCAACCCACACATTCTTGCGGGAGGCAACCTGAAAATTTCGGTAGGCCACAAGGACAGTAAGTTTGGAATCTCAATCGAACAGCTTCCACAAATTCTTGAGCTTGTACAGCGTTACCAGATCCCTGTAGTAGGCCTACACCTACACACGGGCTCAGATATCTTGGATGCTTCCGTGTTTTTAAAGGGAGGAAACGTCCTTTTTGAAGCTGCCCTCCACTTCCCAGACCTCAAGTTTTTAGACTTTGGAGGTGGATTCAAGGTAGGATACCATCCCGATGACAAGGCTACCGATGTGGCAGAAGTAGGACGGATAGTGGGTCAGGCTTTTCAAGCATTTTGTGCCAAATACGGGCGTCAACTAGAGCTTTGGCTAGAGCCAGGAAAATTTTTGGTCAGCGAAGCGGGTTATTTGGTCGTCAAGACAACGGTGGTCAAGGAAACGCCCACACTAAACTTTGTAGGCGTGGATTCCGGACTCAATCACCTCATCCGCCCCATGATGTACGATGCCTACCACCACATTTACAACCTCAGCAATCCTACCGGTGAGCTACATACCTACACCATCGTGGGCTACATTTGTGAGACGGATACCCTAGGGTCACAGCGTAAACTGAATACGGTGAAAGAAGGTGACCTACTGGTCATCCAAAATGCTGGAGCTTATGGCTTTACCATGGCCTCCAATTACAATGCACGACTACGGCCTGCCGAAGCGCTGGTTTGGGAAGGCAAGGCTTTTCTCATTCGGGAAAGAGAACGCTTTGAAGACCTCCTCCGCAACCAGGTTTCTATCGACCTCTAAAGGAATCCCCAGAATCCTGCTAGAAGTAAATCCGCAATTCTTGCACATCGCCAAACATTCTTTTCAAAAAAGGGCTTTAGTAACTAAAGCCCTTTTTTTATGACGAAGACCCTCCGTTTGGTACTGGGAGACCAGCTCAATAGCAAGCATTCTTGGTTTGCTGTACCCAACTCCTCCGTTACCTACCTGATGCTAGAAATGCGTCAGGAGACCGATTACGTCACCCATCACGTCCAAAAAGTGGTTGGTTTTTTCTTGTCCATGCGCCAATTCGCAAAGGAACTTCAAGAGCAGGGCCACCAATTCATCTACCTGACCCTTGACGATGCACAAAATCAACAAGCCCTACCTGCCCAACTTCAGACCTTGGTCTCCAAGCACGGGTTTACTCGATTTGAATACCTGCTCCCAGACGAATACCGACTGGATCAGCAACTAAAGGCTTGTTGTGCAGACCTTGGGATCCCTTACGAGGCAGTAGATACCGAACATTTTCTGAGTGACCGGGAGTTTTTAATGTCCTTTTTCAAAGGAAAAAAGACCTTCTTGATGGAATCTTTCTACCGGGAAATGCGCCGCAAGTACCAGATCTTGATGGAAGGAAGCCAGCCACTGACCGGCCAATGGAATTACGACCAAGACAATCGACAAGCCCTCAAAGACAAGTCCCTCCTCCTTCCGCCCCGACTCCATCCAAAGCAGGTTGGACCGATACTAGACATGCTGGATCGCTGTGGGGTGAGCACAATAGGTTCTCTAGATTCCGAAGCATTCGTCTGGCCCACCTCCCGAAAAGAAAGCCTTGAACTCCTGGATCATTTTTGTGAACACTTACTCGTACACTTTGGCTCCTACCAGGACGCGCTCACTACCTGGGATCCCTACCTTTTCCATTCCCGCTTGAGCTTTTCCCTCAATTGTAAAATGATCTCCCCCTTGGAGGTAGTGCAGACGGTGGAGGCATACTGGTCAAAGAATCAAGATCTAATTGGCATTGCCCAAGTGGAAGGATTTATCAGGCAAATTATCGGCTGGAGGGAATACATGCGGGGAATCTACTGGGCAAAAATGCCTGAATTTGCCCAACTCAACTACTTTGGACACGATAGGAAACTTCCGGATTGGTTTTGGACAGGGAATACAAAAATGAACTGCCTTAGCCAATCCGTTCACCAGTCCTTGGACTTGGCCTATGCGCACCACATCCAACGACTAATGGTGACGGGCAACTTTTCCCTTTTGGCGGGCATCCATCCTGATGAGGTCGATCGGTGGTACTTAGGCATCTACATCGACGCCATCGAATGGGTCGAAATCACGAATACCCGCGGCATGAGCCAATTCGCAGACGGCGGCATCGTCGGCACCAAGCCCTACGTGTCCTCTGCCAACTACATCAAAAAGCAGGGCAACTACTGCGGCAGCTGCGCCTATCAAGCCGACAAAAAAACTGGAGAGGGGTCCTGCCCCTTCAATAGTCTCTATTGGCACTTTCATGCGCGCAACCGAGAGCTGCTCGAGAAAAACCCACGCATTGGCATGGTCTACCGCACTTGGGACAAGATGGGTAATCAGCAAGCCATACTCGCGCAAGCCGAGGCCTACCTACTTGATATTGAACAACTGTAATTTCTGAAAGAGATTACTTTTCTACAGTGATTTAGTCTCCAATCCACTCCGCGACAAAGAGATTGGTGTCGCGTGTACCGCCGTTGTTGCGATTGGAAGCAAACACCAAGTACTTGCCATTGTTGGAAAATACCGGAAACGCATCAAAAGTGCCATCATGCGTAATTCGGGTGAGCCCTGTGCCATCTAGGTTAACCATAAATAGGTTGAAGGGATAGCCCCGTTGCGTTTGGTGGTTGGAGGCAAAAATCAACTTCTTGCCAGATGGATGAAAAAATGGAGCCCAGTTGGCCTTACCCAAACTGGTAATCTTGCGGATGTCTGTGCCATCCACATTGGACACATACAGTTCCATATCGGTAGGCTTCACCAATCCTTCTTTGAGTAAGTCTTTGTATTCTTGGATCGCTTCCGGAGTCTGTGGTCGAGAGGCTCTCCAGACCAACTTGGTTCCATCGGGAGAGAAGAATGCGCCCCCATCGTAGCCCAATTCGGTTGTTATTTGTTTGACGTCGGTCCCATCAATATTCATGGTAAACAATTCCAAGTCACCTGTACGCATGGAAGTAAACACGATTTTATCTCCTTTTGGAGATACCGTGGCTTCGGCATCGTAGCCTTCCTCCTTTGTCAATTGGGAAAGAATATTTCCCTTCATGTCTGCTGTGAAAATATCAAAGCTAGGGTAGATTGGCCATACGTATTTGCCATCTGCTCTTCTCTCAGGAACTGGTGGACAGGCCGGGTCTACCAAGTGGGTAGATGCATAGACAATCGTTTTATCGCCCGGGAGAAAATAGGCGCAGGTCGTACGGCCTAATCCTGTACTAAGCCTTGCGGGAGTGTTTTTAGATAGATCATCATTTTTCCAGTCTAGGTAAAACATCTGATCGCAGGAGTTTCCCCATTTGGCGAAGTCCGATTGAAATACCAGCTTGCTATCATCAAAAGACCAGTACGCCTCTGCATTGTTGCCCCCAAAAGTAAGCTGCTTGATATTTTTGAGGTATTTCATTTCCTCAGGATGAAGCAAAGCCGAATCTGAAGCGGATCGCTTCTCTTGTGCTACAAGGGTAAGGGATGTGATAAGTAGGGGGAGTACAATTCCCAGCTGGCGTAAAGTTTTCATCTATAATCTTGACTAGAAAGAATGTGCCGGCAAAGATACTACTTATTATCTTTGGGCTAAATATCCCTCCCAATGAAACTACAACTATTTAAATTTCTCCCCCTTCTTGTCTTTGCGCTACTCGTTGGATCCTGTGATGGCCCTCCTACGGACGAAGAATTACACGCTTCGATGAAAAAAGACGTGTACTTTCTTGCTGCCGATGACTTGGGCGGAAGAGCCATTGGTACCACTGGCGAGCAAATGGCCGCAGACTACCTTGCCCAAGAGTTTGAAAAGTTAGGGCTAACCCCCATGGGTACAGAAGGGTTTTTCCAGGAATTCACAGTTTCCAAACCAAGCAATCCTCATGAGGAGGCGGTGATTGGTACAGATGGTGCGGGAGTTACCGGTCGAAATGTAATTGCCTATTTGGATAAAAAAGCAGACAAAACGATCGTCATCGGCGCCCACTTTGATCACTTAGGCATGGGTGGACAAGGCTCCCTCCACCGAGGTGATTCTGCCATTCACAATGGTGCTGACGACAATGCCTCTGGTACTGCAGCACTTTTGGCGCTTGCTAAGATTTTCAAGTACGAAACATTGAAAAGCAACATTCTCTTCATTGCCTTTTCTGGTGAAGAAAATGGGCTTTGGGGCTCCAATTATTTCGTCAAAAACCCAACCCTAGACCTGAAGACGGTCAACTACATGATCAACATGGACATGGTGGGTCGACTAAACGAAGAAAAATCCCTTGCTGTCCATGGAGTGGGCACAAGTCCTAGTTTTTCCCCTGTGCTTGACCCCATCAATACAGATAGCCTCAAATTGGTTCCTTCAGAATCTGGCGTAGGCCCATCGGATCATACTTCTTTTTACCTCCAGGACCTGCCAGTGCTGCACTTCTTCACAGGTCAGCATGCAGATTACCACAAGCCTAGTGATGATTCGGAAAAAATCAACTACGATGGCCTGGTCAAGGTGGTGCGCTACATTTCTCGGATGATTGCAGGGCTAGATGCTGAGCCGAAGTTGGCCTTTACCAAAACCAAAGATTCCAGTGATTCTCCTCGATTTACCGTTTCCATGGGTGTAGTGCCAGACTACCTCTACGATGGCAAAGGGATGCGGGTCGATGGGGTATCAGAAGGTAAGCCTGCCCAAGCTGCTGGCTTGATGAAAGGAGATATCGTCATCCAACTAGGAGATTCCACGATCAACGACATGATGGGCTACATGCGAGCCTTGAGCGTGTTTAAAAAGGGCGATTCTACCCAAGTGGTCGTGCAGCGCGCAGGACAACGCCTGGAGACGAAGGTCAAATTCTAAGAATTCGCCTCAACAATTCATAAGCCGTTGAACAGTAATTGTTCAACGGCTTTTTTGTCTCTGTAGGCCTGTAGGCGTTTTTCTATGAATCCAAATTCCCTTCAATCTCCAATTTTTTCCGTTTAACACCCCCATTTTTCACCCCCCAAAAAAGCGCCTATCGATTTGTAAATCCAATCCTTTGGGCTGATATTGAAGGAATTAGCACATCAAATACCCACACTATGAAAACCAATAGACGTTCTTTCCTTCAAAAAATCGGCTTGGGATCTGCTGCTTTCGCTGCCGCTCCCTTGGCAGTGAGTGCCTCCTCTTCAAATTCTACTCCAGCAGCAGACTCAGAAGAGCAATACCTCCACATCGGGGATGACATTGCCGTAGCAAATACTTCTTTTGGGAAAATCAGAGGCTACCAACTCAATGGAGTCTTTACCTTTCTTGGGGTTCCCTATGGAGCAGACACCTCCGGAAAAAATCGCTTTATGCCTCCACAAAAACCCAGTCCTTGGGAAGGCGTCAAAGACACCATTTGGTGGGGAAATACCGCTCCTCAAATCATGGACCGACGCTACGCCAATTCCCATGCTTCCTTTGCAGACCACTGGAACTACGACGATGTGTCTGAAGATTGCCTCAAGCTCAACTTATGGACTGCCGCCCTTGGGGATGGAAAAAAACGCCCTGTCTTGGTATGGTTACATGGGGGAGGGTTTACAAATGGAAATGGAATCGAACAGGATGGCTACCACGGAGAAAATTTTGCCAAAAAAGGAGAGGCGGTCTTTGTATCCATCAACCATCGACTTGGACCGATTGGATTTACAGACCTCTCTGGAGTAGGAGGCGAAAAGTATGCTGCTTCCGGGAATGTAAGCCAGCTAGACATCATCGCATCACTGCATTGGGTGCGAGACAATATTGCCAACTTTGGCGGCGACCCCAGCAATGTTACCATCATGGGACAATCTGGTGGGGGAGCAAAAGTAACCTGTACAATGGCCATGCCGGCCGCCAAAGGGCTAGTACATAAAGGCGTTGCCTTGAGCGGAAGTATGCTCAAAGCGAATGATCAAGAATACAGCAGAAAGCTGGGAAGCTATGTACTTGAGGCAGCAGGCTTCGCTCCCCACGAGGTGGACAAACTTCAAGATATCCCTTGGAGAACCTACATCGATGTGGCCAACAAAGCCCTAGATCGCTTGCGCAAAGAAAACCCTTTGCCTGGATTTAGAGGTGGCTTTGGTCCAGTAGCAGATGGGGTAAATGTCCCAAAAGGGGAGTTCTTTAGTAGTTCATCCGACCACACCAATGACATGCCGTTGATGATCTGCACTACCTTTCACGAATGGGGGGCTACACGAACCAACCCAGCTTTAGAAGCAGCTGGAGAAGCAGAAATCATTGAGGCCATGAAGTCCCGATTTGCAGACAAAGCGGCGGCGGTTTACCAAGCCTACAAAAGCAATTTTCCCGGCAAAAAGCCTGCAGAAATCATGACCTTGGCCGCTTCCAACCGACAGAATGCGGTGGCTTGTGGCAACGCAAAAGCCAAACAAAAAGCACCGGTTTACATGGCCTGGTTTGGCTGGGAGCCCAACTTATACAATGGCCGAATGCGTGCATTCCATTGCATTGACATTTGTTTTTGGTACGACAATACAGACCGCATGTATACCCATACGGGTGGAGGAAAGCGGCCTCGAGCTCTTGCAGAAAAAATGTCTGCCTCCTTGCTCGCGTTCATGAAAACAGGCAATCCAAATGGAGCAGGGCTACCCTCCTGGCCTAAATTTAGCGTTGAAAAAGGAGAAACCATGGTGCTCAACGATGTCTCTGAGGTTCAAAACGATCCAGATCGAGCAGCACGAACCGCGCTACCTACCCCTTGATTTTAGGGGGCTGATGCTTAGTGGTTCGTTTGTTACGCGATAATTCCATAAACGGAAAACAGGGGATAAACTGACTTTTTTCTTTAAAAAAGTTTGGCTTATCCCCTGTTTCATTCATTTGGTTGTAAATTTCCGATTCAAATCGACGACCAATGACTACGTTCAACAACTATACCGTTCCCTACACCCCTGCAAAGGCCTATTCCAAATCGGTAGCCTATTTTTCGATGGAATTTGCCATCCACCAGCCGCTAAAGATCTACAGCGGAGGGCTTGGCTTCCTTTCGGGCTCCCATTTGCGCAGCGCCTACGAACTCAAGCAAAACTTGATTGGCATCGGTATCCTTTGGAAGTATGGCTACTACGATCAACTTCGCAATCAGGACCAAACCTTAAAGCCGGAGTGGTACGAGAAAAACAACAGTTTTTTGGAGGACACCGGAAT
>JACCEE010350724.1_pt1 | contig 23846 bp, 23 predicted proteins | sample 7449931 | NCBI WGS metagenome assembly JACCEE01 (sample SAMN15323457, study PRJNA562643) | freshwater metagenome | isolation source: river surface water | place: USA:Blue River Watershed | collected 2017-08-19 | reverse complement strand
TGGCCGAGGGCGACTGGGATGGCTGGAAACTGCTGACCGAACGCCTGGGCGACAAGGTGCAACTGGTGGGCGACGACCTGTTTGTCACCAACACCAAGATCCTGAAAGAAGGCATCGACAAGCACATTGGCAACTCGATCCTCATCAAGATCAACCAGATCGGCACCCTGACCGAAACCTTCGAAGCCATCGAGATGGCCAAGCGCGCGGGCTACACCGCCGTGATCAGCCACCGCTCGGGCGAAACCGAGGATTCCACCATCGCCGACATCGCCGTGGGCCTCAATGCGGGTCAGATCAAGACCGGCTCCTTGAGCCGCAGCGACCGCATGGCCAAGTACAACCAGCTGCTGCGCATCGAGGAAGACCTGGGCGACATCGCGTCCTACCCCGGTCGCGATGCGTTCTACAACCTGCGTTGACCCTTGCTGAGCTGCTGACATGAGTCGACCTCTCACCTGGATACTCCTGGCCCTGCTGCTGGTGTTGCAAAGCCAGCTGTGGATCGGTCGCGGCAGCATTCCGGATGTGATGCGTCAGCAGCAGCAACTCGCCAAACAGCGCCAGGAAAACCAGCAGGCCATGGTGGTCAACCAGCGACTCATGGCCGAGCTGCGCGACCTGCGTGAAGGCAAAGAGATGATCGAGGAACGCGCCCGCCGCGAAGTGGGCATGGTCAAGTCGAACGAAATCTTCGTACAACTCAGCCGGTGATGCCGTGAGGCTGGTGCTGCTGGGTCAGCCAGGGGATGCAGGTAGCGATGTCATCTCCTTCTTGACAAACTCACTGCAGACAGGTGTTGAGCTGGTCTGGTGCAACGCGCCCGAAGAGGCGCCGGTTTGGTCCACCCTTGACGCCCACGACCTCGTGCTGCTGATCGAGTCACCCTCGTCAAGCCGGGTGGATTGGCGTCACGTCCTGGTGTCGCATGGCCAGGGGTTTCAAATCATCCCTTCCTCGAACGACAACCGGCTGCAAGCCCTGCAATGGGCGATTGGACACCACCTGCACCGCACCACCGGGCACAGCCCCTGGCCTTTGCGCACCGAGATTGCGCAGCGCTGGCAAGGCGTGTGTGAGACGTGTAGCGACCCCGAGTGCGAGCACCGTTTGTTCAGGCGACTGGTCAACGATCGGCCTTCAAGCGCCCCTGAGTGAAGGCCTCGCTCTGGGGATCACTCACCGGTTACCTCACTCACAAGAAACGCAGTGAGCCAGCGCAGACCTGCTCAGTGCACCGACGAGGTGCCGGGCGTTGGCGGCACCGTGGTGAACAACTCGGCAGCGTCCACCGCATCAAAGCGGTATTGACGTCCGCAAAAGTCGCAGCCGACTTCAATGTTTTCTCGCTCCGCAAGAATGCTCTCGGCCTCATCGCGCCCGAGACCACGGATCATGTTGCCCACCCGCTCACGGCTGCATCGGCAGGCAAAGCGCGGCCCCTCCAGCCCCACCTTGGGCTCAAAGCGTTGCAGGGGCTCTTGCCAGAACAGACGCCGCAGAACGGTGTCCACATCCAGGGTGAGCAATTCGCTCTTTTGCAGACTGGACGCCAGCATGGCGATACGGCGGTAGTCCTCGTTGCGACCAATCTCGTCCTCGTCAGCGCGTGTGGCGCGCGCCGACAGATTGCCCTGCCCCTGCACCGGCAAGCGCTGGATCAGCAGCCCTGCGGCCACTTCGCCATTGGCGGCCAAGACGAGTGTGGTGTCGAGCTGCTCACTTTGCAGCATGTAGTGCTCCAGCACCGATTGAAAGCTCTCGAGCGGATGTCCCTGATCGTCCCACAGCGGCACAATGCCCTGGTAGGGTTGCTGCCCAGGTTGACGGTCTTGCGGGTCCAGCGTGATGGCACAGCGCCCCCCCTGGTTCTGGTTCACCATCCTGGACAGCGTGGCATCGTCGGGCAAGGTGTCCATCTGCTTGGCTGTAGCACGCAGTTGCAAATCCGACTGCACCTCCACCACCGCGAGCTTGAGGGGGCCATCGCCAAACACCTGCAACACCAAGGCGCCGTTGAATTTGATGTTGCCCTGCATCAGCACGGCCGCGGCGGTCATTTCGCCCAGAAGATCACGCACCGCCGGGGTGTAGGCACCGGTCTCCGGGTGCTCGGCACGGCGGCGCAGAATTTCCTGCCAGGGGCCTGTGATGCGCACCAGCATGCCGCGAACGGGAAGGCCTTCGAACAGGAAGGTGTGTAATTCAGACATGGAGTGGATCAGACGCTGACAGAGACATGGACCGGCCAGGACAGACGGGTTCAGCTGGCATCAGCGCGACCAGGAGCGCGACCATTAGCGCCACCAGCATCCACACGCTTGAGGCCGCTACGAAAACGCTTCGCGTTGGCCTGGTAGCCCAGGGCGCTGCGGCGCAATCCCTCGATTTGCTCGGGGGTGAGTTCACGAACGGCCTTGGCCGGGCTGCCGATGATCATCGACCCATCGGGGAACTCCTTGCCCTCGGTGACGAGCGAACCGGCCCCCACCAGGCAGTTCTTGCCGATGCGCGCGCCATTGAGCACCACCGCACCGATACCGATGAGCGACTCGTCACCAATGGTGCAACCGTGCAGCATGACCTGATGCCCCACCGTGACGTTCTGCCCCACGGTGAGGGGTTGACCATGGTCGCTGTGCAGCACGCTGCCATCCTGGATGTTGCTGCCGCGGCCGATGCGGATGGGTTCGTTGTCCCCCCGCAGCACCGCGTTGAACCACACGCTGCTGTTGGCTTCGAGCACGACATTGCCCATCACCTCGGCGCTCTCGGCCACCCAGGCGGAGGCATCCACCTGAGGGGTGATGTGATCGAGGGAGTACACAGCCATGATGAACCTTTCCGTTCATGGAACCATTGACACCTGCAACGCAAGTCGTGCAGGCCAGAATCCTACAATTGTAAGGATGGAACTTCGCGAACAGGCTCTGAGGGTTTTGTGCGTGCCCGAACCGGCGCAGAAAGTCGAGGCGATGCAAGCCTTGTGGCGGGCGCGTGCCGACCTGGCACTCGACACGCAGGCCACACTCACGCCTGCAGAGGCAACAGGACCGCTGCCAGGCCGCCCCGCCCTGCCACGCCTGGTGCCGCCCAAAGAGGTCCCGCAACGCTCCCCCTTCACCCTCACAGGACGTGCCGCGCTGGTGCATGCGGTCTGTCACATCGAGTTCAATGCCATCAACCTGGCGCTGGACGCCATCTGGCGCTTTGCCCGCATGCCCGTTGACTATTACAGGGACTGGTTGCGTGTTGCGCAGGAGGAAGCCAGCCACTTTGACATGCTGCATCGCCATTTGCGCTCGCTGGGCCACACCTATGGTGACTTCGAGGCGCATGATGGTCTGTGGCTGATGTGCACCCGCACGGAACATGACGTGGTGGCCCGCATGGCCCTGGTACCACGCACCCTCGAAGCCCGCGGGCTCGATGCCACGCCCTTGATCCAGGCACGATTGCGCCAGGTGAACACGCCCGATGCCCTGCACTTCGTCGAATGTCTGGACGTGATCCTGCGCGACGAGATTGGCCATGTCGACATCGGCAACCGCTGGTACCGCTGGCTGTGTGATCAGCAAGGTCTGGCGCCGGTGGCACATTACCGCCACCTGGTGCGACTGCACAGCGCACCGCGTCTGCGCCCACCCTTCAATACCGAAGCACGAGTGGCCGCCGGATTCAGCGCAGAGGAAATCGCCTTCCTGTCGTCCGACGGCGTTGCCGAACCCCACTGACTGGCCCCTTGGCTGCGTCCGCTGCGCGCGTCAGCCTCTCGGATGGTGCTGCGCATGCAAGGCCTGCAAACGCTCACGCGCCACATGGGTGTAGATGGTGGTGGTGGAAATATCTGCGTGCCCCAACAACAGTTGCACCGCGCGCAAGTCGGCTCCATGGTTCAACAGGTGAGTGGCAAAGGCATGCCGCAGCGTGTGGGGTGACAACGCGACCTGGATATCCGCCAGCCGCGCGTACTTGCGCACCAGGCTCCAGAACATGATGCGCGTCATCGCGCTGCCGGCGTGGGCGCCACGCTGTGTCACAAACACGGCGTCGTGCTGCTGTCCAGACAACAGAACCGGACGAGCTTGCGTCAGGTAGCGGTGCAACCAGTGCCCGGCCTCCTGACCAAAAGGCACCAGGCGCTCCTTGCTGCCCTTGCCCATGACACGCAGCACGCCGTCTTGCAATCCGATCTGGAACAACTGCAAGCCCACCAACTCGCTCACGCGCAGGCCACTGGCGTACATCAGTTCCAGCATGGTGCGGTCGCGCAACCCCAGCGGTGTTTCCACGTTGGGCGCCGCCAGCAAGGCCAGCACCTGGTCTTCCGACAAGGTGTGGGGCACCCGCAAGGCCTGCTTGGCTGACAGCAACTTGAGTGTGGGATCGGTCTGGATCAACTGCTCACGCAGGGCCCAGCGAAAAAATCGCCGGAACACCGTCAGGCGTCGGTTGGCCGTGGTGGCTCGGGTCTCGGCGTGGCGTTGAGCAAAGTAGCTTTGCAGCATCGGTTCGTCCAGCCGACGCAGTTGAGTGCCTTGCGCAAGCAGCCAGGCTTGCAGTCCTTCCAGGTCCCGCCGATAGGCTGCCAATGTGTTGGCCGACAACCCATCCTCCAGCCACAGGGCCTCGACAAAGCGGTCGATGTCGGGGGATGGCTCGCGGCCAGCGTGATCAACCATGGTCGCGCCTCCATGCAAGGACACTGGGGACGCACAGCCTTGCCACGTCACACCTCAGACAAGCGCTGCGCGTTCCTACAGGTCTCAGTCGAGACGCAGTTTCTGGGTGTCCACCACCTTTTTGTACACGTCGAACTCGGCCTTCATTTGAGCGGCAAATTGCTCGGGGGTGTTGGCCACAATCAAGGAGCCCGTGTCTTCGATGCGCTTGCGCACCGCCGGGTCTTCAAGCGCTTTGCGCACACCGGCGTTGATCTTGTCCACCACCTCGCGCGGCAGGCCCTTGGGGCCATAGATGCCGTAGTAGGCCATTCGGTTGACGGGCTCCAACCCCACCTCCTTGAAGGTGGGCACCTGCGGCAACACCGCCAGGCGCTGCGGTGCGGCCACCACGATGGGGATCAGGCGCTGGTCCTTGATGAAGGGCAAGGCAGAAGGCAGGTTGTCAAAAATCATCGGGACCTGACCAGCCACGGTGTCGTTCAGGGCAGGACCGGCGCCCCGGTAAGGAATGTGCGTGATGAACACGCCCGCCAGACTCTTGAACAGCTCGGTCTGCAAATGGCCGATGCCCCCCGTGCCCGACGATGAATAGGAATAGCGGCCCGGTGAGCGCTTGACCTCTTCCAGAAAGCTCTTGTAGTCCTTGCCCGGAAACGACGGGTGTACCGCCAGGATGTTCGGTGTCGCCGCCACGTTGATGATGGGCGTGAAGTCGGTCATCACGTTGTACGGGATCTTGGGGTTGATGGCCGGATTGGCCGCCGTGGTGGAGACCGTGGCCATGCCCAGCGAATAACCATCCGGCACAGCCCGCGCTGTTTCCTGCGCCCCAATCACCCCGCCGCCACCGGCCTTGTTTTCCACCACCACCGACTGGCCCAGGGCCTTGCTCAGCGGCTCGGCCAGCACACGGGCAATGATGTCGGTGGTTCCCCCTGGCGCAAAGGGCACCTGCAGTTTGATGGGTTTGTTGGGGTAGCCCTGCGCCAGCGCGAGCGGCGCAGCACCGACGGCCATGAAGGCCGCCAAGGCCAGAAGCCCGCGACGCGCGCTCAGACCTCGGTGCAGTGTGTGTTGTTCTTGCATAAATTTTCCCTCGACGATGACAGCGGACGCAACGCAGGTTGCGCCCTGTCGCTCATTCTACGCAGCCCACCCGATCGGCTCGAAGGTCCCAGGCAACTCGCAGTATGCTTCACCCCGTGAATTACGCTCAGCTTCTGTTTCCCGACTTCTCGCTCATTCTGTGCGGTTACCTGGTGTGTCGTTTCACCGGCTTGAACCGCCCGGTGTGGCAACAGGTCGATGCCCTGGTGTATTACTTCCTCTTCCCCACGCTGCTGTTTCATTCCCTGGTGCGGGCGCCGTTGTCCATGGGCAGCGCCTCCATCATGATGGGCGCGGGGCTGTGCCTGGGGCTGAGTGGCATTGCCTTGTCGTACGCACTGCCCTACCTGCCCGGGCTGCGCCAGCACATCGATGTCCGCCAGCATGCGGGGGCCGCACAGGTGGGGTTTCGCTTCAACTCCTTCATCGCCCTGGCCATGGTGGAGCGACTGAGTGGCCCAGCCGGTCTGCTGCAGATGGCGGTGCTGATCGGCGTGTGCGTGCCCATGTTCAACTTTGCCGCCGTGTGGCCCATGGCACGCCACAGCCAGCTCAACTTTTTCCGGGAGTTGGTGCGCAACCCGCTGGTGGTGGGCACGATGTCGGGTCTGGTAGCCAATCTTTGTGGCTTGCAGATACCCGCGTGGCTGGAGCCCACCGTGGCCCGCATCGGAGGGTCGTCCATTGCGCTGGGCCTGATGGCGGCGGGCGCGGGCTTGCAACTGCGTCAACTCGGTCAGGACCGCACGCTGAGCGTGGGGCTGCTGTCAATCCGCCACCTCGTCAGTCCGCTGGTGGCCTGGGTGATGGCGCGTGCGTTTGGCCTCGACCCGGTGCAGACCCAGGTGCTGTTGATTTTTTCAGCCATGCCCACCGCGGCCAGTTGCTATGTACTGGCCTCGCGCATGGGCTATGACGGCGGCTACGTGGCGGGACTGGTCACCCTCTCCACGCTGCTGGGGGTCTTCAGCCTGCCGTACGCCTTGAGTCTGATCTGAGGGTCAGACTTCAGGGGTCAGATCACCACAGGTTCTGGCTCCAGCAGAATGCCAAAGCGCTCATAGACGCTGGTTTGAATGGCCTTGGCTAGGGTCACCACCTCGCCCCCCGTGCACGGGTCGGCGGCCCCGCCCCGGTTGACCAGTACCAAGGCCTGTTTCTCGTAGACGCCGGCACGTCCTACCGACTTGCCCTTCCAGCCGCAGGCATCGATCAGCCAGCCGGCGGCCAGTTTGACGCTGCCGTCTGGCATCGGGTAGTGCACCACCTTGGGCTCGCGGCCAATGATGTCGGCGCACTGCTCGGGGGTGACCGTGGGGTTCTTGAAAAAACTGCCCGCGTTGCCCACCAGCGCCGGGTCAGGCAGCTTGTGGCGGCGGATGTCACACACCCAGTCAAACACCTGCTGCGGCGTCGGGTCGGCAATGCCGGTCTCGGCGCTGCGACGCTCCAGGTCCAGGTAACCGAGGTCGGCACGCCAGCGCTTGGCCAACCGCAAACGCACCCGGGTGATCAACACCCGCCCGGCCAGCCCCATGTCGCGCGAGCCGCCCTGCGCCTGATGGGGACCGTGCTTGAAGATGGAGTCCCGGTAGCCAAACGCACAGGCGGCCGAGTCCAGTCGCAGCAAACGGCCATCGCGCAAATCGATCGCATCCAGGGAGTCAAAGCGGTCTTGCAATTCCACCCCGTAGGCCCCGATGTTTTGCACTGGTGACGCGCCCACGCTGCCAGGAATCAAGGCCATGTTCTCCAGCCCGGGATAGCCCTGGGCCAGGGTCCAGGCCACCAGCTGGTGCCAGGATTCGCCAGCACCGGCCTCGATCACCCAGGAGCGGTCGTCTTCGTCCACCAGCCGCAGTCCGGGCACCTCCACCTTGAGCACCAGGCCCCGCACGTCCCCCGTCAGCACAATATTGCTGCCACCTCCCAGGACCAGTCGATCCAACCCTGTGAGTTCCGGGTCGGCCAGGACTGCACGCACGTCCGCCTCGTCGCGGATGCGCACCAGGCGCTGTGCGCGGGCCAGAATCCCGAACGTGTTGTAGGGTTGCAGGGAGAGGTTGTGCTCGACCTTCATGGGACAATTGTCGCATTCCACCTACTTCACGAGTGCCCCGCCATGCCCTCTTTTGACACCGTCTGCGAAGCCAATCTGGTCGAAGTCAAGAACGCGGTCGAAAACGCCGCCAAGGAAATTGCCACCCGCTTTGATTTCAAAGGCACGTCAGCGGCCTTGGAACTCAAGGACAAGACCATCACCCTCTTTGGCGATGCCGAGTTCCAGCTGGTGCAGGTGGAGGACATCCTGCGCAACAAGCTCACCAAGCGCAACGTGGATGTGCGTTACCTGGATCCGGGCGACGTGCAAAAGATCGGCGGCGACAAGGTCAAGCAGGCGATGGAGGTGCGCAACGGCATCGACACCGAGACCTCGAAAAAAATCCAGCGCCTCATCAAGGACAGCAAACTCAAGGTACAGGCCGCCATCCAGGGCGACGCGGTGCGGGTGACGGGTGCCAAACGCGACGACTTACAAGCGGCGATGGCCCTCATCCGCAAGGAATTGACGCAGCTGCCACTGAGCTTCAACAACTTCCGCGATTGACGCCCTCAGCCGGACGACTGCTGTCTCACGCGGTCAGTGGGGCGACTGGCGGGCTGAGGTTTCCCGTCGGACGACTGTGGTCGCTGGTCAAGGGCTGGACTTCTGCCCGATGCGCGATTCCTGCCCGGCCAGCAAGCGGGTGATGTTGAGCCGGTGGCGCCACAACAGCAAGGCGCTCATCACGGCCACGGCCCCCAGCACACCGCGGTCCATTGGCCAGACCACGCCCCCGCCGAGCCAGTAATAGGCGGGTGCAAAGATCGAGGCGGCCAGCGCCGCCAGGGATGAATACCGGCTGAAGAAAGCCACCATCAGCCAGGTGGCCATGGTGGCCAGCCCCAGCCACACATCCAAGCCAAACAGCACGCCGGCCGCCGTCGCCACCCCCTTGCCGCCCACGAAGCGGAAGAACACGGGCCACAGATGGCCGACAAAAGCCCCGAAGGCCACCAGCGCCAGCGTCCCTGGCGGCAACGCCCAGCGTTCGCCATACACCTGCACCAGAAAGACCGGGAACCAGCCCTTGAGTGCATCAAAGAGCAGGGTCAGCAAGGCGGCCTTGCGGTTGCCCGAGCGCAACACATTGGTGGCCCCGGGGTTCTGGCTGCCATACGAGCGTGGGTCGTCCAGCCCCATCACGCGGCTGATGATGACGGCAAATGACAAGGACCCGATGAGATAGGCCACCACAGGGGCCAACACGAGAGAGAGCATGCGCGCGTTCCTGAATCAAGACCGCCACGGCCCGGCTCACCCAGGCGCGGCGAGGACGTAGTGTAAGACCCTGCCTGTCTTGTTGGATGACCCCAGTCAAGGGTGACAGCCGCAGGGACAACGCTCAACTGGTTGTCACCCCCCTCCACCTGAGGCCACTCACGCCTTGGGCCGTCGCGCCCGCTCTTCCTCCTGCAAGCGCAGCACCCGGCGCTGCACCTTGCCGGTGGTGGTCATGGGCAATTCGGCGATGAACTCGATCTCCTTGGGGTACTCGTAGGGCGCGAGCTTGCCGCGCACGTGCTGCTGCAAGTCGTCGATGAGGTGGCTCGAGGCCTGGTGGCCAGGCGCCAGCACCACATAGGCCTTGACCAGCGCACCGCGCTCCGGGTCGGGCTTGGGCACCACCGCCGCATTCGCCACTGCCGGGTGCTTGACCAGGCAGTTCTCCACCTCACTGGGGCCAATGCGGTACCCCGCTGCCTTGAACACATCGTCCGCCCGGCCCTGGTACCAGAGGTAGCCATCGGCATCGCGCACGGCCAGGTCACCGGTGCGGCACCAGTCGCCGGTGAACTTGGCCGCGGTGGCGCGCGGGTTGTTCCAGTAGCCCAGGAAGAAGATCGGGTCGGGTTGGCCGTGCACATCCAGACGGTGCAGCGCCACATCGCCCGGCACCCCCACGGGGCACTCCTGCCCCTCGTCATCGATCACCGCCACCCGGTGCCCCGGGTACGGCCGGCCCATGCTGCCCGCCCGCGCGGGCCAGCCCACACCGTCGCGGGTGCGGCCATTCATGGCGCAATTGCCGACGATGTAGTTGATCTCTGTTTGACCAAACATCTCGTTCACCGTCACCCCCAGCTGGTCCTGGCAATAGCCAAACACGGCGTCACCCACCGCTTCCCCGGCACTCATGAGGGCCTGGAGATGGAGACGAAATTGGGTGCGGGGTTCGGGATAGGCCTTCATCATGGCCTTGAGTGCGGTGGGAAACAAAAAGCTGTGGGTCACCCGGTGCTGCTGCAGCAAGGTGAACGCCAGTTCGGGGCTGAAACGGCCCGACCAGGCCACGATGGGGCGACCGAAATACAGCGTGGGCAGCAAGGCGTCCATCAGCCCACCGGTCCAGGCCCAGTCGGCCGGCGACCAGAACACGGCCTGGCTGTTGCCCGGCTGTCGGCCCGAGGGGTCAAAGCCAAACCAGTTCTGGCTGCACACAAAGCCGGTCAGGTTGCCAATCAGGGCACGATGCGGAATGAGCGCACCTTTGGGCGGGCCAGTGGTGCCACTGGTGTAGATCAGCACCGCCGGGTCGTCCGCCAGCGTGCGAACTGGGACTGTCCAGCGAGCTCCCCGTTGCGGGCCCACTGGGCTCTCGCTGCGCGGCTGCGCTCGGGTGGACCGCCCGCGCCCGTCGGGTGCCATCAGGGCGCGTCCGCGTTCCAGCAAGGCCTCGAAGCCGTGATCGCAGCGCGAGACCACCTCCCCCACCCCCACCAGATGCCGCACGGTCGGGGCGCTCTGGCGTGCGCTCAGCATGGCGTCCACCGTGGAAGCGTCCACCAGGGCCAACACGGTGCCGCTGTCTTGCAGCCGATAGGCCAGGGCGTCGGGCCCGAACAGCTGCGACAGCGGCATCGCCACCGCCCCGATCTGCAACACAGCCATGTAGCACACCGCCGTCTCGAAGCGCTGCGGCAAGACGATGGCCACCCGGTCACCGCGCTGCACGCCCAGGGACAGCAGCGCATGGCTCAGCGCATCGGCCGCCTGTTGCAACTGCGCATAGGTGTAGCGTTGCGCAGGCCCTGCAGCACGGTGCTCGATGATGGCGGTACGACGCGCGGTGGCAGGGGACGCCGCCCAGCGGCGCATGCAAACCTCGGCCATGTTGAACTCGCGCGGCACGTGCCAACGGAACTGGCGGTGCATGGCGGGGTAGTCATCACGCTGGGGTCGCTGGGCCACGGTCAATCTCCTTATGATGCTGGAAATGTACCAAGTGAAGAAGCCCTCGCGCTGCGAGTTTGTCCCCATTCGTCAGCTCAACTACCACGTGCGCCTGTGGGGCCATCCCCAGCCGGGGCAGGCACCGCTGTTCCTCATGCATGGCTGGATGGACGTCTCAGCCTCGTTCCAGTTCGTGGTGGATGCCCTGCGCCAGGAGCGCTGGGTCATCGCCCCGGACTGGCGTGGCTATGGCCGCACCCACACCCCGGAGACCGACCATTTCTGGTTTCCCGACTACCTGGCCGACCTGGACTTTTTGCTGGACCACTATTCGCCCAACGCCCCGGTCGATCTGCTGGGTCACAGCATGGGCGGCAATGTGGTCATGCAGTACGCCGGCATTTTTCCCGAACGTGTCCGACGCCTGATCAACCTCGAAGGCTTTGGCATGGCCCGCACCCAACCGGCGCAGGCGCCGGGTCGATACGCCAAATGGATCGGCCAGCTCAAACAGTTCCACCGTGACGACCTGACACTGCGCGCGTATCCCGACCTCGACGGTGTGGCCCAACGCCTGCGCAAGACCAACCCGCGCCTCTCGCCCGACAAGGCCGAGTGGCTGGCCGGCGAATGGGCCGATCAGGACGCGCAGGGGCAATGGCGCATCCTGGGCCACGCAGCCCACAAGATCATCAACGCCACGCTCTACCGCGTGGAGGAAGTCGATGCGCTCTTCAAGCGCATCACCGCCCCCACCCTGGTGGTGGAAGCCAGCGACAACAGCCTCCACGAGTGGTGGAAAGGGGCCTACACCCTGGACGAATTCCATCAGCGTCTGACGTCGGTCGCGCAACTGGAGATGGGCCAGGTCACCGAGGCCGGCCACATGCTGCACCACGACCAACCCCAACAAGTGGCTGAACTGATCGAGCGCTTCATCGCATGAGCACCACCGCGGACGTGCTCATCGTCGGCGCCGGCGCGGCCGGCCTCTTTTGTGCCGGCGTGGCCGCACAGCGTGGTTTGCAGGTGGTGCTGCTCGACCATGCCGAGAAGGTGGCGGAAAAAATCCGCATCTCCGGCGGCGGTCGCAGCAACTTCACCAACCGCGACCTGGACGTGCGCCAGCCGCACCGGCATTTCCTGGGTGAGAACCCGGCGTTCAGCCGCAGCGCCCTCTCACGCTACACCCCGGCCGACTTCATCGCGCTGTTGCAACAGCACCGGGTGCCCTTTCATGAGAAGCACAAGGGCCAGCTGTTTTGCGACCGCTCGTCACAAGACCTGATCGATGTGCTGCTGCGGGAATGCCAGACGGGTTCAGCCGGCGGGCACGTTCACCACTGGCAACCCTGCGGCTTGAAAGACCTGCGCTTTCATGACCAGGCCGACGCGTATTACGAAGCCGACACCGATCGCGGCACCGTGCGTGCGCGGGCGGTGGTGGTGGCCACCGGGGGGCTCTCCATTCCGCAAATCGGGGCGAGCGACCTGGGGTACCGACTGGCCCGGCAGTTTCAGCTCGAGATGGTTCCCACCCGCCCGGCCCTGGTGCCGCTGACCTTCGATTCCACGGCGTGGGCCCCCTTCGCCGCCCTCGCGGGCCTGTCACTGCCCGTCGAGATCGGTCTCGGCCCGTTGGCTGCGCCCGAGGGCGCGCCCCGCGTCAAAGGGCCCAAGCGTGGCGAGGCGCCGCCCCATTTCGACGAGGATCTTCTCTTCACCCACCGCGGCCTGTCGGGTCCGGCGGTGCTGCAAATCTCCAGCTACTGGCAAGCCGGGCAGGACCTGCGCATCAACCTGGCACCAGGCCATGACCTGGCCAGCGAGCTGCAACGGCTCAAGATGAGCTCCAAACGCCGACTCGACAACGAACTGACCCAGTGGTTTCCCAGCCGATTGGCTGACTTGTGGACCCAGGGCCAACCGGTCTGGCAACGCGCCATGCCCGACATCCCCGACCGGGCGTTGGAGGATCTGGCCCTGCAATTGACCAACTGGTCAGTAAAACCCGGGGGAACCGAAGGCTACAAAAAGGCCGAGGTGACGGCCGGTGGCGTCTCCACCCGCATGCTGTCCCAGCAGACCCTGGAGTCGCGCCAACCCGGCCTGTATTTCATCGGCGAAGTGGTGGACATCACCGGCTGGCTGGGGGGCTACAACTTCCAGTGGGCCTGGTCGAGCGCCCATGCGTGTGCCCAGGCGCTGGCGGCCTCCCTGAACAGGCTATAATCGATGTATTGCCGGCCAACCCCAACGGCTGGAAACTTGTTCAGCTGGGGACCACCGCGCGCAGGCTGCAGCAGCCCGATCTTCTGATGCACCACCCGCACGCACACTCATTCACGATTCGTCAATGACCACCATCCGCGTTAAAGAAAACGAGCCTTTCGACGTTGCTCTGCGTCGCTTCAAGCGTACCATCGAGAAACTGGGCCTGCTCACCGACCTGCGTGCCCGCGAGTTCTACGAGAAGCCCACCGCCGAGCGCAAGCGCAAGAAGGCCGCCGCTGTGAAACGCCACTACAAGCGCGTTCGCAGCATGCAGCTTCCCAAGAAGCTGTACTGATCTCCACGGCTTCGACCACAGGCTCGCCCGGGTTCTCCCGCGCGGGCCCTTGTTTTTTGGACTGGACCTTCCCATGACACTCAAAGAACGCATCTCCGACGACATGAAAAACGCCATGCGTGCTAAGGACACGGCACGCCTGGGCACCATCCGCCTGCTGCAAGCGGCAATGAAGCAAAAGGAAGTCGATGAGCGCGTGACGCTGGACGACGCCGCGGTGATCGCCATCGTGGACAAACTGATCAAGCAACGCAAGGATTCGGTGGCCGCCTATGTGCAGGCCGCCCGACAAGACCTGGCCGACATCGAGCAGGCTGAAATTGCCGTGTTGGAGGTCTACCTGCCCCAGCGTCTGAGCGCCGAGGAAATTCAAGCGGCGGTGAAAGCCATCGTGGCCTCGGTGGGTGCCACGGGCCCGGGGGACATGGGCAAGGTGATGGGCGCCGTCAAGGCACAACTGGCGGGCAAGGCCGACATGGGCCTGGTGAGCGCCGCCGTCAAGGCCGCGCTGGCGGGCTGAAGACAGAAGCGGCTGACGTCGACCTTCAGCGGTCGACTCAGGCGCCCGCCACCTTCATGCGGTCGATCAGCATCGAGCCCACCGTCTTGGCGCCGTAGTTGTAGGTATCGGCCCCCACGGCCTGCACGCCTTTGAACATGCGCGGCAGGCTGCCCGCAATGGTGATCTCGTGAACGGGAAAGGCAATCTCGCCGTTCTCCACCCAGAAACCACTCGCGCCACGAGAGTAGTCACCGGTCACGTAGTTCACGCCCTGCCCCATCAATTCGATGACGAAAAGGCCGGTGCCGAGTTTGCGCAGCATCTCGTTCAAGTCGTCGCTGGCTTTCGTGTGACGCGAGCGCAGCACCAGGTTGTGCGATCCGCCTGCATTGCCCGTGGTGGCCATGCCCAACTTGCGCGCCGAGTAGCTGCCCAGGAAGTAGCCCTGCACACGGCCATCTTCCACCACCGAGCGAGCGCGGGTCACCACGCCTTCATCGTCAAACGGTGCACTGCCCTTGCCGCGCACCACGAACGGGTCTTCGTCGATGTCGATGTGTTTGGCCCACACCGGCTTGCCCAGCGAGTCGACCAGAAAACTGCTCTTGCGATACAGCGACCCGCCACTCACGGCTTGGACGAAGTGGCCCAACAAGCCCGCGGCCAGTGTGGACTCGAACAGCACCGGGCATTCGGTGGTGGGAATCTTGCGGGCATTCAAACGGCTGAGTGCGCGCTCGGCCGCATAGCGACCCACCTCTTCGGGCAAGGCCATTTCATCGGCCGATCGCATGGAGGTGTACCAGGCATCGCGCTGCATGTCGTCGCCCTCGCCCGCGATCGGGGCCACCGACAGGCTGTGGCGCGAGCTGGCATAGCCGCCCGCAAAACCGCGTGTGTGGGCGCTGAAGAAATGGCTTTGTTGGGCGGACACGCCGGCCCCTTCGCTGTTGCGAATGCGCGCATCCGTGTCAAACGCAGCCGCCTCGCAACGCAGCGCCAACTCGGCGGCCTGCTCACTGGTGACGCCCCAGGGGTGGAACAAATCCAGATCGGGATGGTGCTGCGCAATGTCATCCGCGTCGGGCAGACCTGCTGCGGGGTCTTCGGCCGTGAAGCGTGCAATGTCATAAGCCGCCTGCACCGTGCGCTCGATGGCCGCCTGCGAGAAATCCGAAGTGCTGGCATTGCCGCGGCGCTGTCCCAGGTAGACCGTCACGCCCAGCGACTTGTCACGGTTGCGTTCCACAGTCTCCAGGGCGCCCTTGCGCACGGATACGCTCAAGCCGCAGCCCTCGGAGGCTTCGGCACCGGCATCGGTCGCTCCAAGGCGACGGGCATGCGCCAGGGCTTGTTCCACCAGCCCCTGAAACTGGGCACGGCTGTAGGCAAAGCCCTCCTGGGGCTGGTCCGAGGTGCGCGCCACGCGGGCCGCGCGAGAGGGTTGGGCAGTCTTCTTCATCTGGCGGCTATGATACTTGCCGAGGCGCCACACCCTGGCGTCGCCGGTCATTACCCCCAACCCTGTCATGTCCCGTAAACCCACCAAAGGCTATTTTGTGCGCGGTCAGTTCGTCGCCCTGGGCAGCGAGCTCGACCTGGAACTCAAACGCGAGCTCAAGGGCACGGACAGCGCCAGCAAGACCGACCTCAAGCGCGAGAGCGCCGAACGCCAAGACCTGGGCGAAGCCATGCTGGGTCTGCGCGCCGACCTGACCCAGCGCCTGCTCGACCAGGGCCATGTGGACGATGCCCTGCTGCAGGCCCTGGCCGAAACCCGTCGCATCACCAACTTCGAAGGAAGACGTCGGCAGGTGCAGTACGTGGGCAAGCTGATGCGCAAACTCGAGCCCGAGGACGTCGAGGCCATCCGCACCGCCATCACCGAGCAGCACCAAGGCAGCGCGCGCGAGACCAAGGCCCTGCATCTGGCCGAGCACTGGCGCGAGCGATTCATCGCCGGTGACGAGGCTGTCTCTGACTGGTTGCAGGCTTACCCGCACACCGACAGCCAGCAGCTGCGGGCCCTGGTTCGCCAGGCCCGCAAGGACGGTCAGCCCACGGCCACCGAGGTCTCGCAAGGCCTGGCACCCCGCCATGGGCGTGCCTACCGTGAACTGTTTCAGCTCATCCGCTCCCAGCTCAACCAGGCTGAGGAGGAGGACCACCCCGCGGAAGAATGACCCATGTCTGACGACACCCTCCCCCAGCCCGATTCGCGTTGCGACCGTGTGCGCATCGGCATCGTCTCCATCAGCGACCGCGCCTCCACCGGGGTGTACGAAGACAAGGGCCTGCCCGCCTTGCGTGACTGGTTGGGTCAAGCGCTGCTGAACCCCATCGAGTGGGAGTCCCGCCTGATTGCTGACGAGCAAGCCCTGATCAGCCAGACCCTGATTGAACTGGTCAACGCGGGATGCTCACTGGTGCTGACCACTGGTGGTACCGGTCCAGCTTTGCGCGACGTCACCCCCGAGGCCACGTTGGCCGTGGCCCACAAGGAAATGCCCGGCTTTGGCGAACAGATGCGCCAAATCAGCGTGCGCTTTGTACCCACCGCCATCCTCTCGCGCCAGGTGGCCGTGATTCGCGATCAAAGCCTGATCATCAACCTGCCCGGCCAGCCCAAATCCATCCAGGAAACCCTGGGGGGGTTGAAGGATGCGCAAGGCGGCAAGGTGGTGGATGGCATCTTCGCGGCCGTGCCCTATTGCATCGACCTGATCGGTGGACCCTACCTGGAAACGCGAGACGAGTTCTGCAAAGCGTTCCGACCCAAGACGGCGATTCGCCCGCCGCGTTGAGGCTCAGGGCCTTACTTGCCCACCAGCTGGTTCAGCTTGTCGGCTTCAAACTGCTCTTGCTTGGCTGCGTCTTGCGGCACCAGGCTTCCCCCCTGTTGCGACAGACTCTCCAGCGCCTTCCACAGCAAGGCAATTTGGTGCTCCTGTGAGGAGGCGTTGTCGATCAGGCCGCGCATGGCCTGGCTGAGCGGATCATCGTCCTCGGTGATGCCGTAGGCATTGAACTTGCGCTGACCGGCCGACACATCCGCGCTGTCGCCATCCTTGGCCGGGATGATGCGAGCCGGGATGCCCACGGCGGTGGCACCCGCAGGCACGGGCTTGATCACCACCGCATTGCTGCCAATCTTGGCGCCGTCGCCCACGACAAACCCGCCCAGCACCTTGGCTCCCGCGCTGACCACGACATCGCGGCCCAGCGTGGGATGGCGCTTGGCACCTTTGTACAGGGAGGTACCCCCCAGGGTGACGCCTTGGTAAATCGTGCACCCGTCGCCAATCTCGGCCGTCTCGCCCACCACCACGCCCATGGCGTGATCAAAAAACACCCGCTCGCCAATGCGTGCAGCCGGGTGGATTTCAATACCCGTCAGCCAGCGCGACACATGCGAGATGAAGCGCCCCAGCCAATGCAGGCCCAGGTTCCAGCACCGGTGTGCCACCCGGTGCATCACCAGCGCATGCAGACCGGGGTAGCAGGTCAGCACCTCCCAGCGCGAGCGGGCGGCCGGGTCCCGGTCGAGAATGCATTGGATGTCGGAGCGCAAACGGGCAAACATGGCCGAAGTCTAGCCTTTCTCAGCGGGGCGCCGTGTCATCTGACGGGCAACACCACGCAGGATATGGACTTCCTCGGGCGTCAAGGCAGCGCGGTTGAAGAGTTGCTGCAGCCGCGGCATGAGTTTCTTGGGAGCGCCCGGATCCAGAAATCCGATGTCGGTGAGCGACTGCTCCCAGTGCTGCAGCAGACCCGCGATTTGTTGGGCATCGGCCAGCGATGCAACCGCCTGGCCCCCTGGCGCATCGCCCGTGGGCGACGACCCTTCTGCCTCCTCCCACCCCCCCAAGGCCTCGCGCCATTCGTATGCAATGACTTGCACCGCGCTGGCCAGGTTGAGCGAACCAAAGCCTGGATCGGTCGGGATGCGCAGCGCCACATGGCACCGATAGACATCGTCGTTGGTCATGCCAAAGCGCTCCGACCCGAAGAGAAACGCCACCCCCTGCGCAGCGGTCTGCGCCAGGGCTGGCAGATGCTGCCTGGGGGTTCGGGTGGGCGGACCAAAGTCGCGCGCCACCATGGCCGTGGCGCACAGGTGGGTCATGCCCTCGAGTGCCTCGTCCAGGGTCTCCACGATGCGGGCGTTGTGCAGCACGTCCAGGGCTCCGCTGGCACGCTGGATGGTCTCCTCACGGCGCAGCACATTGGGCCAGCGCGGTCGCACCAGCACCAGGTCATCAAACCCCATGACCTTCATGGCGCGTGCCACACCACCGACGTTACCGGCATGGCTGGTCTCGATCAGGATGAAGCGGGTGCGGGTCATGGGCATCGACATCGGTAAACGCGTAAAATCGCTATTGTCGCTGCCCGCATCGTCAGGCGCCTTTGTTCAGCTCTTTCGGACCAGCCCTTCGGGGTATGCGGTTCGCCACAATCCATGACCACCTCTTCCATCCACCCGATGCTCAACATGGCCGTCAAGGCCGCCCGCGCCGCCGGTTCCATCATCAACCGCGCCGCCCTCGACGTTGCGGCCGTGCGGGCCTCGCAAAAGCTGTCCAACGACTTCGTCACCGAAGTGGACCACGCCAGCGAAGAGGCGATCATCGACACCCTGCTCACCGCCTACCCCGACCACGGCATCCGCGCCGAAGAATCGGGCACCACCCGCGGCAATGCCACCAGCGACCACGTCTGGATCATCGACCCACTGGACGGCACCACCAACTTCATCCACGGCTTTCCGGTCTACTGCGTGAGCATTGCCCTGCAGGTGCGTGGCCGCATCGAGCAAGCCGTGGTGTACGACCCCACCCGCAACGATTTGTTCACCTCCACCCGCGGTCGCGGGGCCTACCTGAATGACCGACGACTCCGCGTGAGCAAGCGCACCCAGTTGTCTGACGCGCTGATCTCCACCGGTTTTCCGTTCCGACCCGGCGACGACTTCAACACCTACTTGCGCCTGATGGGCGACATGATGCAGCGCACCACCGGCTTGCGCCGCCCGGGCGCTGCAGCCCTCGATCTGGCCTACGTGGCCGCGGGGTTCAGCGATGGGTTCTTTGAAATTGGGCTCTCGCCCTGGGACATGGCCGCCGGCAGCCTGCTGGTGACCGAAGCCGGGGGACTGGTGGGCAACTTCACCGGCGAGGCCGACTTCCTCGAGCAGCGTGAGTGCATGGCCGCCAACCCACGCATCTACGCGCAGATGGTCAGCGTCTTGCGCAAGTACTCGAAGTTCGCCACAGCGCAAGAAAAGGCCTCGCGGCCGAGCTTGAAGGCTGAAGACACCCATGGCGACAGCTGACCTGTCTCAGCACACCCCCATGATGGCCCAGTACCTGGGCATCAAGGCAGACTTCCCCACCACGCTGGTGTTCTACCGCATGGGAGATTTCTACGAGCTGTTTTTTGACGACGCCGAGAAAGCGGCACGGCTGCTGGACATCACCCTGACGCAGCGCGGCCAGTCGGCCGGTCAGCCGGTGGTGATGGCCGGTGTGCCATTTCACTCGGTGGACAGTTACCTCGCTCGCCTGATCAAGCTCGGCGAATCGGTCGCCATTTGTGAACAGGTGGGCGATGTCAGCGGCAAGGGACCGGTGGAGCGCAAGGTGGTGCGGGTGGTCACCCCCGGCACGCTCACCGATGCCGAACTGCTGCACGAACGGCAGGAAGCCGTGCTGCTGGCCGTGCACATCGGTCCACGCGCAGCCAAGGCTGCGGGCTGTGGCCTGGCCTGGCTGAGTGTCACGCAAGGCGACATCCACCTGGCCGAGTGTGCCCTCGACGAATTGCCGCAATGGCTGACCCGCATCAGCCCCAGCGAATTGCTCTGCAGTGCGGAAATGCCCACGCATGCGCACCCGTATCTGCAAGGTGGCCACCGGGTCACCGCACGCCCCAGCTGGCAGTTTGACACTGCCCTGGGCCTGCGCAAGCTGCTCGAACAACTGCAAACCGCCAACCTCGACGCCTGGCAAGCGCAGGACCTGCCGCAAGCCCAGGCCGCGGCCTCGGCGCTCATGGCGTATGCCGAGCACACCCAAGGGCGCCCGCTCACCCATGTGCAAGGCCTGGTGGTGCAGCGCGACGACCGCTTCATCGACTTGCCCCTCACCACGCGTCGCAACCTGGAGCTGACCCAGACCCTGCGCGGCGAAGACAGCCCCACCCTGCTCTCGCTGCTGGACACCTGCATGACCGGCATGGGCAGCCGCCTGTTGCGCCAATGGCTGCTGGAGCCGCCACGAGACCGCGCGCTGGCTGCGCAGCGCCTCGAGGCCATCAGCGCCCTGCAAGGCCCCGGAGGTCAGGGCCGCTGGTCGGCCTTGCGCCAGGCCCTCAAGGGCATGAGCGATGTGCAGCGCATCTCGGCCCGCATCGCACTGCGCCAGGTGCGTCCGCGTGAACTGGTGGCGCTGGGCTTGTCGTTGACACGTGCCATCGACTTGCAGCACGGCTTGCCCCAGAGCCCGTGGCTCAGCGCATTGGGGCAGGACATGATCGTCCCGCCCGCGTGTGGTGAATTGCTGCAGCGAGCCCTGCACCCCGAACCCGCAGCGATGGTGCGCGACGGCGGCGTCATGGCCGATGGGTTTGACGCCGAGCTCGACGAGCTGCGCGCCATTCAGAACAACTGTGATGGTTTTTTGCTGGAACTTGAAGGCCGCGAACGTGCCCGCACCGGCATTGCCAACCTGCGGGTGCAGTTCAACAAGGTGCACGGGTTTTACATCGAGGTCACCCAAGGCCAGCTCGACCGTGTGCCCGACGACTACCGTCGCCGACAGACCCTCAAGAACGCCGAGCGCTTCATCACCCCGGAATTGAAAGCCTTCGAGGACAAGGCGCTGTCCGCGCAAGAGCGGGCGTTGGCGCGCGAGAAATGGTTGTTTGAACAACTGCTGGATGCGCTGCAAGGTTTTGTGCCGGCACTGAGCCGACTGGCGCGTGCGCTGGCCACCCTCGATGTGCTGTGCAGCCTGTCCGAGCGTTCGCTGACCTTGCGCTGGTGCGAGCCCGAGTTCGTGCGAACCCCGTGCATCGAGATTCGTGGTGGACGGCACCCCGTGGTCGAGGCCCGTCTGGCCGAAGCCAGCGGCGGCCAATTCATCGCCAATGACACCCAGCTCGGCCCCACCCAGCGCATGCAGATCATCACCGGCCCCAACATGGGCGGTAAATCCACCTACATGCGACAGGTGGCGCTCATCGTGCTGCTGGCCAGCATGGGCTCGCATGTGCCCGCTGCGGCGTGTCGCCTGGGCCCGATCGATGCCATTCACACCCGCATTGGCGCAGCCGATGACCTGGCCAACGCCCAGTCCACCTTCATGCTGGAGATGACCGAGGCCGCGCAAATCCTGCACGCCGCCACGCCGCACAGCCTGGTGCTGATGGACGAGATTGGGCGCGGCACCTCTACCTTCGACGGCCTCGCCCTGGCCAGCGGCATTGCCACGCATCTGCACGACAGGACACAGGCCTTCACCCTGTTTGCCACGCACTACTTTGAACTCACCGCGTTTCCGGCCCAGCACCGCGCGGCTTGCAACATGCATGTGAGCGCCAGTGAGCAAGGCTCGGACATTGTGTTCCTGCACGAACTTCAAGCCGGACCGGCCAGTCGCAGTTACGGCATTCAGGTGGCCCGACTCGCGGGCATGCCGCACCCGGTGCTGAGCCATGCGCGCCATGCCCTGGCCTCGCTGGAGTCACAGGCGGATGCACAGCGGGAGCAAGTGGACTTGTTTGCGCCGCCGCCGGTGAATGAGGCCGCGGAGCCTTCCTTGGTGGAGGCCAAACTGGCTCAGATAGATCCCGACGCGCTCACCCCGCGCGAGGCGCTGGATGCGCTCTACGCGTTGAAGAAACTGCTGTAGGGGTCTCGGTCGGCGCTGACGGATGATTTCCATCTGCGCAAGAAACGAAGGAATAGGCGATGTTCGGGCTCAAGGCGCCCAGACAATCCAGCCATTCCAGGCGGTGAGCAACACCACACCACCAAAGGCAATGCGGTACCAGGCAAAGGGCACGAAGCTGTGGGTGGCAATGTAGCGCAACAACCAACGCACACACACCCAAGCACTCAGAAACGACATCACCAGGCCCACACTGAACATGGGCAGGTCGGCCCAGCTGAGCAAGGCGCGCTCCTTGTAAAGGCTGTATGCCCCCGCGCCGATCAGCGTGGGAATGGCCAGGTAAAACGAGAAATCCGTGGCCGCCTTGCGGCTCAGACCCAACAACATGCCGCCGATGATGGTGGCACCACTGCGGCTGGTGCCCGGCACCATGGCCAGGCACTGGACCAAGCCCACCTTGAGTGCATCGAGTGGGGTCATCGACTCGACGTTCATGATGCGAGCCCGGTCATTGGGATGCTCATCGGCACGGCGCGAGCGCCCCCAGCCTTCTGCCCACAGGATGATGACACCCCCCAGGATGAAGGTTGTGGCCACCACGGTGGGCGTGAACAGGTGCGCCTTGATGAGTTTGCCAAGCAACAGGCCCAGCACCACCGCCGGCAAAAAACCGATCAGCACATTCAACGCAAAGCGGCGCGCCAGGCGTTGCGTGGGCAAGGCCAGCACGGTGGTGGAGATCTTGTCCCAGTACACGATGATGACCGCGAGGATGGCGCCGGTCTGGATCGCAATGTCGAACACCTTGGCCTTGTCATCATCAAACCCGAGCAAGGCTCCCGCCAGAATCAGATGTCCCGTGGACGAGATGGGCAAAAACTCGGTCAACCCCTCCACCACCCCCATCAGGGCTGCTTTGAGCAACAACACCAGATCCACATGCACTCCACTGCGTTCGACAGCCTTCTATTATCGGTCCTGCCCTGCCGAATGAGCACGCCCCTGCCCTAAAATCAGGAGATGACTTCCGTGCCCGCCCACGACCCTGCCCACCCGGGCAGCGGTGACGCCCCCAAAGCCAGCAACTTCCTGCGCCAGATCATCGAATCCGATCTGGCCCAGGGCACCTATGCCAGCCGTCGCTGGGCAGGCAGCCCGGGGGACGCCGCCCACCACGCCCAAGGCGCGCCCGACCCGGCCCGTATCCGCACCCGCTTTCCGCCCGAACCCAATGGCTACCTGCACGTGGGTCACGCCAAAAGCATCTGCCTGAACTTCGGTCTGGCGCGTGACTACGGTGGCGTGTGCCACATGCGGTTTGACGACACCAACCCCGAGAAGGAAGATACCGAGTACGTCAACTCGATTCTCGACGCCATCCAGTGGCTGGGCTTTCACTGGAACCAGGCCCCCGATGGATCCCCGGCCTCCTACCTGTACCAGGCCAGCGACTACTTTGACTTCATGTACCGCGCGGCCGAGTACCTGATTGAGGCGGGCCATGCATATGTGGACGAGCAGACAGCCGAGGAGATGCGCATCCACCGGGGCGACTTCAACACCCCCGGCACCAACAGCCCGTTTCGCAGCCGCACCCCGGCCGAGAACCTGAAACGCTTTCGCGACATGCGCGACGGCCAACTCGACGATGGCGCCGCGGTGCTGCGCGCCAAGATCGACATGGCCTCGCCCAACATCAACTTGCGCGACCCGGCCAGCTACCGCATTCGCCGCGCCACCCACCACCTCACCGGGGACCGCTGGTGCATCTACCCGATGTACACCTTTGCCCACCCGATTGAATATGCG
>JACCEE010502031.1_pt1 | contig 23872 bp, 22 predicted proteins | sample 7449931 | NCBI WGS metagenome assembly JACCEE01 (sample SAMN15323457, study PRJNA562643) | freshwater metagenome | isolation source: river surface water | place: USA:Blue River Watershed | collected 2017-08-19 | reverse complement strand
GCTCGAGATAATGATCAGGTTGGCGTAATTATTTTTACCGGTGCAGGATCAGAAGCTTTTTGTTCTGGTGGCGATATCAATGTTCGCGGTGATGATGGTTATTTAGGCAATGATGCGCTTGGTAAAAAAGGTATTGGCCGGTTGAATGTTTTAGATTTACAAGTACAAATTCGCAGAACTCCTAAACCTGTTATTGCCATGGTCGCCGGTTGGGCAATTGGCGGCGGACATGTGTTGCATGTGGTTTGTGATTTAACAATTGCAGCTGACAATGCAAAGTTTGGTCAAACCGGTCCAATGGTCGGATCTTTTGATGGTGGCTATGGAGCGGGATTACTTGCTGCACATATTGGGCAGAAAAAAGCGAGAGAGATTTGGTTCCTATGTCGCCAATATGATGCACAAGAGGCATTAGATATGGGATTAGTAAACACTGTTGTACCAGTTGCCGAACTTGAAGCTGAAACAGTTTCTTGGGCACGTGAGATGTTACGTCATTCACCAATGGCACTTCGTTTATTAAAGGCTGGTCTGAATGCGGCAGATGATGGTTTAGCTGGCGTTCAACAATTAGCAGGTGATGCCACATTGTTATTTTATTTAACTGAAGAAGGTCAAGAAGGTCGTAATGCATACCAAGAAAAGCGTGCGCCGAATTTTAATAAATTCCCTAAACGTCCTTAGGTAATGTTGCAGGATTTATTTCAAAGCATGCGCGTGGTTGCGCTGCCAACTAAAAGTAATTTTCGTGGGGTAAAACTTCGCGAGGTTGCATTGTTCAAAGGTGAATTTGGTTGGGGTGAGTTCTCACCATTTCTTGAGTATGACACCGCTGAATGCGTGCCCTGGTTGCAAAGTGCAATCGCTGCAGCTACTAAGCCAGTACCTAAATTATTTAGAGAAAAAGTCAAGGTCAATGGAACGATCCCAGCATTAAATAATTCAGCAGAGATAGAAGAGATTGTTCAATCATTTGATGGCGTAACTACCTTTAAAGTAAAGGTTGGCGATAATCTGGTTGAGGATTTAGCAAGATTAATGATGATCCGATCATTAAATCCAAAGGCAAAGTTACGTGTTGATGTAAATGGAAGCTGGAGTGTTGATACAGCGATTTCAAATCTTCAAGCAATTTATGAAAATATCGGCGAGCTTGAGTATGTAGAACAACCATGTGCAACTATTGATGAATTAAAAAGATTAAAGGAAGAAATAAAGATTCCATTGAAAATTGCAGGGGATGAAATTCTGCGCAAAGCAAAGGATCCGTTCAAAGTAGATCTAGCCGGTGCTATCGATATTTTGGTGCTTAAAGTGCAGCCGCTTGGTGGAATAAATCGGGCAAATCAATTAGCAAATCATTATGGGTTGCCAGTTGTTGTCTCAAGTGCACTAGAGAGTGCAGTTGGTATTAATTATGGCTTACAACTAGCAGGTTCAATTCCAGATCTTGAATTTGATTGCGGTTTGGGAACCGGTGCTCTCTTATCCAAAAATATTGGTAATTTACCAATAGTTAATGGCGAGATTACGATTACCAATGTTGAGCCAGATTTTTCGGGATTAGAGGTATCGTCAGATCGATATCAATGGTGGAAGAATCGGGTTCTAGAGACGGCAGAGAAGATTAAATGAATAGTGCAACCACATTAGCTCACTCGATAATTCGCCAATTAATTGAGTGCGGTGTCAGTGATTTTGTTTTATCACCGGGCTCAAGAAATGCACCACTTTCCATCGCATTGCAAGAAGCGGCACAGAAAAATTTAATTGAGTTACATGTAAAGATCGATGAACGCGGTGCGGCATTTTTTGCACTTGGTTTAGCAAAGGCTACTGATAATTATGTGGCAGTCATTTGTACAAGTGGAACGGCGGCAGCAAACTTTCATCCAGCAGCACTTGAGGCGCTGCACTCACAAAATAAATTATTAATAATCACCGCAGATCGACCAGCGAAATTACGTAAAACTGGAGCCAATCAAACAACCAATCAAGTAAATTTATTTCAAGCGATTCCAACCCATGATTTTGCAACCAGTATAGAAATAGCACACCTACTTTCGGGTGGTCCAGTACATCTAAATCCACAATTTGAAGAGCCATTAATTTCTGAAAATAAAATCGATTGGTTAAGTGGTTTACATATAACTACACTTAACAAGAGAAGCCAATCGGTTGGCAAATTAGAGGTTACAACCGGAGTATTGGTTGTTGGTCATGATCGTGGCGGATTTTCAGTAGGAGAGGTACTTTCCTTTGCTAAGAAATTAAATTGGCCGGTAATTGCTGAAGATCCAATCTCATTCCCAAATGCAATCGCTCACTCATCATTGTTTTTAGCTGATGAAGCGATTAGAAAAGAGTTGGCGCCGGAAAATGTGATTGTGATCGGCCGAACCACATTATCTAGAAGCACTAATTCATTTATTGCGCTTGCTAAAAAGATAATTGTGATTGATCCAAGGGTTGCGACTGTAGATAGCAATCGATCTGCTGATCAATTATTAACCGCCTTACCAATAGAAGTTAAATCTGAACAAGCAAACAATAAGAATTGGCAGATTGCCGCGGAATCAGCAGGCAAAGTTTTAGAAAATATAGGTTGGTCTGAGCAACAAGCGATCGTAGAAATAGTTGATCAAATTCCAGATGAGGCTGCGCTTTATGTGGGCTCATCAAGACCGATTAGAGATATTGAAGCATTTGTTCATCCACGAAGTGGAGTAACTGTTTTTGCAAATAGGGGATTGGCTGGAATTGATGGAAATATTTCAACTATTTTTGGCGTAGCGGAGAAGTTTGAAAATACCTATGCAATTTTGGGAGATCTCACCTTTTTGCATGACATATCTGCTTTGGTTAATAAATCAACGCAAAAACTGCGAATCTTTGTTATCGATAATAATGGTGGTGGGATATTTTCAACTCTGCCGCAAGCCAAGGTAGAAGGTTTCGAGGATTTATTTGGAACGCCACATAATCTTGATTTAGTTAAGTTGGCTCAGGGGTTTGGAGTAGCGGTTGCAAAGGTTTCAAATTTAATGGAGTTGCAAAGCGCAATTGCTAAGCCATTAACTGGTTTAGAAATACTTATTGTGCAAACACCAAATAGAGAGAGAAATGCACAGCAGTTAGCGGAGTTAACTCACAAAGTTTCTAATGCAGTTCGCATCGGCATTAATTTAGCCTGACTCTCTGCGAACTCTTTTTCCGGGTCAGAACCAGCAACAATTCCGCAACCAGCGAAGATTTGAATAGATTTATTACTGTCACTTAATTGGCCACAACGAAGTGCAATAGCTATCTCACCATCGCCATGAGCATCGATCCAACCAACCGGTCCGGCATAGCGACCACGATTCATCTCTTCTAACTCATTAATTAATTTTTTTGCTGTTTCAGTTGGTGTGCCACAAACAGCAGCTGATGGATGTAACTCTGAGATCAAGGTGAAAATATCGGTGGGCTTTGCGCTGTCATTTAAAACACCAGTTACATCAGTGGCTAGGTGCATCACATTTGAAAGATGTAAAACAAATGGGGATTCTGGAACATTTGTTGATGTGCAAAATGGCGCAAGCGCATCTGCAACAGATCTAACCGCATACTCATGCTCCTCTAAATCTTTAGATGATTTTGCTAAGGAAGCAGCAAGCGCTAAATCTCTATCTTCATCGCCAGTTTTTCTAATTGTGCCGGCAAGCACACGTGAGGTAACAAGGGATTTATTTAAACGGACTAACAGCTCTGGAGTTGCACCTACTAAACCATCAACTAAAAATAACCAGGTAGATGGATACTCAATCTCTAGCCTCTTAATAAGTTGACGGGCATCTATCTCTTTTGTTGAGTGCGCCGAAATATCTCGAGCAAGGACTACTTTCTCTAACTTATCTGACTTAATTGCCGCAATTGCAGCAGATACCTGATTGCGCCATTTATCTTCTGAAATTGATCCAGAATCCCAAGTTATTTCACCGCTAATTGCTGCATTTTTTAATTGTGAAATATCAGGTTGTGATTCTTTGCCAATCCAGGTAATCCAAGACTTCCCATTTTTTTGGCCGACAACTATTTGCGGAATTATTAAAACCGATGGTTGATCTTCATCGAAGGCAAATGAGGCAAATAAAATTGGACCAGTGCCACTGCCATGGACATTGTTATGTATTGAGAAATTAGCTACTTCGGTGCTCCACCATTCACGCGCCTTTTTAAAGCGATCAGTACCAACTACTTCAAACTTTTTATATATGCCAAAACCAACTAATCCATCACCACTTCTAATCCAAGCAGTAGAAAGTTCTGCCGAAGTACTAATTGACGAAAGTAGCGGATGGTCGCCAAGCAGTTCTGTAGTAATACTTTGTGACATCTTTAAGTGGTGCCTGCCAATCATGGATTTGTCTGGAAAGCCTACTCCTAAGAGAATGAGCCCATGGTCAGAGCCAATTTAAATAAAGATCCAGATGATGTATCAAAGATGTTTGATGATGTGGCTCACCGCTATGACTTTCTAAATGATCTATTAAGCCTAGGTAGAACTAAGGCTTGGCGCAGAGTTGTGACTGCGATCATCTCGCCAAAAGCTGGAATGAAAATTTTGGATATTGCTGCTGGAACCGGCTCATCAAGTAAACCGTTGGTTGATAAAGGTGCAGATGTAATTGCAATGGATTTTTCAGAAGGGATGTTGGCAGCTGGTCGCAAGCGCCACAAAAATATTAAGTTCCAACAAGGTGATGCGTTGAAATTACCCTTTGATGAAAATACCTTTGATGTCACAACTATTTCATTTGGTTTAAGAAATACATCAGATACAAGTGCGGCATTGAAAGAGGCTTTACGAGTAACCAAAAAAAGTGGTCGAATTGTAGTTTGTGAGTTTTCACATCCAACTAATAAAGTTTTTAGATTTGTCTATCTAAAGTATTTAATGCGTGCACTTCCAGTTATTGCTAAAAAGATTTCAAAAAATCCGGCGGCATATATTTATTTAGCTGAATCCATTCAAGCATGGCCAAATCAGAGCTCCTTGGCCCAGGTAATGAGACAGGCTGGCTGGGAAACGGTCAGTTGGCAGGATTTAACCTTTGGAATTGTCGCAGTTCACATTGGCTATAAAGGTTAAGTGGCAAAAGCCCCCATCGGCAACGCCTAAGATTTGAGATATGAATCCATACGTTCCGATTCTGGCAATTGGTGCAATCGGCTTTGGCTTCGCCGTATTTTCAATTGTTGCGGCAGCCTTAACTGGGCCAAAGCGATATAACCGAGCTAAAGCAGATGCTTATGAGTGCGGCATTGAGCCTTCACCACAAGCAGCCGGTGGCGGAAGATTCCCAGTCAAATATTTTTTAACTGCGATGTTATTTATAGTTTTTGATATTGAAATTGTTTTTCTTTATCCATGGGCGGTTTCATTTGATCAACTTGGCTTATTTGGCTTAGTTGAAATGGCGTTGTTTATCGGAACCGTTTTTGTGGCGTATGCATATGTATGGCGCCGTGGCGGATTGGAATGGGATTAATTGTGGGCTTAGAAGAGAAATTACCAAGTGGATTTTTATTAACCACAGTTGAAAAGCTTGCGGGTTATATGCGTAAGAACTCATTGTGGCCAGCAACCTTTGGTCTGGCTTGTTGTGCAATTGAAATGATGGCAGCTGGAGCTGGCCGTTATGACTTAGCAAGATTTGGAATGGAAGTATTTCGTGCATCTCCTCGCCAAGCAGATTTAATGATTGTGGCTGGCCGAGTTAGCAACAAGATGGCGCCAGTTGTTAGACAAATTTATGATCAAATGGCTGCGCCTAAATGGGTATTAGCGATGGGCGCTTGTGCATCATCAGGTGGAATGTTTAATAACTATGCAATTGTGCAAGGTGTCGATCACATAATCCCAGTTGATATTTATCTGCCTGGTTGCCCACCACGTCCTGAGATGTTGATGGATGCAATTTTGAAGTTACATGAACAAATTGGTGATACTAAATTAGGTCCAAACCGCGAGAAGATTATTAAAGAGGTAGAGGCAGCTGCGCTCGCCGCTAAGCCAACCCATCAATTAAATGGTTTATTGGCATGACAAATCAAAGCAACCAGGGAATGTTTGGCGTTACCGGATCTGGCGATACTTCAGGTTTTGGTGGCTTAGTTAAAGCTGTACAAAATATTGGATCAACAGAGCGTCCATATGGTGGCTACTTTGATCAGGTTGCCGATGATTTAGAGCGTGCTTACCCAGCATTTAGTGATGCAATCGAAAAGGTAGTTGTAGATCGCGGTGAATTAACTTTATTTATTAAACGAGATCGCTTATTTGATGTAGCAAAGATTCTTCGCGACCAATTACGTTTTGAAATGTGTGTTTCAGTAAGCGGTGCGCATTACCCAGCTGAAGCTGGTCGTGAATTACATGTTGTAATTTCATTACTTTCAATTACACGTAATCAAAGAATTAGATTAGAGGTTTGTGTTCCTGAATCAGATCCACACCTACCTTCACTTGTTGAAGTTTGGGCTGGCACAAATTGGCATGAGCGCGAGACTTATGACATGTTTGGAATTATTTTTGATAATCATCCTGGATTGACTCGTATTTTGATGCCAGATGATTGGGATGGATTCCCACAACGCAAGGATTATCCACTTGGTGGAATTCCAATTGAATACAAGGGTGCAACCATTCCGGCACCATCAGAGCGCAGGAGTTATCGATGAGTACATTCACCGATCCATACGCATCTGCGCGCGAAACTACCGAAGGTCGCGTTTACTCAGTAACTGGTGGCGATTGGGATTCATTAGTTACAGAAATTGGTGCAACAAAAGAGGAACGCGTAGTTGTAAATATGGGACCACAACACCCATCAACACATGGTGTGCTTCGGTTGGTACTTGAATTAGAAGGCGAAACAGTTACTGAAACACGATGTGGAATTGGTTATTTGCACACTGGTATTGAGAAAAATACTGAGTACCGCACTTGGACCCAGGGCGTAACTTTTGTAACTCGCATGGATTACCTATCACCATTGTTTAATGAGACTGCGTACTGCTTAGGTGTTGAAAAATTATTAGGCATTACAAATGATGTGCCAGAACGTGCAACTGTTATTCGCGTAATGATGATGGAGTTCAATCGGATTTCTTCACATATGGTGGCGCTTGGAACGGGTGCACTAGAGCTTGGTGCCTTGTCACCAATGATCTTTGCCTTCCGCGAACGCGAAAAAGTTTTAGATGTATTTGAAATGGTTGCTGGTTTACGTATGAATATGGCTTATGTACGCCCAGGTGGAGTTGCCCAAGATCTACCAGCTGGCGCCTTAACCAAGATTCGCGAAACAGTTAAAGAGTTACGCAAAAACTTTAAAGATAATGAAAAGTTATTAATTGGTAACTCAATTTGGATGAAGCGCACACAAGGCATTGGTTACTTAGATCTTGCTGGATGTACAACACTTGGAATCACAGGGCCAGTGCTTCGTTCAACTGGTCTGCCATGGGATTTACGTAAGGCACAACCATATTGCGGTTATGAAAATTATGAGTTTGATATTCCAACAACTGATACATGTGATGTTTATGGCCGATTCTTAATTCGTATGCAGGAATTAGAGCAATCACTTCGTATTATCGAGCAATGTGTAAGTAAGTTAGAAAAATTAGAAGGCCAACCAGTTATGGTGGCTGATAAGAAGATAGCTTGGCCATCACAACTTGCAATTGGTGGCGATGGTATGGGTAACTCACTAAATCACATTCGCGAAATCATGGGCGAATCAATGGAGTCTTTGATTCATCACTTTAAATTAGTAACGGAAGGCTTCCGTGTTCCAGCTGGCCAGGTTTACACAACTGTCGAATCACCTCGCGGTGAATTAGGAGTTCATTTAATTTCAGATGGTGGAACTCGTCCTTATCGCGTTCACTTCCGCGAACCATCATTTAATAATTTGCAATCAACAGCTGCAATGTGTGATGGCGGTCAGATTGCTGATGTGATCGCAGCGGTTGCATCTATCGATCCAGTTATGGGCGGTGTTGACCGCTAATGGCATTTACACCTGAGCAATTAACGGTGATGGATTCAATCATTGCCCGGTATCCACGCAAGCGTTCTGCCATCATGCCATTACTTCATTATGTGCAATCAATAGATGGTTATGTAACAAATGAAGGTATTGAAATTATCGGCGAAAAGCTAGAGCTAGCAACCGCTGAAGTAACTGCAGTCTCTACTTTTTACACCCAATATAAATCAAAACCAGTTGGCGAGTATCACGTTGGGGTTTGTACAAATACATTGTGCGCAGTTATGGGTGGCGATGCCATATTTGAATCAATTAAAGAGCATTTAAATATTGAAAATGATGGCGTGACATCTGATGGCAAGGTTTCAGTTGAACATATTGAATGTAATGCGGCTTGCGATTATGCACCTGTTGTTATGGTTAATTGGGAGTTCTACGACAACCAGACTGTGCAATCAGTTAAGGATTTAGTAGATGGTGCTCGTGCCGGAAATCCACCTGCACCAACTCGTGGCCCAAAAACTCTGCGAACTTGGAAGCAAAACTCTGCAGTCCTTGCTGGAATTTCAGATGGTTTAGCAAATGAGGGCGTGCAAGCAGGAGAAGCAACATTGCTTGGATTAAAAAAATCAAAGGCTGGTAAGTAATGACAAAGTTAACGCCAGTGCTTTCAGCGAATTGGGATGAAGCAGACTCATTTACTATCGCAGGTTACAAACGAAATGGTGGTTACACCGCTGTTGCAAAAGCCTTGGCTATGCAACCAGATGAGGTTATTCAATTAGTAAAGGATTCTGGTTTACGCGGTCGTGGTGGTGCAGGTTTTCCAACTGGAAGTAAATGGGGATTTATTCCACAAGGGGATAACAAAGAGCATTATTTAGTTGTTAACGCTGATGAGTCAGAGCCAGGTACTTGCAAAGATACGCCGTTACTAATGGCTAATCCGCATGTACTAGTCGAAGGAATAATTATTGGTTCATATGCAATTCGCGCTAACCATGCATTTATTTATATTCGCGGTGAAGTAACACATGTAGTTCGCCGAGTACAGCAAGCAATAACTGATGCATATGCAGCCGGTTTGCTTGGTAAAAATATTTTAGGAAAAGGTTTTGATCTTGAGTTGGTTCTGCATGTTGGAGCTGGCGCATATATTTGTGGTGAAGAAACAGCATTATTAGATTCATTGGAAGGCTTCCGTGGACAACCAAGATTACGTCCACCATTTCCTGCGATCGCTGGTTTATACGCTAAACCAACAGTTGTAAACAATGTTGAATCAATCGCATCAGTTCCTGCAATTGTTAACAATGGTGTTGCTTGGTTTACTGAGATGGGAACTGAAAAGAGCAAGGGCTTTACGCTTTACTCACTCTCTGGTCATGTAAATAATCCAGGACAATTTGAGGCACCTCTTGGAATTACATTGCGCGAATTACTTGAGCTTTCAGGTGGGATTCGCAAAGGTCACAAACTTAAGTTTTGGACACCAGGTGGATCTTCAACGCCAATCTTTACCGACCAACATTTAGATGTACCGCTTGATTATGAAGGTGTATCTGCTGCCGGATCGATGCTGGGTACAAAAGCATTACAAATCTTTGATGAAACTACATGTGTTGTTCGTGCTGTACTTCGTTGGACGGAGTTTTACAAACATGAATCTTGTGGCAAGTGCACACCATGTCGTGAAGGAACTTGGTGGTTGGTACAAGTTCTTAAGGATCTAGAGGCTGGTCGCGGGACAGAAGCAGATTTAGATAAATTGTTAGATCTATGTGACAACATCATGGGCCGTTCATTCTGTGCACTTGCAGATGGCGCAGCAAGCCCAATCATTTCTTCCTTAAAGTATTTCCGTCAAGAGTATTTAGATCATTTATCAGCTGGTGGTTGTCCATTTGATCCAATGGCGGCAACTTTGTTTGATAGCGCAGGTGTTAAATGAGCACTGAGGTAGCAGTTGAAATGATTACCTGTGTAATCGATGGTTTTGAGGTTACCGTTCCAAAGGGAACATTAGTAATTCGTGCTGCTGAAAAATTAGGAATTCAAATCCCACGTTTTTGTGATCATCCATTGCTTGCTCCGGCTGGTGCATGTCGACAATGTTTAGTTGATATTGAAATTAATGGACGTGCCTTTCCTAAGCCACAAGCCTCCTGCACAATTCCAGTTGAAACCGGAATGATTGTTAAGACGCAATTAACATCTCCGGTTGCCGACAAAGCACAAAAGGGAATTATGGAGTTGTTGTTAATCAACCACCCTCTTGATTGCCCAGTGTGCGATAAGGGTGGTGAATGTCCACTTCAAAATCAAGCAATGTCTAATGGTCGCGAAACTTCACGTTATGAAGGTGTTAAGCGCACATTTGAAAAGCCAGTTCCAATTTCATCTCAAGTTTTATTAGATCGTGAACGTTGCGTGTTGTGTGCTCGTTGTACTCGATTCTCTGAACAAATTGCCGGAGATCCATTTATTACATTAAATGAACGTGGTGCGCTGCAACAAGTTGGAATTTATGAGGAAGAGCCATTTGACTCTTACTACTCTGGAAACACAGTTCAAATTTGTCCAGTAGGTGCATTAACTGGAACCTCATATCGTTTCCGGGCTCGCCCATTTGATTTAGTTTCAAATGATTCTGCTTGCGAGCATTGCGCATCTGGTTGTGCCATGCGTACCGATGTTCGTCGCGGCAAAACATTGCGTCGTCTTGCCGGCGAAGATGCATCAGTTAATGAAGAGTGGAATTGCGATAAGGGCCGCTGGGCATTTAAGTATGAGGTTAAAAACCGCATTAAAACTCCAATGATTAGAAATGCAGCTGGCTTGCTTGAAGAAGCATCATGGCCCGAAGCACTTGCTGCGGCTGCAAATGGATTAAGTAAAGGAAAAGCTGGTGTATTAGTTGGCGGCCGAGCAACAGTTGAGGATGCATACGGTTATAGCAAATTTGCTCGTATTGCATTAAATACCAACAATATTGATTTCCGCTCACGTATTAACTCAGCAGAAGAGCTAGATTTCTTTGCTGCAGTTAAATCAACTGCTACATATAAAGATATTGATCAAGCAGATCATGTTGTATTACTTGCATTTGAACCAGAGGATGAATCACCAATTGTCTTCCTACGTATTTACAAACAATTCCGCAAGCGCGCACTTAAGGTAAGCACAATCTCGCCATTTACTAGCCGCGGTAGCGAAAAGTTAAATGCCACAGTTATTAAGTACGCACCAGGTGCGGAAGTTTCTGCAATTAATTCAATCACGGGATTGAGTGCTAAATCAGTTGTTTTAATTGGTGAGCGCCTATCTGAAACCTCAGGTGCGCTAACAGCTGCAGTTGAGTTAGCAAATAAAGCTGGTGCCAAGATTGGTTATGTACCAAGAAGAGCTGGCGATACTGGCGCAATCTCCGCAGGTGCCACTCCTAATTTATTACCAGGTCATAGATTGATTTCAGATGCAGCTGCGCGAGTTGATGTTGCAGCCGCTTGGGGAGTCAATTCACTACCAGCAGAAAATGGTTTTTCCGTCAATGAAATAATCAACGGAGATACAAATGCGGTACTAGTTGGTGGCGTTGATCCATTTGATATTTCAGCAGATGCCAAGCTTTCATTATCTAAAAAGTTTGTAGTTTCCTTAGAAATTCGAGAAAGTGATATCACTGATATTGCACAAGTTGTTTTGCCAGTTGCTGCAGTTGTTGAAAAGAGTGGTTCATTTATGGATTGGCAGGGCAAAGTTCGTGAGTTTGAGGCAGCGGTGGAGTCCTTAAATCGCAGCGATGTTCGCATTCTCTCAATGCTGGCGGATGAAATGGGCAAATCAATTAATTTACCTTCAGTCTCTGCAGCACGTAAAGAAATTGCATCCCTTGGAAATTGGGAGGGTACAGCAGCAAAGATGAACAGCGGTGCTACCGGAAGTGAAATAAAAGTTGGAGCCGATGAAGCGGTAATTACATCTTGGCGCAACTTGCTAGATAAAGGTTCATTACAAGAGGGTGAAGATAATTTAGCTGGAACAGCCCGCGCTACAACTGCAGTTATCTCACAAAAACGTGCTGATGCATTGTCAGTTAAATCTGGCGAATTAATTAGAGTTTCAAACTCATATGGCGCAATTACCTTGCCATGTGCGATTTCAGATATTAATGACGCAATGATTTGGTTACCTCGTAACTCTACAAATGCGCAATTGATTAAGGTATTAGGAAGTGTTGGTAACTCAGTAGTGAAGGTGAGCAAGGCATGAGTAATGCTGAGTTAATTGCGCAAGATCCAGGTTGGGTAATCGCACTAAAAGGCCTCATTATTTTTGCGGTTTGCGTACTTTTGACCATCATGTCTGTTTGGGGAGAGCGCAAGATTGTGGCTCGCATGCAGATGCGTATTGGTCCAAACCGGGTAGGAAAATTTGGATTGCTTCAAGCTCTAGTTGATGGCGTAAAACTTGCGTTGAAAGAGGATTTAATTCCTAAAGCAGCTGATCGAGTTGTCTTTGTAATTGCACCAATTATTAGTGCCACTGCCAGCTTTATGGCATTTGCTGTTATTCCATTAAGTGGTGAGGTTAATTTCTTCGGCCAAAAAACTGCAATGCAATTAACTGATCTACCTGTTGGCGTGCTTTATGTTCTAGCAATCGCATCAGTTGGTGTTTACGGAATTGTCTTAGCCGGTTGGTCATCTGGATCTACTTATCCATTACTTGGTGGACTTCGTTCTAGCGCACAAGTTATTTCTTATGAAGTAGCGATGGGACTTTCATTGGTTGCGGTATTTATTTATGCCGGGTCTATGTCAACCAGCGAAATCGTCGAGGCGCAAAATCAGTGGTGGTATGCAGTAATTCTCTTCCCTTCTTTTATTATTTATGCGATCTCTATGGTCGGTGAAACCAACCGTGCCCCATTTGATTTAGCAGAAGCAGAAGGTGAATTAGTAGGCGGCTTCCACACCGAGTACTCATCATTAAAGTTCGCATTATTTTTCTTAGCTGAGTATGTAAATATCATTGCTGTATCTGCACTTGCCACCACATTGTTCCTGGGTGGTTACCACGCACTTCCTGGACTTGGCTTCACCGAACAATGGCTTGGTGGTTGGTTCACAGTAGTTTGGTTCTTCGCCAAGGTTTTATTGTTCTTCTTTATATTTGTTTGGCTACGTGGCACATTGCCAAGACTTCGTTACGACCAATTTATGAAATTTGGTTGGAAGGTTTTGATTCCAGTATCACTTGCATGGATTTTGGTGGTTTCTACCCTGCGCGTTATGTCCCAACAAGATTCATCTAGATTTGTGATCCTATCCTTCACATTTTCAGTGGTTTTGATCTATCTGGCTATAACCTCTGCAATGGAAAAATCAAAGTTAAAGGTAAAGGCACAAGCGGTTGTGACAGATTCGCCAGCGCCAAGTTTTCCAGTTCCAACTATTCCTAAAACTAGAACGGATGAGACAAATGGCTGATGAGTTAATGCCACGTTCTGGCGAATATGGTTTAGAAAAAGCAAATGAAGCTAAGGCACCAATCACCAGTAATGAGCCAAGCAGTTTCTTCAAACAATTATTAGGTTTTTGGGTGACCTTTAGAACTATGTTCAAGAAGGTAAATACAGTTCAATATCCAGAGGTTAAAGAGCCAACCGCTCCTCGTTTTCATGGTCGTCATCAATTAAATCGCCATCCAGATGGATTGGAGAAATGTATTGGTTGCGAACTTTGCGCATGGGCATGTCCAGCAGATGCAATTTATGTAGAAGGTGCCGATAACAAAGAGGGCGAACAGTTTTCTCCTGGTGAGCGTTACGGCAAGGTTTACCAAATTAATTACCTCCGTTGTATTTTCTGTGGACTTTGTATCGAGGCTTGCCCTACCCGTGCATTAACAATGACAAATGAGTATGAATTAGCTGATGAAACTCGCGGCAAATTAATCTTTGAAAAAGAGGATTTGTTAGGTCCATTACGTGCCGGCATGGTGCCACCACCACATCCAATGTATCCAAATACCACTGATGCCAATTACTATCGCGGAGAAGTAACTGGTGCACATCCTTCACAAGGTGCAATAAAGAATGATTAATTTGGCATTAGAGGTTGGCACAACACAAACTCCAGAATCTGTTTTGTTTTACATACTCGCTCCGCTTTCTGTTTTAGCAGCCCTCGGCATGTTAATTGTTAAGAAAGCTGTTCACTCAGCCTTATTACTCGCTTGGGTAATGATTTCACTGGCTATTTTCTACATAGCTCAGGAGGCTGTGTTCCTAGGAATTGTGCAAGTAATTGTTTACACCGGTGCAGTAATGATGCTATTCCTGTTTATTTTAATGTTGGTTGGCGTTGATACATCAGATTCATTAGTTGAAAATATTAAGGGATTAAGATCAATTGCATTACTTGCTGCAGCAGGCATCAGCGGATTACTGATCTCCCTAATCGGTCGTGCAACTATGGTTTATGACGCATTTGGTTTAGCGTCAGCAAATCGATCTGGAAATGTAAATGGAATAGGTGAACAATTATTTACTAAGTATGTCTGGGCCTTTGAGGTTGTTTCTGCGCTATTAATTACCGCTGCACTTGGTGCGATGGTGTTGGCGCATAGCCAACGCAGTAAATCTAATTTTGTGCAACGCGATCTTTCTATTGCTCGATTCCGCAAAGATTCTCTTGGTGCTGCTGCGGGATTGCCTGGATCAGGTGTATATGCGCTTCACAACGCAGTTGATGTACCAGCGCTTCTGCCAACCGGCAAAGCTGCGCCAACTTCAATATCTCCAGTATTAGAGGCGCGCGGTGACATGATCGATAGCAAAAACTTTGAAATGAAACCAGAAGAGAAGGATGAGTAATGAGTATCGCTAATTACTTATACCTTTCTGCAATTTTATTTACCATTGGTGCAGTTGGTGTTGTGGTTCGCCGTAATGCAATTGTGGTTTTTATGTGTATCGAGCTAATGCTAAATGCCGCAAATCTTGCCTTTGTAACCTTTGCACGAATAAATGGAAATCTAGAGGGACAGGTAGTTGCCTTCTTTACTATGGTAGTTGCAGCTTGCGAGGTTGTAGTTGGCTTGGCAATTATCGTAACGATCTATCGCTCACGTCGTTCTGCATCTGTTGATGATGCAAGTTTGTTGAAGCGATAATCATGACAACCTCAAATAACTTAGTTTGGTTAATCGCACTCCCATTAATTTGTTCAGGCCTCTTACTAATTCTTGGCCGGCGAGCTGATAAGTGGGGCCATTTATTAGCAACAACAGTTTCCGCATCTGCGTTTGCAATTGGCTTGGTTGAGTTTTTTGCGATGCGAGGTCGAGAGGTTTTAGATCGACCAGTTACCCAAAAAATATTTACTTGGATCTCAGTTGGCGACTTCCAAGTTGATGCATCATTGCTCTTAGATCAGCTCTCAATCTGCTTTGTATTACTAATCACTGGGGTTGGCACACTAATTCATATTTACTCAATCTCATATATGTCGCATGATCGCGATCGCCGTAGATTCTTCGCTTACTTGAATCTTTTTATCGCTGCCATGTTGTTACTAGTTCTAGGTGACTCCTACCTAAATCTCTATGTTGGCTGGGAGGGCGTTGGTCTTGCCTCCTATTTATTGATTGGTTTCTGGAATCAAAAGCCTGCTTATGCCACCGCAGCTAAGAAAGCATTTGTTGCTAATCGAGTTGGCGATATTGGTTTATCTCTAGCCATCATGATCGCCTTTGCCACATTTGGCGATGTCTCCTTCAAAGGTATTGAAGAACATGCAGATCATGCATCTACCTCTGCAATGACGGCAATTGGTTTAATGCTACTTCTTGCCGCCGCTGGAAAATCTGCACAATTTCCATTGCAAGCATGGTTGGGCGATGCGATGGCTGGTCCAACACCAGTATCTGCATTGATTCACGCAGCAACAATGGTTACCGCAGGCGTTTACTTAATTACTCGCTCTAACTTTATTTTTGACGCAGCGCCAACCGCGCAATTAATGGTAATTATTGTTGGTGTTATCACCTTGTTGTTTGGTGCAATTATTGGAACTGCTAAGGATGATATTAAAAAAGCGTTAGCTGCCTCCACGATGTCACAAATTGGCTACATGATTTTGGCAACTGGATTAGGTCCAATCGGATATGCATTTGCCATCATGCACCTGCTGACACATGGTTTCTTTAAGGCCAGCATGTTTCTAGGTGCGGGTTCAGTAATGCATGGCATGAAGGATGAAGTGAATATGCGCAAGTACGGTGGCATTGGAAAGTACATGCCATTTACCTTTATAACCTTTGCATTGGGTTATCTGGCAATTATCGGTATTCCACCATTTGCTGGTTTTTATTCAAAGGACAAGATCATTGAAACCGCATTTAATGCCGGTGGCTTGAAAGGAATTTTGTTAGGTAGCGCAACCTTATTAGGTGCAGCAATTACCGCTTTCTACATGTCCCGCGTTGTAATTATGACCTTCTTCGGTAATGAACGCTGGGGACATAAGGATGAACCTCATGAGAGCCCAGCATTAATGTTGATTCCAATTTCAATTTTATCTATTGGCTCAATCGCATCAGGCTTCTTGTTCTACCGCAACCACTCTTTAGAGTATTGGTTGAAACCAATAGTTAATCCGGCGGGCGAGCAACATCTTGAAGAGTTCCTGCAACCAATCGTTGTATCAGCCCTCGCAGTATTTGCAGTGTTAATTGGTGTTTCAATTGCAATTGCTAAGTATCGCGGTGAGTTACAAAGTGAAGCGCCGGCCAAGGTAAGTGCATTGACTCGCGCTGCAAGACGGGATCTTCTCCAAGATGATTTCAACGAGACTGTATTTATGCGTCCTGGTCAAAGAATTGTTAGAGGCTTACTAAATATTGATTATCTAGTAATTGATGGATTAGTGCGATTGGTTGGATCTATGTCTGTTGGCGGCGGCCAAACTTTACGTAAATTACAAAATGGATATGTACGTAGCTACGCACTTATGATGATTGTTGGCGTTTTGGCATTATTAATTACGGTTTGGTTGACCACCTCATGAATCTATTGACAATTATTGGATTACTGCCACTTATTGCAGCATTAATTATTGCGCTGCTTCCAAAAGGCGGCAGTGAATTAATTAAGCGAGTAGCCCTTGGCGCAACTGTATTAATCGCGATTGCATCAATCTTCCTGGCAATTGGCTTTGATAAATCGCAAACTGGTTTCCAATTTGTGCAAAGTACATCTTGGATTTCAGCATTTAATATTAATTATGCAGTTGGAATAGATGGCATCTCACTTGTTTTGATCCTGCTTTCCACAATCTTGGTACCAATTGTGGTGCTAGCAACTTGGCATGAATCAGATACGGGTCGCTGGGGCAGTAAGGTCTTCTACATTTTAATTTTAGTTTTGGAAACCATGATGATCGGTGTTTTTGCCGCGACAGATCTATTTTTGTTTTACGTATTTTTTGAAGCGATGTTGATTCCGGTTTACTTCCTAATTGGCGGATATGGCTCAGGAGAAAAATCTGCAGCCGCTGTTAAATTCTTGCTGTACAGCTTATTTGGCGGCCTGCTGATGCTGGCATCAATTATCGGCATTTATGTAATCGCTGGAAATCAGATTGGTGGCACCTTTGATTTAACGCAATTGGCTACCTTGCAAATCGATGACACTACTGAGAATTTACTCTTCCTAGGATTCTTCATTGCCTTTGCAATTAAGGCACCACTTGTTCCATTCCATACCTGGTTACCAGATGCTGCTAAATCTGCGACTCCTGGAAGCTCTGTTTTATTACTTGGAGTTTTAGATAAAGTTGGCACATACGGAATGATTCGTTTCTGTATTGCGCTATTTCCAGATGCCAGCAAAACTTTTACACCATTAATAATTACACTAGCTGTAATTTCAATTCTCTACGGTGCATTTATGGCAATTGGTCAACGAGATATCAAGGGCTTGATTGCCTTTACCTCAATCTCTCACTTTGGTTTCATAACTATGGGAATTTTTGCAATGACAACCCAAGGTATGTCAGGTGCAACTCTTTATATGGTTAACCACGGTTTTTCTACTGCAGCATTATTTTTAATCGCCGGTTGGATGATTCAGCGACGCAACTCATCAACAATTAGTGATTTTGGTGGATTACAACGCATTACTCCAGTTATGGCTTGGAGCTTCTTTATTGCAGGAATGTCATCACTAGCGCTACCAGGTCTATCAAGCTTTGTTAGTGAATTTTTAGTTCTAGTTGGTACATATACTCGATATCCAGTCGCTGCAATCATCGGAACATTTGGAATCGTTTTAGCTGCACTTTACATATTGATTCCGGTGCAAAAAGCCTTACATGGTCCGACCACACCTGGAAATGAATCTTTATCTGATCTTAAATTGCGCGAGAAGGTTGCGATCGCACCTGTTATTGCCGTAATTATCGCAATGGGATTTTATCCAAAGCCAGTTTTGGATTTAATCAATCCAACTGCAGAAAAGGTAATTACTAATGCTGGTTTCACCGACCCAATTGCAAAGGTGGGTAAGTAATGTTAACTGCGCCATCACTAATTTACTCATTGCTGGCACCAATGCTCATTGTGTTGGGTGGTGCCGTCATAGGTGTTTTGGTTGAAGCATTTGTTGGCAGAACTCATAGAGCTGCAATTCAATTAACCATCACACTTGGTACATTATTTTTATCACTTGTGCAGTTGTGGGGAATCCGCGATAGGTTTTCTACCTCCGCCGCAGTTAACTCAGTTGTGATTGATAAGGCTGGAATTTTCTTACAAGGCACGATTTTAGTTTTATCAATCATTGCTGTGTTATTGGTTGCCGACCAAGATAACTTCGTCTCAAAGGCCTCTGCAATCCCTGGTTCTTCTGAGGAAGCACAATCAATTAAAACTGGTGATCAACAAACAGAGATTTTCCCACTATTTCTCTTTGCAGTAGCTGGCATGATGTTATTTCCAGTTGCAAGTGATCTCATTACCTTATTTGTGGCACTTGAAGTGTTTTCACTTCCACTTTACTTATTGGCTGGACTTTCACGTCGCCGTCGATTACTTTCACAAGAGGCAGCACTTAAATACTTCTTGCTAGGCGCATACTCATCTGCCTTCTTCTTATTTGGTGCAGCCTTCCTTTACGGATTCTCTGGCACAGTCTCTATCTCTGGAATTGCATCTGCAATCGCAGCAGGCGCGGGCAATGATGTATTTGTTTTGTTGGGAATTACCTTTTTATCTGTTGGCCTACTATTTAAAATCAGTGCTGTTCCATTCCACTCATGGACACCTGATGTTTATCAAGGTGCACCAACTCCAATAACCGGCTTTATGGCAGCTTGCACAAAGGTGGCAGCCTTTGGTGCAATCCTTAGAATTTTCTATGTTGGCTTATCTGGTGTTTACACCGAGTGGCGCCCAATCATCACCACAATTGCAATTATCACAATGGTATTTGGCTCAGTAGTTGCAATTGCACAACGAGATATCAAACGAATGCTCGCTTACTCATCCATCGCGCACGCTGGCTTCCTGCTATCTGGCTTGCTTGCGCTAAATAAAGATGGTTTAGCTGCATCACTCTTTTATCTATTTGCATATGGCGTTGCCACCATTGCAGCATTTGGAATTATTTCGCTAATTCGCGACTCTACTGGTGAAGTAACAGATCTAAATCAATGGGTTGGTTTAGGAAAGCGTTCACCATTGATTGCCAGTGCATTTGCATTCTTGCTCTTAACATTTGCTGGTATTCCACTAACTAGTGGCTTTGTCGGAAAGTTTGCGATTTTCACAGCTGCATATCAAAGTGGAAATATTGGTTTGGTTGTTGTTGGCGTACTCTCCAGCGCAATCGCCGCCTTCTTCTATATTCGCGTAATCATTATGATGTTCTTTACCGAGCCTGGCCAAGATTCTGTATCGGTAGTTATTCCAACCATTAGAAGTCGTATTGCAATCGGTAGCGCCATGGTTATCTCCGTAGTGCTAGGAGTTGCTCCTTCGTTCGTATTAAACTCCGCGACAACATTCGCTAACTTTATAAAGTAAATGCCACGTCTTGGGGTTCCAAATCTAGATAGCAAGTTAGAGGACTCACTAGTTGCAGATATGCAAAGAGTTGAGAGTCTACTTCGTTCTCATATTGAAGGTGATTACCCGCTTGTTGTTGAAACCTCTCGCCATTTAGTTGAAGCAGGTGGCAAACGACTTCGCCCACTCTTAACATTAATTGCAGCGCAATTTGGCGATCCGACCAAGAGTGGCATTGTGGAAGCTGCGGTGGTCTGCGAATTAACTCACCTAGCAACTTTGTATCATGATGATGTAATGGATGAAGCACCACTTCGTCGTGGTGTAGAGAGTGCAAATAATCGTTGGGGAAATTCAGTTGCAATTCTTACTGGTGATTATTTATTTGCAAAGGCATCTGATTTATTAGCTGATCTTGGTCCAGAGGCGGTGCGCTTACAGGCAAAGACCTTTGAGCGCTTAGTAATTGGACAGATTAATGAAACGCAAGGAAAAACTCCTGGCCTCTCGATGATCGATCACTACCTACAGGTTGTCAGCGACAAAACTGGTTCACTAATTGCAACAAGTGCCAGATTTGGTGCCTTACTTTCTGGCGCAGATAGCAATGCTGTCGAAACTCTGACTAAATTTGGTGAAAAGGTTGGTATTGCTTTTCAAATTGCTGATGATCTACTTGATGTGCAAAGTGACTCAACTGAATCTGGAAAAACTCCCGGTACCGACCTAAAAGAGGGTGTCCCAACCTTGGTAACTCTTTATGTAATGGCTTCAAAAGATCCAGCAGATAAGGATTTAGCAGAGAGATTAAGCAAACCTATTCCGGAATCAGATATCTCTAAAACAATTCTGGAGCTACGAAACCATAAAGCGGTTAAAGAGGTTAAGGATTATCTATACCAAATTGCAGATGAAGCAAATCAACTACTTGCGAAATTACCATCTGGCGTAGCAAAGGATGCACTAAGCAATTTGATTACCGCCTTGATATCCCGATCTGCCTGATTTAATTAAATCACTTCCTAAAAATCCCAGCGCGCTCCAAATAAAAATAAATCCAATTAACTTAGAGAGTATTAACTCTTCATGGAAAACTAGGATCCCAACTAAAAACATAATAGTTGGAGTGATATATTGAAGTAAACCGGTGATTGTTAATGGTAGGCGAGTGGTAGCGGCGTTAAACATTAACAATGGAACTACGGTGAATAGGCCGGCAGATACAAGAGCTAATGAAAATCCGATGCTTTCACCAAACTCCGCCTTCTCGTTTGAAATCAAATATGTTAAATAAATGAAGTTCGGAAGGAAGGCAACCAAGGTCTCAATAGATAGCGTTTGAAGTGCACCAGCATTTAAATGCTTTTTAATTAAGCTATAAGAGCCCCAACTGACCGCTAATCCGATGGCAATCCAGGGCAATCTGCCATATGCAACCGTCAAAATTAAAACCCCGATAGTTGCCAGAATTACTGAGATTAATTGAAACTTTCTCAGGTGTTCTTTCAATACCAAGACACCAAATGTGACTGCAACCAGTGGGGTTATGTAATAACCAAGGGCTGCTTCAACAACTCGATCAACACTTACTGACCAGATATAAATTCCCCAGTTAAGGGAGAGCAGTAGAGAGGTAAGTGCAAGAAGTGAGAATGTTCTTAAGTTTTTTATTAAAGCGAAGGTTTCACGTAATTGTTTTTGATATTTCAAAAATATCAAGCAGGCAAAGAGGGACCATATGGCACGATGTGCCAAAATTTCATAGGCTGAGGCTTGGTCTAACGCTCGCCAATAGATTGGTAATAATCCCCAAATTACATATGCACCGATGCCATATGAAATTCCCGAGCCGTACTTATTCAATTTAATGACTATCTGAAGTTGGTAAATTGAACGGCAAAATCCCAGCCCTTGTTTTTAACTAGCGCAATCGCTTCTTGTAAATCATCGCGACTTTTACTGGATACTCGAAGCTCATCACCTTGAATTTGAGTCTTTAAAGATTTTGGCCCTTCATCCTTTAAAAACTTAGCAATCTTCTTAGCATTCTCGGTTGTGATTCCCTCTTTGAAGGTGGAGTTAATGCGGTAAGTCTTACCACTCAATTGTGGTTCACCAGTATCTAGATGCTTTAGTGAAACATTTCGCTTAATCAATTTCTCTTTTAATACTTCAAGTGCAGCTTTTGCGCGCTCTTCAGTATCAGACTCAATCATTATTTTCTGTGCGGTTTTTTCAATCTTTGTTCCAGTGTTTTTAAAGTCAAAGCGGGTAGCGAGTTCACGATCACATTGATTGAAGGCGTTATCAACCTCCATATGATCGATCTTTGAGACGATATCAAAACTACTGTCAGCCATGCTTATACTTTACTAGTAGTTCATAGAGAACTTTAAATTAAGCGAGGCACTGGTGGCTTTAACTAAGGTAAAGATAAAGCGACGTATACCAAGCCCAAAAGATCTTGCGCAATTATTGCGATTTCGAAAACCTATATTAAGTGGTCGCAAGCGCAGATTATCTCGAGCTTTAACAATTTATGATTTAAGAGATATTGCAAAACGCAGAACTCCAAAAGCTCCATTTGATTACACAGATGGCGGAGCAGATTCCGAAACTTCCTTAACTAGAGCCCGTGCCGCATTTGAAAAAGTTGAGTTTCAACCAAGAATTTTGCGCAATGTAAAAGATGTTGATTTAACTGTAAAAATTTTAGGCAAGCAGATGCAGATGCCGCTTGGTATAGCACCCACTGGCTTCACTCGGATGATGCAAACAGAGGGTGAGTATGCCGGTGCAACCGCAGCACAAGATGCAGGAATTCCTTACACACTCTCCACTATGGGTACAAGATCAATAGAGGATGTGGCAAGAGTTGCTCCAAATGGACGCAATTGGTTTCAACTTTATATGTGGAAAGATCGAGATCGAAGTATGGCCTTGGTTGAACGCGCAAAGGCAGCTGGCTTTGATACTTTGGTTTTAACAGTTGATGTTCCGGTTGCTGGCGCCAGATTAAGAGATGTACGAAATGGAATGACAATTCCGCCATCACTCACATCGAAAACTATTCTTAACGCAATTCCACGTCCAGGTTGGTGGGTTAATTTCTTAACTACCGATCCACTTAAATTTGCATCGCTAGATAGCTGGAATGGCACAGTTGCTGAGTTGCTTGATTCGATGTTTGATCCAACTGTTACATATGAGGATTTAAAGTGGATTCGTAAGCAATGGAGGGGAAATTTAGTTGTAAAAGGTATTCAAAATGTTGATGATGCCGTTATGTCGGTTAAAGCAGGCGCTGATGCAATTATTCTTTCCAATCATGGTGGCCGACAATTAGATCGCGCCCCAGTTCCGTTTCATTTACTGCCTGAGGTTGTAAAAGCAGTTGGAAAGAAAACAGAGGTGCATGTAGATACAGGAATTATGCATGGGGCTGATGTAATTGCCGCACTTGCCGCTGGCGCAAAATTTACCTGGATCGGTCGCGCTTATTTATATGGATTAATGGCTGGCGGAAAACCTGGTGTGGATCGCAGCTTAGAGATTTTAAAATCACAAATGATCCGTACTATGAAATTATTAGGAGCACGAACAATTTCAGAGTTGGAGCCAGATCATGTGCGATTTATTGCTAGATATAGCGACAAAAATTAATCTTTTGGCAATCATCGCTTAAAGGCTTTACACTTCACCGCGCTTAACAATCCATGGCGGGTTGCCCGAGCGGCCAATGGGAGCGGACTGTAAAT
>JACCEE011987871.1_pt1 | contig 23878 bp, 21 predicted proteins | sample 7449931 | NCBI WGS metagenome assembly JACCEE01 (sample SAMN15323457, study PRJNA562643) | freshwater metagenome | isolation source: river surface water | place: USA:Blue River Watershed | collected 2017-08-19 | reverse complement strand
TGGCGAGATTATTAAGGCTCTTAGCCACATCAGGATGTTGCGAACCAAAGAGCTTTTCTTTAATGGCTAAGGCTTTTTCGTAAAATTCTGTCGCCTTGGCATAATCGCCTTGGGTTTGATAAATAGTGGCGAGATTATTAAGGCTCTTAGCCACATCAGGATGTTCTGCGCCTAATATTTTCTTTTGAATTGAAATAGCTTTATTTAATAAGATTTCTGCTTTTGTATAATTTCCTAAATCTTTTAACGTATTCGCAGCATTACCTAAACAGCCTGCATAATTTTGTTCTTCTCCTTTTATCCCTTTAAATAGTTCTGAAGCCTCTAAAAAATCATCAACTGCTTGTTGATAGTTAGCTATCTCGAGTGCATGTTCCCCAGCCTCAAATTTCTCATTTGCTACTCTTAATCTTTTATTAAAATTCATGGTTAAATAAACCTGCTGAAAAAAATACAAAATTTTGTTAGAACTTAATCAATAATAATCCATTGTAATATTTAATAAAACCTTAGCAATTTTCTAGTTTCATTTAAATCACTTAGATATATTTTACATGAAACCCACCTTGTCTATTTAAATCCTCTCTGTAAAGACATAAACATGACTTAAATACTAAAGAATTTTTTGCAGACCAGCGCGTAAAAGTATTGTTTTTAACAAATCTATGACATATTATGCGACATAATATGCGCATTTAAGCATAACAAAATAACGTCAAGGGGCACATTATGGAATTTCTTTTTAGTGAGTTTTTAGGAACAGCCGTGTGGTTGTGGCTCATGTTCATGGGAATCGTCGTTTTCCTGCTGATTTTTGATTTAGGTGTACTCAATCGCAAAGACCATGAAATTGGTATGGCAGAAAGCCTCTGGCTGAGTGGTTTTTATATCGCTATCGCGCTTATATTTGGTGTTTGGGTGTGGTGGTACATGGGCGCAAAGTCTGGAATGGACTTTTTTACAGGTTTCCTTGTAGAAAAAACCCTTGCCCTTGACAACATCTTTGTAATTTCTCTGATTTTTAGCTATTTCGCCATTCCGCGTGTTTATCAACACCGCGTCCTATTCTGGGGAATTTTAGGCGTTATCATCTTGCGCGGCATCATGATTGCGCTGGGCGCAGCTTTAGTCACAAACTTCAGTTGGATATTATATGTATTCGGCATTTTCTTAATTGGCACTGGGATTAAAATGCTCATCATGATGGATGACACGCCTGATATTGCCAATAACCCGTTATTAAAATTTGCCCGCCGCCATTTCCGCATTACTCCTACTCTGCATGAAAATGCGTTCTTTGTAAAACAACATTGTACAACCACTAATCGCGCAGAATGGTTTATCACCCCGTTATTTTTAGCCTTAATGTTAATTGAAATTGCCGATTTAATCTTTGCTGTGGACTCTATTCCCGCCATTTTTGCGATAACACAAGATACTTATATTGTTTATACCTCAAATATTTTCGCTATCTTAGGTTTACGGGCTTTATATTTTGCATTAGCAGCCATGATGCACCGCTTCCATTATTTAAAATATGCGTTGGCTATTTTATTAATTGTTATCGGTATCAAGATTTTATTAGTGCACTTCATCAAAATTCCCGCGTATGTTTCGCTCACCGCTACGGTTGCGATTTTAAGCGCAGGTATTATTTACTCACTGATGAAAACCCGCACTGAACATCCAACCGCTTAAGTTATAAACGTCACGATTTGGAGACCTCCTTCCTACGCTTCCCCTTCTGGCAACAGAAGGGGTTTTTTTATGCACTTTGTAGGAGACATGTTAAAAGGATGTATTTGTAAGCTGTAAAACTGCGTTTTTTTTCCTTTCGTTGTATAAGTTAGATATACTAAACATCCATATTTCACAGTTTATAAACACTGTAGAAACCAAGAACTGTTTTACTCACTGAAAAATAATCGTTTTTTATGTCTATTTCCCTTCTCGTTGGTTTTGGCAATCCTGGCGCGCAATATGAAAAAACACGGCATAACGCAGGATTTTGGTTACTCGATAAAATCGCAGACCAACATCGAATTCATTTCCGTTTGGAATCTAAATTTCATGGCGAAACATGCCGCTTAAATCTTAACGGGCAAGAATGCTGGTTACTAAAACCCACCACATTTATGAATTTGAGCGGGCAAGCAGTAAATGCCATCGCCCAATTTTATAAAATTCCGCCCGCACAAATTTTGATTGCCCATGATGAACTTGACCTTGATGTTGGTATTGCACGCCTAAAACGCGGCGGGGGACACGGCGGACATAATGGCTTGCGGGATACGGTTAAACATTTAGGCACAAGCGATTTTGCGCGGATTCGTATCGGAATTGGACATCCTGGACAACGGGAACAAGTGGTAAATCATGTTCTTAATCAACCCAGTATTGCTGACCGCGCTGCGATTGATGACAGTTTAGAGCGGATAATTGCCTTGTTACCGCAAATTTTAACTTCAGGTTTTGATAAAGCGATGCAACAGTTAAATACTAAAAATTAAGCACGCTATCATCAGAATTTTTTATAAGATTTTCAAAATATTAGAGATATATTTATGGGATTTAAATGTGGTATCGTTGGTTTGCCAAACGTGGGTAAATCTACATTATTCAATGCGTTAACCAATGCTGGCATTCAAGCTGAAAATTATCCTTTTTGCACCATTGACCCCAATGTGGGCGTGGTTGCGATGCCTGATGAGCGTTTAGATGTGCTCGCTAGCATCGTTAAACCGCAAAAAACAATTCCGACTACCATGGAATTTGTCGACATTGCAGGTTTAGTTAAAGGCGCGTCTAAAGGTGAAGGTTTAGGCAATCAGTTTTTAGCCAATATTCGTGAAACGCAAGCAATTGCCCATGTGGTACGTTGCTTTGAAAATGATGACGTGATTCACGTTGCTGGACGGGTTGACCCGCTCGAAGACATTGAAGTGATTAATACCGAATTAGGATTAGCGGATTTAGACAGTGTTGACCGTGCCTTGCAACGGGCAGCAAAAAATACAAAAAGTGGCAATAAAGAAGCGATTGCTTTTAAAGAATTATTAGAGAAAGTACATAAGCAATTGAATGATGGCGTATTAGTACGGGCAATGGTTTTAGATGAAGAAGAACAAGCTTTATTACGTCCTTTACAATTATTAACCGCAAAACCCACTTTATATATTGCAAACGTGAATGAAGATGGTTTTGAAAACAACCCTTTATTGGATAAAGTAAAAGCTTTAGCAGAAAAAGAACAATCAGCAATTGTGCCGATTTGCGCTGCAACTGAGGCAGAATTAGCCAGTTTAAGCAAAGATGAGCAGCAAGAATTTTTACAAGCGATGGGCATGACAGAAGCGGGTTTAAATCGCGTGATTCGGGCAGGCTATCGTTTACTCGGTTTGCAAACTTATTTCACTGCTGGCGAAAAAGAAGTGCGGGCGTGGACAATTCCTATCGGTGCAACTGCACCTAAATCTGCAAGTGTGATTCATACCGATTTTGAAAAAGGATTTATTCGCGCGGAAGTGATTGCTTATCAAGACTTTGTCAATTGCAAAGGCGAATCTGGCGCGAAAGAAGCAGGCAAATGGCGATTAGAAGGGAAAGAGTATATTGTGCAAGATGGCGATGTTATGCACTTCCGCTTTAATGTGTAAATTTATATCGCTGTAGGGTGGAATCGCAAAGCGTATTCCACCCCAAAATTCTGCCAAAATTGAGCAAAAACAGCGTATAAACCATACGGTGGAATATGGCTTGCGTCTATTCCACCCTACAAATACACTTATTTTGATAATTCAATTATCATAGAATAACTTTTTATTTTACAAGGGTTTTACCATGTCAACCCAACGCATTATTTCAGTTATTGGTTTAGGGTATGTAGGTTTGCCGGTTGCTGTGGAATTTGCAAAACAAGGTTGGCAAGTCATTGGTTATGATATTAATCCTTTGCGCATTGCCCAATTAAAACAAGGGATTGATGCGACTTTAGAAATTCTCCCCGAAGCTTTATCACAAGCAACGTTAACGTTTACGCACAGCCCCGAACTACTTAAACAAGCCAATTTTCATATTATTGCTGTTCCAACCCCCGTAGATGAAGCGCATAATCCTGATTTAAAACCTGTTTTATCTGCTTCTAAAATCTTAGGCAGTTATTTAAAAAAACAAGATATTGTGGTGTATGAATCCACTGTTTATCCAGGCGCGACCGAAGAGCGTTGTGTCCCTGTGTTAGAACGTTATTCAGGATTGCAATGTCCCCAAGATTTTTATGTGGGTTATTCGCCTGAACGTATTAATCCAGGCGATAAAAATCATCATTTTAGTAAAATTACAAAAGTTGTTTCTGGAATTAATCAAGCCGCGTTAGAAATTATTGCTGACGTGTATGCGAGCGTGGTCAGTGCGGGCGTGCATCGTGCGTCCAGTATTCGCGTTGCGGAAGCGGCGAAAGTCATTGAAAATACTCAGCGCGATGTTAACATTGCTTTAATCAATGAATTAGCAATGATTTTTCAACGTATGGGAATTGATACACACGACGTATTAACTGCCGCGCAAACCAAATGGAATTTCATGCCATTTAAACCTGGGTTAGTGGGGGGACATTGCATCGGCGTTGACCCGTACTACTTAGTGCATAAAGCGCAGCAATTGGGATACACCCCGCAAGTAATTCCAGCAGCGCGTCAATTGAACCAAAATATGGGGGCTTTTATTGCACAACAAACTATTGATAAATTGCAACAATTAGGCTGTTTATTAGAAGAATCCGTTGTAACGATTTTAGGTTTAGCGTTTAAAGAAAATGTACCCGATTTGCGCAATACGCGCGTGGTTGACATTGTTGAGCATTTACAAAAAGCGCGTCTTAAAGTGCAAGTGTATGACCCATTAGTCAATGCAGAAGAAGCAAAACACGAATATAATATTGAACTTGTGCCCTTTGCCCGCTTGCAAAAAGCGCAATGTGTAATTTTAGCCGTTGCACATCACGAATTTGTGCAAAAAGGCTGGCAAGGGATTCAACACTTATTAGCGGTTGAAGGTAAAAATTTAGTGATTGATGTGAAAGGTATTTTAGCCCGCGAGTCACAGCCTGAACAAATTGTCTTATGGCGATTATAAAACGGATAGTTTTAATTTAAGGAAGCAAAGCATGAAAAACTACTACGATATTTTGCACGTTGCCCCCAGTGCGATGATTGATGAAATTAAACAATCTACACAAGCTTTACTTAATGATATTGAAGCAGACCTTGAAGATAATATGGATAATCCTACCCTCAAAAAACAATTGGCGAATAAATTAGCCGATATTCAAGAGGCGTATAGCGTATTAAGCAATCCCAAACAACGCGCGGGCTATGATGCACAATTTGAAGAAGAGCAAACGTAATTTTTATTATTGCTCATCATGTTAGACACCACTTATACGATTGAAACGCCTGAAGGGGTGACACTCAACTTACACGTTGCGGGTGTCGTTCCGCGCGTGTTGGCTTGGGTGATTGATGCTGTAATTCGTGTTGCGCTTTATTTTTTACTCATAATGCAATTAGAACGTTTAGGCGATACAGGTTTCGGAATTTTCCTCATTTTTCTATTTGGATTAGAGTGGTTTTATCCCGTTTTATTTGAAGTGTATTGGAATGGTGCAACGATTGGTAAAAAGCTATTAAAAATTCGGGTAGTACAAACGAATGGTTTACCTGTAGATTGGACTGCATCAATGGTGCGTAATTTATTGCGATTCGTTGATTTTCTGCCTTTTTTCTATGCTTTGGGCATTATAAGCATGTTATGCAATCGGCAATTTCAACGTTTAGGAGATTTAAGCGCGGGAACGTTAGTGATTTACCACGAAATGGCAGAGCAAACGCCGCTTCATTTACCCCATTCAACCGCGTTAGCTTTACCGATTCCGCTATTAGTTGAAGAACAGCAAGCGATTTTAAGCTTTGCAGAACGCGCCCCATCTTTTTCAGAGGAGCGCATTAAAGAACTTGCTAATATTGTAGAATCATTAACCCATTGCAAAGACCAAGCGGCGGTAGATAAGCTATATCAATATGCAACGGGATTAATTGGTGAAAAACAAGATTAGCACTTGCTCAATTGTTTTCTTAACTTAAGAAGCATCGCCCATCATAGATTGTTGGTAGTTTTGAATACCCACTTTCTCAATTAAATCTAATTGGGTTTCTAACCAATCAACATGTTCTTCTTCGCTTTCTAAAATATCTTCGAACAATTCGCGTGTTACATAATCACGCACAGATTCGCAATATTGAATACCATCGCGTAAATCAGGAATTGCTTTTAATTCCAGTTTAAGGTCACATTCCAACATTTCTTTGGTGTTTTCACCAATCATCAATTTATGCAAATCTTGAAGGTTAGGCATACCTTCTAAAAACAGAACACGCTCAATGATTTTATCAGCGTGTTTCATTTCATCAATGGATTCATGATATTCATGCTCATTGAGTTTGTGAAAACCCCAATTTTTGAACATGCGAGCATGTAAGAAATATTGGTTAATCGCAGTTAATTCATTGGTTAAAACTTTATTGAGAAACTCAATAACTTTTTTATCGCCTTTCATTGAAGAGACTCCTTAAGACAAGATGCCACAAAAACAAATTATACTTGTATTGAATACAACGAAAGCATTACTAAAAGGTTATGCTTATGCACTAATAGAATGTAGTGACTGTTAACAAAATGCAAGTGAACTTTCACATATTATTTGGGAAAAATGCTATGAATTCTAATCATTCAACTGCTAGTTATTTAGAAAATTATAAAATACTAAAAGAGATTGCTGAAAAAATGCGGCAAAGCGAAGATTTAGATATTGACCAATTGATTCCCTTGGTAGAAAAAGCGACGCAAGCCTATCAACAGTGTCAAGCGCGGATTAATGCCGTTGAACAAGCTTTACAGCACACGGAAAAACTCGATTAGCAAACTGTCATCTAGCGATAAAAACGTTGTGTTATCCTGCATTCCTTAATACACTAAAATCTATTTTTCAACAAGGAAACATCGGCGCATTGCGCGTTATTCTCCTTTTTTTCAACTAGCACAAGGAAATCACATGAGTGACTTACACGGTTATTATTTAGAAGATTTAAGCGTTGGTATGAGTGCGAGCTACGCCAAAACTGTTACTGATGCGGACGTAGTGTTATTTGCGGGGATTTCAGGGGATACTAACCCTGTGCATATTAATCAGCAATTTGCTGAAACAACGATGTTTAAAAGTCGGATTGCACACGGTATTTTAACCGCGAGTTTTATTTCTACTGTGTTAGGCACTAAATTACCAGGTTGTGGTGCGATTTATTTATCACAAAATTTGAAATTTAAAGCACCCGTTCGCATTGGTGATACAGTTGTTGCGATTGCAACTGTAAAAGAAATTTTGGCAGAAAAACGCCGTGTTACTTTAGAAACAGTTTGCAAAGTGGGTGATACCGTTGTTTTAGAAGGTGAAGCTACTTTAATGGTAGATAGACGCGGTTAATTTTTTTAAAAAAGCTTAGTGATTTTAAAAAGTCGCTAGGCTTTTTTTTTGATTATTTTTTAAAAAATGAGTTAAGGAGTTTTTAACATGTTGACTTCAATTGAGATTGAAAATTTTCGGTGTTTTGAGAAACTAGAAGTTGAAGGTTTTAGAAATTTCAATTTAATTGGAGGGTTAAATAATTCTGGAAAAACTGCATTGTTAGAAGCAATGTTATTATCTTTTTTTCCTAAAGACGAAACTTTTAATTTTCTTTTACGTTTTAGAAATGAAAACCTTGAAATTTTAAAAAAACAACCAGAAAACGCATGGGATTATCTATTTTTTAACCGTCAAACAAAAAACACTATTTTAATTAATGCAGAAATAAATAAGTTAAACAAAATTCTTTTAAAAAAAGAGGAAAGACATTATTTATTGAAGTTTCAAAGTAATGGTAATAGACTTAGTAAAACAATTTCATATAGTGAAAAATCATCTTATTTATTTCCATTTTTTTATTCAAATTTACATCTTTCTGATTCTCAAATCACAAGTCTATATAGTGGAATCAAACAAAAGAAAAAAAGAACTTTTTTTAATAAAATTTTAAAACTATTAGACCCTAGAATTATTGGAAGTGAAATTGATGCACCTGCAAATGAACCTATTTTAACATTAATCTTAGAAAATGAAGAGGTTTTTCCTTTAGGTATGTTTGGTGATGCGGTGCGTAAAGTGGCAGAATTAATGTTAATTGCTTTAAATTCTGAATATCCTGTTTTATTTATTGATGAAATAGAAAATGGGATTCATTTCACTAAACATAAAGAACTATGGTTAAAATTATTTGAAGTCGCGGGTGATGATATACAAATTTTTGCGACATCGCACAGTGCTGAAATGATTAATGCTTTTAATGAAGCTGCTCACTATCAAGATGAAAATGGCAATACGCCTTATTTAGAAAAAGCAATGTATTTTGAAATGAGTAGAAACGTAAAAAACCAAAGAATTATAATAAGTCCTATCGATATTCCTAGTTTAGATTATCAAATACATACAAATACTGCTTATAGAGGTGAGTAGTTTATTATGGCAAAAACACTTCTTATTGTTGAAGATAATAATGATAAACTCATATTTGAAGCAATTATTCGTCAATTTGATGAATTTAGGTATTACGCAGTTGATTAAAAAGGAGTGCAATCGTTTTAGTGATTGCGCAGGTTGCCGAGAACTCAATAACCCAAATTTGGCGATAGATTTAAATTAAAACAAAGACCCGCTAGATTTTCAAAACGAGCAGATTTGCCAATTGCAATAAAAGACCTGCTAGGTTTTCAAAACCTAGCAGGTCTTTATTTTTTTAACGCCGCTCTAATTCCCGAATTGCTTGTTTAAATGCAGGAAAATGTTGTTCTACTGACTCACTTCTATAACGCATAGCAATATATAACTGACTGATTTGCTGAATAGAATCCGCTATTTTGGGATGTGCTGCTGCTGCTTTTTCTGCAAAAGTCATCGCGCCTTCATACGGAGCGCGGACAGTTCCGCGTTTGGCTAATTCTTGACAAAAACGTTGATACCAACGTTGTACAGGGTCAACAAGGATGCGCGGCGTACTCCAAATGAGCCATAACATAATGAATAATAAACATAAACTACTTCCAACAATTAAGCCAATTGCTAATCCTTGCCAGCCATAACGTCCCCAGCCAAAATAATCTAACAGTGCTTGCTGACTACGCGCATCATAGTTTAAAACCCATTGATTCCACATATTATTTAATGCGTCCCAATTGTCGCGCAGACCTTGAAACCATTGCATAAACTGTGAATCTTTACCCCAATTAAAACCAAATAATTGTGGAATTTCATTGGCGAGCGCACTATCAATACCGCGCTCTACCCGTTCAGGGGCAACGGCAGCAGTGGGGTCAACGCGCACCCAGCCTTTCCCTTCCAGCCAAACTTCTGCCCATGCGTGGGCATCTCGTTGTCGCACTACGAAATAACCATCTACAAGATTGATTTTTCCGCCTAAATAGCCCGTCACCACGCGCGCTGGAATGCCCGCCGCCCGCATTAACACCACAAATGCAGTGGCGTAGTGTTCACAAAAACCCGCTTGAGTTTCAAATAAAAATTGGTCTATGGGGTCATCTAGCATTAACTCAGGTGTGAACGTATAACGAAATGGATTTTGATTAAAATAACGCAGCGCGTATTGCACAATTGCTTCTGGTTGTTGTAATTCATTTTTCCATTGCATGGCTAATGTCCGTGCTTTGGGGTGCATATTTTGCGGTAGAGCTAAACCTGCATTGAGCATCTTTAAATGTTGCTGTTGTTGTTGCAGTTTTTGGGGTGTTACATCGGCGCGATAAGCAGGATAAGAGCGGACTTGATAACGTGTTCGACTACGAATCTTATAAAAACTAAGCACTTGATAATCTATCGTAATGCGGTTGCGAATGTCTGCATTAATATTTGCGGGCAAATCTAAAGCGAGTAAAACTTCTTCTTCATGCGGTTCAAGTGTAACTAAGTAGTCAATAGCATCGCCTATCGGTTCAAAATTTAGCGGGGGCGTTAGCATATTTTGAAATTGTCCGCCGCGCCATTGTTTGCCATCTGTTCCCCACATGACAATCCCGCGCCAGTATAGCGCATTGGGCAGGGGGACTTTGTCATCTTTAAATTTGACTCTAAAAGCAATTTCATCAGATAAACTCATCTCACTAATATTGCCTAAAGTCATGAGGTTACTTAAACCAGTCACGCCGCGATGCGAGTCTTTGGGTAAACCCCATAAAGGGCCACTGATACGCGGAAATAAAATAAATAATATCAACATCAAGGGAATTGCTTGCAATACCAGTACAGAGGCTAAACGCAAGCGTTGGCGCGTATTTAATACAAAATTTTCATCGGTTAAGCTATTTAAACTTGCCGTCATGGCAATCATAACGATGATTAAATAGAGAGCTGTGAGAATATCTTGTGCATATAAAAAATTGGTGATAATTAGAAAATAGCCTAGAAAACAGAGTAATAACGCATCTCGTTTGCTTTCTAATTCCATCAGTTTTAAACCACATAAACCCACTAATAGTGCAACACCTGCATCACGTCCAAATAAACTGCCGTAGCTTAAAACAACGCCCGCTAAAGTCATTAAACCAATTATAAATAATACATTTTTGTTTAATAAACGTTGTTCATGTGCTGTTGCCCAATATCTCCACGCGACGGCTACACCGTATAAGCCCGTTAACCAGAGTGGTACGCGAAAAAAATGGGGAAATAACACTAAAGTTAATGCAGCAATGAGCCATATTAAAACTGGCAAACTGGGATAGCGCGGAACAGAACGAAGCATATTATTTAACTTTTGTTGGACGTAAAAAAACCTTTATACAGCCATAATGCCGTATAAAGGTTTAAATCACAATGTTGTTAAAGTTGTTTAGACTTTAATGTTGCTTTTTATAAAGAACTAGGCGCGTCGCCTAAAACTTCAACTTTACATTCTTGACGGTCACCATCTTCAGTAATTAACTCAGCGGTATCGCCGTCAACAGCTTGAATCACTGGAGCAGCACGTTTGGTGGTATAACCCACTTGAATGTTAATAGAAGGAGTTAAGCGGTGTAATTTGTTTTCAAAGACATATAACATCGTGCCGTTTGTTTGGAACTTGAACGCGCCAAATAAGGCTTTGTTAGGTAACAAGTCGCGAGCACTGATAATCGTGGTTTGGCTAACAACAGAAGGATACATGACTTGCATCATGCCATCGTCATAAACGATAGTGATAACAGAATCACCCACTGTAATCCCTACTTTGAATCCTGTAGGTGCAACTTGTAAGACAGGGTCAAATACCCCTACCACAACTTTACCTAAATCAGGTAATTCTAAGCGAGTTTCACCGCGTTTACCGATTTTAACTTTACCTTTTGTGCCCACCATTTTTGATAATTTACCTAAATGGCGTGGTGCAGGTAATAATTTAACTTTAATCTTAGTAACTGTTACTAAAACGATATTGCCAGTTTCTGCATCAAGACTAACGCCTTCTGGAACAGAATCATCTACTTTTTCAACACTACTATCATCGACAATAAAGGATAAATCTGTTCCTTTTGCATCGCCTGTACCTGTGACTTGGATAACGCCATCTTCATCTTGAGCAGCAGTGAAATTGGGGAAGTTGATATTAACCAATGTTTGATTAATTTGATTAATAATCGTGGTGTTGGTTGTAGTTGTTGAACTTCCAGAAGTTGCACCGCCTAAGCTTAAAGAAACATTTAAGTTAGGTAATGGAGCGACTTCAACGTTAGTTGTAGTCGTGGTGGTGGTGGTGTTAGTAACTGTTGGTAATTTAACTGTCCCTTTAGGAACATCAATTTTCCCTGTTTTAACGTCAACACTCCACCCTTGAGGTAGAACACGAGTAATGTTAGTAACATTGACTACGTTTTTGATGTCAATATTGATAACAAACCACATAATATCAACATCAGTCAGTTTCACGACTTCAGTATCATCTAATAACGCTAATAAAGATTCGCCATAAACCGCGATAATCTCTTGTTTTAAGCCGCCGATATTTGCTGCATTCAAGCCTTTTAAAGCATCAGAACGAATATTTTTGAATTGCTCTAAGTTAAATCCGCCTAACGCTTCATAAGTAATTTTCGCAATTTGTTCAGCCGTAAAACCAATTAAAGCAGTGGGTGTTAAATGCGCAATTTGTTCAGCTTTAAAACCTGCCATTGCAGCAACTGCAATTTTTGCTAATTGGTCTTTTGTGAAACCTGCAACCGTTAAAGGATTCAGTGCAGCAATTTGTACTTTAGTAAAGCCAGAAACAGCATCAGGCGTTAACGCCGCTAATTGGTCTTTAGTTAAACCCACTAAAATATCAGGGGTTAATGCAGCAATTTGAGCTTTAGTAAAAGCAGCAATGGCATTAGGAGGAATTGCCGCTAAATCAATAGCGGTTAATTTAGCAATCATTGCCGCAGTTAATTTTGCAACATCCGCAGCGGTATATTTGCTGTAATCAACTGTTGGGTTTGGAGTTGGTTTAGTAGTGCTTGGTGTAGAAGTATCATCATTAACTGCTAATGCTGCATTTAATACCGCTAAAGCTTCGGCGGTTAAATGTTTCACTTGCTCACTGGTGAATCCCGCCAACGCTGCTAAAGTTAATTTAGCCATTTGGTCTTTGGTAAAAGCAATAACACTTAAAGGATTTAATGCCGCAATTTGAGCTTTGTTAAAACCAGCGACTGCATCTGGTTTTAAAACAGAAATTTGGTCTCTGGTAAAACCAGCAACAGCAGCAACTGTTAAAGCAGCGATTTGTTCTTTAGTGAATGCAGCAATAGCATTAGGAGGAATTGCCGCCAATTGTGCAGCAGTTAATTTTGCAACAGCCGCTAAAGTTAATTTAGCAACATCTGCGGCGGTATATTTAGAATAATCAACAACTGGGGTTATAGTGCTAGGAGTAGCAACATCATCAACCATAGTTGTAGAAGGGGTCGCTGTATCATCTTTCATACATTGCCCTTCTATATCCCCTTGTGCCAAATGCGCTGCTAAAGCTTCTTTAGCAATTTCAAGGGTTTTACCATTATGGCAAACATAGGTTTTGGGAGGCTTAGGATTATCATCTGCCCGTACTGAATTAGCAGCAGGTAATAAAATAGAAGAAATTAATGCAGTTAATAAAACCTTATTCATGGTGATAACACTCCGAGAGAAATTTAATATTTCTGTAAAGATGTAATATTTGCTCTCAAATAACAGCTTTTTTAGAGATAGAAGGTAGTGCTATAGTGATAAAAGTTAATGTTCGAAAAAACTACAAGATAAATTCTTATCTTCCCAATTTAAAAGGAAAAAACCGTAAAATTAAAAAAATAAAAGGTTTATTTTTAAGTAAAACATTAACTTTATTAACACTTCAAACTTCTAAAGGATAGGACGCATTGAGAAGAAATAAATACGTTACATAAGGGTTATTTAAGAGCATTTTTTCTGTTATTGCAATACATGGGATAAGGTAAGTAAAGTTTCATTCTGCGGTTCTATTTGCAACCCGCGCATCACTACAGTTTTAGCCTCTGCCAACCGTTGACGCTCATACAACAAAATAGCTGTATTAACATAAGCTTGAATCAACTGTGTTTGTTGCTGTTGGGTAATGGGAAAATCTGCTATCAGGCGCAATAAAATCTGATAATTTTCTAGGGCTAATTCTGGTTGTTGAAGCCGCAAATAAATTTGTCCCAATAAAAAATAAGCTGTTGGAAAGTCTTTTTTCAAAGCAATTGCTTGTTGCAATTGATTTTTTGCCTGCTCTAATTGTGATTGTGCCAAATAAGCCAAGGCTAACCGCTGATGAAATAAAGCTTCGCGTGGTGCATAATTGACAGCAGCTTTCCACAAACTGATTTCGCTTTGCCAAGCAGGCACATAGCGCATTGTCAGCACTGCATAGCCCGTTATTACGCCACTCACACCCACAATTATCAAAATTTGCATTGCCCTTGCCCACCAAATTACTGATGCACGACTGACAATTTGCCAACTGTGCACAATCGCAACGCCCAACAACATAAAACAAGGTAAAGTCGCAAAATAAGTATAACGGTCAGCCGCGCCTTGCAAACCAACTTGAACAATGCCGATAACAGGCGCAAGCGTAATGAGAAAAAAGAGCCACGCAAACAATCCATAAGGATGCTGACGCACATACCACACACATAAAAAAGAAATCAACAGCACCGCGACAACAGGCACAATATGCACTGTGACCGCTAAATTTGCATAATCTGGATAAGGATAAAAAGGAGAAAGAGAGAAAGGAAAAAGTAATTTTGAAAAATAAAAAACAATAGTATGAAAACTATTTAAAACTCTAAATAAGAAACTAACCGATTCTCCCGCCATTGCTTGCTGTTGTCCATGTAAAGTTAAGAACACGACAATACAACTTAAAAATAAAAACGGAAGTTTTTCTATTAACAAAGCCAACGCATATTTTTTAAAGTTTGCTCTATTAGTTGGATAAATATCTAACAAAATTAAAATAACTGGTAAAGTGATTGCCATTGCTTTTGCCATTAAAGCAAATATAAAAAAAAACAATGTCGCTCCATACCATATTTTTTTTAAAGTTTGCGCATAATACAAATAACTTATTAATGTTAATAAACTAAAAAACAAACATAAAACATCTTTAAGTTCAGCAATCCAAACTACCGATTCTACACGTTGCGGATGAATAGCAAAAAGCAATGCTGTAATGCTAGCAATCATTAAACTAGAATAACCAAAAGCTATTTCATTTTCTTGATATTTAGCATGTAACAAACACAATTGAATGGTTAATTGAAAAATTAATAAAGCATTTAAAATATGAAATACCAAATTAACGACATGATAGCCAAACGGCTCTAAACCAAAGAAATGATATTCTAGTGCATACACCAACCAAGTTAATGGATGCCAATTTGCCATATATTCTGTATTGCTAAACATCCAATATAAATTTGTAAGCGACAATTCTTTAATATTGGGATTATCAATAATATAACCATAAGTATCATAAGTTAAAAGTTCAGCATTTAAGCCTTGTTTAAAAGTAATGAAAGTAATTGCAATAATAAATAATTGACTTAAATAACGATAAATAGAGAGCATTTTGTACCTAAAAAATAATAAGCATCATTAAAAATTGATGGTAACTTGAATTTTAGCCGCAATCATGTTTTTAGCGCGTAAAAAAAACCTGCTGGGTTTTAAAAACCTAGCAGGTTTTTATTTTATTAAGTATTTTGCTTAATGCAAATGACTGTTTAATTTTTCTTCAAAGTATAAGTCATACTGGTATCATCTAACTCCCCCCAACCCAACCAAAACTCTTTGAGGGTTATCTGATTACCTTCCTGATTTTCCACATGATACACCCAATATCGCACTGAGTTTGTTTCTGAATTAAGCTCACTTAAAGAAAAAGTAGCATTATCTAACCAGCGCAAATTTGTTTCTAAAGATTCACACCCCATTTCATTATACATTAATGCTGTTTTAGCATCTTTACTAAATTCTATGCCTGCACATTGAGAATCTTCCATAATGAGGCGTTTACCTTTAAATTGCTTGGCATAATTAGATTCTGCATGTAATGCAGATGAAAAAAAAGCACTTACTACGCAACATAATAATGCAAAAATTCTTAACTTCATGGAACAATATCCTTGCTAGTCTTTAAAGAAAAAGTTATTTTTTAAGCTTAAAATTCATGACTGAATCATTGCTTTCATCTAAAAATAAATACATATTTTTCAGTGAAACTTGATTGTCTGATAAGCCTTCTACTTTAAAGAAAAAAGCTTCAGGCGGATTATTAACAGGATTTTTCTTGTTTTCCACTAAAGCAAAGATATCCGATGCAAGCCATTTAACGCGAGTTTCATACTTTTTACAACCTTCTTCTGCATAATAAACAACATAAGAAGCTGTTTTTCCATCTTTACTAAAACTCATTCCTTCAGAAGGTTGTTCTTTACAAATTGCATTTTCCAAAACAAATTTTTTACCTTTTAACCAGTCTGAAATTTCAACATCAGCATAGGTATTTAACGATAAAAAGCTAATAGCAGCAAAAGCAAATGCTTGTAAGCGCATTATTTTCCCCGTAAAAATAGGATTTAATAAAGCATTCTTTAAAAAATTTAAAGAAAAATTTAAGAGAACATTGTTTTTATAGTTTTATAATGATTAAAACAATGCTAAGAGACGTGAGTAATTTTATTTTTTGTCTGATAAAAAATAAAAGATATATTTGATAGTTTTTGTGGAGAGTATGTAAGGTGGGCATTGCCCACCCTACTTGGCTATTAGCATAGTTTAATCAGCATATTAAGATATGAGAACATGCACCTAACACCCCTTATACTTGTCTACTTACTTGGCTTTACTTTCTGAGAAAACTTTACAATAAGGAAAAAGAAAAATGTTCCTAGTAACCAGCCGCCAGAAAGAAGTGCAATAAAAGTGAATGAATAAATAACTGCTGTTTCTAATGAGTGGGTGGAGTAGGAGGGAAAGAATATATTGCGGTGATTAGTGAGATACATGATGAATTCTTTCATCAAGTAAGCCGTTCCGCTTGTTAACCATCCTATAAATATTGCAAATATTAAAAGATAGATGGTTCTTAACTTAAAACAGAAATCATATAGAATTAAAAAAATTAGATATGCCTGAGAATATAGAAAAAACAGAAAATAGAAATTATATAGATTCGACATAGCATATTCTAACCGTTTTGGTAGAAACATCTGATGTGTACTTATAGCATGATCATACCAAATGAGCATAAGGGTATATGCAATGATATATGCAAGTAATATTGAAATAATACATTGCACGATACTACTTGATAAGAGACTATTTACACTCAGCATTCTCATAAGCATCCTCAAATAATTTGCTTGGCATATAATGATGTCCAATACCACAAACGCCATTTAATGCATTTGAAACAGCGTCAGCACAATATCCTGGTGATATTGCACTAGCTTGATTCATTGCTTCGACTGCTTCTTGAATAATTTTGTCTTGTTCTGGAGTTGTATTTAGTTGAACTAAATAAACGGTAAACTCCGAAGTATTGTGCCACTTCAAATAGTTTGATAGAGCCGCTCTTTCTCCATAAAATACGTCTTCAGAACTTCCTCGCACTCCATCTGGAGGAATATAGCTACCAGCAGGGTCATAAAGAAAGGACTCTTGACCTTCATTATATATATGCAAAGCAGCATGAGTACCCATAACACTAACAGGATTCCATTCACTATTATCAACTCCTATATAAATAACAGTAGTTCTCAATCCTGTTGGGTCAACCCAATTAACAGGGTCATTCCCCACATACTCAAATAAATTAGCACTCCCGCCTTTAAAATTAATCGGGTCTTTACTCGTCCACCGCCCCGTCTCCGCTTCATAATCCCGTGCGCCAAAGCGAGTGAGTTTCGTATCAACATCATACAATCCACCCGCAAATCCAAAGGGTTGAAACTCAGGATTGGTATCTTGGGTGATATTACCAAACGCATCGTAATCTAAACGTTGAACGATTACGCCTGTTTGTACATCAACGATTAAGCGCGGACTGCCTAAATGGTCGGAGATAACTCGATAAGTATTACTGTTTTTGAGAATGTAATCAGGAATGTTTGCTTTTGAGGCATAAACGAAGCGAGCAACTAAATTCCCTTGTCCATCGAGTTGGGCAATGGGTTTAAGTTTGCCTTGATAGATAAACCCTTGTGTTAATACGCCATTGACTTTTTTACCGACTCGGCGGTTTTTCGCATCGATGACATATTCAATGGTTTTGCTGGGGAGTTGGACTTGGCGGAGGTTGCCTAGGACATCGTAGTGGTGAGGTGGGTGATGCCCACCCTACTTGGCTAACATAGCCTATGCTTGCTAGTCACCAAAACAATACATATTTTTTCCTTGAGATACACCAAGAAGATAGATACTTTTTATTAGCCACAGATATTTAATTTATCGTCTGAGCTACGATGAATAAGTTCATTAAGTTCTAAGATAAGCACTTCCATATCGTCGCAAGAAATAATTGCATCTTTATAATAATCAGATATACATAGAAATTACGCAGTTGAAACACTAATACTTTTATTTATACTAAGTTAGTATCGTGCACTGCATAATATTATTTCAATTAAAATCAAATAATTAATTTTTTTAACCGCGTAATTCTTATAAATACTTTAAAGGTGAGGAAATCCTCACCTTTAAACAACTTCAATTATTTTTTATTTCTAATCCGTGAAGCAATCCGCATCCGTAAAGCATTTAATTTAATAAAGCCTTCTGCGTCTTTTTGGTTATATGCACCACCATCATCTTCAAAAGTTGCAATGCTGGTATCAAATAAACTGTCCGCAGATTGACGACCTAATACAATCACGTTGCCTTTGTACAGTTTTAAACGCACTGTACCATTCACGAATTGTTGAGAAGCATCAATCATTGTTTGTAACATTTGACGTTCAGGACTGAACCAGTAACCGTTATAAACCAAGCTGGCATAACGTGGCATTAATTCATCTTTCAAATGCGCTACTTCGCGGTCAAGCGTTAAAGATTCGATAGCACGGTGCGCTCTTAACATGATTGCGCCGCCTGGGGTTTCATAGCAGCCGCGTGATTTCATGCCCACATAGCGATTTTCAACGAGGTCTAAACGCCCAATCCCATTCTCGCCGCCGATTTTGTTTAACTGTGCTAATACTTGCGCAGGGGTTAAACGTTGTCCATCAATCGCGACGATGTCACCTTTTTCAAAAGTCACTTCGATAATGGTTGGTTTATCAGGCGCAGCTTCGGGCGAAACTGTCCAACGCCACATGTCTTCTTCTGCGCTTTGCCATGGATTTTCCAAACCTTTGCCTTCATAAGAAATATGCAATAAGTTTGCGTCCATTGAGTAAGGAGATTCGCCGCGTTTTTTGAAATCTACTGGAATATCATGTGTATCAGCGTAAGCTAATAATTTTTCACGCGAAGTTAAATCCCATTCGCGCCATGGTGCAATCACTTTTACTTCAGGTTTGAGCGCGTATGCACCCAATTCAAAACGCACTTGGTCGTTGCCTTTGCCTGTCGCGCCGTGGGAAATTGCATCTGCGCCCGTTTGGTTAGCAATTTCAACTAAGTATTTAGCAATTAAAGGACGGGCAATGGACGTGCCGAGTAAGTATTCGCCTTCATAAACCGTGTTAGCGCGGAACATAGGGAATACGAAATCGCGAACAAATTCTTCTTTTAAATCTAAAATATGAATTTCTTTAACGCCAAATTGCTGGGCTTTTTGCCGTGCGGGTTCTAATTCTTCACCTTGTCCAATGTCAGCGGTAAATGTAACCACTTCGCATTGATATTGGTCTTGTAACCATTTCAAAATAATAGAAGTATCTAAGCCGCCTGAATAGGCAAGCACTACTTTTTTAATGTCGCTCATGAGAGTCCTTGTAAAAAATGAGGGTGTTTAAGAAAAAAGTGTTGTTTTATTATTTTAAAATAAAAAAAGGATGTTAAGTATGGCAGTTTATTGACAAATAAAAAAAGACTTCTTTCAAAAAAAAGAAACAATATTATCTATTTGAATTTTAATAATTGTTTGAAATATGTGAAGTTATTTATTAAATTTTGATTAAAATGTAGAAGGTTTTTTATCTTGCATAAACTTTAGCTTGAATGTTAAACTTTATAAAAAATTCTTTACTTAAATTTAGTTTAAATAATATTGATTTTAAATCATCTTTCAGTGTTTTAGACTAACATTTTAACATACTTTTTTTATCTTACGCCTCCGTTCTCTGCTTTAAATATTTTTCTCATGTCCATGAAACCATTTGCTTTAGCGTCTTTATCTTTATCCATTGCACAGCAGCAGTTATTGACAGCAAATGATTTGTCATTAACGCATTTGCAAGGCTTGTTAAATCAATTGCTCAGTGATAAAGCCGTCGATTTTGGTGATATTTATTGTCAAACTGGACAAAGTGAATCATGGTCATTGAGTGAAAATATTGTTAAAGAAGGACATTATCATATTCATCAAGGTGTAGGAATTCGGGTTATTAGCGGCGAAAAAAGTGGATTAGCGTATAGTGATGAATTGCAATTGTCTGCTTTACAACAGGCTTTGCAATCTGCGCGAGGTATTGCGCGTCATCAACAGCAAGGACAAGTGCAAATTGGTGCAAGTCGTCCGTCGCAACTGAACGCTTGGCACACACCAAGTCCCGTGCTGTTATATACGGAAGATAATCCGTTGTTAAGTTTAAGCACTGAGCAAAAAGTGGCGTTATTATACCGCTTAAATCAAAAAGCACGCGATGCAGACCCGCGCATCCAGCAAGTGTCTATTAGTTTAAGTGGTAGCTATAAAATTGTGCTGGTCACTGCAACCGATGGCACACTTGCCGCCGATGTACGCCCTTTGGCTCGTCTATCCGTAAGCGTGATTGCTATGCACAATGGACGACGTGAATCAGGCAGTGCGGGCGTAGGTGGACGTTATACTTACCAATATTTATTAGATAATCAATTGCCTGAATGGTGTGTTGACAGAGCAATACAGCGTGCTTTACTAAATTTAGAAGCTCAAGAAATTCAAGCTGGCGTATTTCCCATTGTGCTCGGTTCTGGTTGGTCGGGTGTTTTGTTACATGAAGCCGTTGGACATGGACTTGAAGGGGATTTTAACCGTAAAGGGACTTCAGCATTCACTGGCAAAATGGGACAAAGAGTTGCTTCCCCTTTATGTACTGTGGTAGATAATGGTACGTTAGAAAATCGTCGCGGGTCATTGACCATTGATGATGAAGGAACACCAACCCAAAGTACAGTGCTCATTGAAAATGGAAAATTAGTTAATTATCTACAAGATAAACATAACGCAGCTTTAATGGGCATGCGCCCAACGGGAAATGGGCGGCGTGAATCTTATGCCTGTTTACCTTTTCCAAGAATGACCAATACTTATTTGCAAGCAGGACAACATGACCCACAAGAAATTATTGAGTCCATAGACAAAGGCATTTATGCAGTAGATTTTGGCGGCGGACAAGTCGATATTACTTCGGGTAAATTTGTGTTTAATGCGACTGAAGCCTATTGGATTGAAAAAGGTAAACTTCAATATCCGATTAAAGGTTCAACTTTAATTGGTAATGGAGCTGAGGTTTTACAAAAGATTAGTATGGTTGGCAATGATTTTGCCTTAGACTCAGGTGTTGGAAGTTGTGGTAAAGCAGGACAGACAGTCGAGGTGGGAGTGGGGCAACCTACACTTAGAGTGGATGGAATGACTGTCGGAGGCAGTAAAACCTAAGCGTTTTGTGCAAAAGTTCAAGCTTGACAGACAATGCAGTTATCCATGATGTAGCTATGCAACGCCTGTGTAAGACGACTACCTACTTCACACCTGATAACCATAAAACTATTAACACAATAACCGCATGACAGTGTTATAATTTAGACACTTCATTTTATTGCTCGATAATCTCAGGATTTTTATCGCAAAATTGGGCGAGAGAGCAATAAGTCGTCAGCGATTTTAACCTATGATTATCATAGGAAAATAAGAGCAACGAGAGTGTAATAGGACGATGGCTTAGTGATAAAACTCGCTCATCTAATATAATTCAATTTGTAATTTTCACTTCTCAAAGCATTATCTTCTCCTATTTTGTAGCAATAACGAGCTGATTTGTTCTGTTACTCCTTGCTTTTAAGAACATTTTAATTTAACGACTATTTTTGACTGTGAGAATACAACTGTGTCCTCGATAAATCAGGCTAAAGCAGAAGCGCAGAAACTCATCAAGCGTTACAATAAGTTACAAGCAGAAGCTAAGACTGCAGATGCAGCAGAAGCATCACGCAAAGCTTCTGAAGCAGAGAAGCTTGTATCGCAAATCAGCGCGTTGCAAGCCGCTATTACTAAATTACAGGCGAAAGACCGTCAACAACTTCCAGCAGCAGGTACTTCTACTGCCGTACGCCCTATTGGTAAAACGGATGCTACTGATGAAGGCATGACACCTGAAGAGTTAAAACGGGCTGCCGAAGAAAAAGCTTTATTAGAAGCACGAATTGCTCGTATTGAATCTGCCCAACAACGTACACGGGCGCAAATCGAGCAATTATCACGCGCTAAACAAGAATTAGCACGCTTAAAACATGAAGCAGAACAGAATGCTGCCCGCGAAAAACGGGAACAAGATGAGCGTTTACAACAAGAATTAGCCAAGCTGATTGAAAAGAAAGAAAATGAGCAAGAAACCTTACGCCGTGAATTAGACAATATTCGTCAACAAGCGGAAAAAGATGCCGAATTATTGCGTATTCAACGCGATGCTGCACGGGCAACGGCAGAAAAACACAAACAAGAGCAAGCGGTTAACCGCAGTCTTGGCATTGTGCGACGCAAAAGTAATAACGGTATATGGATTGGTTTAGGCGTAGGCATAGTCTTAGCGGGTGGATTAGTTGCTGTCGCTTTGTTTACCAATCTGTTAGATGACTATTTGCCGCATAAAAAAACTCCCATTACCGCTGGTAACGCGCCGCCCATTCAAACCGCCCCAACAGGCAATGCGATAGCTGAAAATACGGCGAATCAAATTTCACCCACTTCTTCTAATGCACAATCATCCGCACCTGCTTTACCTACAGCCACCGAGGCTGTACCTGTTAAAGCTTTGGGTGAATTTCAAGACAGTTTACGTTCAGGCGGACGTGGACCGATGATGGTCAAATTGCCAGGTGGGACATTTTTAATGGGAAGCCGTGATTCTTTGCCGTATACCGATGAAAAACCGCAACATCAAGTCACTTTAAATAATTATTCTATCAGCAAGTTTGAAGTTACTTTTACGGATTATGACCGCTTTGTGCGGGCAACGGATTATGCTTCACCCGATGATATGGGCTGGGGACGGAGTAATCGCCCAGTGGTTAATGTAACGTGGGATGATGCGGTTGAATATACTAAGTGGCTATCGACTGAAACAGGTAAGTTATACCGTTTACCTTCTGAGCGTGAATGGGAATATGCAGCGAAAGCGGGCACAGATAGCACTTATTGGTGGGGAATGGATTTAATCCCCAATCGTGCGAATTGTGGTGTGTGTGGCAGCGAATGGGACGGGCGACAAACTGCGCCGATTGGAAGCTTCCAAGCCAATGAATTTGGTTTGCATGATACCATCGGGAACGTTTTAGAATGGACTTTGGATTGTGCGCGTCCTACTTATGATAATGCGCCGCCCACAGGGCAATTCTGGGAAGGGGGCGATTGTTCACGGCGAGTTGTGCGGAGCAGTTCTTATCGGAGTTTTAAAGCCAACTTGCGGACAACAAAACGGGAAATGTATCCGTCTAAACGTAAGTCAGATACGCTGGGTTTTCGTGTGGTGCGGGTAGAATAGTGGCAATAGCATTTTAAAAGGAGTGCAATAGCTTTAGCTATTGCTTTTTATAAATAAGCAATTGGCTCAAAATTGTTTTAATGCAAATTTAGCAAGTAATCCTTTTAAACTCAGTAATTTGTATTAGCTTTTGAGAACTGGTGGACCTACGAATTCACACTCATAGACCTGCTAGGTTTTGAAAACCTAACAAGTCTTTGTTTTAATTTAAATCTCTCGCCAAACTTGGGTTATTTATTTCTCGGCAACATTTGCAATAGCTAAAGCGATTGCACTCCTCTTAGATTGCGTA
>JACCEE011836866.1_pt1 | contig 23905 bp, 25 predicted proteins | sample 7449931 | NCBI WGS metagenome assembly JACCEE01 (sample SAMN15323457, study PRJNA562643) | freshwater metagenome | isolation source: river surface water | place: USA:Blue River Watershed | collected 2017-08-19 | reverse complement strand
CTGACCAGCCACCGCACCGACCTGATGATCCTGGTCATCCTCTGGGTGCAGCTGGTGCTGGGCCTGGTCACGCTGCCGTTCTCGCTGGGCCACACCGACGGCTCGGTCATGCTCAAGCTCTCGGCCTGGGCGCAGGGCATCGTCACCCTCCAGCCCGATGCCGGCCACATTGCGGGGCTCGACTGGCCCTATCTGGTGCACCTGGTGCTGGGCATGAGCATCTTCCTGCTGTTTCCCTTCAGCCGCCTGGTGCATGTGTGGAGCGGTTTTGGCACGCTGGCCTATGTGGTGCGTCCCTACCAGGTGGTGCGCAGCCGCCGCCTGGGTCTGACCCAACGTGGCCGCTGAGGAGCGCAACATGGAACAAATGCTTGAGCAAGCCGAAGCCACCGGTGGCTGCGGTTCTGGCAGTTGCGGTTGCGGCGCTGCTGCCATCGACATGACGCCCGCTGCCACCACCGTGCCCGAAGTTCGCATCAACGGCAGGCGCCTGCACATCGGTCCCGGCGAAGACCTGGAGACGGTGCGCGAACGTGCCTGGGGCGAGGTGCTGCGGCAGGAAGCCGTGCGCCAGAGTCTGCTGACCGATGACGAGGGTGACCTGGCGCCGACCCTGAGCGCAGACCAGCAGGAGGTCATCGAAGACATGCTCGACGCCGCCGTGCAGACACCCGAACCCACGCCCGAGGCCTGTCAGCGCTACTACGACGCCCACAAACCACGCTTCACCCACGGCCAGCAGGCGCAACTGCGCCACATCCTGTTCGCCGTCACGCCGGGCGTGCCGGTGCAGAAGCTGGCCGAACGCGCTGAAGCGGCCCTGCTGGAGCTGACCCACAAGGACGCACCGGTCGGCCGCTTCGCGCAGCTGGCCGCAGAACTCTCCAACTGCCCCAGCGGCGCACAAGGTGGCGATCTGGGCTGGGTGGGACCGCAGGACTGCGCGCCCGAGCTTGCGCAGTTCCTCTTCATGCAAGACGGTGGCGTGGCCAAGGGCCTGCAACCGCGTCTGGTGCACTCGCGCTATGGCCTGCACATCGTCGATGTGCTGGACCAGCGCCCGGGCGAGCTGGCGGCTTTCAATCAGGTGCAAAGCCGCATTGCGGGTGAGTTGACATTGCAGTCGCGCGCCACTGCACTGCGTCAGTACATGCTGCTGCTCGTGGGTCAGGCCCAGGTGCAGGGCATTGAGATGGAAGGGGCCGACACGCCTCTGGTGCAATGAGCCATCAGGCTGTTGGTGCGGAAGGCGAGAGCGACGAGCTGCTGCTGCGCCTGCGGCAATTCCATTCAGATTACTTTCCGCGTCACCAGCAACGCTTTCAGGACCTGGTGGCCCACGGGCAGCACCCCAAGACCCTGTTCATCGGTTGCTCCGATTCGCGCCTTGTCCCTTATTTGCTGACCGGCGCGGGGCCGGGCGAATTGTTCATCGTGCGCAATGTGGGTGCTCTGGTGCCGCCCTACGACGGCTCCCATGGCCTGCACGGCACGGCCGCCGCCATCGAATACGCGGTGCTCACCCTGCAGGTCGAACACATCATCGTCTGCGGCCACAGCCATTGCGGCGCCATCCGCGCGGCCTACGAAGGCGCGCCCGACGAGGCCGTCAACCTCCGCAACTGGCTGCACTTGGTGGACGAAGCCTTGCTGCCGGTACAGGTCAGCCCCGAAGCGCTGGACCGCACCGGCCAGCGCAGCGTGGTGCTGCAGCTCGAGCGCCTGCTCGAATACCCCATGGTGCGTCGCGCGGTGGAAGCCGTGCGCCTGCAGCTGCACGGCTGGCATTACGTGATCGAGCAGGGTGAGGTGCATGTGTTCGACGCGCAGCAGGGCGCTTTTGTCTCGGCCACCGAAGCCGGGCACAGCGGCACCGGGCCGTACCGGCCGTATGTGGAGCACGACGGGCAGGTGATTTCGGAGGAGTGAGGGCGTTTTGCACCCTCATTTTTTGGTCATGCACGCGCTGAGATGTTCAGCGAATGTGTTGCACTGAACGGTTGACTCCGCCGCTGGGAGCGGTCATCGGGACGGGACCGGTGACAGGCAGAAGCCGACCCATTGCAGTCTTCGGTGTTTCGGCGAAGCGGTCATTCAGCAAGTCGGGCTTCGGCCAAAAGCAGCCGTCACTGCTGAGCGATATCGATTACTGCGCAGCCTTGACCTGCCGCACTGCCATTGCTAAGCGTAGAACACCTTTGGCGATTTCTTCTTCGTTCAGCAACGCGTACCCCATGATCAGACCAGTATTGGGCTGTGATGTTTTCTGAGTCCTGCCCCGCAGGTACAGTGGGCCGACCGGATAGACGCAAACGCCTTGTTCCCTGGCCGCTCGGACCAAGGCAGACTCCGCACTTGTGGGTAATCGGCGAAACCACACCACCAGGTGTAGGCCACTGGCTGCGCCTTGCACCTCGATCTGGTCACCAAGGTGCACCTGCAGGGCATGAATGAGGGCACGTTGCCGGTCTTGCTGATGGCGTCGAATGCGCCGGACGTGGCGTTCAGAACTGCCATCCTCCAACAGCAAGTCCAGAGCCCGCTGCACACCCGTTGCGGCGTGCCGATCAGATAGGCGCTTGGCTTCAGCGAAAGTGCCAACCAGGGCAGGTGGCAAGACCATGTACCCCAGCCGCAGTTGGGGCGAGAGTGTCTTCGAGAAAGTTCCCACATGGATCACACAACCTTGGGTGTCGAGTGACAGGAGTGTGGCTTCGGGGCGCACGCTGTAGCGGTACTCGCTGTCGTAGTCGTCTTCGATCACCCAGGCTTTGCGCTCATGTGCCCACGTCAGAAACTGCCTGCGCCGTGCGATCGTAAGGAACGAGCCCAGCGGAAACTGGTGCGTTGGCGTCACATAAGCCAGTTGCACGGAACCAAGGGCGATCAACCGGTCGGTCACGAGACCCTGCTCGTCCACATCCACACCGAGCAGCTTCGCGCCATAGGCTTCAAATACCCGGTGCGCCATCCGGTAGCCGGGGTTCTCGACAACCACGCCATCACCGGGATTGACAAGCAAACGCGCGCACAGATCGAGTGCCTGTTGCGAGCCATTGACAATCACCAGCTGCTCGACCGAGCACGCCAGGCCTCGCGTTTGACTCAGATGGGATTGCAAGGCCTTGCGCAACGCCAGGCTGCCACGAGGGTCCTCGTATTCGAGCCTGCGGCTGCGCTGCCGCTCCACTGCCCTCAAAGCCTTCATCCAGGCCAGCATCGGGAAGTCGCTGCCCGCTAGCGGCCCATAAACAAAATCGATCTCGCCCGTCTTGTTCCCACTAGCCTGCGGGATGGGAAAGGTGGAGATGCGCTCACCTATCGAGGACAGCCGACCGAGAGGGCGTTGCGTTACCGCAGGACGCATTGCGTGTCGGCGTGCGCTGTCAGCGGCCGTCACTCCCGCAGCGACACGGCTGGCGGCTCCGGTTCGCGTCTCAATAAAACCATCGGCCGCGAGCTGCTCATACACCAGGGTTACGGTCGCGCGGGACAGGCCCCGCTCTGCGGCCAATGCACGCGTCGAGGGCAAGGCTGTGCTCACGGCGTAAGTACCGTCCGTGATCCTACTTCGCAACTCCTCGTAAAGGGCGCGGCTCAGCCCGTTTTGGCGTAGTTCAGTAGCTGGAGGCGTATTCAACTGGTCTGGTAATTTTGATTGAAAGTGGATATTGTGAACTATCCAGTATGAGCGCACAGTTTGGGCGTGTGCCGGGAGATCTCCGGCGACTGCATTGCACAGGACCGCTCATGTACCTTCCGCCCCAATTTGCTGAACCTCGTCTCGAAGAACTGCACCGCATCGTGCGGGAGCATGCGCTTGGCGTGCTGATCACCAATTCACCTGCGGGGCTCGATGCCAACCATCTGCCGTTCATGCTGGAGGCGGACCAAGAAGGCTGCGGCGTGCTGATCGCACACGTTGCAAGGGCCAATCCGCTGTGGCGCGAGGTCCAGGACGGCCAAGAGGCGTTGGTGGTGTTTCGGGGCGTGGAGGGCTACATCACACCGAGCTGGTATCCGGGTAAGCAAGAGACACATCGGCGCGTGCCAACCTGGAACTATGAGGTTGTGCACGCGCATGGCACCTTGCATGTGCGAGACGATGAAAAATTCGTGCGCGGGGTCGTGGCTCGCCTGACCCGTCAGCACGAAGCAGGCCAAGCACAGCCATGGAAGATGGGCGATGCGCCTGCAGACTATCTGGCAGAGCAATTGAGGCACATTGTGGGCATTGAAATCCGCGTCGAACGCTTGGTTGGCAAGCGCAAACTCAACCAGCACCATGAGCGACGCGACCGCGAAGGTGCGATACAGGGCCTTGAAGCCAGCGGCAACCCGGGCCTGGCCCAGGCCATGAAAAACACCGCTGGCCAGTGAACTTGGCTAAGAAGTCAACCTCTTTCAACAAACCACCATGTCTCTGATTTCATTTTTCATCGCTGCAGTGCTTCTAGCCATCACGCCGGGTCCGGGCATCGCCTATGTCGTTGCGCGCACCGTCGCTGGGGGGCGTTCAGAGGGGCTGGCTTCCTGCTTGGGCACAGGGCTGGGCGGTCTTGTTCATGTGCTGGCCGCTGCCGTTGGCATATCGCTTCTGATCGCCCAGTCCGCGTTGGCGTTCAATCTGGTCAAGTACCTCGGGGCGGCGTATCTGGTGTACCTGGGTTTGCGCATGCTGTGGCAAAAGCAAGGATTCGGCGAAGTGGGTACGGTGCAGCGACAAGGTGCACGCAAGGCCTTTTATGAGGGCATCACAGTGGAAGCGTTGAACGTCAAAACGGCGCTGTTCTTCCTAGCGTTCCTGCCGCAGTTCACCAATCCGAATGAGCCTTTGGTGCCACAGCTCATCTTGCTGGGATGCATTTGCGTCATGCTCAATACCTTTGTGGATGTCATGGCTGTGCTGGGCGCGCACCGGTTGATGCAATCGAACACGGCGCGTGCGACACGCGCTCGCGTGATGACCCGCCTATCCGGCAGCACGATGATCGCGCTGGGAGTATTCTTGGCCACCGCCAGCCGAGAGACTTGACTCAATTACCGGCGGCCATCGGACATTACCGTCTGCTCAGTCAGCTTTAAATCCAATTGTTCTGACGACAGGTTCCCACCGTTTGCTGTAGTTGCGCAATGTAGTGGCCAGCTCTTCTGGCGTTCCTGGTGCCGCCTCCATGCCGAACATGTCCAGTGCCTCCTTGACTTGAGGCTGTGTCATGGCCTGACGAATGGCCGTATTGAGGGCCTGCACTTGTGCTGCGGAGGATTTTGCAGGCAGGTAGAAGCCGTAGTACTCCTGCACTTCCAGATCCTTGAAACCTTGCTCGCTGAAGGTCGGGATCTGTGGAGTGAAACCGCTGCGTTTGGTCCCAGAGGTGGCCAGCACGCGAATCTTGCCTTCGGGGATGTATTTGATGAACTCACCCAAGGGGCTCACGATGGCAGGCAGCTGGCCGCCCAGCAGGTCGGGGATGGCAGCCACGGTGCCGCGATAACCAATATGTTGCAAATCAACCTTGGACAGGCGGCTGAGTTCGGCGCCTGCAAAGTGCCGCGGAGAGCCTGGGGCGGGCGAACCTACGCTGGCTTTGGCTGGGTTGGCTTTGGCCCACTGAATGAAGTCCGGCACGGTCTTGACTTCGGCAGGAACGTCCGTGCCAACGGCGAACGCGATGTCGAACTTCACACCCAGTGTGACGGGCGAAAGGTCGGTTTCAGCGTTATAGGGCAAGGAGCGATAGGTGTGGGGATAGACACCCAGCATCGCCAGCGGTGTGAGCAGGACGGTGGCACCATCGGGCTGTGCGGCCTTGACCGCGCTGACGGCCAGTTGACCTCCCGCGCCCGTGCGGTTCTCGACGATCACACTCTTGGCATAAGACGGGGCCAGTTTTTCGGCCACGCGGCGTGCAAGCACATCCGGTGTGGTTCCAGCGGGAAAGCCGACGATGATTTTCACGGTTTCGAGTGCCTGTGCATGCGCTGTTTGCATGGGGAGTCCCAGTGCGCTGGCCAGACCGATAGCTGACAGGCAGAGGGTTCGTCGTTGGATGTTGTTCATGTTGTCTCCTTGTTTGTCAAAGTAAAAATCTGGATGGGTCAGGGTGATGGGGTTCAGGGTTTGTTGGGGGCGACGGCTGCGCACTGCAGTGCCACAAAGTCAGCCAACAACTGGATTTGGCGTGCGCTGGTAGCTTTAGGCATCTTGAACAACTCGTTCATACCCATGCCGCGCAAGGTAGAGAAGACCAGATTGGCCACGTCTTCGCCTTGTGGGTGATCAGCCAATTCCGGGAAGGAGTTGAAGAAGCCAGCCAGGGTGCGCTGACGCAATTGCTCGCGCTCGGTGGCCATGGAGTCGAGCAGTTCGGCTTCTGTGCGGCAGGACAGGAAGATGCCCCACATGGTGAGGTAGTGTGGTGCCGAATACATGGCGTTCCATGCGGAGGTGATGGCGGTTCTGGCACGTCGCCCAAAAGGTCCGAAAGTTTTGGGCCAGACTTCAACGCTGCCGTACTGATCATCCAGTTGAATCAGGTGGGCTGCAGCTTCACGGATCAAAGCCCATTTCGATTCGTAGTGGTGCTGAATGGCGCCTGGCGTCATGCCCGCAGCGCGTGCGATCTCATAGATCGATGCGCCTTCCAGTCCCCGCTCTTCGATCACGCGGATGGTGGCGTTGATCAATTCCTTGCGGGTAGTTTCGCTGCGTTCGGCATGCGAGCGGCGAACGCGTTTGATGGGCTTGTTCATTGTGCGTATCCGGGGTTGAGTTTGTCCAGACGCCGAAGCAGGCCGGGCCAGGCCAGCTCGCTGCGCGAGACGGGGGCACTGGCTTCCATGATCTTGACGGTGTCGTCCACGTCGCTTTGGACTTCATCGCTCACATGGCGAAGGCGGCTGCTGCCTTGTGCTGCCAACTGGATCTGGCAGGCCGATTCGAGCAGGTACATGGCCACGAATGCGTCGGCAATGGAGTGGCTGGCGGTCAGCAAACCATGATTGCGAAGCACCATGTACTCGCGCATGCCGAGGTCTGCCACCAAAGAGGCGCGCTCCTTGTCGTGTACGGCTACGCCCTGGTAATCGTGGTAGGCCAAGTCGTTGATGATCAGACTGGCTTGCTGTGAGATGCGCAACAGTCCGTCTTCCTGGGCACTGACGGCCACTCCCGCCTTGGAGTGCGTGTGCAGGACACAGTGCACATCTGGCCGTGCTGTGTGAATGGTGCTGTGGATGACAAACCCCGCACGGTTCACGTTGCCACGCACAGGCCCTTGCAGTTGGCCCTCGGCGTCCACAACCAGCAAATCCGATGCGGTCATTTCATCAAAGAACAGGCCGTAGGGGTTGATCAGGAACTTCTCGACGCCGCTGCCGTCATCGGGCAGTTTGGCACTGATGTGCGTGAAGATCAGATCGCTCCAGCCATACAGGGCGGCGAGCCGATAGCAGGCGGCCAGGTCTGTGCGCAGTTGCCATTCCTGCGCGGCGACTTGGTTCTTAACGGAAGGGGAATTTGTATTTGAAATTTGCATGTCATGCATAATGTAAATTGCATCAAGCAAGTAAAAATCAGGACATACCCTAGTTCCGATTGAAGCTATGAGCTCCAGCTATCAGGAGCGCCCTCAGTTGATCGCTTTGGATCGATGTGGACTGTGAATGACTGCTATCGGGGATGACCATGACCGACTGCTTTTGGCCGATTGCTGTCTTCGGCGGCGATTGCGTTGATCGGCAGCTCCCGCTGCACAACAGTCGGTAGCCATGGGGGGAGTGCGAACACTCAAGGTTTGGCGCAGATTGGATGCGAACGGCATGAGGCGGGACTTCAGCCCAACACCCACCAGCCTGCTGGATGCCGCGCCATTGCAATGCCCACCATGCTCAGCACCACAACCATTGCGGCGATGAAAAACAGCATGCGCTGACCGCGCGTGCGCCCGCGCTTGAGGGCGAACGAACCGAGCACGATGTAGACCACCAGCAGCGCCAGCTTGAGGCCCAGCCAGGTTTGCTGGAGCGGGTGGTAGCCCAGCAAGGTCCACAGGCCCACACCGGCGGCCAGCAAAGGCACATCGATGGCGACGCTCAGGTAGCGCCAGCGGCGCTGCATGGGCCAGGTCTGCAGTGCGGCCACGCCCAGGCCTCGCGCCATGAACAGCGCAATGCTGGCCGTGACGCAAGCGCGGTGCAGGTGCAGCAGGGTGGGGTAGAGCCAGGGGTAGGCAGCCTGAAAATCGCTCATGCCGGCGAGGGTAGCAGCTCATCCGTGGGGGTCAGCAGGTGCCGCACCAGCTCCGCCACGCTGCGGATCTGCTCGCCAAAAGGCAGGCGTCCGGCGCCACGGAAGAACAGGCCACGCTCGGCGTCACCGTCCATCGCATGGCCCAGTTGCTGGTCGATGCAGAACTGGCCGATGCCCGAAATGCCATCGCGCAGCCCACAGGTCTGCAGACAGTCAAACGACATATTGCATTTGGCCTTGGGGTGGGCGCGTTCCTGCAGGATGGGCAGAATGCGCAGGTATTTGTCCAGCCAGGGCGTGCGCACGGCGCGGGCCGGCAGCCCCGCCACGCTGGTGAACTCGACCATGTCCTGCGGCCTGGCTTGCGCCAGGATGCGTTTGAACACCGCCGACGCATCGCATTCCTGCGTGACGGCAAAGGCGGTGCCCAGCTGCACACCCGCGGCACCCAGGCCCTGCAAACGCACGATGTCGGCGTGGCTGTCGATGCCGCCTGCCGCGATCAGGGGAATCTCCTGCTCATAACCGGCTTGTCTGAAAAATTCACGTACTTGCGGAATCACCACGTCAAAGTCAAAGCGCGCATCGCCGAGGTCAGCCACCTTGGCTGCGCCCAGGTGGCCACCGGCCAGGCGTGGGTTTTCAATCACGATGGCATCGGGCAGGCGGCCTTTCTTTTCCCATTTGCGCACCAGCAATTGCACGCCGCGTGCATCCGACAGGATGGGGATCAGGGCGGCATCGGGGTGGTCTTTGGCCTGGTCAGGCAAGTCCAGCGGCAGGCCTGCACCCACCACCAGGGCATCGGCGCCGCTTTCCAGCGCCTGCCGCACATAGCTGGCGTAGGCGCTCAGGGCTTTCATCACATTGACCGCGATCCATCCCTGGCCTTGCGAGGCTTCGCGCGCAGCGCGGATTTCCCGGTCCAGCGCAACCAGATTGGCGGTGTCGATCAACTCGCGCGCATCGGGCTCCTTGTCCAGGTGCTGGGTTAGCGCCATCAGGTCTTCATGGCGGCGGCGCAGGTCCACCGAAGAGATGGTGCCCATGCCGCCCAGCCGTGCTACGGCAGAGGCCAGGCCGCAGGCAGATACACCCACACCCATGCCGCCTTGCACGATGGGCAGCAGGGTTTTGCCACGGATGCGCAAGGGGCGCAAACCCGCTGCGTCTGACTGGGCCAGCCACTGTTCGGAGCTGGCAAGAGGTTGATGTGCTGTGTCCATGACTCAGTGTTGCGCCGTGCCTTCAAAGGCGGGGAACAGCAGGTTGTTCTCGGTGTGGATGTGCTCGATCAGGTCCTCGGTCAGGCGAGCCGTGCCCGCGTAGAGGGCCTGCCAGGTGTTGCAGGCACCTGCAGGGGGCTGGTGCTGCTGGGTCAGCTGGGCCAGGCGCTCGATCTGGGCGCCGTGGCTCACATGCTCATGGCGCATCATGCCAATCGGGTGCACCACCATCGGGTGGCCGCCTTGCTTGAGCAGGGGGAACAGGATCTGCTCTTCCTTGGCCATGTGCTCCAGCAGCTCCTGCTCCATGGTTTCGAGATGGTCGGCCAGTCCGCGCGGCACTTGCGGGTGGTCGCGGTGCACTGCTTCAACGCGGCGGGCCATGCGGACCAGCTCGGGCAGCTGCTGGCGGTGAACCTCGTGGTAGCGGCGCAGGATGTGGTCGATCAGTTCGCTGGCAGACGGCGCGGCTGGCATGGCTTGCTGGGTTTGCAGGGCGCGGATTTCGCCCAGCACGGTGTCCAGGTCCAGCTGCTTGTCGGTGCAGGCCTTTTCGAGGGACTGTTGTCCGCCACAGCAGAAATCGAGTTTGAGTTTGCGGAACACGGCGGTGGCGCCGGGGATCTGGATGGCGAGACTGCCCAGACTTTGTGTGGCTTGGGCGATGGCAGGGGTGGTCATGGTGCTTCCTTTTAAAAGTTCATCTGTTGTGAATCTATTTTCGGATAAGATTCTCATGAAGTGAATATTTCCCGCAAAGATTGCCAGGTCTTTGTTCCCGGCAGCCAAAAAGGAGGAGAGCCCGATGCGCCTGACCCAATGGACCGATTACGCGCTGCGTGTGTTGATGTACTGCGCCACCCACCAGCAGCGTGAGGGTGCGCCAACGATCGCCGAAATTGCCGAGGCGCACGGCATCTCGCGCAGCCACCTGATGAAGGTTGTGATGGAGCTGTCGGCCAAGGGCTGGCTGTCTACCACGCGGGGGCGAGGCGGTGGCTTGCGCCTGGTGAAAGACCCGTCGCAGATCGTGATTGGCGAAGTGGTGCGGCAGATGGAAGAGGACTTTCGCCTGGTTGAATGCTTCAACCCGGACAGCAACACCTGCCGCATTGACGGTGTTTGCCGACTCAAGGGCAGCTTGCAACAGGCTTTGCAGGCCTACATGCAGGTGCTCGACGGTGTGAGTCTGGCCGATCTGGTCGCACCTGCGGGTGCGGTTTCTGCCGTGCCATTGAGCCAGGTCAAGCGCAGGCAGCCCAAGGCCACGGCATGATGCAGACTGCTCAGGAACGACCCAATGGATTTTTCTCCGTCACCCCGCGCGCAGCAGTGGCAGGCCCGTTTGGCCGTGTTCATGGACCGTTACCTCCTGCCTTACAACGCCGCCTGGCACCAGTCGGTGAAACAGGGCATTTTTCCACCGCCCTTTATAGAGGACCTGAAAACACTGGCACGCGAAGAAGGCCTGTGGAATTTGTTTTTGCCCACGTTGGGCTCCAACGAGCCCGGCACCGCACTGAGCCATCTGGACTACGCACCCCTGGCCGAAACCATGGGGCGCTTGCCCTGGGCGGCCGAGGTGTTCAACTGCAACGCCCCCGACAGCGGCAATACGGAGTTGCTGCACCGCTTTGCCAGCAATGCTCAGCGCACGCAATGGCTGCAGCCTTTGCTCAATGGCGAGATCCGTTCGGCCTTTGCCATGAGCGAGCCCGATGTGGCCTCGTCCGATCCCACCAATCTGCAAACCGCTGTGCGGGTGGAGGGTGACGACCTGGTGCTCAATGGCCGCAAATGGTTCATCACCGGGGCGGCGCACCCCCACTGCAAGCTGCTGATTGTGTTGGCGCGCAACGAGGGCGATGACGACCACGGCCACCACAGCCACAGCATGGTGCTGGTGCCCATGGACACGCCCGGCGTCGAGCTGGTGCGCAATATCCCGGTCGTACACCACCTCGCGCCCGACGGGCATTGTGAAATCCTGCTGCGCCAGGTGCGTGTGCCGCGCACGAACCTGCTCGGCAGTTGGGGTGAAGGCTTTGCCATGGCCCAGGCCCGCCTGGGGCCGGGAAGGGTGCACCACTGCATGCGCACCATCGGCCAGTGCGAACTGGCGCTGGAGCTGGCCGGCGAACGCACATTGGAGCGGCAGGTGCATGGCCGCACGTTGGCTGATCAGGCCAATGTGCAGGACTGGCTGGCAGAGTCCCGCATCGAGATCGACCAGGCGCGCTTGCTGGTGCTGCGCACCGCCTGGCTGCTGGACCAGGGCGACAACGCCTCGTCCGAGGCACGGGCACAAATTGCCGCCATCAAGGTGGTCGCCGCGCGCCTGCAAAGCCGGGTGGTGGAAAGGGCCATGCAGATCTTTGGCGCCATGGGTTTGTCACCCGACACGCCGCTGGCGTATTTCTGGACCTGGGGCCGCGCCATGCACCTGATGGACGGGCCGGACGAGGTGCACTTGCGCACCGTGGCCCGCCATGAGTTGGCCCGCGCCAGAGAGCGCCTGGGTCAGTCGGCCGCCTGGTTCACTACGCCTGAGCAGATGCAGGCCCCTGCGCATCTGGGCAGATGAAGTGACGGCGAAGTTCACGCCCAATTCGGTGAGAATCCAGCCCCTTGCGCCTGGATCCGCAAACAGGACACACAAGACGAAAACCAAATGCCATGAACAACCCACAAGAACACAGCCTGCTTGCCGATGCCATGACCCAGCTTGACCCCCAACCCATCAGCACGGATGTGCTGCGCGAGAAGTACCTCAAGGACGGTGAAAGCACCGTGGAGGAGCTGTACGCCCGTGTGGCCCGCGCCCTGGCCAGCGTGGAAAAGCCTGAGCTGCAGGCCGAGTACGAACAGAAATTCCGCAGCAATCTGGACGCGGGCGCCATCGGTGCCGGGCGCATCATGAGCGCGGCGGGCACAGGCATCCAGGCCACACTGATCAACTGCTTTGTGCAGCCGGTGGGCGACTGCATCCAGGGCGTCGACGACGAAGGCTACCCCGGCATTTATGAAGCGCTGCGCGAGGCTGCCGAAACGATGCGGCGCGGCGGCGGCGTGGGCTACGATTTTTCACGCATCCGCCCCAAGGGCGCGCGTGTGAAGGGCACGGCTTCCACCGCATCGGGCCCTTGCAGCTACATCAATGTGTTTGACCAGTCCTGCGCCACTGTGGAAAGCGCCGGTGCACGGCGCGGCGCGCAGATGGGCGTGCTGCGCATCGACCATCCGGACGTGCTGGAGTTCATCACGGCCAAGCGCACGCCCGGGCGTTGGAACAACTTCAATGTGTCGGTGGGGGTGAGCGACGCCTTCATGGAAGCGGTGCGCCGTGGCGATGCGTGGGAACTGGTGCACCCGGCCACACCCGGCGCCGAACAGCTGGAGCAGGGCGCTCACCAGCGCAACAATGGCCAATGGGTGTACCGAACACTGTCCGCCAGTGAGTTGTGGGACACCATCATGACGTCGGCTTACGATTTCGCCGAGCCGGGCATTCTGTTCCTGGACCGCATCGCGACCGACAACAACCTGCGCGCGGTCGAATCCATCCATGCGACGAATCCATGCGGTGAGCAGCCACTTCCTCCTTATGGTTGCTGTGACCTGGGCCCCATCATCCTGACGAAGTTTGTGCAGCATGCTTTCGACCATGGTGGTCAAGCCCGCTTTGATTTCGAAGCCTTTGCGCAAAGCGTGGCGTTGCAAGTGAGGGCGCTTGACAACGTGCTGGAGCTGACCCACTGGCCGTTGCCGCAGCAGCAGAAGGAAGCCCAGGCCAAACGCCGCATCGGTGTGGGCTTTACCGGGTTGGGCGATACGCTGGTCATGCTGGGGCTGGCCTACAACGCGCCAGAAGGCCGCAAGATGGCGCGCCGTATTGCCGAGTGCATGCGCGATGCGGCCTACATCGCTTCGGTGGAACTGGCACTTGAAAAAGGCGCTTTCCCGCTGTTCGACGCCAAGACCTACCTGGCCGAGGGCACCTTTGCCAGCCGCCTGCCCGAAGAAATCAAGGCGCAGATCAGGCAGCACGGTATCCGCAACAGCCATTTGCTGTCGATCGCACCCACCGGCACGGTGAGTTTGGCTTTTGCCGACAACGCCTCCAATGGCATCGAGCCTGCGTTTTCTTGGACCTATACCCGCAAGAAGCGCGAAGCCGATGGGACGCGCAGCGAATACGAAGTGCAGGACCACGCCTACCGTTTGTACAAAGCCTTGGGGGGTGATATCCGCCAGCTGCCGCCCGCTTTTGTGGGCGCGCTGGAGATGAGCGCCGAAGATCACATTGCCATGATGCAGGCCGTACAGCCCTACATCGATACCTCCATCTCCAAGACGGTCAATGTCGCCGAGGACTATCCCTACGAGGATTTCAAGAAGCTGTATCTGCAGGCTTGGGATGCGCGTCTGAAGGGGCTGGCCACTTACAGGCCCAACAGCATTCTGGGGGCGGTCCTGGAGGTCAAGCCAGCCCAGACCCAGAAGGCCGTGGCGCCAGAGGCCGCGTCACCCGCTGCCGATCCGATGCGCACGGTGATTGAAAGCCGCCCGTTGGGTGCGCTGGATGCCATGGCCGAAAAAATCGAATACTGGACGCAGGAAGGCCACAAGTCGCTGTACCTGATCGTGTCGTTCCTCCCGGTGCCCCGTGGCGACGGCAAAGGCACCGTGGACCGTGCCATCGAATTCTTCATGCCGGTGGGGCAAAGTGGCGAATCTCAGCAATGGATCACGTCCAGCATGCGCCTGCTTTCGCTGGCGGCACGCGGCGGTTTTCTGGAGCGTGCGCTGTCGGACATGCGCAAGGTGGCTTGGGACCGAGGGCCCGTGCGCTACGGCTACAAAGTGCGGGAGGACGGCACGCAAGTGCCGTTGTGGCACGACTCCGAAGTGGCCGCCATTGCCTGGGCCATTCAGAACATTCTGGAATTGCGCGCCCAGCGCCAGCTACAGGCCGATCAGCTGGCCCTGCCTTTGCCCGAAATGAAGACTTTGGCGCCTGCAGCGCCTGCGGCCTCAGCCAGCGGTGTGATGGCAGGCAAGAAGTGCCCGGACTGTGGGGCGCATGCCGTCATCAGGAAGGACGGCTGCGAATACTGCACCCAGTGCGGTTTTGTCGGTGCTTGCGGGTGACAAAATACTGTAATTAAATACAGTATAATTGACGCCAATCAGGACGATTGCAGTTGCCCTGATGGTTTCCGGTTTCGCCCCTCGGCCTTGGCCAGAGGGGCGTTTTTTTGCCCACTCAGCCTTTTACAGCCGACACCGCCGCGCGCAGGCCGAGCAGGTAGCTGTCCACGCCAAAGCCAGCAATCTGACCTTTGGCAATGGGGCCGATCACCGAGTGGTGGCGGAACTCTTCGCGGGCGTGGATGTTGGACATGTGCACTTCGATGATCGGGCACTTGAGTATGGCCAGCGCGTCGCGGATGCCATAGCTGTAGTGTGTCCAGGCACCGGCGTTGATCAGCACCGCTTGGGTGCCGTCGCTGTGGGCGCGGTGGATGCGCTCGGCCATCTCGCCTTCGATGTTGGTCTGGAAGCACTCGACTTCTGCACCCAGTTCTTTGCCCAGCGCGATCAGTTGCGCGTCGATTTCGGCCAGCGTGGTGGTGCCGTACTGCGCCGGGTCGCGTTTGCCGAACATATTGAGGTTGATGCCGTTGAGGGTCAGGATCTTCATGGAAATGCCGGGGTTTGTGGGTGTCAAAACCCGATTGTCCCGGATTTGCGGCAAGATCCGGGGCTGTCTGTTCTTCAGGTTTGCCCCATGACCACGCCACTCAAGATCGATTTTGTGTCCGACATCGCCTGCCCCTGGTGCGCGGTGGGCCTGTTTTCACTCGAAAAAGCCATTGCACGCCTGCAGGGCGAGGTGGCGGTGGATCTGCACTTTCAGCCTTTTGAACTGAACCCGCAGATGTGGCCCGGTGGCCAGGACCTGGGCGAGCATCTGAGCCAGAAATACGGATCGACCGCCGCGCAGCAGGCGCAGATCCGCCAGACCATCAGTGCCCGGGGCGCCGAAGTGGGCTTTGCCTTTGCGCCCGACGGCCGGGGGCGCGTGTACAACACCTTCAATGCCCACCGTTTGCTGACCTGGGCGCCAACACAGGGCGAGGGCGCGCAGCGCCAACTCAAGCTCGCCTTGCTCACCGCCTACCAGGGCCGTGCCGAGTGCATCGAGGACATGGCAGTGCTGCTGGCCTGCGTGGCCGAAGCGGGCCTGGACACCGCTGCCGCGCGCCAGGTGCTGGAGACAGATGCTTATGCCGACGAGGTGCGCGCGGTGGAGCAGATGTACCAGCGTGCGGGGGTGAGTTCGGTGCCGGCCATCATCATCAACGAGCAGTACCTGATCTCGGGCGGCCAACCGGTCGATGTGTTTGAAAAGAGCCTGCGCGAGATCGCGGCCAAGGCGGCCTGGCATGCCGACGAGTGAGGTGCTGATGCACAAAACGCCCGTCTTGTTTGTCTCGCATGGCTCGCCCATGTTTGCCGTGCAACCCGGCACCACGGGTCCGGCACTGGCAGCGTGGGCGCAGCAGCACGCACCCGCCAGTCAGCTCAAGGGCATCGTCCTCATGTCGCCGCACTGGATGACGCGTGGCATTGGCGTGATGGGCGCGCCCCGGCCCGAAACCTGGCACGACTTTGGCGGTTTCCCGCCTGCGCTCTACGAATTGCAATACCCCGCCCCAGGCGCGCCTGCGCTGGCCGAACGGGTGCTTGCATTGCTGCAAGGGGCCGACCTGCCTGCCGGTCTGGACCCGCAGCGCCCCTTTGACCACGGCTGTTGGGTGCCGCTGATGCACCTGTACCCGCTGGCCAATGTGCCGGTGGTGCAGGTGGCGCTGCCCGCCCATGTGGGGCCAAACGAGGTGTACGCCGTGGGCCGCGCCCTGGCGCCGCTGCGCGAGCAGGGCATCTTGCTGGTGGGCTCGGGCAGCATGACGCACAACCTGTACGAGTTGCGCCGCGAAGACGGTCCGACCGAGCCCTATGTGACCGCGTTTTGCGGCTGGGTACACGACACGCTGATGGCCGGTGACCTGCCCAGCATGCTGGACTACCGTGCCCAGGCCCCGCACGCCGAGCGGGCGCACCCGACCGACGAGCACTTTTTGACGATTTACTTTGCACTGGGCGCTGCGGGCTGGGGCCAGCCCGGGGGAGCAAAGCCACACTACATCGGTCGCGAGGTGCAGTTCCAGACGATCTCTATGGATGCCCTTAGCCTGAACTGAAAGCCCTCGATGCCGGAGACCATGAATCCGCCTGAACTGACGGTGTACTACGACGGCAGTTGCCCGCTGTGTCGTCGTGAGATCGCGCTGTACCGCAGCCTGCGGGGAGCCCAGTGCTTGCAATGGTTTGATGTGAGCGCCGGTGCGTCACTGGGGCCAGACCTGTCTTGCGAGGCGGCCATGCGCCGCTTTCATGTGCGCGATGCACAAGGCCGGCTGTTCAGTGGTGGCGCCGCTTTTGCGCGCCTGTGGCGGGCTTTGCCTGGTTGGCGGGTGCCGGGCTGGCTGTTTGCTGTGCCTCCCCTGTCCTGGTTGCTCGAACTCGCTTACCGCGTCTTTTTGCCGCTGCGCCCACGCCTTCAAGGCCTGGTTCGTCGTTGGTGGCCTGACCGGGAGACGTTGGCATGAAGCCATGGGTGGCGCTGCTGCTGGCCTGTGTTTCATGGGGTCAGGTTTCCGCGCATGCCCAGATCGGAGAGCGGGTGGTGCTGGATGACCTGGATGGCCTGCAGGTCGACCGCACCGAAGTGACGATTGGCCAGTTTGCGCGCTACGTTCAGACCAGTGGTGTCCGCACGCGCGCCGAACAGGAGGGCGGCGGTTTTGAATACGTGAATGGCTGGCAGCGGCGCCCGGGGTGGACTTGGCGCCAGCCCGACGGTGTGCCAGCAAGCCCCGAGTTGCCCGCTGTGCACCTGACACATGCTGAAGCGACGGCCTATTGCCACTGGGCTGGCGGCCGCCTGCCCACGGCTGCCGAATGGCGCCGCGCAGGCTTCACCGAACTGCGTGCCGCACCGCCTGCGCCATGGGAGCGTGGCAAGACCTACCCCTGGACCACGGGCGAGAGTCCGCAAGGCGCCAACACCAGCGACCCCGACCCCTGGCCCCGGGCCGCGCCGGTCACGAAGACCCGCGCTGGCGTCAATGGCTTGCACGACATGGGTGCCAATGTGTGGGAGTGGGCAGCCGATGCGCGTGGTCAGGAGCGTCAGACCCTGGGCGGATCCTGGTGGTACCCGGCTCACCAGATGAAGGCCGATGTGGAGGCCTTTAAAAGTGCCAACTTTTACGCGGTCTACATCGGCTTTCGCTGCGTGTACGGTGCCAGGATTGCGCCATGACGGTGTCCATGCTCAGCTTGCCAGATGGCTACCGGGCATTGGTGGTCGGCGCCAGGGGCAGCATTGGTGAGGCCTTTGTGCAAGCCCTGCAGGCTGACTTGCGCTGCAGCGACGTTCAGACGATCTCGCGGTGTCAACCCACACAGTGGGATTTTTGTGATGTCCAGAGCCTGCAAGCACTGACCCAGCAGGTGCAGGGCCCCTTGCACCTGGTGGTGGATGCCACGGGCGCGCTCACCATCAATGGCCATGGCCCCGAAAAGCGCCTGCAGGAACTCGATGCCGAGCGTCTGTTGCACAGCTTACAGGTCAATGCGGTGGGGCCGGTCTTGCTGCTGCGCCATCTCAGCCCGCTGCTGGCCCGTGGCGAGCGCGTGATCTGGGCCAAGTTGTCTGCGAGGGTGGGCAGCATCGAGGACAACCACAAGGGCGGCTGGTATGGCTACCGTGCTGCCAAGGCTGCGCTCAATCAGCTGTTGCAAACGGCCGCGATTGAAATCAGCCGTCAGCGCCCGCTGGCGGTGGTGGCTGCCCTGCAACCGGGCACGGTGCGCTCGGCCCTGAGCCAGCCCTTTGTCGGGGATGAAGCCTTGGCGCCCGAGGTATCCGTGCAGGGCTTGATGCAGGCATTGGATGTGGCCCCGGCCATGGGGCGTGCGGTCTTTATGGATTACAAAGGGCAGTCGATACCCTGGTGATGTTCAGTTCGATAGCGCACGCACGATGCGGTCTTTTTTGACCGTCGGTTTGGGACAGACCCCTTTGGGCAGTTCAAACCAGTCGCGCACATCCTGCTCCAGCCCCACGCCGTGCATGAAGTTGTAGATGGCTTTTTTCAGGCCCCGGCCCAGCACATCATGGTCCACCCCCTTGGGCATGGGAGTGGGGTCGATGAAGCCCACATCGTTTTTGGCAAAGGTCACCGGCGGCAGCGCCACCAGTTGCACGCCGTAGGCTTCGGGGTTTTTGCCTACGGGCGAATGCACGGTGCAGACAAAGCGGTGGAAAAAACCGCTGTGGATGCAACCGTTCTCGAAAAGCTGGCGCACGTATTCCAGCGCGTCCACGGTGTCTTGCAGGTTCTGGGTAGGAAAGCCGTACATCAGGTAGGCGTGCACCAGAATGCCCGCGTCGGCCATGCCACGCGTCACGCGGGCCACCTGGTCCACCGTCACGCCTTTTTGCATCAGCGCCAGCAGCCGGTCGGAGGCGACTTCCAGTCCGCCGGACATCGCGATGCAACCGCTCTCGGCCAGCAGTTCGCTCAGCTCGGGCGTAAAGGTTTTTTCAAAGCGGATGTTGCCCCACCAGCTGATCTGCACTTGGCGGCGCAGCAGTTCTTCGGCCAGGGCCTTGAGCATCTTGGGGGGGGCGGCTTCGTCCACAAAATGAAAGCCGGTCTGGCCGGTTTCTGCCACGATGGCTTCGATGCGGTCCACCAGCGTGCTGGCCTGCGCGGTTTCGTAGCGGCCGATGTAGTCCAGGCTCACGTCGCAGAAGCTGCATTTCTTCCAGTAGCAGCCGTGGGCGATGGTGAGTTTGTTCCAGCGTCCGTCGCTCCACAGGCGGTGCATGGGGTTGAGCATGTCCAGCAGGCTCAGGTAGTCATGGATTGGCAGACCATCCCAGGTGGGTGTGCCCACGTCTTCGAACGCGATGTCAGGCTCAGGCCAATTCACGAATTTCACACGACCGTCTTGCCGCACAAAGGTGCGCACCAGGCGCGCGCTGCTGCGCTGGCCCTGCAGGTGCTCGACCAATGAGAGCACCGGGCGCTCACCGCTGTCCAGCGTTACAAAGTCCACCAAGTCAAACAGGCGCGGCTCGGCCAGCTCGCGCAGCTCGGTGTTCACAAAACCGCCGCCCAGGCCAATGCGGATGCCGGGGTGGTGTTGCTTGATGGTTTGTGCCATGCGCAGCGCGCCATAGACCGAACCGGGGAAGGGTACCGACAGCAGCACCAGTTGCGGGCGATGCTGTGCCATGGCGGTCAGCGTCAACTCGGCCAGTGTCCTGTCCACCAGATTGGGCGGTTCGGCCAAGGCCTGGGCCAGCGGGTCAAAGCTGGGCTGCGCGGCGGCCAGGCTTTCGGCGTAGCGCACAAACTCAAATCGCTCATCCACTGCGCCTTGCAGCACATCGGCCAGGTCGTTCAAATACAGCGTGGCCAGGTGCCGTGCACGGTCGGTGCTGCCCAAAGCGCCAAAGGCCCAGCCCAGCGGGTCGCCGGTTTCTTCGTCGTCGTAGCTGTCGAGCGCGGCAAAGCGCGGACCCTCGGGCAAAAAGCCCCGGCTGGCAATGCGGTGCGCCAGCGTGCTGTCACGGCCCTGCAAAAAGGCGATGACCGGGTCAATGGTTTGCGCGTAGCGTTCAAAGTGGTCCAGAAAGAAGTTGACCGGGCCGCTGCGTTCTTCTTCGGGTTGGGCCAGCGCTGCTTCGCGCAGTTGCAGCAAACCCGCATGGCTCATGAGCCGCAGCACCAGCGCCAGCGCCAGGTCGGCTTGTGCCGCGTCCACCCCGCGCGAGCGCAGAAAGCCCGTCAGGTAGGCGGTGGAGGGGTAGGGCGTGTTGAGCTGCGTCATCGGTGGGATGAGGCAGAGCACCTTCGGGGAAAGGGTGTCAGGCATGGCGGTTGATACGGATCAAGGTTTTGATTATCCGTGCCCGAGACCGGTGGCGGTGGGATGACAATCCCGCTGTACTATGAATGGGGATGACCATGAAACGGACTTTGCTGGTGACATGCATGCTGCTGTCGGCTGCGGCCCATGCTTATGACGGCTGGAGCAGCGAGCTCAGCCACGCTGCCGGTGGGGCTTTGCTCGCTGGCGCAGTCACCCATCACTGCAGGGATTCGCACGATCGGGCCTGGATCGGGTTTGCCGTGAGCTCGGCGGCCGGGGTCTTGGTGGAGGGCGCCAGCATAGCCAGAGGAGGCAAGCGCTCCAGCCAATACCTGGACATGGCGGCGCACACCATCGGTTCGGCCATAGGGGCCTGGTACAGCGACAAGTACCTTTTGATGCCCGTGGTCAACAGCAAGCAGGTGGGTGTTCTCTACCAGATGCGGTACTGATTTGAGCGGCTGGGCAGGGCGCTGCCATTCTTGTGGCCTAATACGGGCTTGGATTTTTTTCTCAGGAGCCAATTGTGGGCAACAAAATCGTTACCGAAGCCGATCGCAAATTCACCAAACCCCTGCCGACCCCTCCCGGCGTGACCCTGACCACCGGCGGCCGTGGTCAGCGCATCAGCCTCGAGCGTGGCGTGGCCACCCGCAGCAAAAAGAACCCCGGCAAGCGTTCACACAAAGGCGGCTGATCGCTGCTGCTGCAGCCTGCCGCACGGCGGCTGTTGCCAAAACAGGCCACTGTCCATCCGGCAGTGGCTTTTTTCATGAGCCCGGACATTTCTGCCTCTGTTTCGATTCCCGCCAGCTTGGCTGCGCTGCAACTGCAGCCGCAAGCCGATGCGCCCCTGAACGCCACCCAGCAGCGCTACAACGCGCTCCTGGTCCGCCTTGAGGCCTTGTCGGGACAGCTGCAGCGCCTGCAAGCCTGGTCTGACCGGCACCGGCATGCGCATGTGCAGGCGCTGTATCTGGCCGCGCAGCAGACCCGTGCCTTGCGCCAGGACTTGTTGCTGTTTTTGCACGCGCGGCTGCAAGGCGATGCACTGACGGCGCAGCAGCAACGCATGGCCCGTGTCCAGGTGCGTGGCCTGATCGAGCAGCTCAGTCCCATCAACGACCCCAAGCTGCATGCCCTGGCCGACTGTTACAGGTCCGCTGAGGACGAGCAAGCGTTGGCCGAGGAACAGGCTTTGCAAGCCCAGCGCCTGCGCCAGCAGATCGAGGCGGCTTTAGGGCAACCCATTCACAACCCGGGCCAGTACCAGACCCCAGAAGCCATGATGGCGGCAGGCATGCGCCAGTGGCAACAGCAGCGGCAGGCGGACGAGGCGCGCAAGTCAGCCAAGCGGGCGGCACGCCAAGAGCGCAAGGCCCATCAAAACCCCGCAGCGCACCAGCAGGCGCAAAACCTGCACACGGACGCCCGCAGTGCGATCCGCACGATTTACCGCCAACTGGCCAGCGCCCTGCACCCGGACCGCGAACCCGATGCCCAGGAACGCACACGCAAGACCACGCTCATGAGTGAAGTCAACGCGGCCTATGAAAAAAACGATCTCAGCACTCTGCTGCGCTTGCAAATGCAGGTGGCGCTGCCCGGATCAGGTGCCGCGCGCCTGGCCGACGACAAGCTGGCGGCCATGTGCCTGCTGCTCAAGGAACAGGTGGCGGCGTTGGAAGACGATCTGAGCCAGCTCGAGGTGCGCCTGACACGCGAGCTGTGCGTACCGGTCAAGGCACAGCACAGCGAAGCGGCCATGACGCAAGCCCTGCAACGTCTGCAGGCCGATCAACAGCATGAGGCCGACAGCCTGGGCGCCGACCTGCAACGCATTCAGAGCGAAGCCGAGCTCAAGCGCTGGCTCAAGGAACAAAACCGGACGCTCAAAGCCACTTCTGCATGAAGCTGGCCTGCCCAGCGGCAGGGTCCAGTTCGTAGGGGGCAAAGCCAAAACGCAGGTAACTCGTCAGGGCGCGGGCGTTGCCGGTGAGCACTTCGAGTGTGAGCTTGCAGCAGCCGCGCGAACGGGCGTGCTGCTCGGCCGCTGCCAGCAAGGCCTGGCCCACGCCCGCGCCACGGTGGCCGGGCAGCACCGCGATGTCATGGATGTTCATCAGGGCTTGGGCCTTGAAGGTCGAATAGCCCTCGATGCAATTGATCAGGCCGACAGGCGCACCGTTCAGCCAGGCGATGAAACTGGCCGCCGTGGGGCGCCTGGCCAGATCGTCACACAGGCGATCCTTCACCTCCTGCGCCAGGCCTTCGCCGCCGCCCATCGGGTCGCGGGCATAGGCGTCCAGCAGCATCACCAAGGCCTGGCGGTCATGGTTTTGGCTGTAGTCGACGGGCAGGATGTGAAGGGGCATGCTCAGGCGGCGGCAGGTGTCAGGAGTGCGATGGCATTGTGCCCCATGCCTTGTTGCACATGCGCCGCCAGTTGGTGCGCTGTGATCGCGCTCAACGTCCAACCCAGGTGGCCGTGGCCGGTGTTGTAGAACACATTGGGCTTTTGGCCAGCACCCACGCGCGGCAGCATGTCCGGCATCATGGGGCGCAGGCCGGCCCAGGGCACCACCTTGCGGGTGTCGATGCCGGGGAAGCATTCGTTGACCCAGCGGATCAGCGGGGCGATGCGGTCGGCGCGGATGTCGAGGTTGAAGCCGTTGAACTCGGCGGTGCCCGCCACGCGGAAGCGGTCCGCGCCCAGGCGGCTGGTGACCAGCTTGGTTTCATCGTCGAGCAGGCTCACTTGCGGCGCGGCAGCCTGGCTGGCCGCGTCGGGCATGTTGACGGTGATCGAATAGCCTTTGACCGGGTAGACGTTGAGGCGGTCACCCAGCTGCGCGGCCAGGCGGCGGCTGTGCACACCGGCGCTGACCACGATGCCGTCAAACGCCAGGGTCTCGGTTTGGCCGTTGTGGCGCACCTGCACGGTGGCGGTGCTGCCGTTGCTGGCCAACGACAGCACTTCGTGTCCCGTCAGCAGCTTGACGCCCAGGCGCTCGCAGGCCTGCGCCAGGCCAAAGGTGAACTTGTGGATGTCGCCGGTGGAGTCGCTTTCTGTGAAGTAGCCACCGTAGTACTGGCCCTGCAGCGTGGGCTCAATGGCGCGCATTTCTTCGGGCGTGACGGCACGGCGCGCAAGGCCCCCAGCGGCCAGAAGTTTGGACACACGGCCGGCATGGTCAAACCCTTTCTTGTCGCGGTAGATGTGCAGGATGCCTTCGCGCTTGTGGTCGAAGTCAATGCCCTCACTGGCGGCCCAGGCGAACAGGTGCTCTCGGGCATCGATGGCCAGTTTGGCGGTGTCGATCGTGTTGCGTTCGTACTTGGGGATGTTGGCGACGAACTCGGCGATCCAGCTGAACTTGTGCCAGCTGGGCTTGGGGTTCATCAGCAGGGG
>JACCEE010917424.1_pt1 | contig 23933 bp, 21 predicted proteins | sample 7449931 | NCBI WGS metagenome assembly JACCEE01 (sample SAMN15323457, study PRJNA562643) | freshwater metagenome | isolation source: river surface water | place: USA:Blue River Watershed | collected 2017-08-19 | reverse complement strand
GTATTTAACACCGCATCCAATCATTGATGCAGCTATTCAAGAATTGAATTTAATTGTGTATAGCATCGGACAATAATAAAAATATACCGTTTAACTGATAGACCTACTGAGTCTCTAAGACCTAGTAGGTCTTTATTTTCATTTTAATCTATCGCCGAATTCGCGTTAATTTACATTGTATGAGTTGCTTTTTCTGATTTAAGGTAATTCACTAAAAGTTTCTCAATTTTATCTTTAGTTTTACCATCATCCATTTCACCAAAATGCAAACCAATACCTTTAGGACGATTACCTTGTGCACCTTTGGGATTTATCCACGCCACTTTACCCGCTACTGGCGTTTTATCGCCTTCGTTTAATAAACTGAGCAGTAAAAAAACTTCATCGCCCAATTTATAATTTTTATCCGTTGGAATAAATAAACCACCCCGTTTTAAAAACGGTAAATAACTCACATACAAATTTAACTCATCAGGAATATGATGATTTAACATGTTGCGTTTCATGCCACCCATACTGGGACGTTTTGGGGGTATCATCAGAATGCTCCTTTAAAAGAAAATTTAACGGTGTTTTAAATGCTCTACAAATTGCAAAGCTAATAATTCTAATAAATGTTGGGCTTTTATATTTGCCCCAGTGGTTAATAACCGATAGTTTTCTTGTTGTTGTTCTAATAATTGAAATAAATGTTTTAATTCAAAGCGTGTACTTATTTTTTGAATGAAAGCTTGATAGTCTTGATTAATAATAACGGTTAATTGCTGCGTCATTAGGAAACGAATCATATCCATTGTCCAACTTTGTAACCATTGGATAACTTGCACACCGTCCAAAGTTTGCCATTGTTCTGCAATTTTTAGCGGGTCTATTTGTCCTTCTAATAAAGTAGGCAAACTGTCAAATAAAGTTTTACGTTTTTGAATAATATTTTCTTCTAACAATGCTAATGCTGCTAAAGGAGCTTGATGCGTTAAAGCAAGTAATAACTCTGCTGAGTATTGATTTTGCTTTAAAGTTTGTAATTTCTGGTTTAACCAATTTTGCATCAAGTGTTTATCGGTACGATTAAAATCAAGCTTTTGGCAACGACTGCGCACGGTCGCTAATAATCCCATCGGGCGATGACTAATTAGCATAATTAAAGTATTAGCATTGGGTTCTTCTAAAATCTTAAGCAAACTATTTGCCGCATTATGATTCATCGCTTCAGCAGGGCTAATAATCACGACTTGATAGCGTCCATAGGAAGAGGTCAGCGCGCAAAATTTAATCATTTCGCGAATTTGGTCAACTTGAATCGCTTTTCCTGCTTCGCTGGGTTTTATTTGTAATAAATCGGGATGATTGCCGCTGTGCAACAAACGGCAGGCGGGGCAGTGTTGACAAGCAAAACCATCCGCCGTGGGTTGGTTACAAAGCAAACTGTGTGCAACTTGTTGTGAAAATTGCATTTTTCCCATGCCAACTGCACCAGTTAGCAATAAAGCATGGGGTAAGCGTTGCTGTAGCCGTCGCTGTTGCAGCGAAGCCCACACATCGGAATGCCAAGGAAATAATGAGTTTTCAGCAGACATGTTTGTAAATCATGTGTTAATTGTCTGAGTTTTCACTGTTTTCATTTTCTTTAGAGCGTTGTTGTTGTTGCAATGTCCATAAATGCGCATAAGTGCCTTGTTGTTCAAGCAGTTGTTGATGTGTACCACGTTCAATAATGCGTCCATGCTCCATCACAAGAATTTGATTAGCATCAATAATAGTTGATAAACGATGCGCAATCACGAGCGTAGTATGATTTTCTGCAACTTGTGCTAAAGCGGTTTGAATCGCTTGCTCTGATTTAGAATCTAAAGAAGAAGTTGCTTCATCAAAAATTAAAATTTTAGGCCGTTTTAGCACTGCGCGCGCAATGGCAATGCGTTGTTTTTCGCCGCCAGATAATTTTAAGCCGCGTTCGCCCACAATGGTATCGTAACCTTTAGGTAGGCGTTTAATAAATTCGTCAATATTGGCTAATCGCACAGCTTCTTCAATGTCGGCTTGACTCGCATCAGGACGCGCATATTGCAAGTTGTATAGTAAAGTATTGTTAAATAAAACTGTATCTTGCGGCACGATGCCGATGGCTTCGCGTAAACTGTGCTGCGTTACTTGGCGAATGTCTTGTCCATTAATTTTAATGCTGCCATTGCTAACATCATAAAAACGAAAGAGTAAACGGGCAAGCGTCGATTTTCCCGCGCCGCTCGCGCCCACCACTGCAATTTTATGTCCAGCGGGAATGGTAAAATCAACTTCGTGTAAAATTTGGCGATTGCTTTGATAGTGAAAACTGACTTGTTCAAAGCGAATTTGACCTTCACCTACTTGTAAATTGCTTGCATTCGCTACGTCATTAACTTCTGGTTTTTTCTCTAATAATTGGAATAACGCATCCATGTCAATCAATGCGTTTTTAGTTGCTCTGTAAATCATGCCGAGAAAATTGAGCGGGATGAATAATTGCAATAAAAAAGCATTGACTAAAACTAAATCCCCCAAACTCATTTTGTTATCAACTACACCTTGTGCAGCGAATATCATGATTAAAGTAACGCCAATTGCGATAATTGCCGATTGCCCAAAATTGAGCGCAGACATGGAAACTTGGCTTTGAGTGGCGGCTTCTTCCCATTCACCTAAGGTACGGTCATAACGTTGGGCTTCAAATTTTTCATTACAGAAACTTTTGACAGTTTCATAATTGACTAAGCTATCAATTGCTTGCATGTTTGCTTCAGATTCTTTAGCGTTGCTTAAATGCCGATATTGTACGCGCCAATCCATCACTAAAAAGGTAAAAACTACATAGATAGTGACCGTTGTTAAGGTAACCAGAGTAAAAACAATGTCGTATTTTGCTAATAAAATGCCGCCTATCAGTAGTAACTCAATAATCGTTGGAAAAATATTAAAAACTAAGTAGTTAAGTAATGAGCTGACGCTGCGCGTGCCGCGTTCAATATCACGAGAGACTGCGCCCGTCTGCCGTTCTAAATGGAAGCGCAAAGAAAGGGCGTGTAAATGCGATAGGGTGCGATTAGATAAGTTACGCATGGCGCGATAACGTACGCGGGCGAAGAGCGCATCGCGTAACTCGTTGAATAAGCTACTTGATAAACGGAGTGCGCCGTACATCGCCAATAAAGCAATCGGTAAAACTAAGGTTTGATGTGAAGTTTTATCTAAAGTATCAACGATGTCTTTTAACACTAAGGGAATGCCGACATTGGTTACTTTAGCGAGCACTAAGGCGAGTAAAGAGGCGACCACGCGCCCGCGATAATCCCATAAATAGGGCAACATAGCGCGTAAATTTTGCCAAACGGGACGCTGTGAAGCGGTATTTTCGGTTGACGAAAACATCGCATGAGGAGGGGACATATTAATGAATTCCTTTAGTTTTGTTTTATTTAGCGAGCGTAATAATAGCATTCACTGCGTGCGTTAAAGCTTCGGGTTTAGCGCAGCGGCGGGCATTATCTGAAAAAGTACGGCGTATTTCAGGAGTTTGATAAAACTGTAGCAGTTGCTTTGTTAATGCGTCCACAGTTAACGTGGCTTGTGGGCAAAGAATTGCCGCGCCTTGTTCACTTAAATAGCGTGCATTGGCGGTTTGATGGTCATCTACTGCAAATGGAAAGGGGACAAGAATGCTGGGTAAAGCGGCTTGCGTAATTTCAGCCAGTGTTGATGCGCCTGCCCGACAGATAATTACATCAGCCCATTGATAAGCGGCTGCCATGTCGTCAATAAATGCGGTAACAGTGCTGGAAAACGCTTGATTTTGATAGCGGGTTTGCATTGCTGCACTATGTTTTTCGCCTGTTTGATGCAGAACTTCTAAATGTAATTGTGTCCCCAGTTGTTGCGCAAGCAATTGCAAAGCTTGTGGCACGATGTCATTTAATGCTTGTGCACCTAAACTGCCGCCGAGTATAAATAAACGGAAGGGACGTTGTGCGCTAAATAGCGGAAATTCGCGGGGTTGTTGTTCTAAATGTTGAATTTCGGCACGAATGGGATTGCCAGTATGGAGGGGGTGATAATGTTCAGCGAAAGTGTTGGGAAAAGATTCTAAAACCGTCGTTGCAATTTTAGCGAGCCAGCGATTTGTTAAACCAGCAATTGCATTTTGCTCATGAATAACGAGCGGAATGCCTAATAAACGCGCGGCAATACCAGTAGGGCCTGTGACGAAGCCGCCCATTCCGACGACCACTTGCGGGCGTTGTTTACGCAGAATTTGGACGGCTTGATAGATGGCGCGCATAACGTCAAATGGAGCGGTTAATAATTTGCGAAAACCTTTGCCGCGTAATCCACTGATTTTAATGTAATCTATGGGGATTTGATGTTGAGGGACTAAGCGCGCTTCCATGCCTTGTGCCGAGCCTATCCATTGCACTTCAAATTGCCGAGTGCGCAATTCTGCGGCAATGGCTAAGGCGGGGAAAACGTGTCCGCCAGTGCCGCCGGCGACTAGCGTAATACGCTGAGGAGAAGTTGACATAAAAACAGTTACCTAATAAGCCATAAAATAACAGCAAATATTAGCTATCCTAATTCAACCTGTAAATTATCTTATGTGTAAAATGCAAAAAACGCGAAAATCTGGAAACAAAGATATTGTTAAAAATTTAGGAGTTATGCAGTTGAAATGAGAAGTGCAATAGCTTTAGCTATTGGCAGACCTGCTCGTTTTTGAAACCTAATAGGTCTTTGTTTTAGTTTGAATTTCTCACCAAACTTGTTTTTTAGTTCTCGGCAACCTGCGCAATAGCTAAAGCGATTGCACTCCTTAAAAAATGGGGGAAAATATTTGAGGAGGAGAGTCTTGTACAGTTTTTTCTGTTTGTATCAAACAGTGCCAATCTTCAAAGTATTACAGAGGACGGGATGACTCAACTCACGCATTTAATGGGTACTGTCGCGCGTCAATTGCAACGCAATGTTACCGTACCGCGACAGTACCCGTTAAATGCAACACGCGAGGCAGCCCGTGATGCGTGGGTAAGCATGAAGCAAGGATGACGAACCATCATCCAGAATGCAAGACTGTAAGGCATAAAACTGTACAAGACTTAATTCATATATTGTCAGAATTCTTTAAAAAAGCAAGAGTATTGTTTCTTTCTTTCAATGACTAATTATTAAAAGAATTCTGCTATTTTGTTTAAAAAGGATTATGATTGTTATATTTTTCATAACTCTTGTTGATACTGAGCGTATGACTCTTAATATTATCCTTGATTTTTCTATTATTACTGAGTTACTTGCAACTGCTACTAACGATACGCAGCGGACGTTTACCCGTTTACAAAAGGCTTCTGTCCGTTTTTGGATTCCTGCTTGTTTATTGCCTTTGTTAGAAACGCAAATTCCTAGTAATGAAGCTGCTTTTGATAAATTATTAGAGCATGTCAGTATTTTGTCGTCTTTAGGTGGACATTGGCAAAAAATCCCTGCTAATTGTCCTAAAAAAATTCATGCTTTAATGAGTTTAGACGCTGCTTTATTACCTAAACGTAGTGTCATTTGGACAGATGAAGAGCATTTTCATAGTGTGCATCCCGATATTGAGTGGGGTGACCATGAAATTTTATACGGTGCACTTGCTGAAGGGGAAGCTGAAGATATTGCGATGCTGGATTTAGCGACGCAACAACTGCATATTCGTAATGATTTAGAACAGCGTATTTTTCAAGTTTTAAAACATCAAGATTTTGTTGCAGGTTCAGAAGTCGGAATTTTAGAGCGCGAGTTGGCGACAATGGTAGGGGCAAAGCATTGTATTTGCGTCGCAAATGGCACAGATGCCATGTTATTGGCTTTATTGGCGGTTGGGGTAAATGCGTTAGATGACGTGATTACAACGCCGTTTAATTTTATTGCTACCGCACAAGCCATTGCGTTTATTGGCGCGAAACCTATTTTTGTTGATATTAATCCAGAAACTTATCAATTAGATGCAGATTTACTCGCGAATGCAGTCAGTCAGCAAACTAAAGCGATTATTCCTGCCAATGTGTATGGACATTGTGCGGACTATGACGCTATCAACTCTATTGCTTCTATGCACGGAATTCCCGTAATTGAGGATGGTTTACAAAGCTTTGGCGCGACTTACAAAGGAAAATATTCAGGGAATTTAGCTAAAATTTCTTGCACTAGTTTTTTCCCGCATCATACTTTAGGCGCGTATGGCGATGGCGGCGCGTGTTTTACCAATGATGACCGCTTGGCAGAGCGTTTGCGCTATCTCCAAATTCATGGACAAGAACAACGTTATCGTTATGTGATTATGGGGTTAAATAGTCGTTTAGATACTTTACAAGCGAGTGTTTTATTGAGTAAATTAACTACTTTACCGCAAGAATTACAGGCGCGGCGGCAAATTGCAAAATATTATAATAGTCATTTAAAAGATGTTCTTACTTTAGCGAATTTTTCCCATCAAGATAATACGCAAGGCACTTATACCTATTATGCAATAGAAGTGGAAAATCGCGATAAATTACAAGATAAATTGCAAAAACAAGGCATTCAAACTGCCATACATTATCCTTTACCTTTGCATTTACAACCCGTATTTGGTTATTTAATTTTAGAAGAAGGGATTTTTCCCTTTGCTGAACGCGCCGCTCGTCGAGTTTTAAGTTTGCCGATTCATCCCTATTTACGCGAAGAAGAGCAGCAAAAAATTATTAATATCATCAAAAATCATGTAAATTAACGAGAAAATTTAGCAGATTTTACGATTAAAGTTATACCTACTTTTACAAATTCACTTGAAAATACTGTTCATAAATAGGCTAAATGCGGTAAAATTCAGATTATTTATCACATCTATACCGCATTATCCCCCCCAAATTGATTGACTGACATGCAAAGATAATATGTGTACAATATCTTTCAGACATTGCCAAATGGGCGTGTTTGTTATTTTGGTAGGATTGAACTTACCCGTTTATGCAACATCTCCATGGTTAGCTATCGTGGATAAAGACGATGTTTCAATGACTTTGGAGAGTTGTTTACAAACCAGTCAGACCGTCTTGTTAAAGCAAGAGTATGCCCGTGTTAGTATTTCAGGCAGAACGCTGATTGCTGCTTATCGTAAGGGAAAAAACTATCTCTTTAAAACTGTGGTAAAATGCCGTCCCAATGCGAAAAATTTGACTGTAACCGTCATTTCTACACGCCCAAAAATTGCAAAAGCAGTCGCCAATAAAGCCATAGATGAGATTGTAAATCGCTTAAAAGCATCAGCGGTATCCGTTGCGCCTCCTGCAACGCCACCCGCCAGTTCTGCCCCTATTAAGTAACAAACTATTTTCAAAATAGCACAATATTTGCTTAAACTTTAGCGGCAAAAGCCATGGACACGTTAATAATCAAAATAACGAATCATGCTTTAACGAATAACGTGAAGGATAAAAAATGGATGTACTTCCAGCACTTGTCATTAAACAAATAGAAATGCGTTTAACTAAACTATTGCAAAATTGCGATGTTGTTGACGCTGCGGTTGTATCTACGATTGATGGCTATATGTGTGCAATGCAACAACGCAACAAACAATATCCACTTGAACGTTTAGCAACAATGGGAAGTACCTTAATGTCGCTAGGGGATACTATTACAGCTGAATTAGCTTTAGGAAACTGTGATAATATTATTTCAGAAAATAAAGAAGGGATAGTTGCTTTTATGCACATTAATCCTACTTTAGTATTAGTTTCACTAACAACTAGCAAAAATTCACTCGGGATGTTACTGAGTCACTCACGAGCATGTGCTGGAGATTTAGCTAAAATAAATTACTAATGCGCTTGTGCTTTAAATTTTAGCAAGAGAGAACGATATAAGGCTTTACCTATAAGCTTACTTGCGATAAGTTCGCTAAATTTAACATTGCGCTTGCTAAAAAAATTGTCACACAAACGTAATTCAAGACAATATAAATGAATATTATGTAGCTACAAGCTCAACTTACATGAATTTGTGACAAAATACTTTAACAATACGATTGAATTCATTGTTAAATCGCGTATCATGATAGTAAAATAGAGATTCACTAAAATGGTAATGATGATTTACCCACACGAAAGTCGCGGTGTGCAGGGCAAATGAATTATCAATCTATCGCTCTCTAAATAGGCAGACAATTATCGTGAGTGCTGAAATTAGTTTTGAAGGAATCAAAGTTGTAGTGATTGACGATAGTAAAACAATTCGTCGTACTGCTGAAACGCTGTTGAAAAAAGCGGGCTGTGAAGTCATTACTGCGACTGACGGTTTTGAATCACTTTCCAAGGTCATGGAATGTCAACCACATATTATCTTCGTTGATATTATGATGCCACGTTTAGATGGTTATCAGACCTGTGCTTTAATTAAAAATAACCAAGCGTTTAAGAAAACACCGATTGTAATGTTATCTAGTAAAGACGGTTTATTTGAACGTGCTCGCAGTCGTATCGTGGGCGCAGAACATTATATGACCAAACCCTTTACACGCGAAGAATTACTCAATACGATTAAAACTTTCGTTGTTGATGCAAAAGCTGCATCATAAAGAAAGAAAGAACTTATTCCATTTATCTATGTATCAATGGAATTTTATTGTAGATTAACCCTAAACTAGCAACAAAGAGATATTAGGTATGGCGCACATACTCATCGTTGACGATTCACCGACGGATGCCTACCTCGTAAAAAATATTTTGGAAAGTCACGGTTATCAAACTTCGGAAGCGTCTAACGGTGAAGAAGGAATCCAAAAAGCCAAAGATATTAAACCAAATTTGATTATTATGGATGTAGTCATGCCAGGTTTAAATGGCTTTCAGGCAACTCGAAAAATCACCAAAAGCGATGATACCAAATCAATTCCTGTTGTTATTGTCTCTTCTAAAAATATGGAAAGTGACAGAGCATGGGGACTAATGCAAGGTGCGAAAGAATTTCTTGTTAAGCCCGTTAAACAAGAAGAACTTCTTGCAGCAGTTAAAAAACTGATTGGTTAATCATTTGAAAATCTTAAAGAGCGCAACCGTTATGAATGATAATCAGCATTTTGCGAATATTGGTGGGATTATCCCCTAGAACTCATACACTAAAAACTTATGGTCAGTACACTCGCTCCACCTCCTTTTCAATGGTTGCAAGAACTTGAGCGACGCGCAAAACAAAAAGCTCGGGGGTTGCCGCGTCAAGAAAAGGCACAACAGATTTGGCGTGGCATCGCCTTTAGGCTTGGTACAGTTTTTTTAGTATCGGCGTTATCAGATATTCGTGAAGTGCTACATTGCCCAACGATTATCGCCAAAGTGCCAGGCTCTAAACCATGGGTAAAAGGTTTAGCAAATATTCGCGGTCAATTATTGCCCGTAATTGATTTACAAGAATGTTTAGAAGGACATACGATTAATATAGAAAATCGAGGTGTTCGTTTGTTAGTTATTAATCAAGCAGGGGTTAGTGCTGGGCTGTTAGTTGATGAAGTGATTGGCATTAAGCATTTTGCAGAAGCCACTAAAGATGTAGAAACCCCTTGTAAACAAGCATGGTTAACACCCTTTGCCCGTGGCTTATTCCACGCTGAAGATGCGCAATGGGTTATTTTTGATATGTATTCACTTGCAGAAAGCGAACAATTTTTGCGGGCGGCTTCATAACACCACCATGTCGCACAATAACCATTTTCACTGTTTTAAAATTGCTATGATGTGCTGCAACTATTCAAGAAATCACTATTTTAACTGCATTTTATTACTGAGCGGGGGTAGAATCTAGCCATGAAACTTGCAACAAAAACACTGGGTTCCACCAATGTATGGTTATTTGGCTTCATCGGTGTGTTGCTTCTCTCATTTGTACTGATGATTGCTACCTTCACCTTGGTAGCGATTGATAATCGCTATGATGAAGAATATCTCCGGTATGTCACCCAGTTGCGTCTCGTATCGCAACAACTTGTGCAACATTCAGCAAATGCTGCGCGGGGGGAGGAAGAGGGCTTCAAAGAACTCCTTAAAAAAGCTAATGAATACAAAATAACGCTGGATAAAATTATTAAAGGTAATCCTGATTCTGGTATGCCCGCCACACCAGAAATGGTTGTACCCACATTGAATAATTTGAAAAATGCTTGGGATAAAACTAATAATAGTATTAACCAATTAGTTGCAACGCAAGATGATGTAATTCGCTTATATCAACAGTTTAATGAACTGACAGAATTAACAAAACCTTTGGTTGAGCGTACAGAATCAGTTATTCAAACTATGATTACGGCAAATGCAACACCTATGCAGATGTCGATGATTTCTCGTCAATTACGTTTATTAGAACGAATTTCTAATAGTATTCGCCTGTCTTTCCGTGGTGATTCTGATGCGCTGAATGCAGAACGCCAAATGGGCGATGACATCAGCCAATTTAGCGATACATTAACCGCCTTATTAGATGGTAGTGATGTGGTGACTGCTGTCAGCAATGCTTCAGCCCAAAAAGCAATTCAAGAATTATCTACGTTGTTTGAAGAAAAAATTGCACAAGCCGATGATTTCTTAGATAAATCCGAACAATTATTCCAAGCTAAAGATGCTGCGCAAGCGTTAACAAATTTAGTAGTAGATTTATTGAATAAAAACGAAGAGTTACAAAACAATTACATCAAATATTCTGACCAACGTTTTGTGTCTTCTTTCTTAGGAAATGTTTTAGCGGTAATCGTATTAATTTTATTAATCATCTTGGGTTATATCATTATCCGCTTGAACCAAGCACGGACTGAAGAAACCAAAGCACGTTTAGATGATAGTCAACGCACCAATCAACGTAACCAAGAAGCGATTTTACGTTTATTAAGTGAAATTGCTGATTTAGCGGATGGCGACTTAACTGTTAATGCAACAGTGACAGAAGACTTCACAGGTGCGATTGCAGATGCAATTAACTTCTCAATTGAAGCCTTACGCGATTTGGTTGTTAGCATCAATAAAACCGCTTTACAAGTGAATGCGTCTGCTCAACGGACACGACAAGTTGCTGCACAATTAACCCATGCAAGTGAGCGTCAAGCTCAACAAATTGCAAAAGCAGGACAAGCTATCATTGGGATGGCAAACTCAGTGAAAAAAGTATCTGCAAATGCTGTAGAATCTGCTGAAGTGGCTAAAAAATCGGTAGAAATTGCAAGTAAAGGGGCAAAAGCGGTAAAAGATACCATTACTGGGATGGATGCAATTCGCGAACAAATTCAAGAAACTTCTAAACGGATTAAACGCTTAGGGGAAAGTTCTCAAGAAATTGGTGAAATTGTGGGTTTGATTGATGACATTGCTGACCAAACTAACATTTTGGCATTAAATGCGGCAATTCAAGCAGCGATGGCAGGCGAATCTGGACGTGGTTTCGCGGTGGTTGCTGACGAAGTTCAGCGTTTAGCTGAGCGTTCAGGGAATGCGACCAAACAAATTGATGCGTTAGTTAAAACAATTCAAAGTGATACCAATGAAGCAGTCAGCTCTATGGAACAAAGCACAGCTGGGGTAGTTTCAGGAGCTAAAGTTGCCGAACGTGCAGGGGAAGCATTGACAGAGATTGAAAAAGTATCTGTTCAATTGGCGAGTCAGATTGAAAATATTTCTCAAACTTCCCGTACACAAGCAGCGGTTGCTTCCAATATTTCAGGTACAATGACGATTATTCAAGAAATCACCATGCAAACCTCGCAAGGTACCAATGAAACAGCAGCCGCGATTGAGCGTTTGGCTGCAGCAGCTAGTGAATTAAAACGTTCTGTAGAAGGCTTCAAGCTTCCAGAGCATGTTCAACGTTCATTAGCTGAATTGAGTCAGTCCTTAGGGGATGAGCAAGGTTAAAAAATTGACATGACAGCGACGGCTATTAAGTTCAAATGTTATGATTAGCAAATTAAAACTTAATAGCTATTAAAACTGCAAGGGAATTCAATGAAGCATGCTGCCCTAACATGGGTTAAAACAACAATTGATGAGAGCCTTAAACAAACGCGCATGGCACTTGAACAATTCGTGGAGAATGCAACGGATATTGCACCGCTCCAGCAAGGAGTTGTTTGGTTGGATGAAATTCGCGGTGTTTTGGGTATTTTAGATTTACAAACGGCCGCTTTATTGGTTAAAGAAATCGAATCAACAATTCAAGCGTTGTTAGCAAATAAAATTGAAAACAACCCTCAAACTTATGACGTATTAATGCGTTCTTTGTTGCAATTGCCTAATTATTTAGACCATTTGGCAATTGTGCAACAAGATATGCCTTTAGCATTGTTACCTATTTTAAATAGTCTGCGGGCAATTCGTCAGCAGCCTGCTTTGCAGCCAGTTCAATTATTTACGCCTGATATTAATGCCGCAATTCCTGCAGCAAAATCTCCAAAACTAGAAGATGATAAGCTTAAAGATTATGCGCAAAAAATGCGGGCTGCTTATCAAAAAGGGTTGTTAGCAGTTTTAAAAAATCCTAAGGATGTTGAAAGTTTTAAACTGTTATATACCGTTATGCAACGAATGCAACAAGCCTGTGGCGGTTATCCGTTAAATCGCGTTTGGTGGATTTGTGAAGGAATTATTGAAGCTATTTTGCAGCAAGGTTTAGAGCTGAATCAGAATTTAGCCAATGCGTTTAAGCAAATTGATGCGTTTTTCAAAGCATTAGCAGAACAAGGTAATGCAGGATTGCGAGCTATACCGCCGCGTCCGTTATTAACAATCTTGTTATATTCTGCCGCTCAAGCGCGTTCTAAAGGCAAACAAATTATTGCCGTTAAAACGATTTATAAATTAACTGAGTTATTACCTTCAGAAGCTGCGTTACAATCTACCCGTCAAATTTTAAGCGGTCCTGATATTGAGCTTATCAAAATCGTAGTGACTTTATTAAAAGATGATTTTGCGCGGGTTGAAGAAATGCTGGATATTTTTAACCGTGCTGATAATCCTTCAGTGAGTGAACTTGCACCTTTAGTTACTATTTTGCAGGATATGGGAAATTGCTTAGGTTTGCTTGGCTTATATTCCCAGCGCAATGCAATGTTAGAACAAGCTAAATTAATTCACCAAATTAGTGAAGGGCAGCGTGCACCAGAATTGATAATATTATTAACTATTGCTAACAATTTGTTAAAAGTCAGTGCTGCCCTCGATATTTTAGCGGTTCAAGGCGTTCATGCACGACAACGATTACAGCAAAGTTTAGACACTGATTTTTCAGAAACACCACAATTTACAATGGTATTAGGGGTTGTAGTGAATGAGGCAAAAACAGAATTAGCGGCTGTGATTCAGTCGTTGGTTATGTTTATTGATAGTCGCAATCCTGATAATGATTTTTTAGAAATTCCTAACCGCTTAAAACAAATTGAAGGTTGTTTGGCAATTTTATCGCATGAAATGGCAGCTAAGTTATTAGCCCAATGCAGTCGCTATATAAACAAAGTTTTTATCCATAATAATACCGTACCGCCTGAACCTCAATTAAAAGCGTTGGCGGATGTATTGTTAAGTATCGAGTTATATTTAGATACGGTGGCTGGTAATCCCATGGATGCTAAGCATATTTTGCAATTAACGCATCAACGTTTAACTGCATTAGCGGCTTAATTAACTGCGTCTTTAAAGAGTTTGACCATCGCCAACCACGCCTTTTTCGCCCGTCAGGTGATGAATTTATATGAAACTGCTTGAAATTCCTATCCAAACCCCCGCTAGTGAAGTTGACGAAGAGATTTTAGAAATCTTTGTCGAAGAAGTTGCGGAAGTGCTTAATGAAATCATAAGCAGTTTTGAGGCTTGGCGTGCTAATCCTAGTGATATTGAGGCTTTACAAACCTTGCGGCGTAATTTTCATACGCTTAAAGGTAGTGGGCGTTTAGTTGGTGCGACCGTCATTGGTGAATTAGGTTGGAAATTTGAGAATTTATTAAACCGCATTTTAGATAACAGTATGTCACGCAGTGACACGCTGTTAAAACTTATCGAGCAAGTGCCTGAGCATTTGCCTGTTATGATTGAAGAATTTAAAGACAATCGTCCGCCCCATTCTGAACTTGTTCTTTTAATTTCCCAAACAGATTATTTCACTAAAACCAAAGGTGAAAGCCTTGGTGATTTCGAGTTAGATAGCTCCTCCAGTCCTACATCTACCCCTTCTGTTACCAATTCACCCGTGGTTACTGCTGTTGCGCCTACTCCTCCTGTAGTTAAAGAAGTTAAAGCTCCTAAGTCAATCATAGATGAATTACCTGAGTTAACAGAAGAAGATACCTTGGTAACGGAAGGTGATGATTTTCTAAATGAAGGAAATTTAGCAGATTTTCCAAACGATGAAAATTTAAATAGTGATGATGCTTTATTAAAAACGGATTTTGATATTCTCAATACAGCTGAGTTAGAAACAACAGACGTATTAGCAGAGAGTGATTTTTCATTAGAGAATTTAGAAACAACGGATTTTAATGAAAATACTTTAACTGATTTTGAAAGCACGACAACAGATTTACCTGATTTATCTGATGATTTGGGTTCACCATTAACGACTGATTCATCAATGAATTTACCTGATTTATCAGGAGATGTGAGTGATTCTCTGGTTTCTGACGATGCGTTTTCAAACGCAGCTGCTGCGCTTATTGTGGGAACAGACCAATTGCCTGAAGGTTTAACTGATGCGGATATTGAGTTAGTCAGTCAAGAGTTAGCAGATTCTTCTGTTAAATCTGTTGAAAATACTGATTTTACTAAAACTAGTTTGCCCGAACAAGAAGAAAAAGAAGACGAAAAGCAAGCAGCAATTGACCCAGTTTTATTAGAGATTTTTCGTAAAGAAGCGAATGGACATTTAAATACTTTAATCAATTTTGTTGAGCATTATCAAAAAGACTCAGAGTCAGCACTTGATAATGAATTAATTAGAGTATTTCATACTTTAAATGGTAGTTCACGCAGTGTTAATTTAATGGAGTTAGCTAATATTGCTGCACCATTAGAAAACTATGTGCGGCAATTAGTGGCTGTGCATTGTGTGGTAACTTCAGAAATTTTGGTTATTTTAGAAGAATCTGTCGACCTTATTAGCACGATTCTGGCGGGACAAAAAGTAGAATCTACTAAAGTTACAGATTTTTTAACACGTTTACAAATGCCAATTAAAATTGTAACAGCGCAACAACCTGCTAAAACAGCGGAAACTACACAACACGAAACAACGAATAAAGCACCTTCAACAACTGTTTCTACGCCTGAAATTGCCCCCGATGCGGCGGATGAGTTCATGTCTATTTTCTTAGACGAGGCAGAAGAAATTCTTGAAAATACGCAAACTTTATTAGAAAAATGGCAAGCTTCCCCGCAAAATATGCAAACCATGAAGGAATTACAGCGCGAGCTCCACACCCTAAAAGGGGGAGCGCGGATGGTGGGTATTGTGGCGATGGGCGATTTAAGCCACCATTTAGAATCTGTATTAACCAAAATTGTGGAAGGTAATGCGCAGGCAAATACACGTTTACAAGAAGTTGTGCAACGGAGTGTTGATGAGTTAGCCGCTATGTTAGAGTCCGTGCGCGAAGGAAATGTGCCACGGGCTTCTAGCGAATTGATTCAACAAATCAATGGCGCTTTAAGCAATAAAGCTGAGGGAGATGGTGCAAATCCAACAGCAGTTACAACCTCCCCCACGCAAGCTCCCGTGGTAAAACCCGCCATTAATAAAACCGAAGCGGCTGAAACTGAAGCTAAGCGTGAAATTGTTGCTAAACCCGAAAAAATTGAGAAAGCAGAAGACCGAGATTCTGATTCAGATGCGGGAGAAGACCGCATTCGGGTGCGAGTATCGTTAATCGATAAATTGACCAATTTGGCGGGTGAATTGTCTATTTCCCGCGCACATTTGGAACAACAACAAGGCTCAGTGAAAAATAACTTGAGCGAAATGGAGCAAACGGTTTTCCGCTTGCGTGACCAATTGCGGCGCATGGAAATTGAGACTGAAGCACAGATTTTATCGCATTATCGTAGTGTAAGTGTTGATTTTGACGGGAATGATGATGAAGAATTTGACCCTTTAGAAATGGATAGATTTTCTGTCTTACAACAGTTATCCCGCAGTTTGATGGAAACCATTAACGATTTATTAAATATTCAAGATTCTTTAAAAACCTTGGCACGTCAATCAGATGCTTTGTTGATTCAACAGTCACGGATTGGGGCCGAGTTGCAAGATGGCATCATGCGGACACGGATGATTCCTTTTGCGAGAATTTCACCGCGTTTACAACGGATTGCTCGCTTAACTGCCCGTGAATTGCGTAAGCAAGTGGATTTTGTTATTGAAGGCGAAGGGATTGAATTTGAACGGACAGTGTTAAATAGAGTTGTTGCTCCTTTAGAGCACATGTTACGGAATGCAATCGGGCATGGGATTGAAGATGCTGAAACTCGTCAACAATCGGGTAAATCTACAGTTGCTAAAGTCAAAATTGAATTATTTAAAGAAGGTTCTGAATTGATGGTTCGCGTTAGCGATGATGGTGCAGGTTTAAATTTAGCTGCCATTCGTCGTAAAGCAGAAGAACGCAATATGTTGAGTCAAGGAACGGTTATCAGCGACCAAGAATTAATTCAATTTATTTTAGAACCCTCTTTCAGTACTGCCTCCAAAATCACTCAAGTATCGGGACGTGGAGTGGGGATGGATGTGGTTAATAGCGAAGTTAAGCAATTAGGCGGCACATTACAAATTTTCTCTAAAGCGGGTGAAGGCACAACGTTTGAAATTCGTTTGCCTTTATCATTAACGATAAACCAAGCTTTATTAGTTTATATTGGTGACGAAACTTTAGCGATTCCAATGAGTAGCGTAGATGCGGTTATGCGTTTACCGCGTCAAGATGTTTTGCCTCATGCGAATAAAGAACCGCGTTACTACAAATACATGGATGCGGAATATCGTTTATTCCCCTTAGGCGAATTATTAGGTTTAGCCGTGGGTGTGCCTGATTTTTCATTAATCCCAACTTTATTAATTCGGGCGGGTGAGCGACGGATTGCTTTATTAGTCGATGGCATTGAAGGCAGTCGTGAAGTGGTCGTAAAATCAGTTGGCCCACAAATTAGCGCGATTCGTTGGATTGCGGGCGCGACAATTTTAGGCGATGGACGGGTAGTAATTATTTTAGATGTGCCGACATTGACCCGTGCCGAATCCACTATTGCCCAAGAAAAACCGACTTTACCCAAAGAAAGCAAAGTTGAGACTGTTAGTGCGAGCAAAACAATTATGGTAGTGGATGACTCCATTACCGTCCGTAAAGTGACCGCCCGCTTATTACAACGCCAAGGGATGGAAGTGCTCACAGCCAAAGATGGTGTTGATGCTGTTGCTCAATTGCAAGAACATATTCCAGACTTAATGTTATTAGATATTGAAATGCCGCGTATGGATGGCTACGAATTGGCAACCCAAATTCGGAATACGCCTAATCTGAAACATATCCCGATTATTATGATTACCTCTCGTACGGGGACAAAACACCGTGACAAGGCTGAAAAAATTGGGATTAACCGTTATTTAGGTAAGCCATTTAACGAAACTGAATTATTAGAAAATATCAATGCGTTATTAGCTGAAAGTGCCGCTGGGCGATTACACTAATAATACGCTAGGAACTGAGTTATGGCAGTCAATGAAATTGTTCGTAGTTTATTAATTCCAGTGAATGGTGCAAATTTGCTACTTCCTGCTGCTGTTGTGGGGGAAGTTATTCCTTGTGTAGCTTTAGAAGTAATAGATAAGCAGCCCGAATGGTTGTCAGGTATTGCGAGCTGGCGTAATCAGCGCGTCCCTGTATTAAATTTAGACAAAATTTTAGGTGTTCCTCCGATAGAAGCTTCTAAAAATCATCGTTTAGTCGTTTTATATGGTTTAGAAGTCCCACAAATGATTCCGTTTTATGCAATTACTGCAACGGATACCCCACGCACACTAGGCATTAGTCCTACAATGCTGACTAGTCCTACGGAAACAGATAACAGCGCGTTAGTTTTTAAAGTACAACTTAAAGCTGAAATCGAAGAAGAAGCTGTATTAATGGATTTGACCCATTTAGAAAATTTATTACGCAAATCTATCAGTTTGTTTGCAACTACTACGTTCGTTGCCGTTTAATGGATTTATATACAGCATTTTTGTCTATTTCATTTAACTCAAATAGATTTATGCGAAATCTCGCTAAAACCGATGTTTTTTTGTGGAGAAGCGCAGGATTTAATTTGATGCAGTGCTCATAAAACATGTTATAATCGCGCTCGATTTCACTACTAATTTTGCACTATCGCATTTTAGTTTCTCTTGCACTTTATTTCATGAAAAAGACAAGATATTCAAAGTGATAAAGGGGTATAATAAATTCTAAAAATAACAACTTACTACAGTAGCACTCTCTGTAGTAAATGCCTGCCCCCTTAGTTAAGATTTATTGTGTTTATTTCTAATACAAAATAAGGTTTAACTAACCACCTTTAGCCCAACAAAAGAGGTTTATTTATGGAAAATGTTGTTATCGTTGCTGCACTGCGCACACCCGTTGCTAATTTCAATGGTTCTTTAGCTGAAATTCCTGCAAGCAGTCTCGGTGCTAAAGTGATTAGCGCATTATTAGCTAAAACAGGTTTAAAACCTGAGCAAATTGATGAAGTTATTTTAGGGCAAGTCTTAACTGCAGGGGTAGGGCAAAATCCTGCACGTCAAGCAGTTATTGAAGCAGGTTTACCCATTACAACGCCTGCATTAACCATTAATAAAGTCTGTGGTAGTGGCTTAAAAGCGGTTTCTTTAGCTGCACAAGCTATTCGTTGTGGTGATGCTGATATTATCATCGCAGGTGGTCAAGAAAATATGAGTGCTTCTCCTCATGTTTTACCCAAATCTCGCCAAGGTACAAAAATGGGCGATTGGGCAATGAAAGACAGCATGATTGTTGATGGTTTGTGGGATGCCTACAACAACTATCACATGGGACAAACTGCGGAAAATATCGCTACTCAATTTAATGTTACTCGGGCTGACCAAGATAGCTTTGCTGCTACTTCTCAACAAAAAGCCTCTGCTGCTCAGAAAGCAGGATACTTTGATGAGCAAATTGTTCCTGTTGTGTTACCTCAAAAGAAAGGCGACCCTGTTGTTTTCAACAAAGACGAATTTATTCGTCATGATGCTACGCCTGAAGCAATGGCTAAATTACGTCCTGCTTTCAGCAAAGAAGGCACTGTAACCGCAGGTAATGCTTCTGGCATCAATGATGGTGCGGCTGCTGTTGTTATTATGAGCGAAAGCAAAGCCAAAGAATTAGGTTTAACCCCCATGGCAAAAATCGTTTCTTACGCAAGCGCAGGGGTTGACCCCAAAATCATGGGTACAGGCCCAATTCCAGCTTCTCGTAAATGTTTAGATAAAGCTGGCTGGACACCTGCTGACTTAGATTTAGTTGAAGCTAATGAAGCTTTTGCTGCTCAAGCAATTTGCGTAAACCGCGATTTAAATTGGGATATGGAAAAAGTAAACGTTAACGGTGGCGCGATTGCTATCGGACACCCTATCGGTGCATCTGGTGCACGGGTATTAGTAACTTTATTACATGAAATGGTTCGCCGTGATAGCAAAAAAGGCTTAGCTACTTTATGTATCGGTGGCGGTATGGGCGTTGCGTTAGCGGTAGAACGCTAATTTACTTCCGTAAGTAATGATGTACAACAACCTATTCAGCGCGGGTAGGTTGTTGTCTCTGATTTTCAAAAACTGAGATGAAAACCTTGCGTAATCCTCAAAATACAGATTACACTACTGCAACCCTGCTAGAGTGACCATGGAAATGACGATTGCTAGCATAGTAGCATCTCTCCTTGTCTCTTCTTTGGCTCTACATCCACGATTTACTGTAGCGTAGTTCAAACCATGAGCGAACCTAGAATTATCAAAAAATACCCAAACCGCCGTTTATATGACACCGCTATTAGCAGTTATATAACGCTTGATGATGTAAAAGTACTGGTGATGGGACACACCCCTTTTCGCATTCAAGACGCAAAAACGGGGCAAGACATTACTCGTAGTATTTTGCTACAAATTATTTTAGAACAAGAAGAAGAAGGTGAACCTATTTTTAGTAGCGAAGTATTAGCGCATTTAATTCGATTTTATGGCGATACTTTACAAGGCATTATTGCGAATTATTTTGAACGCAGTTTAGGGCTGTTTGCCAAACAACAAGATGATGCCCGCGCAAAAATGTATAATCCTTTATCTTTAATGACAGAAATTGCCGAACAAAACATTAATTTGTGGAAGGATATGCAAGAAAGTTTTTTTAAAGCCACCATAGCTAGCCGCCAAGAAGACGTTAAAGATAAGAAAAAAGACGAACCTTAAACGGCTCTCATATTTTATTGTGCTTGTTAAAATAATTGTCAACGTTTTTGTTTCCAAATTTTTAAAACAGACCAGAAAAAACTAAGGGAATCCCCTTAATTTTGAGAAAATTCTTAGCAACCTCACATGGAGAATCTTATGAATGGTAAAATTGCATTAGTAACAGGTGGTACAGGCGGTATTGGCACAGCAATTTGTAAAGCTTTAGCAAATCGCGGTTGCAAAGTAATTGCCTCTTATTTACCTGGGGTGGATGATGGTGCTGGTTGGCAAGCAAAATTAAAAGAAGAAGGATTTGATGTTGCAATCGTTGGTGGTGACGTTGCTGATTACGAATCTGCTAAGAAAATGGTAGAAGAAGCTGTTGCGAATGTTGGTCCTATCGACATTTTAGTTAATGGCGCAGGGATTACCCGCGACAAAATGTTCCGTAAAATGGAATCTGCTCAATGGAAAGCAGTATTAGCAACTAACTTAGACAGCGTTTTCAATGTTACTAAACAAGTCATTGATGGTATGGTTGAGCGCAACTGGGGACGGATTATTAACATTTCCTCCGTTAATGGTCAAAAAGGTCAAGCTGGTCAAACTAACTACTCTGCTGCTAAAGCAGGGATGCACGGCTTCACAATGGCATTAGCCCAAGAAGTTGCTAGCAAAGGTGTTACTGTAAATACAGTTTCTCCTGGTTACATTGGTACTAGCATGGTTATGGCAATTAAAGAAGAAGTGCGTAATGCAATTATCGCAACGATTCCAGCAGGTCGTTTAGGCGCGCCTGAAGAAATTGCTTGGGCGGTTGAATTCTTAGCTGACCCACGTTCTGGTTATGTTACAGGCGCGAACTTAGCAATGAACGGTTGCTTACATACAGGCGCGTAATTTTTAGAATAAGTCGTCAATGGTGAAAAAGAATTTTCACCGTTTATCAAAAACCTCACTTTTATGATAATGAAAGTGGGGTTTTTTATTGAGTGTTTTAATATCCCTTGTATGCTTATTAGTGCGTGCTACACTGAAATAAAGGAACTTTTTTATAACACAGTACAATCCAAGGGAGCGCATAATGAGTGAAAACGAATTGTTGATACAATGGACAGAATTAAATAAAACAACTGTCAATGCGATTAAAGAGTTGGGTGAAATTAATACAACAGCGATGACGCGTTTAACCCAACGGCAAATGGATATGATGAAGTTATACATGGAGACTGGAGCAAAACAATTAGAGTTGCTTGGTAAAGTGCAAAATATGCAAGATTTAAGTGTATCGCAAGCCAAATTATTTACAGAGATGAATGAGCGATTATTAGAAAATGCTCGACAAACAGTAAATGTGTTAGTAGATGTCAAAGCCGAGTTATCTGCTTGGGTAGAAAAAGAAATGCACTCTACCGCTGAGTTGATAATGAAAAAAAGAGGATAAGATAACTCCTCTCTCTTAATGCAACGAGAGAGAGGATAATTTTAATTGTTATAAATGCACTAAAGCGTATCATCAAAGCAAAAAAAGGGTATTCTAAAGGAATCAGAAAACATTACCAAGGAATAAAAAATGAGCTGCTGTTGATGCTAGACAGAATTGTTAGAGCTCATCAGCGCGGGGATTTGCAAGTTGAAGCAATTCCGCGCAATAGCGACTCGCTACGATAAATGTTCTTGTCATTTCTTGAGTGGCATTTACTTGGTTTCTTCTCTCATCCTTTTGGCTTAAATTCTTTTGTTTTCTGTTTGATGACATGCCCTATGACAATAAAATTTATCTACTCTTCTAATAGAGTTAGAGTAATATTACCATGTGGGAAGTAATTAATTTTAACAGTGTTAATACCTTCTTTAATTTTTGGGTTGCTATATTTTACGTTAAATTCTGATAAATTAATTATTTTCCAATCTGTGTTTGTAATTCTATTTTTAATAGAATTAAAGTAATCATCTCTGCTAAGATATTTTGTTTTCAGCTTAAAAATTGCCTTATTTTTTTTAAATGAAGCATCTAGCAAAACCTCATTGCCAATAATAAAAACATTAAAATCATGACTTTCCTTTACTATAATTGAAAAAGCCTCTTCATTCATCTTTTCTCGAGGAAAGTCTTCATTTCCAGAATTTGTGGAAATGAAGAATAAAGATGCTAGAAGCAAGCATATAAAAATAGCCAGACCTAGCTTTAATAAGTTCACTGAAACAGTCTCTCATAATCACTGTTTAGAATAAGACATGTACTCTCACATGATTGTTCTGGGTATTTTTCTCCAAGACCCAATCCAATCATATTAGTAAGTCTATCTTCATCACAACTTTTGAATGTTTCTCTTTTATTTAGCTGCAAAACAATCTCTATTTTTGTAATAAACTCTCTAACTTCACCTAATAAAAATCCAGATGTGGAATTTTTTCTCTTAGCGATTTCGCAAAATGCTCTACAATGATGGTATTTATCAAGAAGAACAGATTGTTCAAGTAAAGGTAATAAATCTTTCTCTACTAAATCTTGTGCATCATCTAGATTTCCTTCTTCTCTCAATCTTTCAACTTCATCTTTAACCTTTCTAGTATTATCAGTGAGTCTTTGATAGTCTTTTCTCATAACTTGTCTATAGTTATCTAAAGTTTTAGATGCTTCTGTGGTTGAATCTGGTTCACATAAGTTTAAGTTATAAATTAGACAGTCCATACTTCCAATAGCGCACGACCCACAAATTTCAGCCAACCCAAACGGATCAACAAAACTCACAGGATTTCCCGTCACAAAAGCAAACCGATTAAGCGATTGCCCAGCAGCAACATCACCTAATAGAGCATCCTGATTCACAAACTGACGAATTTCAGCCGAACTTTCATAGTATATATTAACTTGAATAATATAAGTAGAGTCTCATATTATTTTAAATATCAATATTTTATGTGATTTTTGGCGGGGCAGATAAATTTTATGTGACTTATTTTTTTTTAAAAAAAATATTTAAGAGTAGCCAGTTTGTTATTATTAATGAAAAAAAAGCTGATATTATTGCACCAGCTATATAGTCTTTGCTTACATTGAAATAAAAAAAACAATAAAATAATGATAAAAAAATAATATAATATAAAGTTATTGGGAATATTACTTTAATAAAAAAAATACTATAAAAAACAAAATATTATTTTTCATGGAAGACCAATTTGCTGTATCTTGTTTATTATTTATATAGTGTGGATAGTTAGTTTTTTCTGAAAGGCATGTTTAAAATGCTCATTATTATTGAGCATTTTAAACATATTTTGTTTTTGTGAAGTTGTTTGGCTAGTTATAGTATCCGTACCATAAAAAGACTAAATGGAGTAGAGTAAGAAGAGCTCATCAATAGAACAATTCTGCTGTTTACGAAGAGCCTTAGCTTGCGCCCATTTATGCTCAATAGGATTTAAATCAG
>JACCEE011224747.1_pt1 | contig 23934 bp, 23 predicted proteins | sample 7449931 | NCBI WGS metagenome assembly JACCEE01 (sample SAMN15323457, study PRJNA562643) | freshwater metagenome | isolation source: river surface water | place: USA:Blue River Watershed | collected 2017-08-19 | reverse complement strand
TAATTTATTTGTAAAAAATATTAGTTCTCTACAATAGCTACTCTGTTTAGGAATGGTTTTCCGAAAGGTTGGAATTGGCTTCCTCTTGCATCAACTTGAAGTTGTGAAGGATTTACACCAAACTTGTTAACTAGAGTGTCATAAACTTTCTGAGCTCTCTTTTCGCTAAGCTTTTGATTCAATTTAGCAGAACCTGTTTGTTTATCAGCTGTTCCGATAATTATGTATGTTTTACCAGGTACTTTCTTAATAGTCTCAGCTATGTTGCCTAAGTTAATCATATCCTTTTCAGTAAGATCAGCTTTCCCGATTGGGAAGAAAATCGCAAGAGAAGGGATGAAAGCCTCAGTTTTAACAACCTCTTTTGCAGGCTTGTTCTTTTCAGATACTAACTCGCTTTGTAGGTTTTTAGCTTTATTTTCAGCTGCACTTAGTTGGTTTTCTAATTCAGCAATCTTCTTGTTGTAAGGAGTATAATCTGGAACTACTGGAGGTGCAGGGCGATCGAAACCACGTTTGTGGAATTTATATGTAATACCAATTGTAGCAGATCCAATACCTTCGCCTTTTCTATTACCAACTGTTCCTTCAAATCTCTCGTGAACTAGCATACCTCTAAGTTCAACATTGAAATCTAAAGCTTCGTTGATTCTGAATTTGTTAATCAAACCAGCATTAAAAGCAATCTCTTCTTTTGAGTAAGAAACTCCACTCTTCCAGCCATGTGCCCAACCAATACCTACGAAAGGAATAGCTGAGTAAAGTCTGTCTTCTTTATAACCAGCAACTTGGTTTGAAAAATTCCATAAGAAGTCACCATGTAGGTTAGTCACATTAAATTTCTCTTTGTATAAACCACTTGCATCAGGAGCTCCCTCTTTAAATGGACCAGTCACGCCTGTCATACCTTTTGCTTGAATACCAGCAAACTGTAATCTTGCACCAATAAATGGGGTAAACCATTTACCAACTGCGATATCAAACGCAGGTGCTAATCGTTTTCCAAAAGATGCTTGTCCGTCACTTTCTCCAAAATATACTTGAGCACCACCACCAACTGAGAAGAACCAGTTGTCTGAGAATTTGTTAGTTAAGAAAGGACCATACTTATCGTTGCCCTTTTCAACCTTTTGCGCAAAAAGCGCAACAGAGAATACTAACAAAGCAATTGTCAATAAACTTTTTTTCATAATTTCCATTTTTAAAGTTAAACCTTTTTATATATATCCTTCCTTATATCCTATCCCCTTATTTTCAATGCAATGTAAAATAAGCAACGCAAGGTATAAAAAATATTTCTAAGTACAATAAAATAAACAATAAATCTTAGTATTGGTTCAATAAATTGTAATATATAGGCATAAAAAAGGCTGTCTGCATGTTACAGACAGCCTCTATTTTTTACAATCTATCGATTGAAAGGTCAATTACTCTTCACCTACAACTTCGATCTTGATGTTGGCTTTGATTTCACGGTGACATTTAACAACCGCTTCGTAGATACCAACCTCTTTCACATTTGCCTCACCAGTGATGGTGATGTTTCTGCGATCGATTTCAAAACCTTTAGCAGCTAATGCTTCGGCTACTTGAATGTTGTTGATTGAACCGAAAATCTTTCCAGAAGAGCTTACTTTTGTTGCCAAAGTAACTTGAATTCCTTCGAGTTTTGCTGCAAGAGCAATAGCCTCTTCGCGAATCTTAGCCTCTTTGTGTGCTCTTTGTCTCATGTTTTCGGCGTGAACCTTCTTTGCAGAAGGAGTTGCCATGATTGCATAACCTTTTGGTATAAGGTAGTTAGCTCCGTAACCGTTACGAACTGTAACGATATCATCCTTATGGCCTAGGTTCGGAACGTCTTGCTTTAATATAATTTCCATATAATAATCTCCTCCTTAGCTTACTTCAATAAATCGGTTACATATGGAAGCAAAGCCAGATGTCTTGCACGCTTAACAGCTTGAGAAACTTTCTTCTGGAATTTAAGAGAAGTTCCGGTTAGACGACGTGGAAGAATTTTTCCTTGTTCGTTTAGGAATCTCTTCAAGAACTCTGCATCCTTATAATCTACATACTTGATACCAGCCTTTTTGAAACGGCAGTATTTTTTCTTCTTCACCTCAACTGTAGGAGGGTTAAGATAACGGATTTCGTTGTTTGCTTGTGACATTTCTTTTCCTCCTTAGTTTTTGTTTTCTGAACTATTAGCTCTCTTCTTTTCTGCATAAGCAACTGAATGCTTATCCATAGCAAATGTAAGGAAGCGTATGATACGCTCGTCACGTCTGTACTGAATCTCTAACTTTTGAATAAGTGTAGATTCTGCTTTAAACTCAATCAGGTGATAAAAACCAGTGGTTTTTTTCTGAATAGGATAGGCCAATTTCTTTAGACCCCAGTCTTCTTCGTGAACGATTTCACCACCATTTTCGGTAATGAAGTCACGATACTTTTTTACCGCTTCCTTTATCTGTACATCAGATAAAACGGGAGTTGCAATGAAAACGGTTTCGTACTGTTTTAACATACTTTGTTATTATTAATGTTGATTTTTAAGGGCTGCAAAGATAACCAAATATTTTTTGCAGGCAAATTATTTTTTGGCAGGGGCATTTTTAAGCACTTCTACCACAAATTTCCACCATTTCTCAACGGTTGGGATGTTTACTCTTTCGTCTGGAGAGTGAGGAGAACGGATAGTTGGACCGCATGAAATCATATCCCAATTAGGGTATGCACCACCTAAGATACCACACTCAAGTCCAGCGTGAATTGCCTTCACTTCGGGCTCAACACCATATAGAGATTTGTAAACTTCTTTCATAGTAGAAAGGATCGCTGAATTTACATCTGGTTTCCAACCTGGATATCCTCCAGTAAGGATAACTTCTGCACCTGCAAGTTCAAATACAGATCTTAATGATTCTCCAAGTACATCTTTAGCAGAATCTACAGAGCTTCTCATTAAGCATTTAATATAAATTTTACCGTTTTCAGATTTTACAATTGCTAGATTGTTAGATGTCTCTACTAAACCTGGCATTGCATCGCTCATTCTTTCAACACCATTAGGGCATCCATAAACAGCTTTAACCATTTTAATAGCGACTTCGCTATCTATAATTGAATCTGGACGATCAGCTTTTTCAAGAGTTATTTTAACATCTGGATCTTGAACTGAAAGTTCATTTTTAATCTCTTCGAAATGTTTTGCAACTAATGCTTTTACAGCCTCTTCTTCGCCTTTAAGCACAGCAATGTGAGCAAAAGCCTCTCTAGGAATTGCATTTCTCAAACTTCCACCTTCGATTGAAGCTAACATTACGTTATGCTCTCTCATCATAGGAAGAAGAAGTCTTACCATTGTTTTGTTTGCGTTACCTCTACCTAATATAATATCCATTCCTGAGTGACCACCTTTTAATCCAGTTACACTCAATTTATATCCTTCGATACTCTTTGGAGCAGATTGTGTTTCATATGAGAAAATCGCGGTTGCGTCGAGACCTCCAGCACATCCTACATATAATTCACCTTCGTCTTCGGAGTCGAGGTTAATAAGAATATCTCCATTCAAGATTCCTGATTTCAATTCACGTGCTCCTGTCATACCAGTCTCTTCATCGATTGTGAAAAGAGCTTCAACTGGGCCATGTACTAAATCTTTTGCCTCTAAAACTGCCATAGCAACTGCTAAGCCTAGTCCGTTATCTGCACCAAGTGTTGTTCCTGTTGCGTAAACCCAATCCTCTACGATTCTTGGAACAATTGGATCCGTTTCAAAATTATGAACTTTATCACTGTTTTTTTGAGGAACCATATCGATGTGAGCTTGAAGGATGATTCCTTTTTTGCCCTCCATTCCAGGGGTTGCTGGTTTTTTAATAATAATATTTCCTACATGATCTTTAATTGTCTCAAGACCAAGTTGTTTTCCAAAGTTTTCTAAAAACTCAACAGCCTTTGCCTCTTTTTTTGAAGGGCGAGGGATCTGTGTCAAAGAGTGGAAGTGCTTCCATACTCTTTCGGGTTGCAGATTTAATATACTCATAGTAAAGTTTGATTTATAGATTTATAATATTTTACGTAATAATTAGTCAAATATGGTTATTTAGCTACAGAGACTTCGATAGGGAATGTGAGGAGCTTTCCTAATTGATAAACGGGAACTCTTGCTTGTAGCAATTGGGTCTGACCATCGGTCAGTTTAACATTCATGATCGCTGGTTTTCTGTAGAAAATAAGTCTGGTCTTGGCTTGAGCATTGTCCATTCCTAAATCAGTCATCTTCTCACCAGAGTCGGTCAATTGTAAAACGACTGGTCTACCAGTCATATTGTCTGCAGAGACAATACCCTCTCTGTCGGAAAATCTAAAGGCGATATAGATCTGCTTTCCATTATCGGCAGATGGGGCAACATCAAAAGACATTGTCTGCTTCTCTATTTTGCTTTTTCCGGTAAAGAGTGAAAGATAATCAGACTCAAGTCTGTTGATCTCGTCGATTACAGCCCTCATCGCTTCGCCGCTGAATGTTGCATCTGTTTCGCCAGTAATTATCTCCATTCTTTTAGCTCTAAGCTTAAAGATCATATTTGCTGTCTCTTCTGCTCTCTTTTCTAGACTCTTTTCAACAGTCTGACTTTGTTGAACTGGAACCTTTTCAAAACCAGAAGCTGTTTGAACTGTTTTATATAGAACGGTCTTTTCACTAGTAAGGTTTGAAGTTGCCATTGACTTATCGAAGATACCTCTATCATTCATTTGTGGAAAACGCATCTTCTCATTTTTTCCCGAATATGTATCAGACCAAATAATAAGACCTTGGTTTGTGAATTCAAGGAAATTAGCAGAAGCATTTTTTGAATTTCCTATATTAATAGCAATGTTTGCAGATTTATCAGCCTCAACATAAGGAGTTAACGCTACAGATGTAAGTCTGTAAAAGTCACCACTCTCTGTTCTAGCATCGATTCCTAGATATTTTTGGGCAAATCTTGCATAAGGTCCTGCTGTAAAAGACTCTCTGCTCGACTCAGCAACAATGTGAAACGAAGTACTTGGCAAAGAATAAATTAGGGAGCCTTGCGGAACTCTTTCTCCCGGGCTTACAACCTGAGCTGAAGCAACTTGGGCTGTCACTAAAAGTGACATTAAAAACAACGATTTAATCAACTTTTTCATTTTTATTGCTGTTTTTGATTGACATTTTTGAATCTTCGAGACCTCTTTTCCAGCGTTTGTGCGACCATAGCCAGCAATGAGGATTCGATTTAATTCCCTCTTCTAATAAAGACGCAAATTTGGATGTAATGTAACCCTCTTCTTCATTTTTTGGGAATTCAGTAATCAGATGCAATCTCATTTTGTAATTTCCCCTGCTCTCTCTACTAATATTTAGGTAAACAATTGGGACATCCAACATTTTTGAAAGCTGCTCAGGGCCATTAATCATCAAAGTTTGCTGATGTAGAAAATCTACTACAAATCTTGAGCCTGGAAGTGGTGATTGATCGGCAATAAAGAAATAACAACTTTGAGCATTCCTATTTTTTATGACATATCTCGCCATCTCTTTGGACTCAACAAGAGCACCGATTTTATTATGACGGTATCTGATCCAATTTGTGAGCAAGTCAAAGGATTTGTTTTCTACTTTTTTGTATGCAAACTTCATGTTCTCGGACTTATATCCGATAGATCCTTCTCCAGCATAGCTCTCTAAGGAGCCAGTAATCTCCCAGTTACCTTGGTGTCCAAGCGCTATAATCACGCTCTTGCCCTTTTTATAAAGATCTTCGAGAACTTCGGGATTTTCTATTCTTGCAATCTTAGCAAGATTCTTTTTTCCTGCGGTCACCGACCAAATTGTCTCTACTATCGTATCTGCAACATAGGTGTAGTAATTACGGACAATATCTCTGATCCCACCGTATTTGAGTTCGGGAAAAGATCTAGCAACATTCACATATACGACTGCACTTCTATATTTAATTACACTCCTTAGAAAAAAAGCAATAAAATCGGCAAATGCATAATGCACTCTCAAAGGCAGAAGAGAAAAGAGCCAGGTGATAGACTTCAAAAAATAAAATACGATTTTTCCCATTTTGTCTTATTATATTTAACAAAGTTATTCAAAAATTTTACTACTTTTGTAAGATACAGACAAATTTTAACTAAAATATTATATCAACATGTTTAAAGGACATCCTAAAGGACTACTTGCCGCGGCTCTCGCAAATATGGGAGAACGATTCGGTTTTTACACAATGATGGCGATCCTGGTTCTGTTTCTACAAGCTAAATTTGGCTTGAGTGGAACACATGCCGGAATCATTTATTCAATTTTTTACGCGTTAATCTACATTCTTGCTCTTGTTGGAGGATTTATTGCAGACAGAACACGTAACTACAAAGGAACCATAATGGTAGGTCTATTTATCATGGCCTTCGGTTATTTCCTACTTTCAATTCCGACTCCTACTCCTGTTCCTAACAAAGTTCTTTACCTCACAATGGTTTGTATTGGACTATTTGTGATTGCTTTTGGTAATGGACTTTTCAAAGGTAATCTACAGGCTCTTGTAGGTAAAATGTACGACAATGCTGAATACAGCAAGATGAGAGACTCTGGTTTCTCTCTTTTCTACATGTTCATTAACGTTGGTGCAATTTTCGCTCCTCTTTTTGCAGTAGGTATCCGTAACTGGTGGGTTAACCATAATGGTTTCCAATACAGTGCTGACCTTCCTGCTCTTTGCCACGCACAACTTGGAGGAACTCTTTCACCAGAAGCTGCAGCAAGATTCTCTGAACTTGCAACTACAGCAAACAATGGCGCACCAGTTGCTGATTTAACAACTTTTGCAAATGAATACTTGAATGTATTTACAACAGGTTATCACTACGCTTTTGCAATCGCTATCGGTGCTATGGCAATCTCTATTGCAATCTACATGTTTAACAAGAAGAATTTCCCAGGTCTAGAGAAACCTAAAGCTGGCGAAAAAGCTGCTATTGACCCTAACGAAATCAAAATGTCTGCACAAGAGATCAGACAACGCATCACTGCTCTATTCGCAGTATTCGCTGTTGTTATCTTCTTCTGGTTCTCTTTCCACCAAAATGGTCTTACTCTTACAATGTTTGCAAAAGAGTTTACCGATCTTAGTGGTATCGAGTTCGATCTTGGCTTTGTAAAAATTGTCGGTGCAGAGATATTCCAATCGATTAACCCTCTATTTGTAGTTCTTCTTACTCCAGTAATTATGGCAATCTTCGGATTCCTTAGAGCTAGAAATATTGAGCCTTCTACTCCTAAAAAGATTGCGATAGGTATGTTCATCGCAGCTATGGGTTTTGTTGTAATGGCAATTGGTTCATTCGGTCTTCCAACTCACAACGAAGTTGTTGAAATGGGATCTCTTCCTCAAGCACAAAGAGTAACTCCTTTCTTATTGATTGGAACTTACTTTATCCTTACAGTTGCTGAACTTTTCATCAGTCCACTTGGAATTTCATTCGTTTCGAAAGTTGCTCCTCCTCAATACCAAGGTGTCATGCAAGGTGGATGGTTATCTGCTACAGCAATAGGTAACCAACTATTGTTCATCGGTGCAATCTTCTACGAAAACATTCCAGTATGGGCTACTTGGGTAGTATTTGTAACTGCATGTTTGATCTCTATGGGAACTATGTTAGCTATGTTAAAATGGCTAGAGAGAGTTTCTAAATAAATCATAAATTTAGATCTTTATAAAACCCGTCTAAATCATTTTTAGACGGGTTTTTTACATTAATTTTGCACAAAAATTTAACATGAATAATATAAAACTAATTGCTTTCGATGCCGATGATACTTTATGGGTAAATGAATATCACTACCGTAGGGCCGAAGAACAATTTTGCGAGATGATGAGCAGATACTGTTCGGCAGAGGAGGCAAATAATGCACTACTAAGGGTTGAAAAAGACAATCTACCTCTATTGGGATATGGCTCAAAACCTTTTATAATCTCTTTGATAGAGTGCGGAATTGAACTTAGCGGCAAAACATTGACCAATGATGATATTTTGAGACTAATCGAGATTGGAAAAAATACAATTGGTCAGAAGATAGAACTTTTGCCTTCGGTGCTATCGGTAATTGAGACGCTGAGCAAAAAATATCCTCTAGTGTTGGCAACTAAGGGCGACTTAAAAGAGCAGGAGTCGAAGGTGAAAAGGTCGGGAATTGCAGACTACTTCAGTGCTGTAGAGATCATGAGCGAAAAGAATAGAGAGAGTTATCTAAAGATTGTGGAAGCTCATAATATTCAACCTCATGAATTTCTTATGGTTGGCAACTCTTTTAAATCAGACATTCTGCCAGTTTTAGAAATTGGTGGCAATGCAATTTATATCCCGTCGGATATAACTTGGGCTCATGAAATTGTTGAGGAGATTGAACACCCCAACCTTGTAAAAGCTGATAAGCTATCCTTGAATCTATTTGGAATAAACTAAAACAAACTCGCATGATACCTTTCGAAAAAAACAGAAGCTATAGAAGATTCTACCAAGATGTAGAGATTCCACAGGAGACACTAGTCTCTATGATAGATGCCGCTCGACTTTCGCCCTCATCGCGTAATGTTCAGCCTATTAAGTTCTATGTTTGCAAGGAGCGTGAAATGAATGCAAGAATATTTGAACACTTAAAGTGGGCAGGCTACTTAAATGATTGGGATGGTCCAGAAGAGGGGGAGAGACCAAGTGCGTATATAATTTTACTTCACGATAAGAAAATCTCTGCGACTTACTCTTGCGACCATGGAATTTTTTCGCAAAGTATTTTATTGGAGGCAGTTGATAAAGGTTTTGGTGGCTGCATGATTGGAATGTTTAAAAAGGATGCAATAACCGAAATCCTCCAACTACCAGAGCATTTAGAGATCATCCATTTGATTGCATTAGGCAAACCAAAGGAGAATGTGGTGGTTGACGAAATGAAAGATGGTGATTTCAAATACTGGAGAGACCAGGATCAAAATCACCATGTTCCAAAACGCTCAACTGAAGAGCTGATTTATAAGTTTAATATCTAAGAGTAATATTCAAACGGGCATAGACATATCTTCCTAATGAGTATTGGAAAGAGTTGTCTAAATATTGACGGTCGAAGAGATTATTTATACCAAAGTTCAAAACGATATCCTTGCTTAAGTTCTTCCAGATTTTCACATCTGTATAACTAAGAGCAGGGATATTGTTTATGTATTTGTCTGTATCTGGGGCATTTCCCGAATCCATAAATTGAGACGAAGTATATCTATAATAAATTGCACCCGAAAGAAACTTATTTCTATAAGTTGCACTAAGGTTTAACATATGCATAGGAGTGTAAGTCAAATATTTCCCAGTAATATCAACTGTATTGAATTGTGGATCTGCACTATATTTCTTTATTGTAGATTTTGTATATGTGTAGTTTGCATTTATGTCTACCCCAGCAATCGGCGAATAGTTAACATCAGCCTCAGCTCCGAAGATCTCCACTTCTCCAATGTTTTTTAGACTTAACAAAGCTCTGTCTTTACCATTAATCTTTATTTTTTGACCTGTATTTACAGCATAAATAAAGTCAGTTCCCAGTGAATAATAGATAGAAGGAGTGAAGATTATACCTCCAAGCAATGTAATATCACCACCAACTTCTACTGTATTTATATATTCTGGATTCAACTGTGTATTTGCTAAAATAACGCCACCACTGATCATTCCCGAACGACACATATCTTCTAACGATCCATGTCTGAAACCTCTTGAATAGGAAAGATATGCTCTGTCTCCACCTTTTGTGTTGTATCCTAAGGCAATCTTTGGGCTAAGTGAAAAGTGCTGTTTACCATCTAAGTTGCCTGTGTATGGAAGAAGATATGTAGTTATTGAAGTTCCATTTTCTACATAAAAGCCACCATCTCCTGCTCTTGCAAAATCGGCTCTGAGCGAAGGCATTAATCTGAAACCTTTGCCAAGTAAAATTTCATCTTGAACATAGAATGAATAAGAGGAAGCCTCTCCTTTGTTTTTGACTAAGTCTGTAGTTGTTCTGTAAACGTCGCTACCATCAACATAACCACCTTTAAATTCTGCACCAAAACCCAAACTATGATTTTTGAATCCTGTATAGTTATAGTTCATCCAGACTCCATAGTCGCGTCTTTTAACTCTTACATCAAAAATATCTGAACCTTTCCATTTAATCTCATTGAAGTTCTCAGTATTTAAAAATGCAGTAACTCCCCAACTTGCATTTGCTGAGTTTGCCTTATACCCAAATCTGTAGTTTTGACTGAAATAACGATTATTTCCATCAATCACTCCACCCTTTGCATATAACCTGTCGCCCTTTCCTCTCAATGCGTCAGCAAAATTATAATCGAATCTTATCTCCCCATTTTTAAGTCTGTAACCGGCAAATCCTCCCGCTATTTTTTCATCTAAAAACATTCTAATTGTAGAGGAGTCTTGCTTCATATAGGCAATATAACCGTCGCTCTTTCTGAGAAACCCATGAGCACCGGCAAAGAAGTTACCTGTAGTGCCAGTAACCGCTACTCGTGTTGACGCAGTTCCATAAGAACCATAATCTAGTTCGGCTTTAACCCCAATTTTATCCTTTATTGGAGAGGAGATGTAGTTTACAGTGCCTCCCATGGAGTTTCCTCCGTAGATATTAGAGTTGGGTCCCTTTACAACTTCAATTCTATCAATATTAAGAGTGTTTATTAGCGAGATATTTGCGCTCCCTGTAGATAGTTTATTCAAAGGAACTCCATCGAACATAATTAAAGTTCTCGCCTGCTCCTTTCCAACCCCTCTGGCAGAGATGTTCGCGTTTTTGTCGAAGATGCCAAAGTTGCGGCTAACAAAAAGACCAGAGATTCCTTTGAGCATATCATCTGCGGATGTAATGTTAGCTCCCTTTAAGACAAATTGTGGAACAAGATTAATTCTTGAAGGTATTTCGTAGATTTTTCTTTCAGACTTTGTAGCCGTAACTACAACATCTTTAAGATTGTACATTTTAGTGGTATCTGATTGCCTCTTCTCTTGTGCTCCTAGAACAAAACTAGGAAGAGCAAGTAGCATCAACGTAGATGCAATTTTAAAGTTCATAATTAGTTTTTATGTTGTTTAGATTAGTTTCACTATTGAGCAGAAATGTATCCTTGACCCATTTTGGTCATAATACTTTTAGCAACTGGGCTCTCAGTTACAAATTTTAAAAAAGCCTCAGCAGCTTCTCTGTTTTGGGAGTTTTTAATTATTGTAATTCCGTAGACCATCGCCTCTCCATGCATTACAACCGTCTCTCCTGGAGTTTTTCCTCTCACTTCAACCTCAGCCGTAGAGTAGTAGTTATTTAGTGCAGGATTGCTAAGGTTTATCTCCTGAGGTAGCTCCAGATAGTTAAGATTATGTTGAACTGCTACAGATTTATAAAGAAAGATGTAATCAACGCTAGCGGTCTCCAAAAGTGCCAAAAGATCGACCTCTTTTGGGCGAATGAACTTCTGATCTTTTTCCAATAACTTCTTAAGATCGAAGTTTTCCGCACCATAAAACTTCTCTGCAAGCTGAAGTGTTAGGACACTTCTGTATCCACATGGATCGGCGTTTGGATCTGCCCTGCCAATGAAGATTTTTGGATCTGAAAGAATTTTGTACCAATTGTCTTTATTAATCTCTCCTGCTTTTTTAGTTTTTGGAGTATAGACAATTGCCATCTCATTTGTGGCAAACTTGTAATTATCTGCAGCATAAGTCGGAATTAGAAACTTATCGATTACTTTATAATCTGCAGATGCCATAATGTCGCAATCACGCTTAAGCTCTGTTATTTTTCTTGCACAGTCAATACTACCTGCTGCTTCGGGCATAATCTCAAGTTGAGGATTTGCTACTTTGAAAGAGTCAATTAACTCTTTCATTGGCAAAGTAAGACTTCCTGCATGAAAAATGATTAGTTTACCCTTTAAGCCTTGGTCGGCTGTTTTGGCACCATTGCTCCCACATGAAATAAAAAACAGGGCTGCTATTACTGTAGTTATTAGATATTTCATTTTAAACATTTATTGAGTGGAAAAATTTTCGAACATTCTCTTTAAACATAGCATCCATCTCATCTTTAAGGGTGATGTATGCGTTAAGCAATCTCAGTCCATCTTCGCTTAAGCTTGTACTGCTTCCCTCCTTCCCTCCACGCTGCGAATTCACCAGAGGAAAACCTAAGTGCTCCTCCATCTCCTTAACCATACCCCAAGCTTTACGATAACTAATCACCAACTCTTCTGCTGCCAGCAAAATAGATTGTTTTCTATTGATTGCCTCTAAAAGAACAAAGTGGTAGTGATTCAGAACCTCTCCTTTGTCTCTTTTTGTAAGCCATATCCTGTAGTCTAAGAATATGTCATAATACTTTGACCCAATATTTCCTGCCATAATATTGATTATTTGAAGATAGTAATGCAACTTAACCCCTTTATTGCTCTGTCCGCAAACATATCACACCCGGCATAGAGCGAAAATCTCTCTCTCCCCTTTTCACCACCCTTTCCATACATTAAAAGCGGCTCCTGCAGGTCGTTTCTGTTGATAATCTCCGACAATGAGAATGATGCCCTGTATCCGTCGACCGCCTCTACGCATAACATGCTAGTTGCAAGACTTTTTTTGTCGGAACTAAATGATTGCTTAAGAATTTTTGAGATATCGACACCTGAGAACTCTTGAACACCTTTGTAGCCCATACCATGACCATAGAAAACAGTCTTGTGTGTTACTACAGGTAGGTCTGATGGAAGTGCAGAATATTTTGCCAAGACCTCATTTCCACTTTTAATCATGAGTGTATCGGAAAAGAACTTCTGAGGTTCACGGTTTATTATAAAATTGCCTGCCAATGATTTGATAATAATTTTTGTTGGAGACGAAATATTTCTTTCGCTAAAAAGATCGTATCCTACGACTAATTTAGACTCTTCAGGAAGATCCCACAGTTGCTTTGATTTTCCAGGAATTACTCTAGTAACCGTCTTAGCAATAATTACTTGATACATATTAGCAGAATAAAAAAGCTCACCCCAGCTGAATACGGCATACTCCCCTTTATCGTTCCACACCTCAATAAAAAGGTCTACTGGAGGATAGAAATTCTCCTTGCTCTTTTTATCAATCTTTACCGAACTCAAAAGGTCGCACAAAGCATAACCATCGTAGCGAAATGTTCCTAAAAACTTAGCGGTGTCTCCACTCATTACAACTTCTCGAGTTGTTACTGAGTGCCAAGGAATTTTTTTAAGCTTAACTGAGGTCTCCGAAGGCACTTCGCCCGAAATAAGAATTTCGTCGGGCACTTTTAAGTCGTTAGCCTTTTCTTGATTAAAGTAGTTGTTTGATCCAGACTCCCATACAAGGGTTGAGCCCGAGAAAGCATCGATATGCAAATATTTACAACTTGATAGGCAAAGAAAAAGTGCCAAGGGCACAATAAACTTTTTCATTATGATTTTGTATTTTTGCAAATATAATAAAAAAATGGAGAGAGACGAATCTAAGGGCTTGACAGTGATAGCCGGACCATGCAGTGCTGAGAGTAAGGAGCAGATGATCCTTACTGCGAATAAACTTTCGAGCATGGGAATCAAAATTTTCCGTGCTGGAATTTGGAAGCCAAGGACAAAGCCTGGAGGGTTTGAGGGAGCTGGAGAGCAAGGGTTGAGATGGCTTAAGAGTGTCAAGGAGACAACTGGAATGCAGACAGCGACTGAGGTTGCAAATGCGTTGCATGTTGAGAAGGCGTTGAAATATGGGGTAGACATTTTATGGATTGGAGCAAGAACTACAACAAATCCTTTTGCGGTTCAAGAGATTGCAGACGTCTTAAAAGGGAGCAATGTTCCGATTATGGTTAAGAATCCTGTGAACCCCGACCTAGAACTTTGGATAGGCGCTATTGAACGATTTCAAAATGCTGGAGTAGATTCGGTTTCAGCAATTCATAGAGGATTCAGCTCTTATGGAAAAAAGGTCTTCCGAAATCCTCCGATGTGGCATATTCCTTTCGAACTTCGCAGGAGGATGCCTAATCTTCCGATCATCTGTGATCCTAGCCATATAAGTGGCAACGCGGCACTAATTCAGGCGGTTTCGCAACAGGCTGTCGATATGGGATTCGACGGACTAATGATTGAGACTCATATTAATCCCGAAGCTGCGTTAAGCGATAAGCTACAACAAATTACTCCCGAAAGGTTGAAGGAGATCCTGGAGACATTAGAGATGCGAAACTACTGTCTCACATCGGACAGTCTGATTGACCTAAGACGCGAAATCGACTGCATCGACGAACAACTCATAGAGATTCTTGCACGAAGGATGAGGATTTCGAGAGAGATCGGTCTCTTCAAGAAAAAGAATGCAATTCCAGTTCTGCAAACATCGAGGTACGACGAGATTATGACGAACCGTTTGTCGGTAGCTGAAACAATGGGAATCAATCGCGACTTTATGAAAGAATTACTGGAAATCCTTCATGAAGAGTCAGTAAAACAGCAGATTGATGAAATTGAACGTACTACCCACCGCTCACAAGGTGAATAATCTTAAGATCATCTCCCTCTCTCACCTGTTGAGTATCGTAGCTATCTTTTAAGATAAGATTATCGTTGAGTTTGACCACCAACATCTTGAAGTGGAAATTTTTGACCTTCATAATTTCCGAAACTGTCAACACATCTCCATCAAAGGACTCCTCTCTGTTATTCAAAAGTATTTTCATATTCAATCGTTGTTCAACAAAATTTCTAAGACTGCGTTTGCTTGCATGTTCGAGACTATCTGCACCCTAGGCGCCAATGGCGGATTATCTTCCGACACCTCACTCGAAGTATCTCCACAAACATAAAGATTATTATATCTCTCTACTTTTATTGCCCCTGAGTTGCCCCAGCCAGCCATCCCCGAACCTATAACAAGTGGCTTATCTGGCATGTTCGCCAACATGAATTCTATTAACAATTTTTTTTGAAAAGCATCGTCAAATGCCTCCACAACAACATCGCAAGAAGCAAAGAGCAGTGCAATGTTAGATTCGTCCACCTTTGTTTTGTGAATTTGCAAAATCGTTCCCGAATTAATTCTATCAATATTCTCCTTAAGCGCCTCAACTTTAGGCATCCCAATCTGATCGTAGAAATAAAATTGTCTGTTTAAATTTGCTTCCGACACAACATCGAAGTCTGCAATTATGAGCTTTCCAACACCAGTCCTTGCCAACGAAGCAGCACAGTTTGAGCCTAATCCTCCAGCTCCTGCAATACCGACGATCTTTGTCTTAAGGTTTTCTTTAATTTTTTTAAAGTTTTGCATGATATATCAGTTGTTCGGGTTACAATTTTTTGTAAATTTACGAATTCTATTTACAGAACAAAAGAACTTAAACACTATGATAAATCTCCAGGAAATTAAAGAAAAGAGGAACATTCTTGCATCCTTTGGCTATACTTGGAAGCCAATGAGTAAGGGATACAGCGACCAAAGCCTTTATATTAACGTATCGGACAGACGATTTGAGGTTAGAGAGATCTCTCCCGAAACCAAAGAAAAGTTTATTGGCGGAAAAGGCTACGGCCTAAGAATGCTATGGGACGCAATCACCCCACAAACCAAGTGGACTGACCCCGAAAATGAAATTGTAATATCTGGCGGTCCATGCTGCGGAATCACGCAGTACTCTGGTTCGGGAAAATCGATTGTTGTTGCGCTATCTCCACAAACAGAAAGAATCATCGACAGTAACGTTGGAGGTCACTTTGGTCCCCATTTAAAGATTGCAGGCTTCGACGCCTTAGAGCTCCAAGGTATTTCTGACAAGGATGTGATAATCTTCTTGGACGGAGTAAATCATAAAGTTGAAATTTTTGAAGCACCAGCAGAACTTGCATACGATTCTCACATACTTGGAGAAGAGCTCCATGAAATGTTTGCAGACTCAGAAAAGGACAGAATTAATGTATCTGTGGTATCTTCTGGTAAAGCTGCAGAGCACTCACTAATTGGGATGCTTAACTTCACATTCTACGACATGAAGAGGGGAAAAGTTAGGCTAAAACAAGCTGGAAGAGGCGGAATTGGAACCTTGATGCGTCAGAAAAATGTTAGGGCAATTGTTGCTAAAGTTCCTAGAGTCACCGGAAATCTAAATAATGTTGTTGATCTTGAATCAATTCAAGAGCGTGGTAAGAGATTCAACAAAGAGATGCGCGATCTTGATGATGTTCAATGTCAAATGCGCAAAGTTGGTACAGCTCACTTAATGGGTGTATTAGAAAAATATGATATTCTTCCTGTAATGAACTTCAAGTATGGCGACCATAAAGATTGTCCAAAGATAGATCTTGAGGTTTGGAAGCAATACTTTACTCAAGGTGTACCTGATGGTTGCTGGATAGGTTGTAATATGTCTTGTGCTAAAGGTGTAGACGATTTCGAACTTCGCACGGGACCATACAAAGGGTCTAAAGTAATTGTTGATGGACCTGAGTACGAAAATGCTGCTGCTTTGGGATCAAATATCGCAGTTTTCGATCCATTGTCTATCATTGAGCAAAACTTCTATTGCGATACTTATGGTGTCTGCACAATCACATGGGGCAACATTGTTGGATTCCTTATGGAGTGCTGGGATAATGGTATTCTTAATGCTGAGAGAACAGGTGGTGTTGACATCTCTTGGGGTAATGGTGATGCATCTTTAGAGCTTCTTCACCAAATGGCAAGAGGCGAAGGATTCGGTGTTTTGGCTGGAAACGGTGTGAGATGGTTGAAAAACTATTTTATCGAAAATGGATGGGGAGATCCTAAATTCATCAACGATATCGCCATGGAGAACAAAGGGTTAGAGTACTCAATGTATCTATCAAAAGAGTCTCTTGCTCAACAAGGTGGCTACGCAATGACAAATAAAGGTCCTCAACACGACGAGGCTTGGCTTATTTTTATGGATATGGTAAACAACATGATACCTACATTCGAAAACAAGGCTGAAGCACTCCACTATTTCCCAATGTTTAGAACTTGGTTTGGACTTGCTGGATTCTGCAAACTTTGCTGGAATGATGTAGAGCCTGCAGATAATGCTAAGCACCCTGAACCTAACAAAGTTCCTGAACATGTCGATAATTATGTAGCTATCTTCAAAGCGGTTACTGGAAGAGAGTTCGACAAGGAGGAGATGATTAAAATGTCGGAGAGGGTTTATAACTTCCAAAAGATCTTCAACATCAGAATGGGATTTGGACTAAGAGAGCACGATGCTCAACCTTATAGAGCTTGCGGCCCTGTTACGGCAGAGGAGTATCTAAGCCGTCAAGAGAGATACGACAAACAACTTGCTGAAATCTACTCAATCGATCCTGCAACATTGACTCTCGAAGAGAAGATGGCAAAACTTAGAGAATATCGCGAAGATAGATACGAAAAACTTTTAGACGCAGTTTACTTTAGAAGAGGGTGGAATAAAAATGGAGTTCCAACAATAGAGCATCTGCAGAAAATTGGAATGGATCTACCAGAGCTTATTGAAGTTGTAAAACCATTACAAACATCATAAAAGATGAGACTTTCAATTATCCCCCGTTTCAGAATATTGCCGGCACTTTTGCTGGCAATTCTGATATTATCATGTAGCTCTGTAAAGGATCCAAAAAACCCTTATGGACTGGACATTATCTCTGAAGGCTCTGACTATTTAGAGAGCGTTGCCGCAAACCCCGACAATGAACTTGTCGATCTTGCCGATTTTATCCCTAATGTTGTTATCGACATTAGATATGCAGACACTAACAATTTTACTGGAAAAAAAATCTACACCGATGCTCGAGCTTTTGCTCGAAAACCGGTTGCTGAGGCACTCTTGCAGATCCAACAAGTTCTGGCAAAAGATTCTCTAGGATTAAAGATCTATGATGCCTATCGCCCATATTCTGCTACACTATATTTCTACGAAGTTTATGGAGATACAACGTTTGTAGCTGCACCTTGGAAGGGATCTATCCACAACAGAGGATGTGCTGTGGATGTCTCTCTAGTTGATTTAAGAACGGGCAAAGAGTTGAATATGCCTACCCCTTTTGATGAGTTCTCGGAAAGAGCCTCGCTCAACTATAAAAACCTCTCTGCCGAACAGATTGCTAACCGCGAAAAGCTTGTTGCTGTTATGACCGAAAATGGATTTACCAAATACGAGCATGAGTGGTGGCACTTTAACATAAAAGATAGAGATAAGTACAAACTTATGGATCTATCATTCCAGGAATTAGACGAGTTATCAAAATAATCCAAAATGAAAAAGTTTATCTTACATCTGACTGCTTTATTGTTGCCCCTACTTGCGGCAGCTCCTGCTATGTCGCAGCAAACCAAAATGAATCCCAACAAAGTCTACTATCCGGAATACCAGACTGCTAACAGGGTAGAACTTAAGTTTCCAAAAGTAAATGGATTAATGGTTCTAAGTTGTGATTTCCACACTCACACAATGTTTTCTGATGGTCTTCTTTGGCCTACTCTTAGAGTAAACGAAGCTTGGAGAGGTGGTTTAGATGCGATTGCTATTACCGACCATATTGAATATCGTCCTCACAAAGAGTATTTAAATTGCGACCATAACACATCATTCAATATTGCAAAAGATGCTGCAAATGAACTTGGATTTATGATCATCAAGGGGACAGAAATTACTAGGAAACAGGCTGTCTTAGGTCATTTCAATGCCCTCTTCATTACAGATGCAAATCCTATTGCTGTTGAAGATCCTAAACAATCTATTTTAGAGGCAAAGAGACAGAACGCATTCATTATTTGGAACCACCCAGGTTGGGCAGTTGACTCTACTTATATCAAAGATTTTCAGGCAGATCTTTTTAAAGATAATCTAATTGATGGTATTGAAGTTTTCAACAACCATGAATTTTATCCAAGAGTTCTCTCTTGGGCTGTAGATAAGAATCTGACTATCATTGCTGCTACTGATGTTCACGGTATGGTAGAGCAAGATGCTTTAAAGAGAGATAGGTCTATCAGACCTGTTACTTTGGTTTTGGCATCTGAGAGATCTGTAAATGGAATCAGAGAGGGATTAGATAAAAGAAGAACACTTGCTCTTTTTCACAATACCATTGCTGCGAAAGAGGATGTAGCATCGGCATTTGCTGAGGCATGTATTTCTGTTCAAAAAGCAGGTGGAAATGGTAAAATAAATCACTTCCAGTTCAGCAATTGTAGTGATATAATTTTCAATCTAACAGTTGAAGGAAAGCAATATGAGATCCCTGCTCAAAGCAGCATAATTATCTCATTACCTGTAACTAAAAAAGAGACCACTGTTATTTATAACAATATCTTCATCTATGAAAACAAAACTTTGGCACGGCATTTGCAACTTTTATAGTCGAAGAGTTTTTTCATAGTTTAAGTTTTAGGTTAAGAAAAAGAGGCTGTCAGTTTACTGATAGCCTTTTTTTGTTGTGATTAAAAAAATTGTATATTTGCGGACCTTTTCTCGAGTAGATTAGGAAGTTAATTTATAAAACTTTAAAAAACAGTAAAATGGCTGTAAAAATTCGTCTAGCAAGACACGGTAAGAAGAATTTCGCATTCTTTCACATCGTTGTTGCCGATAGCCGCGCACCACGTGATGGTAAATTTATTGAGCGCATCGGTACTTACAATCCAAACACAAACCCTGCAACAATCGAGCTTAACGGCGAGAAGGCTCTCGACTGGATGTTCAAAGGTGCACAACCTACTGACACCTGCCGCAGAATTCTTTCTTACAAGGGTATCCTTCTAAGAAAACACCTTCAAGAAGGCGTTAAGAAAGGCGCTCTTACTCAAGAGGCTGCTGATCAAAAATGGAATGCATGGGTATCTGAGAAAGAGGGAGCTGTAGCTAAGAAAAAAGCTGATCTTTCTCAATCTTCTCGCAGTGCTAAAAAAGCTGCGTTAGAAGCTGAGGCTCAAGTTAAAGAAGCTAGAGCTGCTGAGGTTGCCAAAAAGAAAATGGAAGAGGCTCAAAAAGCTGCAGAGGCTGCTGCTGAGGCTCAAACAGAAGAGGCTCCTGCTGCTGAAGCTACTGAAACCACAGAGGCTTAATCATGCAAAAGACAGCAACAAAATTGCTGCCTATTGCCAAGGTTGTTAAATCGTTCGGAGCGGACGGAGAGTTGGTAGTTCGATATATACCTGATGCTCCTGAAGATATTAATGAAAAAAAACCGGTATTTCTCTATTTCGAGGAGTTACCGGTTCCTTTTTTTATCGAAAGCGTAAAATCGCGAGGCAACAATCAAGAGGTAATCAGGCTACAAGGAATCGAGTCAGAGAAAGATGTTGAGGAGATTCTTGGAATGACTGTTTATATTGAACAGAGCAAGAAAAAACAGAAAAGCAAGTCCAATAATTCGGATATCTTCGACCCTAAAAATCTTGTTGGATTTGTATTGTATAATCCAGCTGGAGAGTACATAGGAGAAGTTACAGAATTTAACGACTATCCTGGTAATCCTTGCCTATCTTTCGTAACAGAAGATGGCAATGAACATCTCGTTCCTATTCATGACGATTTAATCCTTGGAATGGACGAAGAGAAGGAGTTGTTAGTTGTAGAACTACCTATTGGTCTTCTTGATCTATAGCCGTCTCCTCCAATTTATCGGTCTCCCGCCCTCTTCGGAGGTTAATCTTCGGTTTGTCAGCAGTACCGGTGATTGTCATTGGAATACCAATAATTCCAAGAGGAGGCAGACCTAGTCTGAAATTAAGATTTAACTTACCATCCAACGAAGCCTCTCCCTCAAAACGAGGTCGGAATCCAAAAATTTTCATCTTGGTTCTCTCTATCTTGATGATATTATTTTTGATTTTACTCTTAATCACTACCCCTTTTAGATCTGGGTTGTTTATGCTGTCTCTGCCAGTAGCGCGGCTCACTGCTCCCAATATTTTATGACCTTTAACCTTCACTCTATCTAATCTGATAAATCCCTCTCCTTTCAACGATGGCATAATTGGAGACATATTATCGTCAAGCTTTCCACCAAGCGCGTAGTCGAGCGATACAAGACCCTCTACAGTAGATGCCGAAGGCACCATCTTTTTGAACATCGGAATCTCGGCGTGGGCTCTTTTTATGTCGAAAGAGTCTGCCTTAACCTTAAGTGAAAACTCTGCGCTTTTTTCTGAAATTGGGGCGTATAAAGCGTTGAATTTAAAACGCGCTCCTGCTACTTTAAACGAAGTGTTATTAAGCCCAAGTTTACCATCTTTTAACGAAACAGCTCCTGTAAGTGATGAAATCTTATTTCCAGAGTATTCAACCTCTTTTATATTCGCAGACATCTTTACATTGAGGTTCCTTGGAATCATAACAACTCCTGTTGGTGCAGATACACTTTGAGAATTGGCAGTTGAGTCGGATATCACTTTGGTTAGCGACATAAAGTCGTCAATATTAACACGGTCCGAAGATATCTTCACATCGCCTTCGAGCATCTGTCCAAGCACCGAATACCCTATATAATTCTTAGTATAACCATCAACGATGAAGGTATTTGCATTGTACATAATCTTCATTTTGTTTAGTATCGCCTTCTCTTTATCGAAGACTACTTCGGCTTCGGGGATAAAGAATGGGAATGGATAGTTCTCGTTTCTGAACATAAATGCAGACAAGGTAAGTCTTCCCTCGTTATCGAGTTTTTCGTACCTTCCCTTAATCAAATCTAACTGGCTCCCGATTAAGGTTAAGTCGGCATTTAGCTCTCCAACTAAACTAATTCCATTGATTGCAAAGACTTGGTATATTCTCTTCAGATCGACCTCTCCTTTTGCTTTAATGTTGTACTTAAGATTGGCAAAATCAAGAAGATCTGCTTTAAGGTCGAATGGTTTGCCCTCAAATACGAAAGTTAATGGATTAAGAACAACTTTAAGATCCGACAATGTTCCATTTTGAGATTTAATTACCCCTTCGATGTTAATTTTATCGATTGGCTGAGGATAGAATGGTGTCTGTATAAATCCATTTTTGAAATATAGGGCAACATCTGTTACAGGAATTATGTCGCTCTTTGTATCAAGTTTTCCGTCTGCTATAGCGTTAAGGTTTAACTCTCCTTTCAAATCGTATCCAGGGAGACCTATCGATTTAGAGAGCTCCCCTAAATTAATAGCAGATTTAATGTTTGCCTTTATTTGTGGCAGCTTCAATCCTTGAACTGAGAGATCTATATTTGTTTCTCCATTGCCTATCTTAAATGAAGATGATTTAATGTCGATGATAGTATTGTCGGGGTTCAATGATGGAATTGCCAAAGAGACGGATAGATTTATTTTTTCCAAAGGTATTTTAGCAGCTTTATGAAGTATATAGCCATCTTTTATGGATATCATCATTGACATATCTGGAGCAGTTCCTAATGAGTCGTCAAAAGTCCCTGCTATCTTTATTTCCGCAGCCCCTTTTCCCTTAAACTTGGTATCGCTGTACCATTGTGAGTATTGTTGTGGCACTAAGGAGAAATAATTTTCCAAAGCAGTTTCGGGTGCTGTAACAGTTATATCTGTTCTCACCTTCTCTCCCGACATCTCGACCTCTCCTCCAAACAAAAGCGGCATCTTATTTATCGATGCGGACTTACTTGAAAAGATTAGCAGTGATTTTGCAAGATCGTATGAAAACTCAGAGTCAATAGTGACTCTTTTATTAGAGACATACTGTTGTGATGCGTATGAAAAACTCACACTCTCGGCACTCATCGATGACTTGATTTTAAAAATGTCTGCCATATAAGATGCTCTCCCTTTAAAATCAATCCCCTCTATTGAGCTTTGCGCTCCAGAAGGACTATCATTCAAGGTGATGCTGCAATTTTTTAAAATAATCCTCTCGATGTCCGCCGCAGCCGATGATTTGTCTGATGCGGCAGAAGCTTTGTCTGATGTGGCAGAAGCTTTATCTGATGATGTGGAATCGGCGCTCTCTTTCATGACCATAAAATTTCCATTGCCTAAAGAGTCTCTTTCGATTTTAATTCTGGCGTCTGTTAAATAGATTGCCGAAATCTTTATATTATCGCTGAAGAGCGAGAGCAGATTGACTCCAAAGCCAAGCTCTTTGCCCGAAATAAGAGTGTCTGCGCTGAAAGGGGCAGAGCCCGTCGCGCTAAAATCATTCAGAGAGACAGTCAGTTGAGGAAAATGCCTAAAGAAAGATACAGACATTTTCTCAAAATTAATCTGAGTGTTTAATGAATTATTAAGAACTTTTTTAAGGTTCTCGGTTACCTTCTCTGGGAATAATATTGGGAGCAGGACTAGAATTGCGACCACGCCCGCAACGATAATCGCTGCATATTTTAAACTCTTTTTCATGGCAGTGTTTTACGTGAATTTGTGAATACAAACGATATTACGCGAAGTTAGTTCAATTTTACTATTAATTCTAAAAAACAATGAGGATGACTAAAAAGAGTGAAATGAGCCATAAAAGTTAGACAACAACATTTGAAACAATATCCAAGGATGTCTCTCTTATATTTATGCAAATTGAGTTATAGAAACCCCATATTGAGCAAAAATAAGCCCAAGCCACTCCTATTATTTATTCAAATTGAGTACAGCACCAAAATAAAGGTACGAATACTAACTTTATAAGTTATAGGACAATAGTTAACGAGTATAAAAAAAGAGTATTCTGAATTAGATTTATAGGATAAAAGTCATGCGTGTTTAAACTATATTATGAATAAGAACTGTGCAAAAAAATTGTTTATGAGAATTATGCATAAAAATTGTGAATAAGAATTGTGAATAAGAATTGTGAAT
>JACCEE010164245.1_pt1 | contig 24010 bp, 25 predicted proteins | sample 7449931 | NCBI WGS metagenome assembly JACCEE01 (sample SAMN15323457, study PRJNA562643) | freshwater metagenome | isolation source: river surface water | place: USA:Blue River Watershed | collected 2017-08-19 | reverse complement strand
TCCATGATCCGCACCATCTGGGGTGACCCCGAGCGCTTCAAGAAGAGCTACTACCCCGACGACTTCAAGGGCAAGTACTACCTGGCGGGCGACGGCGCGATCCGCGACGAGAAGACCGGTTACTTCACCATCACCGGCCGCATCGACGACGTGCTCAACGTGTCGGGCCACCGCATGGGCACGATGGAAATCGAATCGGCACTGGTCAGCTGCACCGAACTGGTGGCCGAGGCCGCGGTGGTGGGCCGCCCCGACGAGACCACCGGCGAAGCCATCTGCGCCTTCGTGGTGCTCAAGCGCCCGCTGCCCAGCGGCGACGAAGGCAAGGCCATTGCCAAGCAGCTGCGTGACCACATCGCCAAGGAGATCGGTCCGATCGCCAAGCCCAAGGACATCCGCTTCGGCGAGAACCTGCCCAAGACCCGTTCGGGCAAGATCATGCGCCGCCTGCTGCGCTCGCTGGCCAAGGGCGAGGAGATCACACAGGACACCTCGACGCTGGAGAACCCGCACATCCTGAGCCAGTTGGGCCAGGCCTACTGATCGGCGCACCTCTCCCAAGCAAAACGGCAGCCCCTGGGCTGCCGTTTTGCTTGGCGTGTCGGCCGGCGGCCGGTTTCAGGACTTGATGCCCAGGCCCAGCCGCTCGATGGTGCGCTTTTCCTTGACGTAGCTGGCGAGGATGAAGTTGGTGTATTCCTCGCTGTCCATGTAAATCACGGGCTGGTCGTATTTTTCGAAGCTGGCCAGCACGGCCGGGTCGCTGAGTGTTTTCTTGAACGCGTCCTGCAGCGTGCGCACCACCTTCGGGTCCATGCCGCGCGGCCCGCCGATGCCAAAGGGCGAGTCGGACACGGTGTCGTAGCCGAGCTCGTTGAGTGTGGGCACCTGGGGCCAGCGCTTGGTGCGCTTGCTGCCGTAGGTGGCCAAGAGGCGCATGGTGCCGGCCTCCACATGCGGCGCCCAGCCGGTGGCGTCGCTGTGGGCGTCGATGTGGCCGCCCAGCAGCGCCTGCAGGCCGTCCGAGCTGCCCTTGAACGGCACATGCGTGAGCTGGATGCCGGCCTTGCTGGCGAATTCTTCGACCGCGAGGTGCGGTGTGGTGCCGTTGCCGGTGGAGCCGTAATTGAACTTGCCCGGGTTGGCCTTGGCGTAGTTCACCAGGTCCTTGATGCTCTTGATCGGCGAGTCGGCCTTGACCACGATGCCGAAGGTGTAGCCCGTGAGGCAGGCGATGTAGGTGAAGTCGCGCAGCGGGTCGAACTGCATTTTTTGCATGTGCGGCAGGCGCGCGACGCCGATCGTCAGCTGCGACAGCGTGTAGCCGTCGGGCGCGGCCTTGACGAGCTCGTTGGGGCCCAGCATGCCGCTGGCGCCGGGTTTGTTTTCGATGATGACCTGCTGGCCCAGCGCCTTGCTCGCGCTCTCGGCCAGCGCGCGCATGACCGCATCGCTCGAGCCGCCGGCCGGCCAGGGGCAAATCAGCTTGATCGGGCGCGCCGGAAAGGCCTGCGCCTGGACCAGGCCGGGCAGCGCGAGGCTGGCGGCGGTAGCGCTGCCGGCTTGCAGAAACTGGCGGCGGTCGGGGTGGAAATCGCTCATCTGTGGCTCTCCTCAAAAGTGCTTGTGCCGCCATTCAATGCAATGTGGACACGCCGGGCAAGAGGGGCAACCCCGGGCACAGGTCACCTTTGGGACGGGCGCCTCAGTCGCCGAGCACCACGCCCTCGCGGCGCGGGTCGGCGCCGCCGAACCAGCCCTCGGGCGTGCGCGCGATCGCCTGCAGGCCGCTGGTCATCTCGGCTTCACGCACCTGGTGACCACGCGCGCGCAGCGCCTCGGCCATCGCCGGGCCGAAGCGGCCCGCCTCGAGCAGCGTGGGCCCGCCGGTCGAGCCGAAGTTGGGCAGGTCGATCGCCTGCTGCACATTGAGTCCGCCGTGCAGCGTGCCCAGCAGCAGCTTGGCGGTGTAGTGAATGATCAGCGCGCCGCCCGGGCTGCCACCCGTCATCAGCAGCTGGCCGCTGTCGGCATCGAAGACCAGCGTGGGCGACATCGACGAGCGCGGGCGCTTGTCGGGCTCGACGCGGTTGGCCACCGGACGGCCCAGCGCGTCGCTGGGCGCCAGGCTGAAGTCGGTCAACTGGTTGTTGAGCAAAAAGCCGCCTGGGCGCGAGGGGTCGGTGTTGACCATGCGGCGCGCACCGAACGCGGCCTCGATGGTGCTGGTCATGGCCACGGCGCGGCCGTGCGCGTCGACCACGCTGATGTGGCTGGTGCCGTACTCGGGCTGCGCCACCATCGGCGCGAAGGCCGCGCGCTGCGCGCCAGGCTGGCCCGGTGTGGCGGTCTTCATCGACTGCGTGCCGATCAGGCGGCTGCGCGCCTTCAGGTAGTCGGGTGCCAGCAGGCTGCGCCAGTCGCCGGCCGGTGCGGGCACGAAGTCCGGGTCGGCCACGTGCTGCGCGCGGTCGGCAAACGCCAGGCGCGAGGCCTCGGCATAGCGGTGCACGAGGTCGGGCGAGGGCCGGCCCGCGGTCCACTCGGGCACCTGCGGCGTGGTGTGCGCGAGCAGGCCCATGATCTGACCGATCGCGATCTGGCCCGAAGACGGTGGCGGAAAACCGCAGATGCGGTAGCGGCGCGCCGGCACAGCGTGCTCAAAACACAAGGCCTCGCGCTCGCGCGGGCGGTAGGCCTGCAGGTCCTGCAGGCTCAGGGTGCCCGGCCTGGGCGGCTGCGCGATGCGCGCCACGATGGCCTGCGCCACCGGGCCTTCGTGCAGCGCGCGACTGCCTTCTTGCGCGAGGCGGCGCAAGAGCTGCGCGTAATCGGGGTTGCGCAGGCGGTGGCCCACAGGCCAGGCCTGGCCCTGCGGGTCGTAAAAATAAGCCGCGGCGTGCGCGTCCTGGCGCAGGTGCGGGTCGTTTTGCAGCAGCGTGTGCAGGCGAGGGCTGACCGCAAAGCCCTGCTCAGCCAGCGCGATCGCCGGCTCGAACAGGCGGGACCAGGGCAGGTTGCCGTGGCGCCGGTGGGCGGCTTCGAGCATGCGCACCGTGCCGGGCACGCCGACCGCGTGACCGCTTCGCAGCGCTGTGTCAAAGGGCTGCGCCTGGCCGTCCTCGCCGAGGAACTGGCCTGGCGTGGCGGACGCCGGTGCGGTTTCGCGCCCATCGTGCGCGCTCAGTTGCTGGCCATCGTAGTGCAGCAGGAAGGCGCCGCCGCCGATGCCGCTCGATTGCGGCTCGACCAGGCCCAGCACCCACTGCGCCGCGATCGCCGCATCGAGTGCCGAGCCCCCGGCGCGCAGCATCGCGAGCCCCGCCTCGGCGGCCAGCGGGTGGGCTGCGGCCACCGCCTGTCGCTTGAAGGCCCAGCCGGGCTTGGCGCGGTAGCCGCTGGCCGCTTCGGGCTGCTCGGCCGCGCTGGCGCTTGTGCCGGCTGTGGGCGGCTGTGGCGGCGGGTGGCCGCAGGCCGCGAGCAGGGCCAGCGCGATCAGGCTCAGGGACAGCTTGGGGTGCATGGTGCCTCCGTGGAGTCCGCATGCTAGCGCCCAAAACGCCGACAGGCCCCGCAGGGCCTGTCGCGAGCGTGTGCGAACGCTCAGATCATTTGGGGGCCAGGCGGATCGCGCCATCGAGGCGGATGACCTCGCCGTTGAGCATGTCGTTCTCGATGATGTGCTTGGCCAGCTTGGCGTAGTCCTGCGGCGTGCCCAGGCGGCTGGGGAAGGGCACGCCGGCGGCCAGCGCGTCCTGCACCTCCTGGGGCATGCCAAACAGCATGGGCGTGCCGAAGATGCCGGGGGCGATCGTCATGTTGCGAATGCCGTTGCGCGCGAGGTCGCGGGCAATGGGCAACGTCATGCCGACCACACCGCCCTTGGAGGCGGCGTAGGCGGCCTGGCCGATCTGGCCATCGTAGGCGGCCACGCTGGCGGTGCTGATCAGCACGCCGCGCTCGCCGGTGGCTTCGGGCTCGTTCTTGCCCATGGCCTCAGCGGCCAGTCGGATCATGTTGAAGCTGCCCACCAGGTTGACCATGATGGTCTTGGTGTAGAGCGCCAGGTTGTGGGCGCCGTTCTTGCCCACGGTTTTTTCGGCCGGAGCGATGCCTGCGCAGTTGACCAGGCCCATGAGTTTGCCCATGGAAACTGCTTTGGCCACCACCGCCTGGCCATCGGCTTCGTTGCTCACATCACATTTCATGAAAGCGCCGCCGATCTCCTTGGCCACCGCTTCGCCCTTGTCGGCCTGCATGTCGGCGATCACGACCTTGCCGCCGTTGGCCGCCAGCATGCGCGCTGTGCCTTCGCCAAGGCCCGAGGCCCCGCCGGTCACGATGAAAACTTTGCCTGCAATGTCCATGTCGCGCTCCTGTGTTGAATTGACGTTAACGTAAACGTCAATTATGCACAAGCGCCGGCCTTCTGACCAGAAGGTCTAGTTCCAAAGGGCACTGGTGCGCGCGCACGGCCGGCGCTAGCATGCGGCGACAGCCCCAAAAGAGGGCTTGAGGAGCAGGGATGGACATGACGCAAGCTGCCTTGAGTTCGCGGCCGCAGCCGGCCGCTCCCCTGTTGCGTGCCCGCGATTTGCTGGCGCGCGCCGACATCCGCTGCGATGGGTCCCGGCCCTGGGACCTGTGCATCCACCACCCCGACACGCTTGAACGCATCCTGGCCCAGGGCAGCCTGGGCCTGGGCGAAAGCTATATGGACGGGTGGTGGGATTGCGAGCAAGTCGACGAGTTCATCTGCCGCGTGCTGCGGGCGCGGCTCGACCAGGAGGTGGCCCGGCCCGGCTGGTGGTGGGCGCTGCTGCGCGCCCGCTGGTCCAATCTGCAATCGGTTCAGCGCGCCTGGCAGGTGGCCAAGGTGCATTACGACCTGGGCAACGAGCTCTATGCCGCCATGCTCGATCCCAGCATGGCCTACAGCTGTGGCTATTGGGCGCACACCGATGACCTGGCGCAGGCGCAAGAAGCCAAGCTGGAGCTGGTGTGCCGCAAATTGCGCCTGGAGCCCGGCATGACCCTGCTGGACATCGGCTGTGGCTGGGGCAGCCTGATGCTGCACGCAGCGCGCCACCACCGGGTGCATTGTGTGGGCCTGACCGTCTCGCAAGCCCAGATGGCCTGGGGGCGGGCCCATGCCAACAGCCTGCCCGTGAAATTCGAGCTGATGGATTACCGCCAGTTCAACCCGCGTGGCCTGCAGCGCTTTGACCGTGTGGCCTCGATTGGCATGTTCGAGCATGTGGGACCGCACAACCATGGGGCCTTCATGGAGGTGGTGCAGCGCAGCTTGCAAGACGATGGCTTGTTCCTCTTGCACACCATCGGCAAAAACCGCTCGGGCACAGGCATCGACCCGTGGATCGACAAATACATTTTTCCCAACGGCACCCTGCCTTCGGCGCTGGAACTGTCGAAAGCCACCGAGGGCTTTGTGCTGGAGGATTGGCACAACTTCGGTGCCGACTACGACCGCACCCTGATGGCCTGGCACGCGCGCTTCGAGGCCGCCTGGCCGCAGCTGCAGCACCGCTATGACCCGCGCTTTTACCGCATGTGGCGTTACTACCTGCTCAGTTGCGCTGGTACATTCCGGGCTCGGGACAACCAGCTGTGGCAGCTGGTGCTGTCCCCGCGCGGTGAGCCCGGGGGCTACCGGCGACCCTTGCTCTGAGGAATCCGATGCCTGTGCTTTCCCGTGTGTTCATGGCCCTGGGGGCCGTTTTGGCCGCCTTGTCCGTGGCCTTGTCGGCGGCGGCCGCGCACCTGCCGGCGCTGCAGCAGGGCGGGGCGGCCCTGGCCTCGGCGCTGGACCAGCAGCAGTTTCACGCGCTGGGGCTCGTGCTGGTCGGGCTGGCGCTGGCACGCCGCCGCAGCCTGTGGTGGGTGGCCTCGGGCGCACTGATGCTGGCGGGCCAGCTGCTGTTTTGCCTGAACATCGAGTTGCGCCTGCTCTGGGGCTGGGACTTCGCGCGCGGGCTCGTGCCCGTGGGTGGCAGCAGCTTCATGCTGGCCTGGCTCGCGCTGGCCGTGGGCGCGCTCTGGCCCGAGCGCGCGGCGCCTGCCCAGCCCTAGCCGGGCCAGCAGGCGTGCAGGGGCCGGGCATGCCCTCGGCTCAGCTGCGGATCAGGTGGTCGAAGGCGCTGAGCGCGGCCTTGGCGCCTTCGCCCGCGGCGATCACGATCTGCTTGTAGGGCACGGTGGTGCAGTCGCCGGCAGCGAACACGCCGGGCACGTTGGTGTGGCCCTTGGCGTCGACCACGATCTCGCCGAACTTGGAGAGCTCGACCGTGCCCTTGAGCCATTCGGTGTTGGGCACCAGGCCGATCTGCACGAACACGCCCTCGAGCGCCACCAGGTGTTCCTGGCCGCTGACGCGGTCCTTGTATTTCAGGCCGTTGACCTTGCTGCCGTCGCCGGTGATCTCGGTGGTCTGCGCGTTCACGTGGATGCTCACGTTGGGCAGGCTCCTGAGCTTGGTGACCAGCACCGCGTCGGCCTTGAGCTGGTCGGCGAACTCCACCAGGGTCACGTGCTCGACGACGCCCGCCAGGTCGATCGCGGCTTCGACGCCCGAGTTGCCGCCGCCGATCACGGCCACGCGCTTGCCCTTGAACAGCGGGCCGTCGCAGTGCGGGCAGTAGGCCACGCCCTTGTTTTTGTACTCGGCTTCGCCCGGTACATTCACATTGCGCCAGCGCGCGCCGGTCGAGAGGATCACGGTCTTGGCCTTGAGCGCCGCGCCGTTGTCCATCTCCACCTGCACCAGGCCGTCTGCATCGGCCGGCAGCAGCTTGGCCGCGCGCTGCAGGTTCATGATGTCCACGCCGTAGTGGCGCACCTGGGCTTCGAGCGCGGCGGCGAATTTGGGGCCGTCGGTTTCGAGCACCGAGATGTAGTTTTCGATCGCCAGCGTGTCGTTGACCTGGCCGCCGAAGCGCTCGGCCGCAACGCCCACGCGGATGCCCTTGCGGGCCGCATACACGGCGGCCGCGGCGCCTGCGGGGCCACCGCCGACGATCAGCACGTCAAACGCTTCTTTGGCGTTGAGCTTGGCGGCGTCGCGGCTGGCGGCGCCGGTGTCGAGCTTGGCCACGATTTCCTCGACGCTCATGCGGCCCGAGGCAAACACCTCACCGTTGAGGAAGACCATGGGCACGGCCATGATCTGGCGCTCTTCGACTTCCTTTTGGAAGGCGCCGCCCTCGATCACCGTGGTCTGCACCTTGGGGTTGAACACGGCCATGAGCGACAGGGCCTGCACCACGTCCGGGCAGTTGTGGCAGGTCAGCGACATGTAGACCTCGAAGCGGAAGTCACCGTCGAGCGCGCGGATGCTGTCGAGCACATCTTGTTCGACCTTGGGCGGGTGGCCACCGGTCCATAGCAGCGCGAGCACCAGCGAGGTGAACTCGTGGCCCAGCGGCAGGCCGGCAAAGCGCACGCCCTGGGTTTCGCCCGCACGGGCCACCACAAACGAAGGCTTGCGGGCGTCGCTGCCCGAGGTGTCGAGCGTGACCTTGTCCGACAGGCTGACGATGGTCTCGAGCAGCTGGCGCATGTCGGTGCCGGTTTCGCTGTCGTCGAGCGTGGCGATCAGGCGGATCGGCTGGCGCAGCAGGCCGAGGTATTGCTGCAGTTGGGCTTTGAGGCTGTCGTCGAGCATGGTGTTCTCCGGTTTTCAGGGTGTGCTCAGCCTGGGCCAGCGCTTGTGGCGCAGGCCCGTGGGCACAGGGGGTGGGGGAAATCGCTGGGCACAGCGCACGGCCGGGCCATGCGCTGCACGCAACGCCCTGCGCTGCAGGGCATGCGGTGCAAGACTCAGATCTTGCCGACCAGGTCGATCGAGGGGGCCAGGCTCTTGGCGCCTTCTTTCCACTTGGCGGGGCACACCTGGCCGGGGTTGGCGGCGGTGTACTGGGCGGCCTTGAGCTTGCGCAGGGTCTCGGAGACGTCACGGGCGATTTCGTTGGAGTGCACTTCCATGGTCTTGATCACGCCGTCGGGGTTGACGATGAAGGTGCCGCGCAGCGCCAGGCCTTCTTCCGCGATGTGCACGCCGAAAGCGTTGGTCAGCTGGTGCGTCGGGTCGCCGACCAGCGGGAACTTGGCCTTGCCCACGGCGGGGGAGGTCTCGTGCCACACCTTGTGCGAGAAGTGGGTGTCGGTGGTCACGATGTAGACCTCGGCACCGGCCTTCTGGAACTCGGCGTAGTTGTCGGCGGCGTCTTCGATTTCGGTCGGGCAGTTGAAGGTGAAGGCGGCCGGCATGAAGATCAGCACGGACCACTTGCCCTTGAGGCTGGCGTCGGAGACTTCAATGAATTTGCCGTTGTGGAAGGCTTGGGTCTTGAAGGGCTGGACTTGGGTGTTGATCAAAGACATGGTGGTTTTCCTTGTGAGGGTTGAGGGGGCGACGTGTTGTCGAACCGGGATGAAGTGTAGGCCGAGCGGGCCCAAAAAAAGGGCCGTGGCGATTGGCATTTCTAATCTGAAAAATAGTCAGTGACAATGGAGTCGACTATTTCCATAGATTTTGACAAAAGTCAGACAATGCGTCCGCCAAGCCCTTGACCGCAGTCGGCCAAGCCGGTCTCATGGCCTTGGGCTATGGCGCGGGCCGGAAGAATCTGTTTCACCAGCCGCTGGACCTTGCGCACCATGTCGGCATTGGCAGCCCCGCGCAGCTGTCCGCGCAAACCGCGTTCGCCGCGCGCCAGCCCTCACCGCAGCCCATGACAGGGCTGTCCCTTTGACCACAGGAGATCGACCATGCCCAAACCTCCCCAAAAAACCGCCGCGCAGGCCCGCGTGGCCCTGCCTGCGATGGACATCGGCATCCGCGCGCGTGACCGCGAAAAAATCGCCCAAGGCCTGTCGGCCCTGTTGGCTGACAGCTATGCGCTGTACCTGATGACACACAATTTCCACTGGAATGTGACCGGGCCACACTTCAACAGCCTGCACCAGATGTTCATGGCGCAATACACCGAGCAGTGGACGGCGCTGGACCTGATCGCCGAGCGCATCCGTGCGCTGGGCCATCCGGCGCCCGGCACCGCCCGGGCGTTCGCCCAACTGGGCAGCGTGCAGGAGGTCGATGGTGTGCCCTCGGCCGAGGACATGGTGCGCCACCTGGTGCGCGCGCAAGAGACGGTGGCCCGCACCGCGCGCAGCCTGTTCCCGGTGGTGGACGCCGTCAACGACCAGCCCACGGTCGACTTGCTCACGCAGCGCCTGCAAGTGCACGAAAAAACCGCCTGGATGCTGCGCAGCGTGCTCGGCGCCTGAGCGTGCTCCAGCCGCCCGCGGGGGCGGCTCGGGCCTTCCGCGTCATTTGGTCAGGATCAGCTTGCCCTGGCGCGTGGTTTGCAGCCGGTAGAGCTCGCCAAGGTGGCGGATCAGCAGCAAGGACTGGCCCTGCAGCAGCGCCGCGCTGTCGACCGTGCGCGGCACGCGGCTCGGTTGTGCCGCTTCGCCTGCAGGTGAAGCGGCCGGGCCCTTGGGCTGGGCTGGGCTGGCGTTCATCGCGCCGCCTGGCCCTCGGTGACGAAACCGATTTGGTTCAGGCCCGCGCGCTGCGCGGCCGTCATCGCCTGGGCCACGTGCTCGTAGGGCACTTTCTTGTCGCCCCGGATGTACAGCGGTGGCTGCGGCTGCCGGGCCGCATGCGCGCGCAGCGCGCTTTCGAGCGCCTCGGCCGCCACAGGCTGCTGGCCCAGGAAGAACTGGCCCTGCGCATCGATGGCGAGTTGCAGCCTGTCGGGTGGCGTCTTGGCCAGCTGGCTGCTTGCGCGCGGCAGCTCGACCTTGACCGCGTGCTGCACCACGGGGATGGTGATGATGAAGACGATCAGCAGCACCAGCATGACGTCGACCAGCGGCGTCATGTTGATCTCGTTCATCACCTCGTCGCTGTCGCTGACTTCAAAAGACATGGCGCTCTCCGGTGCACATCACAGGCCGGCCTGCGAGGAGGACGAGACGCGCGCGCCGGTCACGTAGTAGGCGTGCAGGTCGTGCGCGAAGCGGTTCATGCGCGCAATGATGAATTTGTTGCCACGCACCAGCGCGTTGTAGCCCAGCACCGCGGGAATCGCCACGGCCAGACCCAGCGCGGTCATGATCAGGGTCTCGCCGATCGGGCCGGCCATGGCCTCGATGCTCGCGTTGCCGTTGACGCCGATGCTCACCAGCGCGTGGTAGATGCCCCACACGGTGCCGAACAGGCCGACAAAAGGCGCGGTCGAGCCGATCGAGGCCAGGATGGCCAGGCCGTTTTGCAGGCGCGTGGTGTGGTCGTCGATGGTGTTGCGCAGGCTGCGCGTGACCCAGTCGCTGATGTCCAGGCGGTCGTGCAGCTGCTTTTGCGCGGCCTGGTGGTGCTCGGTTGCTTCCTGTCCGACATGCGCCAGCGTGAGAAAGAGGTTGCCGGGCTTGTGGCTCAGCACCGCCAGACCCTCGGCCAGGCTGGTGGTGTGCCAGAACTGCTCGCTGCCGAGCGCGCTTTGCTTGTGGCGCCAGACGTCGAGCGCCTTGAGCACGATCACGACCCAGCTGAGGATGGACATCGCGACCAGCGCGAGCAGGATCAGGCGGGTGACGGCGTCACCCTGGGTCCAGATGTGGGACAGGCCGAAAGCGTTGGGCATGAAAAACTCCTGTGAAATTCAAAAACGGGTTCAGTCGAGCACGAAGCGGATGGGCACGTTGAACCACATCGCCTCGGCCACACCGGCGCGCTGGCCGGGCACATAGCGCCAGCGCCGCACGGTCTCGAGCGCCGCCTCGTCGAGCCGGCCGAAGCCGCTTGAGGTGCGGACCTCGGCTTGCTCGGCGCGGCCCTCGGTGTTGATGAACACGCGCAGCACCACCGTGCCTTGCTCGCCCAGGCGACGGCTCATGCGCGGGTAGGTCGGTGGCGGGTTGTGCAGGTAATCGGCGTCGCTCGAAGGCAGCACCACGGCGGCCGTGGCCGGGCGTTGGCTGCCCGCGGCTGCGGGCGCTGCCGCTGCCGCCGCTGTCGCCGCGGGCGTGGGCGTGGACGGTGCGGCGGGCACAGGGTGTGCGGCGTTGCTGGGCGCCGCTGGCGCGCGCACCGGGCTCGGCGGTGCCTGTGGCTTGGTTTGGACCTGGGGCACAGGGGCTCGCGGCGCAGGGGCGGGTGGCGCGGGCATGTCCATGACCACGCTGGCCAGGATCACCTGCTCGGTCTCGCTAGCGGGCGGGGCGCTGGTCAGCCCATGGCTGCCGATCAGCCACAGCAGGGTCGCGTGCGCGAACGTGACGGTGCCCGCCACCGCCCAGGTGCGGCGTGCAGAAATGGGCGCTGGCCGGTGTGGCGGCTCGTGGGCGAGGGGGGTCATGCGGGGGAGGCGGCTTGGAGGGGCGGCTCCAGAGGCCACAAACAGTCGGTATGGATGTCGTCCACGCGGGGGCAGCCGGTCAGCGCCAGCGTGGCTTCGAATTCGTCGCGCAGCAGGCGCAGCACATGGGCCACGCCGCGCGCGCCGGCATGCGCCAGGCCATAGAGGGCCGGGCGCCCAATGAGGGCGGCATCGGCGCCGAGCGCGAGCGCTTTGAACAGGTCGGTGCCGCGGCGGATGCCGCCGTCCACCAGCACCAGCGCGTCGGCGCGCTGCGCGCGCACCGCCTCGGCCACGCGCGGCAGCAGTTCGGCCGTGGCCGGCACCGTGTCGAGCACGCGCCCGCCATGGTTGCTCACGACCACGCCGGCCGCGCCGAGTGCGAGCGCCTCGCGCGCGTCCAGCGGGTGCGTGATGCCTTTGAGCAAGACGGGCAGGCGCGTCTGCGCGATCAGCCACTGCACGTCGGCCCAGGTGGGCGCGCACTCGGCCAGGCCGGCGCACAGGCCCTGGCGGTGGCTTGCGGGCGCCTGCCAGTGCACCGCGCGCACGCCTTCGGGCAGCGGCAGACCGTGGCGACGCTCGCCATCGCGCACGCCGTTGACCGGGGCGTCGACCGTCAGCACCAGCGCCTCGTAAGCGGCGGCTTCGGCCTGCGCGATCAGCGCGCGCAGCGCACCGCGGTCGGGCATCCAGTACAGCTGCAACCAGAGCGGACCGCGGTCGGCCTCGGCCGCGACCAGCGCGGCCAGGTCTTGCAGCGGTGTGCTCGTCTGGTGCGAGAGCACCATGCCGCAGCCCTGCGCGGCGGCCGCCAGGGCCATGCCGGCTTCGCCATCGGCATGTGCCCAGCGCTGCAGGGCCATGGGCGCCACCAGCAGCGGCATCGGCCATTCGCGCCCGAGCAGGCGGCAGCGCGTGTGGCCGCCGCGCAAGTCGCGCAGCACGCGCGGCGCGAGGCCCCAGGCCTGCCAGGCGCGCGCATTGCGCTGCAGCGTCAGCCCGTCGGCGGCGCCACCGCTGAAATACGCCCACGCGGCTTCGCCGAGCGCGGCTTGTGCGGCGCGCGCGTGGTCGTTCAGGTTGACGATGGGGCCGTTCATGTCGCGCTCAGCTGTCGGCCCACTGGCGCAGCAGGTTGTGGTAGACGCCCGTGAGCGCCGTGGTCTCGGGCGTTTCGCCCAGCTGCGCGCGCAGTTTGAGCAGGTTCATGTCGAGCTCAAACAGGATGCGGCGCTGCTCGTCGCTGCGTACCAGGCTTTCGATCCAGAAAAATGCCGCCAGCCGTTCGCCGCGCGTGACCGGCGTGACCTGGTGCACGCTGGTGCCGGGGTAGAGCACGGCGTCGCCGGCCGCGAGCTTGACGCCGCGGCTGCCGTAGGTGTCTTGCACCAGCAGCTCACCGCCGTCGTAGTCGGCCGGATCCGAGAGGAACACGGTGCACGAGACATCGGTGCGCAGCCACGGCGGATCGCCTGGGCCCGTGCCGGGCATCTTGAGGATGGCGCCATCGACATGCGGACCGTAGGCATTGCGCGTGCCACCGTAGCGGTTGAACAGCGGGGGCAGGATGCGCTTGGGCAGCGCGGCCGAGAAAAACAGCGCGTCGCGCTGCAGCGCTTGCAACACCATGGCCTGCAGCTGGCGCGAGACCTCGCTGCCTTGCGCGAGCTGGCGGTTGTTTTTCTGTGTCAGCGCCTGCGTGCCGGCCGTGCGGCCGCCGTCGAGCCAGAGCGCTTCATCGCGCAAGGCGGCGCGCGCCTGCGCGACTTCGTCGGGGGTGAGGACCTGGCTCAAGGGCAGCAGCATGCGCGTGTGCTCAGAACAAGGTCTTGAGGCTGAGCTCGACGCGGCGCGGCGTGCCGGGCACGTAGAACGAGGAGTAGACTTGGTCGATGTAGCGCTTGTTGCCCAGGTTGCTCACGTTGAGCTTGAGCAGGGTGCTGTCGCTCAGGGTGTGCTCGACCATCGCGTCGACCGTGGTGAAGGCCTGCGTGCGGATGTGTGCGTTGGTCAGCGGCGACTGTGCGCTGCGGTGGTTCAGGCCTGCACCCACGCGCCACTGCGGTGCCACGCGGTAGGTGCTCCAGAGGCTGGCGCTGTGCTTGGGCGTGAGGCCCGGGCGGTCGCCCTGCTGCATGTTGCCGGTGGCGCTGCTGGTGTCGATCTTCGCGTCGGGGATCCAGGTGTGGTTGTAGAACATGTCCCAGAGCGGGCTCAGGCGGCCGGCAAAGTTGAATTCCATGCCCGTGGCGTGGCGCTTGCCCGACAGCAGGTACTGGTTGGTCGCGCTGTCGACATCGGTGTTGCGCTCGTTGTATTTTTGCGAGTGGAACAGGGCCACGCCCAGCAGGCCCTTGCCGTCGAACAGCTCGAACTTGCCGCCGAACTCGAGGTTGCGGCTTTTCTCGGGCGGTGTGTTGAGCGTGGTCAGGTTGGTGTTGGCCACGGTTTGGCCCTGGTTGTTGACCACGGTGGGGCTCAGCGATGTGCCGACGCCGTAGGCATAGGTGTCGCCCGAGGTGTTGTAGGACGTGCCCAGCGAGGTGTAGTAGGTCGTGTGTGCATCGGGTTGCCACAGCGCGCCGACACGAGGACTCAGCAGCGTGGCACTTTTCTCGACCTCATACCCCTGCGCGTCCTTGTAGCGGACGCCGAAGTGTTCGAGCCGCAAGCCGCCCAGCAGCTTGAAGGTGTCAGTGAGCTTGACGGTGTCCTGCGCGTAAACACCGAGCGTGCGCGACTTGAAGAACAGGCTCGGCGCCTTGACGCGCGGGTCGGCGATGCCCACGCCGTTGTTGGGCGAGCCCACGCGGATGTCGGGATTGCTCAGGCCCGTGGTGTGGTTGTTGTTGCGCTCGGCGTTTTCGTCGACGACATCGACGCCCGCGATCAGGCTGTGCCGACGGCCCAGCGCTTCGAATTCCTTGTTGTAGTCGCTTTGCAGCTGCAGGATCTCGCTGTCGCCGTAGCGTGCTTTCGGCGTGCGCGACAGCAGCGTGTCGGCACCGAGGTTGGCCAGCTGCGTCAGGCTTTTGAAGCCCACCTGGCTGCCCAGCAGGTCGCGCGCGTACTGGCCGGCGCGCACCGTGGTCTTGAGTTCGCTGTCCGCATCGAAGCGGTGCTTGTGCGAAAGCGTCAGGTGCGTGGTTTCGGTGCGCAGGTGGTCGCTGGCCATGCCGTAGTAGTTGCGGGCGTCGAGCACGGGCACCAGGGTGCCCGTGGTGTTGGCGCCGCTGTTGCGGGGGCCGTTGTTGGTCAGGCCGCCGTTGCTGACCATCCAGGGGTGCGCGTAAAGCGGGCGGCCATCGGTCTCGAGGTGGTAGAGGCCGACGGTGTATTCGTCGCGCTCGCCAATGCCCCAGCGGTAGCTGCCGGCCACGCCTTTCTTGTCGACCTTGGCGCCCCAGTTCTCGGCCTTGTGCACCATGGCGTTGATGCGCATGGCGGCGTTCTCGCCGAGCGGTTTGTTGAAGTCGCCCGTGAGGCGGTACATCTCGCCGCTGCCGGCCGTGACATTGACCTCGTTTTGTTCCATCAGGAAGGGCTGCTTGTTGACCTGGTTGACCACGCCGCCGGTCGAGCCCTTGCCAAACAACATCGAGGCCGAGCCTTTGAGCACCTCGACACGGTCCATGTTGAAGGTGTCGCGCTCGACCAGGGGCGCGTCACGCAGGCCATCCACATAGATGTCGCCCGCCTGCTGCAGCGAAAAGCCGCGGATGCGCACATCTTCCTCACCGGTCTCGCCGGCGAGAAATGTCACGCCGGAGGTGGTCTTGAGCACCTCGCGCAAGTCGTCGAGGTTACGGTCGTCCATCAGCTTTTCGGTCATGACCGTGACGGTTTGCGGGATGTCCTTGAGCTGCTGGTTCCCCTTGGCGATGCCGGTCTTTTTGACCAGCAGGCTGTCCTTGGCCGCGGTGGGCGACTCAGCCGTGTCCTTGACGGTCACGGTCTTGAGGGTTTTTTCGGTGCTGTCTTGCGCGAGCGCCTGCGTGGCGCCGAGCGAGCCGGCGAGCATCAGGGCCGCCAGGGGCAGCAAGGGGGGAGGCGTGGTGGGTTTCATCGGTTGCGACAGCCAGGCAATTCGCCCCGGGGGCGAGGTTTGGACAAAAAGCTGGCTATCGCCCCCGGCTCCAGCGGGGCGGGGCGAATGGCTGGCGAAGGGCGGGTGGGGCCGAAGGCGCAGGCCTTCAGCCCCTGGGTGTGCGGCTTACTTGAAGCCCACGCGGTCGAGCATCTGCTGGACCTTGATTTGGTTCATGCCGACGGCGCTGATCGGGATCAGCTCGCTCTTGAAGCTGCCGCCGGTCATGGCCTTGAGGGCCGGGTTGTCGAAGCCCACGCCCTTGGCGGCGGGCCACTCGTTGTTGCCGTTGGCAAAGTGGTTTTGCGCCGAGGGGCTGGCCAGGTATTCGAGGAACTTGATGGCGTTGTCAACGTTCTTGGCGTTCTTGGCCACCGCGCCGCCCGCGATGTTCACATGCGTGCCCCAGCTCGACTGGTTGGGGAAAGCGACGCCGATCTTCTCGGTCACGGCCTTGTCGGCGGGGTTGCTCGAGCGCATGAGGCGCGCCAGGTAGTAGGTGTTGGTGATGGCGATGCCGCATTCGCCAGCGGCCACGGCCTTGATCTGGTCGGTGTCGCCGCCCTTGGGCGCGCGCGCCATGTTGTCGACCAGGCCCTTGAGCCAGGCTTCGGTTTTTTGCGGGCCCAGGTGCTCGACCATGGCGCCGAACAGGCTCAGGTTGTAGGGGTGCGAGCCCGAGCGCACGCACAGCTGGCCCTTGAATTTGGCGTCGGCCAGCTTTTCATAGCTGTCGACATCGGCCTTGCTGTACTTGAGCTTGTCGAACACCACCACGCGTGCGCGGGTCGACAGGCCGAACCAGGCGGTGCCGCCGTTGTCGGCCGGCTTGGCGCGCAGCTGCGCCGGGATCGCGTCCTCGAGCGCCTTGGATTTGACGGGCAGGAACAGACCTTCGACCTCGGCGCGCCACAGGCGCGAAGCGTCGACCAGCAACACCACATCGGCCGGCGAGGCGGCGCCCTCGGCCTTCAGGCGAGCGAGAATACCGGCATCGTCGGCGTCCACGCGGTTGATCTTGATGCCGGTGGCCTTGGTGAAATCGGTGTACAGCGCTTCGTCCGTCGGGTAGTGGCGTGCCGAGTAGATGTTGAGCGCCTGCTCTTGCGCAAAGCCTTGGCCGGCGGCCAGGCTCATACAGCAAAGCAGGGCGGAAAAAAGGCGGCGGTGCATGTTTATGGTCCAAATCAGTGGCGACAGCGGAAGTATATCCTAAATGCGAATCATTATCAATAACATGGCCAGGGCTGGGCTTTTGGCCGCGCTGGCGCTCCTGTTGGCGGCCTGCGGCAGCGCACCCAGGGCCCCGGACCCGGTCGCCACGCCCGGCCCTGCGGCGGGGCAGGAGCAGGCGCAGGCGCCCCGTGTGCCGGAGCGTCGCGTGCCGCGCATCGGCCTGGCCCTGGGGGGCGGTGCGGCGCGGGGCTTTGCCCATGTGGGCGTGATCCAGGTGCTCGAAGAGGCGGGGCTGTCGCCCCAGCTGGTGGCGGGCACCTCGGCCGGCAGCCTGGTGGCGGCGCTGTACGCGAGCGGCCGCACGCCGCAGGAGCTGCGCCGCATTGCCGACACCATGGAAGAGGCCGAAATCACCGACTGGATGCTGCCCTTGCTCAACCGCGGCGCGCTGCGTGGCGAGGCGCTGGCGCGCTATGTCAATGCCCAGGTCAGTGGCAAGCCGATCGAGCAGATGAAGATCCCGCTGGGCATCGTGGCCACCGACCTGCGCACCGGCGAGGCCGTCACCTTCCGGCGCGGCAACACCGGCTCGGCGGTGCGCGCCTCGAGCGCGGTGCCGGCGGTGTTCCAGCCGGTGCGCATCGGCGAGCACGAGTACGTCGACGGCGGCCTGGTCGCCCCGGTGCCGGTGCGCCAGGCGCGCGAGATGGGGGCGAACTTCGTGATCGCGGTCGACATCTCCAGCGACCCCGAGGGCAACCCCTCGGGCGACACCTTCCAGATCCTCTTGCAGACCTTCGCCATCATGGGCAAAAGCATCAACCAGCTGGCGCTGCGCGAGGCCGACCTGGTGGTGCGTCCGCCGCTGTCGGGCGTCAAGAGCGCCGACTTTGGCGCCCGACGCCGCTCCATCGAGGCGGGCCGCGTGGCCATGCTGGGCCTGCTGCCGCAGCTCAAGGCCCGGCTGGCGAACTTCGAGCGCGGCGAGTGAAGGCACGGGCCCGCGCGCAAAAAAAGAGGGCTGATCTTGCGATCAGCCCCTGAAGGGATCCCTGAATCTCGAAAGAAGTCGAAAGGATCCGAGGAGACAACTTGAAAAACGGGCTCGCCCCGGCCTGTGGCCAGGGCGCAGGCCTCAGCGCTTTTTGCTGGGCTTGGTGGTGGCGGCCGACACGTTCTGGCGCAGGGCAGCGTAGTTGGATTCGGCCAGGTCGTTGGCCTGCTTGACGGCTTTTTGCACCGACTCGAAAGCGTTGTTGGCGGCGGCCACGGCGCTCTTCATCATGGCCACGGCGGACTCGGAGCCGGCCGGGGCGTTCTGGCTGGCGCTGTCGACCAGGCTGGCGAACTGCTTTTGGGCCAGCGCGGCCTGGGCTTCGAAGGCCTTGGTGAACTCGCCACCGGTGCCCGAGGCGATGTCGTACAGCTGGCGGCTGTAGGCGGCGGTCTTCTCGGCCAGGGGCTGGAACAGGCTGGCTTGCAGGGCGAGCAGCTCTTGCGCGTCTTTGGCGCTCAGCACGGTCTGGCTGTTCTGGGCCGACTCGGCCAGGGCCGCCTTGGCCGCGGTCAGGTTCAGCTCGACCAGTTTTTCCACGCCTTCAAAGGCTTTGGCGGTCAGACCGAACAGGGTCTCGACATTGGCTTTGTGGGAAGCAACGATTTGTTCAGCGGTCATCATTGAGATCTCCTAGAGAAAGTTCAGGGGGACTGCGCTGAAACTGGGTCGGGGCCCGTACAGCATGTTGCAGTGCAGCATGGTTCGAAGTATGGGGGCCGGGGCGTCGGCGCGCAAGTGTTCAAAGCCACAAAAACGCCTGTTTAGAGTGCATTTTCTAGAATGGTTCGCCCATGCACGCCTACTACGCCGACCATTTCGTCCTGCCCCTGCCCGAAGGGCACCGCTTTCCGATGCGCAAATACAGCCGCCTGCGCGACCGTCTGGCGGGCGAGCTGCATGGGCTGCGCTTTTTCGAGGCGCCGGCGGCCAGCGACGGCGAGCTGGCGCTGGTGCACACGCCGGCCTACATCCAGGGCATTGCGCAGGGCAGCCTGGACGCCGCGCTTTACCGCGAGATCGGCTTTCCCTGGAGCCCGGCCATGGCCGAGCGCGCGCGCCGCTCGGTGGGTGCCTCGGTGGCGGCCGCGCGCGCGGCCCTGGCCGAAGGCCTGGCCGGCAATCTGGCCGGCGGCACCCACCACGCCTACGCGCACAAGGGCGGTGGTTTTTGCGTCTTCAACGACATCGCGGTCACCGCCCGGCTGATGCAGGCCGAGGCCTGGCGCCTGCGCAAGCAGGCGCTGCCGGTGGCCGTCATCGACCTCGATGTGCACCAGGGCAACGGCACGGCCCACATCTTCGCGCGCGATCCGAGCGTGTTCACGCTGTCGCTGCACGGCGAAAAAAACTTTCCCTTCCGCAAGGAGCCCAGCGACCTCGATGTGGGCTTGCCCGACGGCTGCAGCGACGAGGCCTACCTGCAAGCCCTGCACCAGGCCCTGGCCGAGCTCGAGGGGCGTTTTGCGCCGCAGATGCTGATCTACCTGGCCGGTGCCGACCCGCACGAGGGCGACCGCCTGGGGCGCCTGAAGCTCACGATGGACGGCATGGCCGCGCGCGACCGCGTGGTCTTCGACTGGGCCTGGCAGCGCCGCCTGCCCGTGGTGCTGTGCATGGGCGGCGGCTACGGCCACGACATCGAGACCACGGTGCAGGTGCAGCTGCAGACCTGGGCCATGGCCCTGGAGTACTGGCGGCGCTGGCAGGCCCTGGCGCGGCGCGCCTGAGCGCCCCTGGTTGGGGTCGCTCAGGCCACAGGGGGCCTCGGTGCGGGCTGGCACAATCGACGGCCATGAACGCGAGCGCCAAACCCCAGCCCGAAGGCCGCGAGGCCTACCGGGCGTTTCGCCCCATCACCACCCGCTGGATGGACAACGACGTCTATGGCCATGTCAACAACGTCGTCTACTACAGCTGGTTCGACACCGCCGTCAATGCCACGCTGATCGAGCGCGGCGTGCTCGACATCCATGGCGGCAGCACCATCGGCCTGGTGATCGAGACGCAATGCAATTACTTTGCGCCGCTGGCTTTCCCGCAAACCATCGACGCCGGCATCCGCGTGGCCAAGCTCGGCACATCCAGCGTGCGCTACGAAGTGGGCCTGTTCGCGCAGGGCGAAGCCCTGACGGCCGCCAAGGGCCATTTCGTGCACGTGTACGTGGACCGCAGCACGCGCCGCCCGGTGCCGCTGCCCGCCGCCCTCAAACAATTCCTGGAGACCCTGACATGAACGCCTTCCCCCCCAACCCGCAGGTCAGCACCGTGGTGGCCGACCCGGCCAGCGTGGACGCCGCCATCGGCAGCCGCTTCTCGGCCCGTGCCTTCCTGAACAAACCGGTCGACAAGACCCTGCTGATGGAAGTCCTGGAGGTGGCGGGCCGCGCGCCCAGCGGCACCAACACCCAGCCCTGGAAGGTCTATGTGCTGCAGGGCGCCCAGCGCGACGCCCTGGTCAGCCAGGTCTGCGCGGCGCACGACGCCATCGCCGCCAACCCGGCGCTGGCCGCCGAGTACGCCGAGGCCTACGACTACTACCCCGAGCAATGGATCAGCCCCTACATCGACCGCCGCCGCGAGTGTGGCTTCGGCCTGTACAACGTGCTGGGCATCGGCAAGGGCGACAAGGCGCGCATGCACGCGCAGCACCAGCGCAACTTCCAGCTGTTCGATGCGCCGGTGGGCCTGATGTTCACCATCGACAAGGCCATGGGCCGCGGCAGCCTGCTGGACTACGGCATGTTCCTGCAGACGCTCATGATCGCGGCGCGCGCGCGCGGCCTGCACACCTGCCCGCAGGCCGCCTGGAACAACTTCGCCAAGATCATCCTGCCGCTGGTGGGCGCCGGCGACAACGAGATGCTGGTGTGCGGCATGTCCCTGGGCTATGCCGACACCACGGCCGTGGTCAACAGCTTCCAGACCACGCGCGTGCCGGCGACCGGGTTCACCCACTTCGTTGAGTAAGGAGCGGGTTTGGCGCTGGACAGTCTGGCACTGCAGCTGCTCGGCGGCCTGAGCCACGCCACCACGCTGTTCCTCATGGCCTGCGGGCTCACGCTGATTTTCGGCGTGACCCGCATCGTCAACTTCGCGCACGGCAGCTTTTTCATGCTCGGCGCCTTGTTCACGGCGCATGCGGTCACGCGCTGGTGGCCCGAGGCCGGCGACTCGGCCCCCGCGTATGCGCTGGCCATGCTGGGCGGCGCGCTCGTGGCCGCGCTGCTGGGGGCGCTGACCGAATGGGGCCTGTTGCGCCGCATGCGCCAGGCGCCTGAGCTCTACCAGCTGGTGGCGACCTTCGGTCTCACGCTCGCGCTGCACGACGCCATGCGCTGGGCCTTTGGCCCCGACGAGGTGTTCGCGCCGCGCTTTCCGGGCCTCAAGGGCGCGGTCGCGTTCGGCGAGGCCTATTTCCCAAGCTGGCAACTGTTCACCCTGGCCCTGGGGCCGTTGGCCTGGCTCGGCCTGCACCTGCTGCTCACGCGCACGCTCTGGGGCCAGCGCGTCAAGGCCGCCACGCAGGACCGCGAGATGCTGGACGCGCTCGGCGTGCCACCGGGCCCGCTGATGCTGGGCGTGGTGGTGCTCGGCTGCGGCCTGGCGGGCCTGGCGGGCGCGCTGCAGCTGCCGCGCGAGCCGGCGCACCTGCAGATGGATGTGAGCGTGGTGGTCGAAACCTTTGTCGTGGTCGTGACGGGCGGCCTGGGCAGCGTGGGCGGTGCCTTCGCGGCCGCGGTGCTGATCGGCCTGATCCACGCGCTCGGCGTGGCCTTCGTGCCCGAGGCCACGCTGGTGCTGGTGTTCCTGACCATGGCCGTGGTGCTGGTGCTGCGCCCGCAGGGCCTGGGCGGCGCCGCCCAGGCCGCGCCGCAGCGCGAGGCGGTGCAGGTCTTTGTCACGGCGCCCGCTGGCCGCGCGGGCGTGGCCCTGGGGCTGGCCACCGCCGTGCTGCTGGCCTGGGCCATGGCCTCGGGCGAGTATGCGCGCAGCCTGGTGCAAGAGCTGCTGGTGATGGCGCTGCTGGGCCTGAGCCTGCAGTTCATGATGGCGCTCGGCGGTCTGGTCAGCTTTGGCCACGCGGCGTTTTTCGCGCTCGGCGCCTATGGCGCGGCGCTCGCGCACCTGCAGGGCGGCGCGGCTCTGCCGCTCGCGCTGCTGGCGGGCGTCGTGCTCGCGCTGGCGGTGGCAGCGCTGTTTGGCACGGTGCTCGTGCGCATGAGCGGGGTTTACCTGGCCATGCTCTCGCTCGCTTTGGCGCAGATGGTTTGGGCCGGCGCGAGCCAGTGGGTCGGCCTGACGGGGGGGGACAACGGTTTGATCGGCCTGCGCCTGCTGCCCGAGGGCGGATCGGCGGCCTTCGATGCCGTGCTGGTCGCGCTGGTGCTGCTGGCGCTCGCGGGGCTCGCGCGCTTTGCGCGCTCGAGCCGCGGCGCCGCGCTGCAGGCGCTGCGCGACGCGCCGTTGCGCGCGCTCGCCAGCGGCCTGCCGGTGGCGCGCTTGCGCTACCAGGTGTTCCTGATCAGCGCCGGCCTGGCGGGCCTGGCGGGGGGGCTGTGGGCCGCGGTCAAGGGCGCGGTCTTCCCCTCGGCGGCGGGTGTCGGCACCTCGGTCGATGCCTTGCTCGTGATTTTGCTCGGCGGCGTGCACCAGCTTTGGGGCGCACTGCTGGGCAGCGCGCTGCTCGTCTGGGGCGGCGCCGAGCTGGGGCGCGGCCTCGAATACTGGCGCGGCGTGCTGGGTCTGGTGATCATGGCCGTGATGGTGCTGGCGCCCGGTGGCCTGATGGCCGGGCTGGCCACCGGCTGGCGCCGCTTGCGGCGCCGCGGGGGGAGCGCATGAGCGCCGCACTGGTGCTGCACGACCTCGCACGCCACTACGGCGGCGTGCGCGCGCTCGACGGCCTGAGCGTGCAGATCGAGGCCGGCCACTGCGTCGCGCTGATCGGCCCGAACGGCGCCGGCAAGTCGACCTGTTTCGCCTGCCTCGCGGGCCAGCAGCCGCCCACACGCGGGCGCGTGCTCTGGCGGGGGGAAGACGTGACCGCGCTCACACCGGCCGAGCGCCTGGCACGCGGCATCGCGCGCACCTTCCAGGTCGCGCAGACCTTCGAGGCCCTGACGGTGCGCGAAAACGTGCAGCTGGTGCTCGTGCGCGAGCGCCTGTCCTGGTGGGACCGGCTGGCGGCGCGCGAGGCGCATGCCGCGCAGAGCTTCCTCGAGCGCCTGGGCCTGCAGCACGATGCCGAGCGCCTGGCCGCCCAACTGCCCTATGGCGCGCGCAAGCGCCTCGAGTTGGCGATGGCCCTTGCGGGCCTTGCGCCGGGCCAGCCGCACCTGCTGCTGCTCGATGAACCGGCCGCAGGCCTTGCGCCCGAAGAGCGCCGCGACATGATGGCCCTGGTGCGCACGGTGGCCGATGCCGGGGTCACCGTGCTCTACACCGAGCACAACATGGACGCGGTGTTCGGCGTCGCCGACCGCGTGCTCGTGCTGATGCAGGGCCGCCTGGTGGCCGACGGCACGCCCGAGGCGGTGGCGCGCGATGTGCGCGTGCAGCGCGACTACCTGGGCGCCGATTTCGCGCCGAAGGCGGGCGGCGATGCTTGAGGTGCGCCAGCTCAACGCCTGGTATGGCGAGGCCCAGGCCCTGTTCGACGTCTCGTTGGCGGTGCAGGCGGGCGAGCTGGTGGTGCTGCAAGGCCTCAATGGCGCGGGCAAGTCGACCCTCCTGCAGGCGCTGATCGGCATCGGGCCGCGCGTGCGCGGCGAGATCGCCTGGCAAGGCGAGCGCATCGAGGCCTGGCCAGCGCACCGGCGCGCGCGCGCGGGCCTGGGTTTTGTGGCCGAGGACCGCCGTCTGTTTGGCGACCTCACAGTGCGCCAGAACCTCTGGATCGCGGCGCGCCCGGCCGGGGACGGCGCCACGCCGCAGCAGCGCAGCGAGCGGGTGCTCGCGCTGTTTCCGCAGCTGCGCGAGATGCTCGAGCGCCCCGCCAGCCGCATGAGCGGCGGCCAGCAGCAGATGCTTGCGCTTGCGCGCACGCTCATGACCGGTCCCCGCCTGCTGCTGCTCGACGAGCCTTGCGAGGGCATTGCGCCGGTGCTGGTGGCGGCCATGCGCGAGGCGCTGCTGCAGCTGGCCCGCGAGGGCATGACCTTGCTGGTGGCCGAGCAAAACCAGATCCTCGCGCAGCACGCACACCGCGTGCTCAGGCTGGTCGGCGGCCGGTTGGCCTGAGCGTCCTGAGCGCCCGGCCCGAATCCGCTAGACTTGGGCATGGGTGCTGTGGCGCATGCGGCGTTG
>JACCEE010331734.1_pt1 | contig 24017 bp, 16 predicted proteins | sample 7449931 | NCBI WGS metagenome assembly JACCEE01 (sample SAMN15323457, study PRJNA562643) | freshwater metagenome | isolation source: river surface water | place: USA:Blue River Watershed | collected 2017-08-19 | reverse complement strand
GAAACCAAGCCAGCACCAACCCCAGCACCAGCTCCGAAGGCCGACGCAAAGCCTGCAGAGCCAGCGAAACCAACCCCCGCGCCCGCAGCCGAAACCAAGCCAGCACCAGCCCCGGCACCATCTCCAAAGGCCGACGCAAAGCCTGCAGAGCCAGCGAAACCAACCCCCGCGCCCGCGGCTGAAGCCAAGCCCGCTCCGGCACCAGCACCTGCGCCGACGCCCGCGGAATCAGACAAAAAATAGGTTTTCCGCCATTCCCCCGGTACCAACCCATGTACCGATTCTTCAAAAGAGCGCGTCCAGTCTGGCTGAGCGCTCTTTTTCTTTTGCTCCTCAGCTGCGCGCGGATTCCTCACCGAGCAGAGCTCGTCTTCATCAACGGAGCAGAACCCGAAGTGCTCGACCCAGCCCTCATCTCCGCCCAGCCCACAAGCCGTATCGCAAACGCCATCTTCGAGGGCCTCACCATCTTTTCAGAAACCGCAGGAATCCTCCCAGGCGTCGCCGAACGGTGGGACATCTCCCCCGACAGCAAAACGTACACATTCCATCTCCGCCCTAACGCGACATGGACAAACGGCGATCCCGTCACCTCCGAAGATTTCCGCTACGCGTGGATCCGCGCCCTTCGCCCTGAAACAGGATGCGAATACGCCTCTCAACTCTACCCCATCCTTAACGCAAAACCCTTCAACGAAGGCCGCATCAATCAACCCGAATCCCTCGGCATCTCTGCCCCCGACCCACTCACCCTGCGCGTCATCCTCGAGAACCCCACCCCTTACTTCCTCGATCTCTGCGCCTTCTCCACCTACCTGCCTGTCCATCGCAAAACGGTCGAAACCCACTCCGACTGGGCCACCCAAACCGCTCATTTCGTCGGAAACGGCCCTTTCCTCTTTAAAGAATGGCGTCTCTTTGACCGAGTCCGCCTCGAAAAAAATCCCAACTACTGGAACGCAAACGCCATCCCCCTCCAATCAATCGACGTTCTACCCGCTTCCCGCCCCACCACCGCGTTCAACCTCTACGCGACGGGACAGGTCGACCTCATGATGGACAAAGGCCTCGCGCCAACCGCCCTCATCGATGAACTCCGCAAACGCCCAGACTTTCACGCTGGTCCCTTCCTCGGAAACTACTTCATCCGCTACAACCTCTCACGCCCCCACCTCGCCGACCCACGAATCCGTCAGGCTCTCTCCCTCGCATTCGACAAACAACGCATCACCTCAAAAATCACGCGGGCCGGCGAAACCCCTGCCCACAGCTTTGTCCCACCCGGGACCGGACACGGCTACACGCCGCCCTCGGCTCCGAGCCAAAACCTCGATCAGGCACGGGCTCTGTTAGCAGAAGCCGGACACCCCGGCGGAAAAGGGTTGCCAGTTCTCACCTATCTCTTCCGTGGCGAGTCAGACATCGACCGCGATATCGCCGTCGAAATCCAGCGGACCCTCGAGGAACAACTCGGAATAAAAATTCTGCTCAGAGGCCTCGAATGGACCGTCTACCTCTCGAGCCTAAGCAACCTCGATTACGACTTGTGCCGATCCAGTTGGGTCGCCGATTACAACGACCCAAACACATTCCTCAACATGTTCGTCACCGGCGATGGAAACAATCGAACAGGTTGGTCCCGAAAAGAGTACGATCAGTTCATCGACCTCGCAGCCGCTGAGCCAGACCCCAAAAAGCGCTTTGCCCTCTTTCACGACGCCGAGAAAATCTTGGTAGAAACCGACCCACCCATCTGCCCGCTTTTCTACTGGGTCGGAATCCAATTCTACGACGCCAACAAACTCGCAGGCATCACCCCCAACCTGCTAGACGAACACCCCCTTCGCTTCATCCATTGGAAAAAACGGTGATGGAGCACCTCGCCTACTACCTCTACCGAATCACCGTCGGAATCCTCACCTTTTTTCCGACAAGCCTGGTAGCCCACTTCGGCTACGCCATCGGTCGAACCCTCGGCCCGCTTCTTCGCGCCTACCAAAAACTCATCAAAACCAACCTCGACCTCGCCTTCGGAAACTCGCTCACCCCCAAACAAAAAGCGCAAATCCAAAAACAACATTTCGCCCTTCTTTGCTCCAACATTCTCGCGGGAGTAAACCTCGCTGGCCGCCCCCTCCGCCAATCGCTCGAACGCACGGAGATCGAGGGGTTAAACCACCTCCTCGACATTTTGAAATCAGGCCGAGGGGTCCTCGCGCTCATGACCCACTCGTCCAACTGGGAACTTGTCGCAAAACTGTCTCCTTTCCTCTTCCAAAGCGCTTGCGCCGCCGTTTACCAACCTCTCAGAAACCGCCGAATCGATCGACACATCCGGAAACAAAGGAAGTCAGAAGGGCTTCATCTGTTCGACCGAAGACGTCTCGCTGGCATTTCCTCCGTCCTAAAATCACCAGGCGTTGTCGGGGTACTCGCAGACCAGAATGCCGGACGCGGCGGCGTCTGGTGTCCCCTGTTTGGACGCATCACCTCCTCATCCCCGCTCATCCCGATTCTCGCGAAAGGAACCAACGCCGCCGTCATCTCCATCGCGGTTCAAACAACGTCCGTCGGTCGCTGGAAAATCACCTTCTCGCCAGAAATCGTTATCAATCGCGAAAACGTGGCCTCCGCTACCGCTGAACTCAACCACGCCATTGAGAGAACTGTCCGCTCCGCGCCACGCGACTGGTTCTGGTCCCACGACCGATGGAAAACCCGAAAACCGATTCAACTCCTCCATTCGCGCGCGCGGCGCGAAGTCATCAGTCACGGAGTTCTCCACCCTTACCGAATCCTTTTCGCCTCCCCCGAAAAACAGACCGACGCAGAGCTCTGTATCCTCGCAGCCAGTTCGCTTCTCGCAGGACGCCCCGACGCAGAACTCCACATTGTCTGCCCCCCAACACTCCACGCGTTCTGGAAAACAACGCTGTCTCGAGCCATCGTCCATCCCCTCCTCGACTTACCCGCTCGTAAAATCGCCGCCCACCTCGCGCCCCTCTCCGGAGATGCGGCCGTCTCGCTCCACGAATCACCAAAATTCACCCTCGCCTGCCGCAAGGCAGGAGTCCCTCGCATCACTTCGCCCGCATCCTTCCCAAAACACCTCCAACAACAAAACCCTCTGCTGAAGGCCCAGGCAGAAACCCCACGTCCGGTCAGCGAGCCCGCTCTGGCCCTGCTACAACACGTGGTTCACCTCGGCGGCCCCAACCGCGAACACCTCGATTCCCTGACGCTTCCCCAGACTCACATACGTCCCTAACCTTCCGCCCCTCACCCGCACACTATGAACCCTCTTCCCGGCTTCCGTGATTTCTATCCCGACGATTGCGCCAAACGTAACCACATTCTGGAGCACTGGAAAAAAACGGCCACCCGCTATGGATTCGCCGAGTACGATGGACCAACACTTGAATCCGTAGAGGTTTATAAGAAAAAAAGCGGTGGCGAGCTGCTCGGACAACTCTTCGATTTTATCGACAAAGGCGATCGCCACGTCGCCCTGCGCCCCGAAATGACACCAACCCTCGCCCGAATGATCGTCGCCCGAGAGCGCGACTTCAAAAAGCCGATGAAGTGGTTCTGTGCCCCGTCATTCTTCCGCTACGAGAAACAACAACGCGGTCGCCTGCGTGAGTTCCTCCAACTCAACTGTGACATCATCGGAGATCCCTCGGAGTTTGCCGATGCGGAGCTTCTCGCGCTCGCCATCGATGTGCTCCGCGACCTCGGACTTTCGTCATCGGATTTCGTCCTGCGCCTGAGCGATCGCGAGGCCTGGACCAACTTCGCGAATCGTCATGAAATCACCGGCGAACGATTTGGCACCTTCCTCTCCCTCATCGACAAACTGGAGCGGATGACTCCAGCGGACGCTGACGCAAAACTTCAACCCTTTGGCCTAACGCTGGACACCGTCCGCGCCTTCATCGCCAATCCCGGCGATGCCGCTCCCAGACTCAATGCCATCCTCGAAAACCTCGCTGCCCGGGGACTAAAAGATTTCGTCTCCATCGATCTCACCATCGTTCGAGGTCTGGCGTACTACACCGGCATGGTCTTTGAAGTATTCGACCGCGCCAAAAACGAACGCGCACTCGCGGGTGGCGGACGATACGACACCCTCATCGAAACCATGAGCGATGGACGCGTTCGACTGCCCGCACTTGGCTTCGGGATGGGCGACGTTGTCCTGGCGAACCTAATCGAAGAGACGGCGGCAGCACGTAATCAGCGAGACGCGTGGCTCTCGCAAGCATCCAGCCTCGACGCATTCGTCATCATCGCAGCGCCAGAGCGCAGCGCGGATGCGCTCGCCACAGTGCAATCGCTGCGAGATGCGGGGCTTCGAGTCGATTACGGCGTTCCCGGAGAGAAAGTGGGCAAGCAGTTTCAGGCCGCCGAGCACAAACGGTCTATCCACGCCGTCGTCATCGGGTCCGAGTTTCCATCGCTCAAAGTGAAACACCTGGCGTCACGAACCGAACAAGAGACCTCAGCAGACTCACTCCTCAACATTCTGCGCCAAAGCTTCTAACCTCCACACGCGCAGTACAAAGTCACTGCTTCAGCGAAACGTCCGCTGAAGCAGCGCCATGACCGTGGCAGATGCAACCGCGGCAACCGGCAAGGTGAATACCCAAGCGCCGAACACCGGCAATGCCGTCCGCCATCGCGCCTTGCCCCCCACAATCCCGATTCCGAGTAACGCCCCCACAGACACATGCGTCGTTGAAACAGGAAGCCCATGAAAGCTCGCCGTTAAGGTTAATGCGGAGGTCGCAGCGTTCGCACACAAACCCTCGCCCGCATCCATTCCAGTAATTCCGTGCCCCAAGGTCTCCGCAATCCGCCGCGCTCCGAGCATTCCGCCGATCGCCATCGCCACCAAAATGCCCGACTCCGCGAATGCACCGGTCAACCACGGTATTCCCACCAAAAGTCCCGCCATCTTCGGCGTGTCATTTAGTCCGCGAGAAAAACAAACCGCCCCCGCACTCGCGAAATGGACGGTATCCCGCCAACGCTCCCCAACTCCAAGCCGCCGAATCACACGCCCAGCCAAACTCACCAATCCACCGAGAATGACCGCAATGAGCGGACTCAGCAGGAGCGGACGAACGAACGCGTCCCACAAACGCCATCCGTTCAGCCCCGATGCATCGGCCACCCACCCCGCACCAACGAGTCCACCAATCAACATGTGCGTCGTTGACACCGGAAACCCCAAACCCGTCGCCAATAAGTTGCTCAGCGCTGCGCCCGCAGCGACCGCCGTCAAAAACATCGGATTCCCAATCCAAGCCTCGGCAATCAACCCTTTTCCAGAAAACGCTTTCACCATATCCGAACCCAAAAACATCGCGGCACCACAACCCGCCGCAGTGCAAACCATTGCCCAAAGACGCGACTGATCAAACGAAGCCGACCCGCTCCCGTAAAGCGAAGCAACCCCCTTGAAGTTCGCATTCGCACCATTCGCAAACGCCAATGCCACCACCGCCATCACCAGGAATAACTCCATACGTCATTCATTTGCTCGATCAGGCAACCACGCAAGCGCAACTTAACCTTTCACTGCTCTCGTCCCCCAGCAAAACTGCCAGCAATGACGCAAACAGATCAGCTCCCCTTCGACTGTCTCAACGCCATGCGCGCGCTCGCCGAACCCACGCGCATCGAACTGGTCCGGGAACTCATCGCTGGTCCTCGCTCCGTATCTGAACTCTGCGACGCCTTATCTGCAACGCCTTACAACGCATCGAAACACCTACGCATTCTTAAGGAAGCCGGGCTGCTCTCCGTGCGAAAACAGGCTCAACAACGCATCTACGACCTCACGAGCGAACTGCGCCTCCGCCTCGCCAGAAACCGCAACGTCCTCGACCTGGGATGCTGCCAGTTCAACTTCGACCGCCTCAAAACCTAACAGACTGCCCGACAGTTTGCTGCGCTCGCAGCCCGCCTCTCGCATCACCCTCCAGTACGCGCGACCAGTAGACGAGTCAGGTTACTAAACCGCTTTCGCCACCCGCAAACACACGGCTGACTTTCGGCGACTAAGGGAGACGGTGCAGCAGACGAAGCGCGTCAATCCGAGCCTCAGCGCCAGTCAGGACCGACCGCAACGCCTCTCGCTGCGACTCCAACCCGACGACCTCCTCAGGCCGCACATGGTCATTCATCCGCTGCAAACCTTTCAACCGCTCAATCTCTCCCCCAAGCACGCGGTCCATCTCAACCACCGACTGAGAAACAATCGCCTGCAGGCGCTCAACCGCAATCCCTTTCGCCTTTTCAATCATCGCCGGGAGCACCCTTTTTCGGATGGGGCCCTGATCCAGTAACATCTGTAAATCACCTGCCTCCGGATCCACTTCGTCCAAAAAAGCGCCATCCCCTTGATCGCTCCCCGCGTGATCCACCACCACGCGGAACGGCGTCGGCGGCAGGAACCTGTCCGCATGCAACTGCCGAGGTGCCACACTCTCCGCCACAAACCATACCTCCAGCAGAAGCCCCTCCTTCCCAGAATCTTTCCACACGCCAAACGCCGTGTTCCCCACCTCACTCCCAAGCATCATATCCAAGACGCCCTGAGCCATCGGGTGATCCATACTCAAAAACATCACGTCCTCTCGACTTATCGCGCGCTCGCGGGAAAACGTCACTGAACATCCTTCCGGCGGCATCCCAGGTATCGCCTCTTTCATCAAATGACCCGGACTCAAAAAATGGCTCCGGTGTCCCCCACCCATATCCTCAATCGACACCCCAAAATGATCCGCCACCCGAATGAAAAATGATTCGAATCCGCGGTCCGCATCCGCACCTCGAACGCCATCGATGATTTCCTGAGCGCGATCGACCCGACAAGAGTTCAACTCCAACAGCCGATCCTGCCCCTTCTCCAACTTCTTCGTCACCGCCATCGCCAGCTTCCGCGTCTTCGAGATCAATCCTTTCAAAAGCAACGGATTCGAATCCCCAAGGCACTCCTCCAAATCCTCCCGAACCGCAGCCGCAATTTCCGACGCACCATGCACGTTGCGCTCAAATGCACCAAGCCCCTCATGATACCACTTGGAAAGGACTTCGGATGCATCACCAGAAAGGTACGGAACATGAATCTGAATCGTCGACGTCTGCCCGATCCGATCCAAACGCCCAATGCGCTGCTCCAAAAGCTCGGGATTAGTCGGAAGATCATACATCACCAAATGATGCGCGAACTGGAAGTTCCGCCCTTCACTCCCAATCTCCGAGCAAATCAACACACGCGCTCCCTCCGCCTCCGCAAAAAAGGCCGCGTTTCGGTCACGTTGCATCAAGTTCAGTCCCTCATGAAAAACCGCGCACCGCACGTTCAACTCACGCTGCAGGTCGTCAAAAATTCGCTCCGCCAACTTCCGTGAGGAACAAATCAGCAAAACCTTTTCCTCCCCCAAATCCCGAAGCAACTCCGCAAGCCACTTGATCCGAGCCACGTCCGCGCGGCCATCTTTCGCCGCCTTCAGCCGATGCAACACCGCTTTCCGCTCGGGGAATCCCGAGAGCACCGCTCGCGTATTCCGAAACATCACACGCCCCGTTCCAAAGGTGTCCAACAACTCCCGCACCAGTCGTTCCCGCGCAGTTTCATCGCCACCCGCCAACGCCGCGCACTCGCGCGCAACCGCCTCAGAACGCCTAGCAAACAGTGCCCGATCTTTCGTCGACAACCCTTTGCCCTCGAGCAACCGATCCACCGCGCCGGCAACCTCCCCGTAATGGTCCGACTCCTCCAGAAACGCGTCCCAGTTCCCGTAGCGGTTCGAATCCAACAACCGCAACCGCGCGAAGTGACTCTCCATCCCCAACTGCTGCGGAGTCGCCGTCAACAAAAGCATCCCCTCAATACGCTGCCCCAACTCCTCCACAAATGCGTACTCCGCGCTCACTGCGTCCGGCTTCCACCCCAAATGATGCGCCTCATCCACCACCAACAAATCCCAACCAGCATCCAAAACCTGAATCCGACGCTTGGCATCCCCAGCAAGGTACGACAAACCCGCAATCACTAACTGACTATCTTGAAAAGGATTCCCTCCGGAACCCGAAGCCTCAATGGCCACACACCGCTCTTCATCAAAAATGCTGAACAACAGATTAAACCGCCGCCACAACTCAACAAACCACTGATGAACAAGCGTCTCAGGTAAAAGCACCAAAATCCTTGAAGCACGCCCCGTCAAATGAAGCCGATGAAGAATCAACCCCGCCTCAATCGTCTTCCCCAACCCAACTTCGTCCGCCAATAACACACGCGGTGTCAATCGCGAGGACACCTCAGAACCAATGTACATCTGATGTGGAATCAGATCCATGCGCCCTCCCACAAATCCCCGTACCGGCGATCGCCGAATCGCACTTCGCCATCCCAATCCCTCCACCCGCAAATCAAACACCCGAGACTCGTCAGTCTGCCCACCCAAAAGCCGCTCCTCCGGACTCGAAAACCGAATCGTGTCGGCCAATGTCGACTCCGGATGCTCCTCAGAACCATCCCAATACGCAAGTAAACCAGCGTTCTCACGAACCTCCTCCACCACAATCTGACGTCCCGTGTGCAACCGCACACGATCCCCCTCCTTAAAACGAACCCTCCGCAACGGAGCCGTTTCCAACGAGTACTGACGATGTTCGCCCGCAGCCGGAAAAAACACCTCCACACGTTTCCCTTCAACCCGCAATAAAATCCCGAGCCCGAGTTCCGGCTCGCTATCACTGACCAATCGTTGCCCTGGTCTGGCCTCGCTAGCTTCCATGAAAAGCGCAGAGCCTAACCGACCTGCTCCCTCCGACAACCCCCCGATGCAAGAAACGGAACGCCGCAGCACTGGTTCCGCGATGGATCAGACTCGGTGCTGATGGCGGATGTCCTCCGCCTTGAAGAGAAAAAACACTTCCTCCGCGATGTTCGTCGCATGGTCCCCAGCACGCTCAATCGCCTTCGCCACCGTCAGCAAATGCAGCTCCTGAGCCGTCGTCGTGGGATCCGCAACAATCGCAGCCTCAATCGCCCGCGCCGTGTCCCGATACAACTCATCGACCCGCTTGTCTTTCCCAATGACCTCCAAAGCCAAATCAGTGTCTCGCTCCACCAATGCTCGAATGCTCTGCCGAATCATCCACTCCACATCCTCCACCATCTTGGGAATTCCGATCAATGAGCCCAAGGCGGCAATCCGATTCAAATCCCGAGTCCTCCGCGCAATCGTCGTGGCCTGATCCGCAATCCGCTCCAACTCGTTCGAAATCTTCGACGCCGTTATCAAAAACCGGCAGTCACCCGCAATCGGCCCGTGCGTGCTGATGTACGTAATCACCAAATCATCAATCCGTACCTCCAACCGGTCCACCTCGTTGTCCGCTTCCTCCACTTCCAACGCAATCGCCTCGTCCCGCTCCATCAACGCTTTCGCCGCTCGCGCAAAATTGCGCTCAGCCAAACCGCTCATCCGCAAAACCTCGTTCCGGATCTCCGCTAGTTGATTCTCCCAAAAGACGCTCATTGCTGATGAAAAATACGCTGTTGCTCCCTCATCACCAACCGGAAACACGATTAACCAAACCGCCCCGTAATGTATTCCTCCGTCTCGCGATGAGCCGGTGTGGTAAAAATCTTCTCCGTACGATCAAACTCCACCAAGCGACCCAAATAAAAAAACGCCGTCAAATCAGACACTCGCCCCGCCTGCTGCATACTGTGGGTCACAATCACAATCGTGAAATCACGCTTCAACTCCTGAATCAACTCCTCGACCCGACCCGTCGCAATCGGATCCAGCGCCGAACAAGGCTCATCCATCAAAATCACCGAGGGATTCACCGCAATCGCCCGCGCAATGCAAAGCCGCTGCTGCTGACCGCCCGACAATCCCATCGCACTTCCGTGCAACCGATCCTTCACCTCGTCCCACAGCGCCGCACCCCTCAAACTCCTCTCCACCGCCTCCTCAATCGCCGAGCGATTCGTCACCCCCTGAACTTCTAGCCCGTAAGCAACATTCCCAAAAATCGAACGAGGAAATGGATTCGATTTTTGAAAAACCATCCCCACCCTCCGCCGCAACCCAATCACATCCACCGTCGCGCGATTGATGTCCTCACCCCCAACCCGCACCGATCCCGCCGTGATCCGAGCCCCATCCACCAAATCATTCATGCGGTTGAAACACCGCAACAACGTCGACTTGCCGCATCCCGATGGACCGATAAATGCCGTCACCCGCTTCTCCGGAATCGATAACTCAATCCCGTGCAGCGCCTTCTTGGACCCGTAGCAAAAGTCCATCTGTGACACCTCAATCATTGCCGTGGTTCCATGGGGTTCGGACGGTTTCCTCCCGTCATCGAACGATGAAACACTGCGAGCCCTGACAGAGGGTGGATTCAAGGTGGCATTCATGAAACAAAATGACTTCAGAATGCAACCCGCTCGAACTCCGATTGACCACCCCTCCTGCGTGACATTCGTGTAACACAACCCCTCCTACCCTGAAAAAATCCAACTCGGGTGGCTGGTCTGTTGATAGGTGCGCCTCGTGCTTTCCCAATGCGCCATGAAACGCTCCGCCACGATTCTGTCCCTTGCGGCCTGCAGCATCCTTCCCGCCCAAGCGGCCGACATCAACGCTCCCAGCCCAAAGACAAATGCGCTCCAACAAGCGGCCCGAGCCAGCGAACCCTTCCTCGCTAAAGCCGAAGGTAAGGACGATCAATGGAGAAAATCCTTCAAACTCCAACCAGGCTTCACCAGTGAAACATGGGCCAGCGAACCGCTCCTCGGTAATCCGGTCGCCTTCACCTTTGACGATCAGGGCCGCTGCTTCACCTCCGAAACCAACCGCTACCGCTCGAGCGTCCTCGATATCAGACATTATATGTTTATGCTCGAGGATGATATGGCGTCTCGAAGCGTGAAAGACCGCGTCGCCTACACCAAAAAGCACTTCCCCAACGACTGGCAAACACTCGAGCGCGAAACCGAAGTCGTTCGATTGATTGAAGACTCCAAGGGCACCGGAAAAGCAGATAAATCCCGCGTTTTCGCGGATGGGTTTAACACCATGCTCGACGGCATCGCCAGCGGTGTTCTTTCCCTCAACGGCAAAGTGTGGTTCACGAACATCCCCAACCTCTGGCTCTTGGAGGGCATCGGTCCCGACGGACGCGCCCAGCGCCGCGAAGCCCTCAACCACGGATGGGGCGTCCGGTTCAGCTACACCGGTCACGACTTTCACGGTCTCTCACTTGGGCCCGACGGACGACTCTACTTCACCATCGGCGACCGCGGGGCGCGCGTTGAGGACGCCTCGGGTCGTCCCATTATCGACCTCCCCGACGAGGGGGGCGTCTTCCGATGCGAGCCCAATGGAGCCAATCTGGAACTCGTCATGCGCGGCCTGCGCAACCCGCAGGAGACCGCATTCGACGAACTCGGAAATCTCTTCACCGCTGACAACGATAGCGATCAAGGTGACCGCGAGCGGTTCGTGTACGTTGTGCCCGGTGCGGACGCCGGTTGGCGGGTAGGATGGCAACACCACCCCATCGGCAAACGCCACAACGCATGGCTCGCCCAATCGTTATGGGAACCGCGCGACCCCGCAAAAAAGCAACCGGCGCAGATTCTCTCCCCCATCATGAACATTCCGGACGGCCCCTCCGGAGTTGCCTACTACCCAGGCACGGGACTTCCCGAAGAGTTTCGTAACCGCTTCTTCGTCTGTAGCTTCAAAGGGTCCACCGCAAAGAGTGCCATCAACTCTTGGTCGGTCAAACCCGCCGGTGCGGGATTCGCCGTCGACAAATCCCCGGAAGAGTTCATTGGGAACACACAGGCGACCGACGTTGAGTTTGGCCCCGATTCCCGCATCTACCTGAGCGATTGGGGGTCAGAGGGATGGGAAAGCAAAGGCACAGGACGGATTTACCGCATCCAACACGAAACTTCTCGCCAGTCGCAGGCTCAAAAAATCAGCGAAGTTCAGACTCTCCTCAAAGAGGGCTTCGCCGCCCGCTCGTCCCAAGAGTTGGGCAAACTCCTTTCTGATAGTGATCAGCGCATCCGACTCCGCGCTCAATGGACCCTCTCCGACCGCTCTGATGCAGTCTCCCTCTTCGAATCCGTCATCAAATCGTCGAAAGAACGCCTACCGCGGCTCCATGCAGTCTGGGGTCTCGGCCAAGTCGCCCGAAAAAATCAGAAGGATGGTCCCGGCCCACTCGACCAAAAGGCGCTCGCCCTCTTCCCGAGCCTCCTCTCCGACCCCGACGCTGAAGTTCGGGCCAATACGCTGAAAGTAATCGGCGACTGCAAAGCACGTCATCTCAGCCAAAAGGGAGCTCTCGATGCCTCACTCAAAGATTCCGAGCCAAGAGTCCGCTTCTTCGCAGCAATGGCCGTGGGACAAACCGGTGCGAAGGAATCCCTCTCATCCGTCCTCGAAATGGTTCGTGAAAATGCCGACAAAGACCAGTACCTGCGTCATGCGGCCGTCATGGCTCTCAGTTTGAACAACGACAAAGAGTTGCTCGGACTAGGCATAACCGACCCCTCACCCGCGGTTCGGCTCGTCACGCTCCTCGCGATGGCTCGCACGAGCGACCCCCGCATCGTTGGATTCCTTCAGGACAGCTCTCCCCAAATCGTTGCAGAAGCCGCTTGGGCCGTCACCCACGGATCCCTCAAGCCCGCTCAAGCCGATCTCGCCAAACTGGTCGGCAGAGAGGGGCTTACGGAATCGGTTGAACTTCAGTCGCTCAACGCCGCATTCCGGACTGGGGGGGACGAATCAGCGGCGGCAATCGCCGCGTTTGCCGCCAAATCAACGAAAGCCGAGGACCTGCGCGTTGAAGCACTCACCCAACTCTCGCTCTGGGCCCAGCCCCCGAAACGCGACCGCGTCCTTGGCACCTTCCGCCCTCTACCGCAGCGAGCAGCAGCACCCGCCGCGAAGGCGCTTCTCCCCCACCTTCAGACACTCCTCAGGGACAAAGAGAAGGTTTCCATCGCCACGTGCTCCGCAGTCAACGCGCTTGCAGTCAAGGATGCTGCCCCCGCGCTGACAGCACTCGCCAACGACAACGCCGCAGCCGCCAATGCCCGTGTCGCCGCCCTCGAGACCCTCGCCACCCTCGCGCCCGCTGATTTCACCGCCACCCTCACGGCGGCTCTCTCGTCCCAAAGCACCAGCCTCCGAACCGCGGCCGCCGGACTCCTCGCAAAAAGGGATCCCAACGCCGCCGCCAAACAGCTCATCGGCGCTTGGAGCAACTCAGACGGTCAGCGAAAAAAATCCATCGCCGAAACCCTCGGTGCGGTTTCTTCCGCCGACTCAGACAAGTTCCTCGCTTCCCTCGTTGATCAGCTGAAGTCGGAGCCGCGGGAAGCCTGGCTCGAGATTTTGGAATCCGCCGCGCGCCAGGGACCTCTCTCCAAGGCCGCCCTCGCTCGATACGAGTCGAATCTTCCAAAAAACGACCTCGTCGCGAAGTTCCTGCCAACCCAGTTTGGAGGCGATCGAATCAATGGGGAGCGCCTCTTCAAAGAGCACGCTGTCGCAGCATGCATGCGCTGCCATCGCATTGGGGGAACCGGTGGCGATGCCGGACCCGCCCTCGACGGCTTCGCCAAAACGCACGACCGAAACTACGTGCTGGAGAGCATCGTGAACGTGAACGCCAAAATCGCCCCCGGCTTTCAGATGATCTCGGTAAACCTGAAAGACGGGACCTTCAAAGCGGGCCTCGTGAAATCAGAGAACAAGGAAACATTGACGCTTCAAATCCCAGGCGGTCCCGCGGAATCGATTCCCGTGGCAAACATCACAAAACGCGAAAACGCCCCGAGCGGGATGATTCCAAATCTCGGTGACTTGGTGTCGCGTCGCGAGCTCCGCGACATCATCGAGTACGTCTCGTCCCTCAAATAGAGTCATGGAGGAATCACGCGCCATCTGCAGACAAACCAACGCACACTCGGCATCACCTCATTACCCGTGATGCGACACCGGAACCGAGGGACGCCAAACCCTCGGAAAATGGACGTGATTTCCCGAGGTGAACCGCATCTACTCCAAACCCTTCTCCAAACGAACGACTGCAACTGAACCCCGCCGCGGCCAAAATCGGTGCAGAAACCCCATTTTTTAGTTCTTCGCCTGAAAAAAAATGCCTCTAAGATTTTAAATCCCCACTGAACAAAATGAGAAAGCACTTCGTCGGTTTTATCGCAGCGGCATGCACACTCGCACCGTCATTCGCCCAATCACCCGCAAAACAATCTGAAATCAAAATCGAGCGTTTAAAGGTCGAGTTGCTGAAAACGCCCCAAATCCAAGCACAAGGGCTCCCCAACAAACGGGTGCTCAAAGCCGGAGAATGGCTCGAGGTCGAGGTGGAACTCTCCGCTCGGGCAGACGTCAACGACGTTTCGCTCAAGTTCCATTGCCTCGTCATGAACCCCGACCAGTCGCTGAGCCATTACATCGGCGAGGTCACTCACACGAGAATTCCAAAAGGACGCGATCGCCACTCGGCCATGTTCCTCGACCCCCGTACCCTTGACTCCATCACCGAAGGAAAATCCTTCTCGATGAACACCAACGTCAAAGCCGCTTGGGTCGAACTGAAAAAGGGAGGCGAAGAAATCGATCTCAAGTTCGAAGGAAACGGCGTGACTCAACAAAATGTCAAAGCAGCTCTCGACGGGGGAAAAGCCCGTGAAATCACCGGCTCGTTTCTCAACAAAAATCAGACACCCTTCGGACTCCTCCTTTGGGACTATTACGAGCCCGTAAAACAGTAGTGCATCGGCTCGCCGGAAAAGCGCGCCCGCCCCTGCAACAACCAGAGCATCAAGCCCAAGACCCTAAGGCCCGAAACAATGGCATCACTCTCCCACTTCCTCACCCTGAAGCTTGGCACCCAGAACGTCAGCCTCGCCGAGTTCAAATCAACGAAGACAGGGGGGCTCGTTCTTTCACGGGTCGAGGAAAGTGGGCTCGTGGCTGACCCGTCCGCAGACGCAACACGCGTCGCGCAAACCAAGATGGCAATCGCCGAGCTCTCGGCAAAAATCAAACGCAAGGGAGGACATGTCCGAGTCTCGCTCGCCTCCCAATCCGCGTTCAGTCGGTTTATTAAGCTGCCCGCCGTCGACGGCCAAGAAATCGCAAAACTCGTGGAGTTCGAAGCCGCGCAAAACATTCCCTACCCGATGAACGAAGTCGTTTGGGACTTCCAATCCATCGAATCGCGGAAGACAGGCGAAAAAGAGGCCCTCATCGCCGCAATCAAAGCAGACCTGCTCGCGGAGGTGAACAGCGCCATCGAATCCGGTTCCTTGGAAACGGAGGGCTTCGACCTCTCGCCTCTCGCTCTCGCCAATAGCTTCCTCTTCAACTACCCAGATTACGACGGCTGCTCAATGATCGTAGACGTCGGAGCACGAACCACGAACCTCGTATTCATCGAAGCGGGTCGAGTCTTTTACCGAAGCATCTCCTCCGGGGGCAGCTCCGTCACAGGTGCCATCGCAAAAGAGTTTCAGGAGTCCTTCGCCGAAGCAGAATCCAGAAAAATAGAGCACGGGTTCATCGCCCTCGGGGGCAACTACGCCGATCCAGATGACCAAGACGTGGCAAAGCTGTCCAAGGTCATCCGAAATGCAATGACGCGCCTCCACGCCGAAATCGCGCGGTCCATTTCATTCTACCGTTCCCAACAAGGCGGCAGCGCGCCTATCCGAATTCTCCTCGCCGGTGGAGGCGTCAGCCTCCCTTACTCGAGAGAGTTTTTCGAAGAGAAACTCTCCGTCCCCAGCGAATTCTTCAACCCCCTGCTCAAGCTCACCCTTGCCGCCGGAATCGATGCCGAAAAAGTGGCCGGACTCGCCCACACTTGGGGTGAACACGTGGGCTTGGCCCTCCGAATGGTACGAGAGTGTCCCGTCGCCCTGCGACTCGTCCCGCCCTCAACCATCGAGCGCCAAACTCAACGCAAGCTGGTCCCCGCGGCCGCCATCGCCTTCCTCCTCGCCAATTCCGCCCTTCTCGGGTGGATGGGTCACTTTAATGCGGTATCAACGGACTCCGAAGCACTATCAACCCAAATAAAACGGGAAATCAAAACGCTCGAAGACATTGACAAGTCTATTAAAGACAAACGCCAAAATCTGCGAAAACGCTACGAATCCAGCCTCCCTTTCCACCAAGCAGTGGCTGACCGCGATTACTGGATTAGAGTCATTAACGATATCCATCAACGCCTCCCAGATGACTTTGTTTGGATCACCAACTTGCAGTTTGTCAAAACAGCAACCGACGACTCCACCGCCCAACCAAAAGCAACCGAAGCCCCAACAAAACCCTCCGGACGAAAACAAGAGGTCGAGACCGACAAACCCATCTCGCTGCCCCCCCTGTCCATCCCGAGTGGCACCTTGGAGGTCCAGGGACTTTACTTGGTGAATCCCAAAGGTGTGGGCGTCGTTGATGACTTCCTGAGCCTGCTCGACAAGTCCGATTTATTCTCGGTCAACAAAGAGAAAATAACCCGCGTCGATCAAGCGAGCAGTAGCGAGGACTGGGCGTACCGATTCTCAGTGCAGCTCCAACCGAAAAATTTTCACCTGCCGCCGTCCGAATCAGCCACCCCGACCGACGCAGGGAATCCAAACCCGACTTCACCTCAACCTAAAGACGCTCCCGCAAAATGAACTGGATAAAGCGTAATGCGGCTCTGACCGCCATCCTCGCACTTGGACTCCTCTCCACCGTGGCGAGTGCGTACCTCGTGATTTCAGCGTCAAATTCAGCTTCTGAGAAATCTGCCGCTCTGAAAACGGAGGCAGATAGATTAGCACGACTACAAAACGCCAAACCCGCTCCCTCCAAGGAAAATGCGGACCTCCTCGACACTCAGTCCGCCGCTCTCGAAGACCTAGCCGGCAAGCTGGAAAAGCGACTCATCGAGTCGAACATTAGCCCCGCTACTCTCTCGGAAACAGCGTTCCAAGACGCACTTAACAAACTAATCCGCGAAGTTAAGAACAAAGCACAAGATATCGGAACGCTCATCTCAACCCCCTCACCCGAGTTTGCCCTCGATTTTGATCGGTACACCAAAGAAGTCCCCAAACAAAACCTTCTCCCAGCCCTCTCTCGCCAGCTTGCCGAGTCCGAGTTCCTCATCAACCTCTTACTGAAATACCAACCCATCGAAGTTCGGCGTTTCGAAAGGGAAAAATCTCCCGAGGAAGACCCGACCTTCAAACCCAAGCCGCCCGAACCCCCTCAAAAGACCGCAGCGCCCCCCAAAAAAAACGGTCCGAAAGAACCCGAACTAGAAGCAAAGCCACTCCCCCCTTATCACTCAAAGACCTACCAAATCACTCTGCTATCCAGGCCGGAGACCATTCGCGGCATCCTCGGCGAACTCTCCGATTCAAAAAAGCCCTTTGCGATTGTGCGCTCAGTTGGTGTCACGAACGAAAAAAAGGACGGACCTAAACGCAAACAGGAAGGCACTCCCAACCCCGAAAATCCCGACTCAACGCAGAGCCTTTACATCGTCGGTGACGAAAGAATCGAAACCTCCCTCACCATCGAAATTCTCACTTTCCGCGAACCCACGCAGACCGCCAAGACGCCAGACGGAACTGCGGTGAAAACGAAATAACCTCCCCGACCACTTGCCCATGTCAACGTCCACCAGCAAGGCACCCTCGGCCGTCATTCTCCTGTCTTCCCTCGCAGTCTTGACGAGTTCGTGGTTCCTGTTCGATGCAGACAGTACCCGATCGGAGGAAATTCAACAAAAACGCCCGCGGTCCAATAACCGGTCAAAGCCGGAAAATATCGACATCAAACCCTTTCAAGAAACGGTGGCAAACTTAGAAAAGCCCGTTCGATGGACTCCTAAAGGCGGCGGCGATTTCAAAACGGCCCTCTTCGTCAGCGATCGATACATCATCGAAAACAACGAACCCAAAAAACCCAACGAAGGGAACCGAAACGTCCATTCAAAAACGGGACAACCGATCCCAAATAAGTGGTTCACCGAAAACAAGCTCGACCCGTTCAAATCCAAAATCGGACAGGAAGACACCGACAACGACGGTTTCTCGAACGAAGACGAGTTCATCGAAGGAACCAGCCCAACGTCGGCCGATTCCCACCCACCCTATTTCAAAAAGCTCGCACTCAAAAGCGTCACGAAACGCAATAACTTCATTAAGTTCATCAAGTTTACGGGGCCAAAAGACCAACCGGACCGCATCGAAGTGACCATCGAACTCTTGGGCGATTCTCCAACATCGAGCCCCAACCGTCCCCGACACACCCTGAAAATCGGTCAACCCGTCCCAAACACGAACTTCGTCATTTCTGGCTTCAGCATGCAACAAGAGGAGCGTGGCCTCAATAATGTGAAGGTTGAGGTTGGAACGCTCGAAATCACCGAAAAAGCGGATGGCAAAGCAGATCGCAAATTTTCAGCCAAAGAAGGTTTAGGCAAAAAGAACGTAACCGACGACCTAGTCAACTTTTACGAAATTAGCGCGGTCTTATTCATGCCCATTCCGAAACCCGGCAAAGAAATCCCAGTCCAAGTCGGAAAGAAGTTCAGTACCGATCCTGAAGAAAAAGAGGTTTTCTCAGTGAAGGAGATTCGCGATAATCCCAAATCAGTGAAAATATCCACCCCCGAAGGATCCGAGCTCGATGTTCTCGAGGGGGTGATCGAGCAACCGGTATCCGCTCAAAACCCACCATCAAACTGAACCTGCACTTCACCCTCCCCTCTCAAATCTCGTGCGGAACACACTTTTCATTCCCCCTTCGATGAGTCTTCGCAATCTCACCCAAAGCTATCACTGGCTCGCATTCGCTCTTCTCTGCGCCCAACTTCTCGCTCCCATCGAGAGGGTCTCCGCTCAGGGAGAGGCCGAGATTGCTCGACTCGCCGCAGAACAGGCAGCCGCAATGCAACAAAGCTTGGACAAAGCGGTCAAAGAACTGTCAGACGCAAACCGTGCTGCAGGGGAGAAAGATTGGAAGTCTGCCGTCGACCTTTACGCCGCCGCTCTGTCCACTCTCGGAAACCACCGCGCGCCGTTCTCAGACCTCACCCGCGAACGAGCTCAAGCCGGATTCGATCGCGCCGTTGTCAAACTCGCAGAGCAACGGATTCAAGAGGGACGTTACAAAGGCAACCCAGAGGCAGCTGAGGAAGTTCTCACAGACGCCCTCACCAGAAATCCAGATAACAAAGAAGCCCGAAAACTCGTCGAACGACTCCACACACCAGGTTACTTCAACAAAACAATCACGCCAGCGTTCCGAGAGCAAATCGAGGAAGTAAAAAGGCTCCTCACCGAGGCCCAAGGATTTTACGACACGGGACGATTTGATCTCGCATTCAAGCGCACAGACCAAGTCCTTCTAATCGACCGACACAACTCCGCCGCAAGGAAGCTTCAGGAGCAAATCAATGCGGCCGTGCGCAACTTTTCGAAAGACTCCTACAACGAGGCACGCTCCCGCGCTTTCAGGAAAGTCGACGAAGCATGGGCAAGCCCCATCAGAAAGTTTAGCGCCACCGAGAACGCTCAACCCCTCAACCAAGCGAAACAACAGACACGATCAGATAAACTCAGGGAAAAACTGGCGAAAATCATCATTCCTGAGGTGAAGTTCGCCGGCGAAACCATCGAAAGCGTCGCCTCACAACTCCAAGAGTTGTCCAAAAAGCACGATAACTCCGCAGACGAAACCAAAGGGGTTGCCTTCGTCGTTCAGGTAGATAATGCCGCAGGGGCTGCCGCCCCCGCAGCAGCAGCAGCAGCAAACGTCTTCGGCCTCAACGCTCCCGCCCCAGCTCCCGCTGCGCCTGCAGCCGGAGGAGGCGGCGGTGGCGCCATCACCTTCCACATCCCAACCCCAACCCCACTAAACGTCATCCTCGACACCGCATGCCAAATGGCCGGAGTCAAACCCGTCGTCGAAGAGTTCTTCGTCAAAATTGTGTCAGGCAGCGCTTCTGGGGAAAAAATGGAAATGAGGCGATGGAAAGTCTCACCTCAGTTCCTCACAAACACCGCTCGCGTCAACCAAGACGCTGGCATGGGCGGGGGCGGTCTCGGAGCACTCGGCGGGGGCGCTCCCGCGGCAGCCGCACCAAGAAACCGCGGAGGTCCCGACGCAAAAGAAATCCTCTCCACGCGCTACAGCGTGCCCTTTCCCGAGGGATCAACCGCCATCTACAACTCCGCGAACTTCACCCTTGCCGTCTACAACGAACGCAAAAACTTGGACATCATCGACGAAGTCGTCCAAGCAGCAGACACTCCAACCCCCTCGCAAATCGAAATCGAAGCGAAGTTCATTGAGTTTTCGCAACAGAACCTTGAGGAACTCTCCTTCGACTGGCTGCTCGGACAATCCAATGTCCCAGGATCCTACAACACGTTCATGTCGGGAGGAACCACCGGAAGCGCCCGCACTGGCTCCAACATGGCTGATTACCCCTTCATCATCGGCCCCGGCTACGCGAACACAAATGCTCCGGTCGGGGTTTACCCCGTCACCGGAGGCAACCGCTCCGGCAGTCTCGCGATCTCCGCAAACGCCATCGATTCCCTCCTCAATGGAGTCCAAGGCGCACGGGGTGTGATGGCTCCAGCAGCCTTCTCCATCGCAGGAGCATTCACCGATCCCCAGTTTCAGATGATTGTGCGTGCCATGAGCCAGAAAAAGGGCATCGATCTGCTCTCCTCACCTCGCGTCACGTGCCGAAACGGTGCCACCGCGAGCATCAAAATCACTCGCGAGTTCCGTTACCCAACCTCCTTTGCTCCACCTCAAATCCCAGGAACCATCGGCGGAGGCGTAGGAGGTGGAGGGGGCGGCGCCGGAGTCGCCAACCAGGCAGCGCAGGGTGCCCTCAGTGCACCCGTGACGCCAGCAAACCCCGAAAACTTTGAAACTCGCAATACGGGGGTCATCCTCGAAGTGATTCAGCCACAAATTCAAGCTGACAACTTCACGGTGGACATGGAACTCAAGCCAAAAGTCACAGAGTTTGAGGGGTTTATTAACTACGGAAGCCCCATCAAAGCCATCGCGACTCGAACCATCAACATCGGTGCGGGCGGGGCAGATCCGGTCGCAGTGACCCTCACTGACAACATCATGAACCAACCCATCTTCTCGGTTCGTGAAGTGGAGACCTCTGTGTCCATCATGGACGGACATACCGTCGCCTTAGGTGGACTTATCCGAGAGGACATTCAGAAGGTTGATGACGGCACGCCCATCTTGAAAAACATCCCCATCGTTGGCCGCCTGTTCCAATCGAAAATCGAACAGCACATCAAAAAGAATCTCGTTATTTTCGTCACCATGCGCCTCATCGATGCCGCAGGCCAGCCCGTCAACCCCATGGAAGGCCTCGAAGATAAATCTTCGTACAGCGCACCCGTTCCTAACTTGGCGCAACCAAAACTCCCATCGGGCGACGGTAACTAACCCCTCCTCCACCGATAAGCCCATGCCCGCCATCGCTGTCACTGGCGGTATCGCATGCGGTAAGTCCACACTGGCGCAGCATCTCGTCCAATCGCTTCGCGGAAGACGCGCGCAAGTGTCGCATTTCAGCGCCGATGACTGCGCTCACGAGCTTCTTCTTAAAGACAAAACCGTCCGCAAGGCATTGCTCGACTGTTTTGGTACCGGCATCCTCCGCCCCGACCAAACCGTTTCCCGCCAAGCGTTGAGAGAAATAATTACCGAAGACCCTCAAAAACGGACCGATCTCGAACGCATCCTGCACCCCGCCATCCGCAAGAAATGGTCTCTCGACGCCCAAAATGCCAAATCGTCCTCCGAGTACTTCATCGCAGAGATTCCTCTCCTGTACGAAACCAACGCAGCCCCCTTTTTCAATCGCATTATCGCGGTCTCCTGCTCGCAAGCGTCCCAGTATTCCCGTCTCACAAATCGATCATGGTCGCCCGACCAAATCCGAGAAATCGTGATTGCACAGGCTCCCGTCGAGAGTAAAGTCCTCAGCGCGCACTATGTGATTTGGACGGATGTCCCGATGCACATCGTCGGCAGACAAACCGTGCTGCTCGCCGAATCGCTCCTGCAAACCTTCGCAGAGTGATCGGATTTCGATCAGCCAAGCCGGTAGTTTCCTTCGGAAAACCCAGCCTCCCACTCGATGGACGCTGGAACCTAGGACGAATACCACACTGCCACCGCACCAACACCACAGCCCAGATGACTGAACAAAACGAACTGCCCACGGACACGCTAACTGACTCTCCGGACAGTGCACCCCGACTCATATCCCCTTTGCAACCGTCAACCGCGGCTCTCTCTCAAAGCGAACAGCCCAATGATCAAGACCACCGCAGTCCGGCTCTCGACATCCCCAAAACCCTCGACATCGATCAACTAAACGACACGCCAATCGTCGAACTCCTCCAACTCGCAGAGGCCCTCCGCTTACGCTTCAATCCCGACCGCTCTCGGCACCATCTCGTCGTTGATATCGCAACCGCCTACGCGAACGCCGGCTCCACGCTCATCGCTGAAGCCGTCACCGACGTCAGCTCTCAGGGCAGCGTCTTCCTCCGCTGGCAACGCTATAACTTCCGCCCCATCCCTCAGGATATTCAAGTCCCCCTTCACATCGACCGCACCTTTCGTTTCAAACCCGGACTCAAGGTGAAAGCACGCCTTCGCGCTCCGCGCGATCGCGAGCGTTTTCTCTCCGTTGAAGAAGTCCTTTCCGTCGAGGGAATCCCTGCCGCCGAATGGCGCGAACCCGCCGACTTCGACCGCCTGACCGCGACTCACCCCAACCAACGGGTCATCCTCGAAAATCCAGGCGCCCGCTCCATCAGCCCGAGAGCCATCGATCTCGTAGCTCCTCTCGGCAAAGGACAACGCGCACTCATCGTCGCGCCGCCGCGTGCAGGAAAGACGGTCCTCCTGAAAGATATCGCGCAGTCCATCGTCAAAAACCACCCAGAAGCCTCCCTCATCATTCTCCTCGTCGACGAACGTCCCGAAGAAGTCACTGACTTCCGACGTACCGTAAACGCCGAAATCTACAGCTCCACCTTCGACGAGAATGCGCAACGCCACACCCAAGTGGCCGAAATGGTCCTCGACCGCGCTAAGCGCCTCGTGGAACTCAACAAAACCGTCATCATCCTCCTCGACTCCATTACCCGCCTCTCCCGCGGTTACAATAACCTCCAACCCGGAAAAGGTCGGATCATGTCCGGCGGCCTCGACACCAAAGCGCTCATCAAACCCAAAAAGTTTTTCGGCGCCGCACGCAACACCGCCGAAGGAGGAAGCCTCACCATCGTCGCCACCGCCCTCGTCGAAACTCAAAACCGAATGGACGACATCATCTTCGAAGAGTTCAAAGGCACCGGAAACATGGAACTACGCCTCGATCGCTCCCTCGCAGAAAAACGAGTCTTCCCGGCCATCAATATCCCCCAGTCCGGCACGCGCCGAGACGAACTCCTCTACCACCCCGCCGAGTTCGAAAAAGTAAACCTCGTCCGACGCAAACTCGCCACCCTTCCTCCCATCGAATCGATGGAGTACCTCTCGGGAATCCTCAAAGCCACAACGTCCAACGCGGAACTCTTGCTCACCATCCGGATATGAGCAGCCCCTCGCCCTCCGCGAAACCCAACGCACTCGGACCTGTTCGACGTTTCCTCGCTTGGCTCGGCTTCGGAAAATCCGCAGCCACCGCGTCCCCAACAACGCACGATGAGGACCAGCGCCCTTCTCAATCCCCGCGCAAAGACGGACGCCGAAACCCGCGCAACGCTCGGCGTCCCAACGGTAAATCTTCCTCGCCGCCCCCACAGAAAAGCCGGCAACAGCGCCTGATCCCGTCCGTATCAAACACTCCTGCTGTCCACGCAG
>JACCEE010958026.1_pt1 | contig 24036 bp, 16 predicted proteins | sample 7449931 | NCBI WGS metagenome assembly JACCEE01 (sample SAMN15323457, study PRJNA562643) | freshwater metagenome | isolation source: river surface water | place: USA:Blue River Watershed | collected 2017-08-19 | reverse complement strand
TCCTGATTTGAATCCAATAGAGCATAAATGGGCGCAAGCAAAGGCTCTCAGAAGAAAACTCGGCTGTTCGACCGATGAGCTTTTTCAGCAACCATGCTTGTAGTCAGTTTATTGTGCTACGGCTATAAAGCAGCATAAAATGCCCATACTGTGCGCATGGCATACTCAATAGATTTTCGTCGGAAATTTTTGGAGATCAAAGCCTGGACTGGTCTGAGCTTTGAAGAGACGGCCTATCGTTTATCGTTTCGGAGTCAGCAAATCAAGCGTGAGCCGCTGGGCGAAGCGGCTTGAACCATGCCGGACTCAAAACAAACCCGCGACCAAGATTGACCCCGACCAGCTCATCCGTGATGTCGAGCAGCATCCCGGCCTGTCAGCATGAACGTGCGGAATGCACGTCAGCGAGGGATATGCGAGGCGTTGAAGCGGCTAAAAATCAGCAGGGGGGGGGCATCCGAAAGTTGATGAGGAGGCCCGCCGCCTCCTTGATTGCGGTTGTTGATTCGAGCTTTTCGGCATTGGCAACCTGCAAGCCCAGCCCTGTCCGTCGGAAGATAGAGCAACGTCATATGCTCACAAAATATTTCGTGCGCTTTGGAAAAAGCGCAACCCGAAAAAATTTTACCTTGTGATCACGAGGAAACCCTTTGATCTTAATCCAATTTACCATGTTTTTTCTCAGATGCCGTCCTATTGAGAGAATCTGCCCATCGGCATGGCTTTGAGCCGACTGAATCATTGATTCATTTGGCAGTTTGAAAGAGTTCACATTAGATAGGTAATCTTATGATTGATCAGGCACTGAAATTTATTGCTGACACCGTAAATCGCTATCTCCAGAACCGTTTTGCTTTGGAAAGTGACACTGTTATTTTAAATAACCTAGTAGATGCAGACGGTAGTGTTCCGCAACAAAACCAAAATAAAATCGTACTGACTTTAATCAACCTAGAACATGAGACCGCCACACAATATTATGGTGGACAGACTAGGGTCGGTACAACTGTGATCACATGTAATCCGCCCATCCACTTCAACCTCGACCTCCTCATCACGGCCAGCTTCAGCAACTACCAAGAAGCAGTCAAATTCCTGACGGCAACCATCACTTTTTTCCAGACCAACAGCAGCTTAAACCCAAAAAAATTTCCAGATATCCCCAACGGCATTACTGCACTCAATGTTGAAGTAGAAAATGCGCCCTACCGGCAATCTCATAACCTGTGGAGTGCCCTCGGTGCTAAATATCAGCCATCTATTATCTATAAAATCCGCCATGTCACGGTTCAGGCTGATGCCATCCAAGGCACAAGCCCCTGTATCCAGGATGCCTCCAGTATGGTGAGTCCCAAATAATGACCACAACGCTGTTTCGGCTTCGCTTGCTACATGATTATTACCAGCATCACATCTGGCAAGACTGCGGCCTGCTGCCCGATCCGGCAAGCCAACAGCTCATCCAGCGTTTCCGGCTTCACACCGTCATGAATAACGGTGAGTTCTGCCTCTATAGTTGGCAGATAGGAAGCCGTCAGGCCTTCCTTCATTACCTGGTACAGCAACTTGACAATCAACCATTTGCTTTTTGGCTCCAGGCTGAACCGGCATATTTTTTCCATATAACTAACGTTCCCTGGAATTGGACCGGTCAGATCACCTTTAGTTCAAATGATCTGACCGGCAGCACATCGCTTGCCGAGCTACAGCCACATTTCAGCCCGAAGACCCTTTACGTGGCCAATATCCTTGGAGTGGTGCATATCTATCCGCAGGATCTGTTGAGAAGCGGAGAGGAGATCGCTCGCTATAGCATTAAATTCCAAGCGCGGCAGCTGCACTGGCGATATTATGTAGTGAACCGCAGCCATATCTTGCTACAGAACCCAGTGATTAAAAATCACACCGGCATTGAATTCGAGCCTCCTGAAGCCTGCATCTTGCCAGATGGGCAAGATGCACTCCTGTTCAGTTCAGGGCAACAGCAATTCGCTTTGGAACAACGCCCTAGTGTAAAATTAAACTTAGTTAACTGTTTCAACTCACAGTTTACTGCAAAACCGATTGAAAACTGTTTAATCAAGGGATTGCCCACTCCCCGTAATGATCAACTTAAAAACAAAGATGTCAATGGTAAGCACTATGTTTATTCGGAAATGTACGTTTACCTCTAAGCAACAATCCCATTAACTCAGGAAAAAATTATGGCAACGAGTTTGGCGACCCCCGGCGTATATATCGACGAGGTCAATGCGTTTCCCAATTCCGTTGTTCCGGTGGCAACTGCTGTCCCGGCATTTATCGGCTACACGCCGAAAGCGGAATACCAAGGAAAATCCTATTACAACAAGCCTCAGAAGATTACCTCTTTTGCCGATTTTCAAGCATTTTTTATGTTGGACAATCCACCGCCGCCCGCAGACCCAGCCAAACAGTACAACCCGGAGTATTACTTAGTCGCCCAGCAGCAACAGCCGCCTGCCGGCACCTATATGGTCATCAACGGGCAATACTATTCGATTCTGCCAGACCCAAATACCATCTATTACCTCTATAACAGCATTCGTCTTTTTTATCAAAACGGCGGCGGTGATGCCTACATCGTCGCCGTGGGTTCCTATGGCGAAGCCAGCAAAAAACCGCTGGCAAGCCCTACCGATCCGCTGGTAAATCCCAACATCAAATTAACAGACCTACAAAAGGGCTTGGCCTTGCTACAGAACGAGCAGGAGCCGACCATGTACATCTGCCCGGAAGCCACCCTGCTGTCAGCGACTGACAACAGTACTTTGATGCAATCCATGCTGCTCCAAGCCCAGGACATGCAAACAGCGGTCTGTGTGTTTGACATCATCGGCGGTGCTGAACCCGATCCAATCCTCTACACAGATGATATTGAAAATTTCCGCAATAGCACCGGCAATACCGGCTTACGTTACGGGGTCAGTTATTATCCCTTTATCGGCACAACCATCATGCAAGCGAGCGATATTGACTTCACCAACCTGTTCGGCGGTGATGTAACTCAGCTCGAACCCTTGCTTAATCCAGCGAGTGCTCCAAACCCGGCGGCAGAGAAAATTTTGGGTATGATCGAAAACCCGCCAGCTAACCCGATGAGCAACAGTCAACTACAGGCTTCACTCCTCACCTCCAGTCAGACCTACAGTCAGATTATCAATACTGTCCTGTCCTGCGCCAATGTCCTGCCCCCCAGCGGTGGTATTGCCGGGGTGTATACAGTGAATGATAACAGCAAAGGCGTTTGGCATGCTCCGGCTAACACAGGTATTGTCAGTGCTGTCAGCTTGCCGATCCGCCTTTCCGACTCCCAGCAGGCGGATCTCAACGTGGATGCGGTTTCAGGCAAGTCGGTTAATGCCATCCGCTTTTTCAACGGCCAAGGCATCCTAATCTGGGGCGCTAGGACCTTGGACGGCAACAGTCAGGATTGGCGCTACGTTTCCGTGCGCCGCACCATGACCTACTTAGAACAATCCGTCAAACTGGCAGCCAGAGCCTACGTCTTTGAGCCTAACAATGCCAATACTTGGGCTGCGGTCAAAAGTCAAATTAGTAGCTTTTTAACCGATGTATGGAAAGAAGGCGGCTTGCAAGGGGCTTCTGCCGCAGAGGCCTTCCAGGTTAGTATCGGCCTAGGCACCACTATGACCAGTGATGATCTGTTAAACGGGTATATGCGGGTCACAGTACAGGTGGCAGTGGTTCGCCCTGCGGAATTCATTGTCATTACCTTTGAGCAAGAAATGGCCACATCCGGCTGATCGGAAAATATCTGAACCAACCTGAAATGCCCCATTCGGGCGAATATTGATTTTAACAAGAGAGGAACATCATGCCTGATGACGGCAGCAAAGAAGGCAGCACTTGGCCCATGCCGAAGTTCCGTTTCGAAGTAGATCTGGGAACGGAACTTAAGGGTGTTGCATTTCAAGAAGTCTCTGGAATGGATAAAGAAGTCCAAGTGATTGAGTATCGCCACAGCAACAGTACCTTATTCTCAACCATCAAAATGCCCGGTATTGTCAAGTACAACAATGTCACGATGAAACGCGGCGTTTTCGTCAATGATAATACCTTCTGGCAGTGGATGGACGAGATTCAGATGAACACCATCAAACGGCGAACAGTGCTGATCAAGCTGCTAGATGAATCCGGTCAGGTGACCATGCAATGGCAGTTAAATAATGCCTGGCCGACTAAAATTACCGGCACTGACTTAAAGTCAGACGGTAATGAGGTTGCCGTGGATACCTTGGAAATTGCCCACGAACAACTCGTCGTTACCAATGGCAAAGCCAGTAGCTAATGGTCTACAGACCAGCTTTTATTTCACCGTTTTGATCTCCGGGGAAAGCAGGAATACTGATGCTGCTTTCCAGGAGGTCTCTGGCTTGAGTAAAGAGCTGGGCATTGAAGAAGTGGTGTGCGGTGGGGAAAATCGTTTCAAGTATCGCCTGCCCACTTGCACCACCTATCCTAATCTGGTGTTGAAACGAGGTGTTGTTCTGACCGATTCCCCATTGATTAAGTGGTGCAAAGATACGCTGGACAAAGGGTTGTCTCAATCGATCTTCACCAAAGATATCACTGTCAAGTTACTCAACCCAAAAGGTGCGCCTTGCATGATCTGGACGTTTAGCAAGGCCTACCCGATCAAATGGGCGGCCAGTGAGTTGCGCTCCCAGGAGAGCAGCATCTTGATTGAAACCATTGAGTTCGCTTACCAATATTTTATTGAAGATGACCGCGATAACGTCTATGCAGGCATGGCGGCGATGTTTAGAGAATAGGAGACGAAGATGCCGGTAGAAATTCGTGAACTTGTGATTAAAACCAAAATCACCAGCAGAGTAGTGCCAGAACCGCCGTCTGCCCTGAGTCCGCAAGTGCTTGCTGCCCTTAAACAGCAAATCATGCAAGCCTGCTTAAAACAACTGAAGCAGGAAACCCGGCGTAATAATTTTGACCGTTAATGCCTATGAACGACGGCAGCATAAGTAAAATGCAGATTGTTGCCTATACTGACAAACAATTCAGCAAGCAACTTGGTGAGCCTTATACGGTTATGCTGAATCCGGAATCAATCAACTGGAATCGGAGCGTACAGTACAATGATGAACAAGCCATTGACAGTAGTGCACCATCGCAGAAATATAAAGCAACGCCCAGCGAAAGGGTGAGCTTTGACCTGATTATTGACTGTTCCGGTGTAGTAGATAGCGAGCGGATCGATTTACCCTCCGAAATCAACGATCTCTCCAAAGTCGTTTATACCTATAACGGCGGTATTCATCGCCCCAATTATGTGAAAATCTGTTGGGGAGGGGGCAAAAGACAACCCTTTCCCTTTCAATCGGTGCTCACCCGTTTCGACACGATCTATACCTATTTCCGCCCCGACGGCACAGCATTGCGTGCCAAAATTTCCTTGGAGTTTTGTTCTTATATCGATCCGGTGACCCGCAGCATGATGGAAAATAAAAAATCACCGGATATAACTCATCTCGTGAACGTGGTGGAAGGGGACACCCTGCCGCAAATTTCCCAAAGAATGTATAACAATCCAGATTATTATATTCAGTTAGCCAGTTCTAACAGTCTAAATAAATTTCGCTATTTACTGCCGGGCAGTTGCCTGACCATACCGCCCCTTGTACCTGCTGAACGAGGAGGAAGGCTATGAAGGTCGGAAGTGTTATCAGCAGCGAAGTCAAAGTCGATGGGAGCGGTTTGCCGGGCACGGTCCAAGTGTACACTATTCAGGTCGAAAAACAACTCAATCGGGTAGCCACCGCCATCATCACGGTCTTGGACGGTAACGCCTCAGAGGAAAAATTTACGGTGAGCAGCTCGGATACCTTTGTGCCCGGCAAAAAGATTTCTATTGAGGCAGGATATGACGGTAGCAACCAGGTAATTTTCAGCGGCATTATCACCGGCCAAGCCCTGCGTATCTCCAATACCACGGGCCCAATGCTGGAAGTGATCTGTAAGGACCTATCTGTAAAGATGACCGTTGGCCGGAAAAGCGCGACCTTCCAAAAAGTCAAAGACAGCGATGTCATCACCCAGCTCATCGGCAAGTACAGCGACCTATCCGCAGATGTCAGCAGCACCTCGGTCACGCAGCCGGAGCTGGTACAGTATTACAGCACAGATTGGGATTTCATGCTCAGTCGGGCTGAAATCAATGGCTTGGTGGTCAGCACCATCAACGGCACAGTTTCGGTATTCGACCCAGCCAAACAAAGCTCAAGCGGTCTCACCCTAACCTATGGCGATAACCTATATGAATTTCACGCTGATCTCAATGCAATCACCCAACTCGCCGAGGTCAATGCCTCTGCCTGGGATTATCAGAACCAGCAGCTAATCAACAGTATCGCCAGCAACAACTTTGCCGGGCCGGGCAATCTCAGCAGCAAGAAGCTTTCCGAGGTGGTAGGACTCTCCCAATTTGATCTGCAAACCACTGCTGCCATAGAAAAAGGAAATCTCACTACTTGGGCTAAAGCCCAAATGCTCAAAAGCGAATTGGCCAAGATATTGGGTGAAGCTCGTCTTCAAGGAACCAGCGTGCTCGAACCGGGTAAATACATCACCCTTGATGGCTTGGGAACCCGCTTTGATGGTGATCATTTTGTCTCTGCGATCAGCCATGAAATCAGTGCAGGCAATTGGTTTACCGAGGCACAGGTCGGTCTCTCGCCTAATTGGTTTGTGCAGAATAACCAAGTGGAGGCACCTTTAGCTGCCGGTTTGCTCCCCGGTATTCAAGGCTTGTACAATGGTACTGTCAAAAAAATGTATGACGATCCAGACAATGAGTACCGAATTTTGGTGGATATTCCTCTGTTCAATGACAACGGCCAAGGAGTATGGGCCCGCTTGGCTACCTTTTACGCCACCAGCGGCCAAGGTGTTTTTTTTCTTCCCGAGGTCGGCGACGAGGTGATCGTTGGTTTTCTTAATCAGGATCCGCGCTACCCGGTGATCCTCGGCAGTGTCTACAGCCAAAAAAACAAGCCCTACAGTGCTCTGTCGCCCAATCAACAAAACAGCCCCAAGGCCATTGTCAGTAAAAGTGAACTCCGCATCCTCTTTGACGAGGAAAAGAAGATGCTCACCTTGCTCACCCCGGGCAATAACCAGGTCGTGCTGGACGACGAGGGAAAGCAAATCGAAATCAAAGATCAAAACGGTAACCAGATGGTGCTGTCGGAATCTGGGATAACAATAAAAAGCCCTGCCAATATCACGATTGAAGCAGACAAAGCGGTCAGTATCAAGGGCAATACCGGCGTTTCCATCGAGGCCGCAGGCGGCGATGTCAGCCTGAATGGCTTAAATATTAAACAAACAGCAGATATCCAATACTCGGCAAAAGGCAGCACCTCGGCCCAAGTAGAAGGCGGCGCATCACTGACCTTAAAAGCCGCCATGGTTATGATTAATTAGAGAGGATAAAATGCCGCCAGCCGCCCGTTTAACCGATTTTCATCAATGCCTCATGGTCAATCCAGGAGTTCCGCCCATACCTCATGTCGGCGGCCCCATAGTCGGGCCGGGAACCCCCACAGTGCTCATCGGCAAACTGCCAGCTGCCCGCGTAGGTGACATGCTGACCTGTGTCGGGCCGCCGGACAGTATCATTAAAGGCTCTGCCACTGTCATGATCGGCGGTCTGCCGGCAGCCCGGCTCGGTGATACCACGGCCCACGGAGGCACCATTCTCCTCGGTGATTTTACGGTGATGATCGGCGGCTAAGATGCAGGAGAGCACGTTTTTAGGTAAAGGCTGGAGCTTCCCCCCCACCTTCACCCTGCCTGATTATCGCTTAAGTATGACCGAAGGCGAGGTGAATATTAAACAATCTATTGATCTGATTCTGCAAACACCACGAGGTAGCCGTCCTCTTCAACCGGACTTTGGCAGTGATCTGCGCCGCTTTCTTTTCCAACATATCGATGCGACCATGAAGGAAGAAATTCGTCAATCGGTCATGCAAACCCTACTCAACAATGAACCGCGTATCGGGGTGGATCAGGTGACTGTTACCCTTTTACCCGACGACGCTGCAACCGTTGCTCTGGCTATTCACTATATAGTGAAGCAAAGCAACACCCGGCATAATCATGTCTTCCCGTTTTCCTTATTGGAAGGCACCAACTTGTTCAGCCGCTGATATGCCCTCTGCGACCTATCGTGCATCTCTGCTCCAGGCCCTTGACCCAAACAGCATTCAGGTTGATGAACGCACACTTTGTGACCGGCTGGCTTTTACGGCCCAATATGCTGAGTTGATCCTCTATTATGATCAGCAGAACCAATTGAGCGGTGATTGGCAACCCTTTCTGCTCAAAGATCCGATCATCCTCTTGGCAGTCATCAGCAAGACAGACTACACCCATTATTACCGAGAATTCACCGCCATTCGTAAACGTCTGTTTCAAGCTCCAGAACTGGTTGTTCCCTTGGCCACCAACATAGGCGACAGGGCACAGCAATTCAATCGCCTTTTTGAGCTACTCTCGGCCATGTTTGTCGAGATCAACCGCTGGATAGCCAGTATGAAATTGGATAACCGGCGTTATCCATTGCGGAATTTTGTTGAGCAGAAACTGCAAGCCTTGATCAACTCACTTTTTCAGCAGTTCCTCCAGCTTCAACACAGATCAGCTCTGCAAAGTAAACAGCAGGTCAAAGCATCTGATCCGCAGTGCTACCAAAATTTTGATCAAATTTGGCAAAGGAACGGCCAGCAGCGTGATCTCTTATCCGAGAACTCGGATTGGCAGCAGCTATTTGCTGTTCTACAGGACCTGTATCATCAAGTCTTCAGCTTTTTCCTGCAAGTCATCGATAGTGCCGAGCAAGGGTTCAAACAATTGCTTAACACCCAAAGTGATTACCCGGATACGGCCTTGTTGATTGCTTTTGCAAAGCTTATGGCTCATCAGCAACAGTCCATCAATCAATATGGCGAACAGCACCTGAACTTCTATTACCACACTCTGCTCCATCAGTATCCTCAAGGGGCTGAGGCGGATCAGGTCTATGTTTGCCTGCGCCTTGCGGAAAAGGCCATCCCTTTGACATTAAAGGCTCGTACAGCATTCCTTGCAGGCCTCTATCCTGATAAGACAGAGATTATTTTTACTGCCGAACGTAGCACGGAAATCAACCATGCCGTCATTGCTACAGCTAAAACCCTGTATTATCAGCCTCCTCGGTGCAGTGACGCTGGTTTATATCAGGCTCGGATAGCTGCTGATCAGATTCAACGTGATCAGCAGAAAAATATCATCAGTTGGCCAGCATTTGGCAGCAGCAGTGGTACGGAGATTTTCCAAGGGTTTGCTCTAGCCTCCCCGCTCCTTTACCTGCAAGGCGGTGAGCGAACCATTACCTTAACCATGTGCTTCCAAGGCTCTGTTCAGAGCAATCTCTTCGCAGACAGCCAGTTTTTTCTCAGTACCAGCAAAGGCTGGCATCCAGTTATGGCACAGTCAACGTCTGACAACGCCCTCCAGACAAAGACCATTATCACCCTGAAGATCACACTGGCGTTGGCGGATCCGCCAATCAGTACATCCGCTGCCCCGCTGGACGGCATTGACAGCCCTTGGCCCTTATGCAAAGTGATTTTGGCCGCATCAACTGATCTCATGCAGCCTCCACAGCTCACTGCCGTCAATATCGAAGTGGATGTGAAGCAACTTACAAGTGCTGTCATCGGCAATACCAGCAGTCCCCTGCCTCTTGGTGAGCCGGTTTTTTTTTTCGGCCCAGTCCCGGAACTCGGTGATTTTTTTTACCTCGGCAGTAATGAATGCTTCGCCAAGCCCTTAATCAACCTCAGTTTGACTTTGTCCTGGGATCACCTGCCATCAGATTTCAGCAGCTATTATGCTGCCTATAACATATTTCTTGATACCGATCCTCCTTGTTTCGACAATACCTGTTTTCAAAGCACCTGGCAGCAATTAGATAATAAACAGTGGAGATCAATTCATCCACAAATAAAACTGGATGCGGTTCTGACCTTTAAAACTGAACAAAAAATTCCCGTGACCCTAATATATGATGCAGATAATAAGTTTCCAACAAAGCTGACCTTTGAAGCCGCCCAAGCATTTCAGGCAATCATGACACTTTCCGGCGGTTATCCTATTGAGTCTTCTCAGGAAGGAAAAGCAGAATCGTTTTTTGGCGAGCTTATAGACAAAATTAGTCATTTCATTGAGCTGTTCTCGTTTTCTAAACCAAACAACACGCTAAATGGGCACTCCCCGTTTTCTGATTCAACAGCAAAGAGTGATGCGCCCATCACTCTTGATCAGAACCAAAAAATTGACGCAGTTTTGACCTTTAATCCAGCAGAGAAAACAGATGCGACACTGACCTTTAATCCAACGCAGCAGCTTGATACCAAAAAATCATACCAAGCGACATTAACCTTTGCGCCGCTGCAAAAGTTTTATGCCGCCCTGACGGTTGAGTCGCTGTCCGAGCTTGATGCCGACCTCATGCTTAAACCGGCACAGAATATTGATGTGATCCTGACCATTAATCCGGCAGATACCACAAAAGCGACACTTACTTTTCCAGCTTCACAAAATCTGGAGATGAATCTGGCCGTTACAGTGACGCAACAATCGCTTTTTCAACAAGTTGATGTCAGCTCAGATCAAAACCTACAGCAGAGTCATTTTGCCTTTGATGTCAACGGCCATCCTCCCGTGCCGACACTGATCTGTGAGCCAATCCCTGCCTTAAATGAGGCAAGTGCGGGCTATCTTCGTTGCACCCTCATGGAACCAAAATACGCTTTCGGCTCTTCGCTCTATGCCCAAGTGCTTTCCGATGTTACTTGGCAAAATGCCAAAAAGATCATCAATGCAACGAAGTTAGGCATCAACGATAATGTAGCATTAAAGGATCTGCCAAATCCGCCCTACAGCCCTAAACTCAGCAGGTTCAGCCTGCACTACCAGGCAGCGACCGAGCACCACTTCAACGACAGCGGTACCTCATTCTCTCAAACTCAAGATTATCCACTGACCTTTTACCATTACGGCAGCTTTCAGAATTATCTAGTTTATGAAACGGAACAGCCCCGCAACACAGCCTTAGGTTTTAAGCAGCTCATGCCTCAAAGTCCGTCCGTTCCCGAAAAGCCATCAGCCGCCTTGCCCCTATTTACCGGTGTAGCCGCTCCGGGAGCACTTTACATAGCCTTACAAGGTATCAAACCTCCTTGTACGCTCAGTCTGCTCTTTGAGATCAGCCAAGGAGCTGGTGCGGCAGATGATGACCCCATCAAGTATTATTGCTGGTCAGAGCAGGGCTGGCAGCCCCTGACCTGCTTGCTGGACGAAACTAGGCAGCTGAACTGTAGCGGGATTGTCACCTTGGAAATCCCACAATTTACAGCTACCCCCTATCCTGTCTGTCCACTTATGCCAGGCAAAGACTTTTGGTTACTGATCACGGCAAAGCAAGCCGCAAGACAGGTACGCTGTGTTTATCTCAACAGTCAAGTGCTCCGCCTACAGCGCTTGAACCTCAAACCCTTAGCACGCGGTGAAGTTCCTGTAATTCCGGCTAGCACCATTACTGCTCTGCAAGACAACAATCCAGCCGTTGCAACGATTATCCAGCCCTTTCCCTCCTTTAACGGACAGGCCGCAGAAGATCAAAGCGAGTACCGCTGGCGGGTCAGTCAACGACTCCGCAATAAGGATCGGGCTGGCAGCAGTTTTGATTTCGACACGTTGGCCCTTGCTGCCGACCCGGCACTTTATTATGCCAAGACATTTCCTCCTGACGACATCACTATCGGCAACGGCACCATCCGTGTCGGTGTGGTGCCTGTTATTGCCGATATGCAGCAAGCCGATGCCCTGCGCCCTTGGATATCAATCTGCCGCCAACGTGCTATTCAGCAATATTTAGCTGATCGTGCTTCGGCAATGGCCAGTATTACAGTGTGCAATTTTCAGCACCAAGTCATTACCGTCCAAGTCTGCTTGACAATTAAGGTTACCAGCCAAGCAAATAGTCTGATCCAGCAGCTGGACCAGGCACTCAAACTGTATCTCTCCCCTTGGATTCCGAGTGACCAACCGCAACGCAGCATTGGTCAGGGGGTCAGCCGGGCCGGTCTTACCGCCTTGCTCAGCCGCCCTGACGAGGTACTCGGCATAAAGGACTTACTGATTTTCCGCACGCCCTTGAACTCAGATACTGAGGAAGAGGTCTCGGATGAAGTCGTCATGCCCCACCCCCCGGATGCCTTGCTGGTCTCTGCCCAGCAGCATAAAATTCAAGTTGTCTGCACAGTCATGCCGATAAGGGCAGCAGCGGGGGGATAATGCCTTCTTCTTTTATTCTCGACAGACTACTCCCTGCTGCGCTCAATTACGAGACCTTAAAAAATGAGGGCATTGAGTACCTGAAGGTCTTAGCTGGTCATCAGTGGAGCAATTATAATGACAGTGATCCTGGGGTCACAATTTTAGAGCAGCTCTGCTACGCCTTAACCGAGTTGGGATATTGTGCCCAATTTCCTATTGAAGATGTCCTCACCCAAGCAGACGGGCACATTCATTATCATGAGCAGTTTTTTCAGCCCCAAGAGATTCTGACCACAGCCCCGGTTACGCTCAATGATTACCGCATACTCGTAGTGGACCAGATTGAAGAAATCAATAACCTTTATCTTGAGGTGGAACGTGATATCCATAAGAATGCAACAGGCCGCTATCGCTGTTTCCTTTATTTAGCCGACGGCTTGAGCGCACAGGCTCAGGCGAATCTACCTACCCGGGTGCTGGCTCTGCTCAATCAGTACCGAAATCTGGGAGAAGTATTTTATCGCCCGGAAACACTACGCGAAGAAACTATTTATCTCGCCGGAGAGGTGCTCTTAAACACCTCTGCTGTGGCGGATGAGGTCTATAAACAAATCGTGCAGACCTTGCGCAATTATGTCAGCCCCCGGGTGCAGCGCAGAGGGTATAAGGCACTGCGCGCCCAAGGTCTGTCGGCAGATCAAATTTTTAACGGCCCGGAACTGAAGCACGGCTGGATCAGCGGTGAGAATCCCTTGGGTGACAAACGCGAAACGGTCCGTTTAATGGAACTCAGCACCTTGATTGCCGAAATCGAAGGCGTAAAGGCGGTATTGCGCCTACAAATGCAGACCGGTGATGCTGTCGCAGCCGGTGTTGAAATCAAGATTCCTGAAACGAAAATTGCGGTCATTGAACCCGGCAAGAGTCTGGTACTGTCCCCCGCTTCCAGCCCCAGTCAAACCAGCAGGGATTGTGATGCCTACTCTTATGTATCCGCGCTGCAAGCCGAACATCAGGCCTCAGATGTCGAATCCGGTGTTGATTGCTATCCGCCCTTGCCTCAAGGTCAATTTCGAGACATCAGTACCTATTATTCAATCCAACATACATTCCCTGATATTTATGCGGTGGGAGAAAACTCGCTCGAATCTGATGCGCCCGATTACCGTGTCGGCCAATCTCGCCAGCTAAAGGCGTATCTGCTGCTCTTTGACCAGCTTTTGGCCAATCAATTTTCTCAGTTAGCCCATCTCGGTGATCTGTTTTCCTTTTATCAGCACTCTCCTCCCACAGAACCAGTAGATACAACCTTAGTGTATCAGCCCTTTACCACTACCTATTTCTCCCAGCCCCTCTACAACGTACCGGATGTCAGGCCCTTATTGCGCGGCCATCAGGCCTATGAATATCAATTTGATTCGGACAAAAGTAAAGCCTTGATAGCCCGACAGAGCTGGGAAAGATTTAAACGGGATCCCTTTAATCAATACCACTACGGGCTGCGGCAAAAGGTGGAAAACGAACAAACCGCAACAAGCCGCCGGAACCGTATGTTGACTCATCTGCTCGCCCGCCAAGGGGAAGCTGCGGCTACCTATGAAGAAATGATAAAAAACTGCCAATGGTATGACAGTGAAAGCAAAACGCAGATCATCGTCAAGAGCCTTTGGCTACAGAACTATCAACTGCTCTCCTACCGCCGCACCTGCGGGTATAATTTTGCAGAGGCAAGGTCCCTAACTCAGCCTGGCCGTTTTTCCCTTGACCAAGCAGAGTTCAAACGCCTACAGCAGGCCCTGCCCGACACCCCTTTGCTGGCAGCACTTCAGCCCTTGATTGCTCAGGGATTTCCAGATCGTCAAAGCCTGCTCAAGGCGATTCAGCAGCAGATAGAAAAGTCAGCAAGCCCGGCGCAACTGGCTGAGTTTATCCCGCAAGTTGAACGCTTGGATGCGACCTTGCAACTCACGGATCAGAACAGTCTGCTTAAAAAAACTTATTTGGATGATAGTCTGTATCCGCCTAGAATCGACGGAACATTGGACCAAACTAGGATTAATGCTGAAGCCCGTCTCCATTTGGATGATTTTTATAATTTTTCCGCTTTTGCCTTACGGCTGGCCTTATTGCTGGGTCTCAAGCACCGTTTGAACCGCCTGGCCGCGCAGCTGGCCGCCTTATTGCATGGGCCTGGTTTTGAAGAATGGGCCGATGACCCAACCTCAACCGGCATGTATGTACTGCATGATAGCGATTTACGGGCAGTACGCAGTTCGAAAGCCGACCAGCCAGATCGGGTCTTTGCCGGTCAGCAATGCTTACTAGATATTTTCGGTACTCATAAACAAGCCCCCAAGACGGCTGATTACCAAGCTCATCTTGACCAGCTTCACTGGCTGGCCCAGCAGCAGCAGGGCTTTTTGCTGCTGGAACACATCCTCCTTGTATCCCTGAACAAGCAGCCTGACACCGGAGCATCTTTTTATTATTTACACGCTTCCCTGCTCTTTCCAGGCTATGTCACCTTACTCCAGCAACTTGGTTTCAGGAGTTTTGTCGAGCAATTGATCGCCGACCATTGGCCTGCTCATGTCCGTACTGATATTTATTTTGTTTCTTTCAAGGATATCAGCACCTTGATTCCGCCAATTATTGACTGGCACAATCTCTTGCGCTGCAACCCTGATGCACTGGCGACCATGAGTGCGGAACCGGCTGCTCAGGCGATTGTGGAGCAGCTCCAGCGGCTGGCTGCCTCAAAGAAAATATCATGATGCCGAGTCATCTAGTGGCCCGCTGCGTTTGGCAGAGTGAATTCGACGAGCAAGAGAAAGCGGTAGCCCTTCAGGACTATCTCAGCCGCTGGAGCAAAACGGTACTGCTCTCCCTTGTCAGTGAATTTTTCGACCGGATTTGCCTCACAGGTGAAACTTGGCAAATTCAGTGTTTGACCTTGAACTTGGGTGAAATCCCATTCCAAGATATCAGCGACGAATTACCTAAACGGTTCAATATGGCCTTGCAAGAAGCGATAGGACAATTGTTCAGCCGCCAGCAGCATCTTATTGCCGTCCAGCAAGCCCCCAATCTGCAAATTTTGGATCATGCTACAGAACAGCAAAACATCATGCGTTGTTTTTTGCTGAACGGCACCGCCCCTTGGTGGTCTTCGGGCCAAATAATCTTTACTGACGTTTTTGATGAACAAGTGCGTCTCGCCCCCCAAGCCTGCACCTCACTCATTCGCCGTTTCGGCAAAATTGAAGCCGTGCGCCGCCGTCTGGTCTGGCAACTGGGGGAAAAACGGGTCAAAAAGATTATTCGCCTGCTTGAGCCTCAGCATGCCGACTTTATTGATGCCTACGCCGATAATCTACGCTTGATGCAGGAGCAGAAACAACAATTCCCAAGTCAAAATCAACAGGAATTCCGGCAACAAATCTGGCTGAATATCCTCACCTACCTCTTGGTGGATCGCGGCACCCTGTTCAATACCATTGCCTTTGTCCGGGCCACTCTGCATGGCTTTGCCGACCATTACCAGCTGGATTATCATCTCCTACTGGCCCAGCTGGCCAAAGCTGTCACCGACTTGTACCACATAGGGATGGCAGCCCCCAATTGCTTGGCCGCCCTAGTTACCATCCAACGTGAGGAGCAAGTTATCGTACCTTCTGCGCCTGCCAGAAGACCGCCACCCAATTATTGGGCAAGCTTGGAAAAATTGCTCAGGCAGGGACAAAAACGCTGCTGCCTTGCCGGTGAAATCGTTGAACTGGAGGAACTGGTTACCGCCCTCAGCGGCCAAGACGGGCTACGTATGGCGAGGGCTTTGAGAAAAAATGGGCAGGCCGACAAAGTCCGGCAACTGATCATCACCCACTTCAGTGACAGTGGGTTAGCTTTGGTCATTCAAGTGCTGGCCCCGCAGCATCACCTCCTGATCATGGCTCATGCCGCGCAAACTCAAATTGCTCTGCGGCGTGAAAAAATCAATGAGGAAATGATCTGGCAGGTACTTTTGGCCTACCTATTGGTGGACCGCGGCAGCTTTTTCAACCGTCGCCAATTTATCCGCGAGAGCTTACTGGAAATCTGCCGCCGCCAGCGGCTCAGTTATTTATTCTTTCTGGATATACTGCTCCAGCAGTCGGTTATTCATAATCCCACCAATCAGCAATTTGAGCTTTTGTCGATTCTCCAAGAGTTACGCCGAGATTCTCAAAAAAAACTCCAACAACAGCAGTGCCTATCTTTTTATCAACAAGCCTTAAATGATTACTTAAGCGGCAAAAGCCGCCGATGTTTAAGCGCACAGCAGTTACCGCCCTTAGGACAAATTGCGATCCTGTTGGCCAAGACCAAGCATCCGCAATATCCCAGTATATTGGCTGCTGTTGTGGCCACGATACGCCGACAGCAGGCCAATGACTTAATCTTAGGTCGGCGGTTGCTCCAACTGTATCCTTCTCAGCACTTTGCCGAATTAGTGACCGCTCTCTCGGCAGCAATACCAGCTTTCTGTCTTTGCTTACACGAGCAGGTGCAAGCTTGGCTGCAGCAGATGCGCCTGCCTGCACTCCAAAGTATTGATTTCAGCCGTGACAACAACCTGTGGTTCCTCTTGGCTTTCTGGCAAACTCCAGAACGATTAACAGCCGAGTGCTTCTGTCAGGCTTGGCTCAAGGTCTTGCAGCAGCAACACCCAAGCTGCTTCTCGCAGCTCATCAGCCAGTTGCGCGTGTGTTACGATGCCTTGCCTGCCAAGGCACAAGCAGGCTTACATGCCTTATCTCTGCATCTGCCGACAGACGCGGAAAAGCTGCATCTCCCCTTGTCGGTCAGTGCCTTGCATGCTGCGCCGCAAACACTGGACGAATACTTTACCCAGCTGCACCATCTTTTGCTTAAACCCAGCTTAACTGTCACTGAACTGCAAAATTTAGCTCACATCTGGCAGCAGCTTATCCAAGATCAACCCGCCAACATCTTACCTTGGCTGAACCGTCAAGAAGAACAAAGCCGACTCCTTGAAGCCTTAGTCCGCTACCGAGACATTGCCACCATCAACACTTGGCTGAACCGTCTTTTGCCTGATGAAATTTCCCAGCCAGATAAAATCATTGCTCAATGGCAAGAGGTCTTACTGCGTAGTGGTCTTTGGCAAGGGGCAACGGCTCGCCTGCAATGGCACCTCAGCAAGATTTTTTGGCAAGTTGGCTTGATCGAGTGGTCTGGTGCAGCAACTATGTCCTTAGTCCGCCGCCCGGCGGACCAGCTTCTGGCAAGGATGGCCATCAGGGCCTGCCAAGAACTTGATGTTCGGGTAAGCGACTGCTTGGATAGCTTTGCAGCCAAATTGCCCAGCTTAACCGATAGTAGCTGGCAGAAAGCTAGCCTGCTCATGCACCGACAATTTAAAGAAAACAGCCTATGCACTGAGAAAAAAACAACAGCAACAGTACCTTTTCAGCAAGATGTCCTATGTGATTATTTAACTCATCCGGCTTTGGCCGATGTCCTCATTCATCTTCTACGTTATGGCCGCTTACCTGCCAATTGGCCCACACACACTCCAGTCTCTTTGGCCCGTTTATTGGCTGATCTCTGCACCTATTACCCGCAGCGCCTGCCGCAGCTACTTGCCGGGCTGCAAAATCACCCGGGCGTGCTGACGCGTTTGCAGCAACATCTTTCTATGCAGCAAATCATAGAAAGTATCAGGCGGACAGAGCCGCACTACCAAGCCACGATCACTCAAATGGAACAGTTCACGCGCTGGCTGGACTGTATCGCCCTTCCTGGCATCAGCGCAGCCCAAAGACAAGCACTGCTCCAACGCCTTTTTCTCCAGCATTGGCTTGCTGGCGATTGGGAGGCTCTTTTACCGGAGACCTTGCTCCGACAGTTTTGTTATAAGTTTTGCCAGCAATACGATTTCAAACACGGGCAGTTTATCAATGCGTTGCAGCAAGTACAAGATCAGTTACCAGTAGCTTGGCAAAGAGCAGTCGATGCTCTTCTCCCCTCGTCTCAAACCGTACCAAAAGAACAGGAAAACAGAGACGAAGTGGTGGTACAAATCGAGCAAACAGATATGAATAATCAACCAAGCAGCATTCCTATGAGTATTAATAATGCCGGCTTAGTGTTGCTGAACAGTTATTTCAATCTGCTTTTTTCCCGCCTCAATTTTCTTACTGAGGGCGTGTTCTCCAGCGAAGAACAACAGCGGCAGGGAGTACATTATCTCCAGTTTTTAGTCAGCGGTGCTGTAGCTACGCCGGAGCAGTATCTCATGCTCAACAAAGTGCTCTGTGGCTTGCCGCTAACAGCGGCGGTTGAGGCGGGAATCAACCTTAGCCCAACAGAAAAAGAGCTATGTGAAGGCTTATTATCAGCTATGATTAGTTACTGGTCCGCCATAGGCACAAGTTCACTCGACGGCTTTCGCGGCAACTGGCTGGTCCGGGACGCGACGTTAAGCGAAAAAGCAGACAATTGGGATTTAATTGTCGAAAAGAGGCCTTACGACCTTCTGCTCCAGCGGTCGCCCTTTTCGTATTCCATTATCAAACTGCCGTGGATGTCTAAACCACTATATGTCACTTGGCCAACGTAAGGCAGCCCCTTATAAAGGTGATGCCCGCGACGTTGAGTTATTTACAACCCTAAGAAAAGGAAAGAGAACTATGAATACCTATGAAGAAAACCGGCAAAAAACAGTAAATGAAACCTTGGCGGCGTTAAGCAACCAGCAAGCCAAAGCCGATTCAATCCAGTTGACAGCCGAGTATAACCTCTATTATGCCCAAGGTGCAGAACTCTCTGCCCGGCAAAAGCTGGAAAAGACAGAAGCAGACAAGGAGTATTATCGAGGCGTGAACGAGCAAGGGATATTTAACGACAACCAAGCCACCAAACTCCTGACCTCTGCCACCATTGCCCAAAAAGAGGTGGCAACCGCTGTCAGCAATATGTCGACGGCGGCCGCCAATGTACAAATTGCCTCCAATGCGATAGCTCTATTAGCCTCGGATATGGGAGCTGCATTTAATATTGCCACGGCCTCTCTGTACGAAACAGATACCTATCAGCAAATCACCGATGCCAACAACTTCATCATTGAGGTGGCCAACAATGCAAAGGCAGCTTCTCTCAGCTCGATGGAAAGTTCAGGTTTGGTATCGGAAATTATCTCCAATGCCGTGCAAGGCGAGGCAGTCACCACTAAAAGTAAGATTGAAGCCCTTCTTAAAATCACTGCAACTGAATTCAGTCAACTGGCCCAGCAAGCGGTGAAAGATAATGCCCAAGTGGGCCAGAGCTGCACGGTCGAGCGTTTGGCCGCCGGACAACTAGAGGATGCCAATCGAGACGTTGAAGCGGCTCATGGTGCCTATGTTGATGCTTCGACAAATCTTAACCTCGGCTTAAAGGTCGAGGTAGTCTCCGGCACAGAACTCACTTTAACCTTCAACCAGTTTCCAGAACACCTCTTTAACTCGACCCTGACTGAGGGGATAAAAATTCCCGATCCTGCACCAGAGTATTATGTCACCTTTGTCCCGGATGCCAAAAAAGGGATGGTCGATACGGGTCAAGTGGAGCAGCTCTTTACTCAAAATATGCCCTTTGATCTCCTCCCGGATCAAAAACTGAAAGACGGGTTGATGATCAGCGAATATTCTTTTACACGGGTGCACCCCGGGGAAACCCATTTAGTGATAAAGAAGGAGGGTTCGACGGACTTGTACGGCAAGAAGATTGAGAGCGGCAAACAATATGTAGCCTTTATCTTTATCGTACTTTCACAGCGATATAAAAGCTATATCTCTAGTTATTCCAATCAATTATCCGCACCGAGTCAGACTTTTACGCCGGCAACCGCCTTGCCCTGTGTCCAGCGTGTGATCCCAAAGGCAGCTAAGAAAAAAGGTGCGAAATATGCCCCTTACGGTGCGCTCGTCTTGGAACTCAACTCAACCGACGGGATCCCGGATCAGCTCCAACTGCGCTGCATCTTCCTGAAAAAATCGTTAGCCGAGAAGCACTATTTTTATACCGGCGACATAAAACCACCAGAACACATATACTTCAACCTTGCTTTGGCCGAGCAGGTTGCACCGGCCAACTATGTCAGTGCAGTCAAATTAGACAAAGTAAAGGATATTGATCAGATCACATCTGACAAGGAGGAGGTCGTGGTGGTCAAATCCGACAAAGATATCGTGGTGGTCACAGCCGACCACGAGGGCATAGAGGTCAAATTCGACAAGGATGTGGATGTCGTGGTGGTCAAATCCGAAACGGAAATCATCAAAGCCAAAGCTGGCAAGGTGGTGGTCGAGGTCAACGCCGCCAAAGAGGTCATCGTGGTCAAAGTAGATAACGAGGCAGATAAAGAGCAGTACCTAGCCCTGCTCCCGACCGATTTAACGGATAACTTCGGCAACCCGATTGAAGACGGCAGTGAGTACCATCTTTTTGTCCTGTCCGTTATTGACGGGGACGCTCAGGATCGAGCCCCTTACACCAATACCCTGACTGACTGGTGCGACAGTCTAAGACTGCCGCTCTCCAAGAGCGAGTTCTCCGTCAATACTTGCGCCACACCGATCCCTTGCACCACCAAAAAGACAGAAGAGACCAAAAAAATCTCCACCGGAACCAGCAACAGTATTGCTTCCAGTACGCATGAGACGAAGCGAATTACCGGTGCTGATCAGGCTGCAAGCAGCGACACGCCAGTATCTACCGACACCGGCGACAGGACAAGCACAGGTATTGATACCAGCCCAACAGCCCCTGATTCAGGGGCAACAGGCCGACCGACGAAAAAAGGTTAATGCAATCCACCTGTGAAGAAGAACAATAGACCAGCATAGTGAGACCAAGATGACAAAACATCGTATATCCTTAGCAGTCGGCGTTGCCGACCAGAAGAAAGCCGACCAAGATGCTTTAACCGTGCAGATAAACGAGGCGCAATATGAAGTGAATGAACTCAGCGCAATCGTTTCCTCTCTGTCGAAAAAATCCACTGAGTTCACCGCCCTCTTAAACGAGACCGAGACCCGCAAGAGTAGTGCGCTCAACAACCTGAACTTAGCCAAAGATGCGGTGGCCGCAGTCAGGCAGGTGACCCAAAATACCATGGTGGCTGTAGAACAAACCGGCATGGCTGCGGAAAAAATCAAATCTACAACCAGTCAGGTTTCGATTTTGATCGATAAGTTAATATTTTCCGTCGAAATCATTGATAAGGTGACCGCCTTGGTGAATCGCCAAAAACTCAGCAATCCGCTTATCCCGGATGAACTCATCACTCTGTTGACCAAGGCCACGACGGATGCCGAAAAGGCGATCGCCACGACCTTAACCGCACTCCAGAGTTGTTATGCTGCGGAGAACCTGATTTTTGAAGCCCATGCAGTCACCACCTTAGAAGCGCAACAAAGCAAGTATCTGCAACAACGCATCACCGCGCATGCTGCCCTTGGAAGCAAGATTTTGGAGAGAAGAGACTGCAAACACGGCTTAGACGATAAGGCTTGGGGTTTACTCGCCCGTCTTCAGGCGGGCTATCACCATGCCTGCAAGGTCTATGACGAAACCCTCAATGCCAATGACATGGTTACGCAGCAATTAGATTATGCCCAGAAACAACTGACCAATGCGCAAACCAAACTCAGCTCGCTGAAAGCCGGTTTAGCCGCAGAAAAAGCTGCAGCTTTTGCCGCATAAAGCCGTGGAAACCAGAACGCGCCCATGCTCCATCCGGGCGCGCAGATGTCAGGAGAAATTCGTATGCTGAAGCAGGCTTTTTACCAGAGCTGCTACTTGAATACCGGCTGGCTACCCATGCAGCCGCTCGCCCGGTCTGTTGCGCCGGGCGACCTGTGTCAGATTCGGGACGGCATGCTGCTGCCGCTAGTAAACTGGGAAGCTCTGCATCTCGAAATCCAACCCGTACTCAGCGAGCCGCTGGCCCTGAATCCCTTAGATTGGTCATTTCAGCAGGGTGCAAAACAGACCTATTGGGCCAGAGAGCAACACAACCAAGGGGAAGGCCGCGAACAGGATGATTGGAGTCGGCAGCGGATTACGTTTGCCGGACCTGGCAGTTTTCTTTTTCATGGCCAGGAACCGCGTTGTCGTCTGATCACCAATTGGCACAGCATAGAAGACGACATCACCTTGCAGGTGACTCAAGGCCGCTTTGGCTTCAGAGAAGTCTATTGCGTGACAGGGGTGGCAGAAGTCGAAAATTGGGCCTTGGCTATTGCTGGCAGTCAAGAAGCCAGCCTGGAAATGACGGCAGCCAGTACAGAACGCGACCCGTTCAGGCTGCTCTGTCATCAAAGCAGCCAGACCGAACAGTGTCAGGACATAGCGGTCTATGAACGCTCAAACGAGGAGAAAGCCCATTTTTTTCGAGCCAAAAAACTGGTGCTCAGTGATGCGGCCTATGATCATTACCTGAACGAATTATTGGTCAATCAGGAAAAGTTAGGCAGCCGTGCCCTTGCCAATTGGCTGAACAGCGATTTGCTGAACTTGGTAAAAAGTAATGAACTGAACCTGACAACGGCCATGGATTTCTTTTCCTGGGCCGACCTGAGCTTGGATGATGTCGCACGATTACTGGCCAGAAGCAGCAGGCCACGTTGAGGACGCAAATTTGGCAGTGCTGCTGGCAGAACTGGCCTGGCTGGGTGAAGTGATCAGCCAGGTTATATGCAGCTATCTGAAGCAGGAAGGACATGAAGCGCAATGGTGGCAAATACCCATGCCGGAGCTGGGAGACGGCGACACGGTCTATGCGGGGGTAGTCAGCGATTGGGAGCTGGGCCAATTTGAACGGCTGCTGCTTGCCTTGGCTCTGGCCCCGCATTTGCAGCCGGAGCTATTGGATATTTTTTTCGGCATCAACCAGCGCACAGATCGCGGTTTCAGTGAATTCGGCGGGGTCACGGACAAGGCCTTCAGCGGCTTTTTGCCCACAGGTCAGACCGTGGTCTTTCTCCTCTCAGCCAATGAACCGGCCTGGCGGCAGCGGGCAATGGCACTGTTCAGCCCACAGCAGCGTTTAATGGCCGAGCAGGTGATCAGTCTGGAGCGCACGGATGCAAATCTGCCCAGGATGAGCGGCATTCTCAAGCTCTCTGAGCAGTGGCTGCATTACTTCCTCACAGGGGAACAGGTGAAGCCGGAGCTGTCCGCCTCCTTTCCGGCTCATGCACTGAACACGCCCTTGGAGTGGGAGGACTTGGTTTTGGACTATCGGGTGATGGCGCAGGTGGAAGAAATCCGCGCTTGGCTGGCCCATAGTCAGACCCTGATGGAGGATTGGGGACTGGCCAAAAAGGTAAAGCCGGGCTATCGGGCCGCCTTTTACGGCCCTCCGGGCACCGGGAAGACCTTAACCGCTGCCCTGCTGGCAAAATCAACCGGCAGGGAGGTGTATCGAGTAGATTTGTCCATGATCGTGTCCAAATATATCGGCGAGACGGAAAAGAACCTTTCCCGCGTTTTTGATGCGGCGGCGTATAAGGATTGGATTTTGTTTTTTGATGAGGCAGATGCCCTGTTTGGCAAGCGGACGGTCGCGTCAACGGCCAATGACCGCCATGCCAACCAGCAGACCGG
>JACCEE010363344.1_pt1 | contig 24056 bp, 28 predicted proteins | sample 7449931 | NCBI WGS metagenome assembly JACCEE01 (sample SAMN15323457, study PRJNA562643) | freshwater metagenome | isolation source: river surface water | place: USA:Blue River Watershed | collected 2017-08-19 | reverse complement strand
GACGTAATTGATTTTAGAGAATCGGTGGTCAAGCAAATCACCCCAGAAGCCACAGCATTGCTTCAAAGTTTTCCCGGTTTCTATCAATTGCCAGAATCAAAAACATTGGCACAAAAGATTATTGGCAATGCTGTTCCGCCTTTATTGGCTATGGCATTAGGGAAGGCGATTATTGAGTTTAGTTTGAGAAAAAATGCTTAAGTTTTCCCTTTATCCTTTCCTTCTTCCCTGCGTTTTTTCCTGTAGCAAGTCTGGCACAGCCCCAAAGCATAAGCTTTTTTATCTGGATGATTGAGACAAAACCCGGCACACCGAGGGTTTCCCGGTGGATTAGCATCCTCCGAGAAGTCGGTGCCACAATTTTTGCACCGCCATCGTTGTGTGCGTCGGGTTTTTCCGTGTCTAATCGAATCTTCACTATTGCAGTAGGGGCATCTAGCCATAGCCTGTTATTTAATCTATGTATAGGTTTATAGTACACCACTAGAGTTAAAAAATGTTTTTGATTTGGAGGTTGACATTCTTTTTTAGACCGTGTACTATTAAAGTATACACAAATTAAATAACAAATATGAGAACTCTAACCAGTAACGGATTATATGAAGATGGGGTATTGATTCAAGAAGTGAAGCACGGTAAAGTCAAGTGCTACTATAATCTCCACAAAAAGGTATTTAGCGTGGTTTCCATCCAAGGGGAGAACTATGGTAGAGTTGTCTACCACGCAGATCAGGTATTTTTAAATAATTGTCGATTCGTCGTTTCTGAAGCGGGGCGACAACGGGTGATCCGTGAACAGCGAAAAAACGTCCACGCATTTGTCAGGGGAACACTGTCAACCCCGCAAGATTGTAAGATTCAGGTGTCTTACAATCCCTATAAAACCAACTCGTTTTATATCAAAGAAACGGGTGAAAATATTAATCAATGTCAATCGGCTCACCTGATTGATAAACAAGTTTTTGTAAATGTATAAATTGTTTTAGGGATGACAAATCAATGTCAGCCCTAAATTTTTGGAGATAAAAATGGTAAGAATTTCTGGCGATCGCTACTACACCCCCATTCCTATTTATGAATGGCTGCAATCAAAATTAGAGCTATCAGAGCAAAGGATATTTGACCCATGTTGCGGTCAAGATCACCCTACGGAGACGGTCTTTGGACTCAATAATGAAGTCTGGGAAAATGATATTGACCTCGGCGTATGGAGTGAATTTTCATTTGATGCGACGGATATCAATAATTGGGAAAATATGCCTGACATTGATTGGACGATCACCAATCCTCCCTACACTCAACCACCCCTCGATGAAATTATTAGAAACTCCCTTGAGTTTTCCGAGGTTGGCGTGGCGATGTTGCTGAGGTTGAGCTACTTAGAACCCTGTCCAAATCGACGGGATATCCTCGCGGGAAAGGTAGGACAGAATAAAGAATTGTTGGCGGTTTACCCATGCAACCCACGCCCTAAGTTCGACCCAAACAAGAAAGGAACCGATTCTTCTACTGTGGCTTGGATTATTTGGGGGAATCGGAAATTGATTGAGATACCGCCTTTCGATTTCTGTGTTGATTGGCGTTAGAATCGAATCAAAATAATTGAGATAAATGATTGACCCTGGGTGGTGACGTCCAGGGTCTGTTGCTGATTGGGCGACTAACCGTTAATCCAACCCCGAATCACTTGGGATAGGGTGCGGTTGGTTGAGCTTGCGATCGCCCTCAACTTTCTCCAGTCCTCCAAACTTAATCGGACATTAACAGGAATAGAGTAAGCTTCGTCTATCCCTTTCACCGGGCGACCTTTAGGTTTTTTTGGTTTTGTAGTTGACATTTCTATTTATTGTATATACAATAATAAGCATAAACCAATTTACGGGTCGCCGCCGTTAACGGAGCGTTGAGGTTTCAAATGTCCAACTCTACAATCAGCCAACTCAAAAAAAGAATTGCACAATTAAATCGGCTTATCGCCAAATTCCCCCGCTCCCGTTCTTTAGTTCGGAAGTGGGGTTTTGAGTTGGTTGTTTTGGAAGGGAAACTTGAAGACCTCACCGCACCCAAGGCGGAGGCGAAACCCGCGCAATTAAGGGTAAGAGATATGACAACTTATTCAAGAGAGGATGCTGCTTCATTAATTAAGCAGCACCTTGAAGGAATAGAAAAAGAGCAGTATCAAGTCAATATCTGGTTAAAAGAAGGTAGGGTTCGGCTTTACGTGAAAGATCTCGCATTTAGAAATGCAAAAGACAAAGGTTTTTTTGCCTTCAACACAGACGGGACGGCTTTTTATGACGGCTTGTCTGGCTCTGGCTCTGGACAGATTGCAGACGAAATCAGAAAAATCTTGAAAGACATAAAAGTTTTGCCGGATAAAGAAGCCAAACAAAAAATACTTTCTTCCAAAAAAGCTTATAAAGAGGCTATGACCGATCCCAATACAGGGTTGCCACGTCGATTAAACCAAGAAGAGGTAGAAGAAATTCTCAGGCAACCTAAAATCCTTAGCACTAATTCAACAGAGTGGTGTTTTGGTGCAGCAGACGAAGAATCATTTTAGCTTAGGAGAACTCAATGAAAACTATATGGAATGAAGAACAAAAAAAACTAACGGGTAAAGCCTTCATCCCCGAAAACCAACCTCCAAAACCGTTCAACCAAATCCCATTTCCTTGTACATTTTGCTATCAAGGAAATGCTTATCGCAGATTTGGATTAAACCAGGCTTTTCGTCTTGATTCTCAGGAAGAGATTGAATTTAAAGGCGATGAATTAGTCTATCCCCAAACTAATACCAAGTCGATTTGGCAGGATGCACACTAATGGATAGAGTAGATGCGATCTCAAAAGAGCTCACCCGTGTCCGCGAACATAAGCGGAATCTAATCTCGACCGTTGAATTCCTGCGGTCTGAGATGGAGGTGGGACGGATTCATCTCCGGGTCAATTCAGACCCTAAATTCAGGGAGGATCTGGAATACTTGGGTGTTGCATTCAGAGCAAAGCCTGAGTATCGGTACGTCAACCCAGTTAAAGGTGTGTTTTCCTCCACTAAAGAAAACTGGCAGTTCATCTTTGTAGATGAATTGTTTGATGAAGATGGGGCGGTTAAGGATGAAATAATTATTAACATAACCCCAAATAGAGATCAATAATCGAGATCTCAAACTCCTCTCAGCCTCAAACCCCTACTACAAAACCAATTGAATCTCCTGCCCACACTTTGGGGTAGTAGGGGTCGTGGGTTCAAATCCCGCCGCTCCGATTAAGCCAGAATTCCTTCTAATCAAGGGTTCTGGCTTTTTTAATGGGTGCTTTTGGGGTGAGGGGTCAACCCCCTTAGTTCACTTTTTCTACTACAAATTACGATTTTTTAAGACAAAACTGATCATCGAGTGAGATATGCCCAAAGGTAGAGTTTCTATTCAATCGAACAAAAGCACCGCCGGAGTAAGTTGGCTCCGGTTGGTGTGGACGTATCAAAGCAAACGTTACTTTCTAAGTGTGGGACTGGAGGACACCCCGTTGAATCGGACGGTCGCTCAATCGTTGGCACTCAAAATCGAGGGGGATTGCGCTACCGGAAACTTTGACACATCCCTTGCTAAATACAAATCAAGGGGGGTAGAACAGAAGAAAACAGGGGCTAGTCTTAAGGATATTCTCGATAAATATTTAGAAATAAAATCGCTACAAGTTGAGTCAGAAACTATTGATAAATACAAACAATTTTTACCCCGAATTTATGAATATTTCAAAGATAAAACTGTTAATCAAAAAACTGCATTTGGCTTTAGAGATTGGTTGCTAGAACGCAATCAACCGATTACTGTTCGGGAAAGAATCGTGTTTTTGGACGCTGCTTATAAATGGGCGATCGCGCGCAACTTAACAACAGAGAATCCCTGGTCTGATGTAACAGTCAAGGTTCCCCCAAAGCGTCCTCCCAAACCATTTACCCGAGAGGAGATTATCAGAATTTTAGAAGAATTCAAAACCAATCAATATTATAAACATTACTATCCTTATGTTGAATTTTTGTTTACCACTGGATGCCGACCGGGTGAAGCGAACGGGTTACAATGGAAGCACGTCTCAGAGGATTGTTCAGAGGTTTTGATTAACTGCAAATTGACCGAACGAAAGGAGCGGAAAACTACCAAAACCAACCGTGACAGGATTATCCCCATTCCCCCGCGACTTCAGAAAACTTTATTATCAATCAAACCCGATCTGTTAGATCCTGAATCTCCCCTATTCTTATCTCCCAAAGGCAGCACGATTGACGCTAGATGCTTCAGAAGACGGGCGTGGAAGGTTGTACTGAAAAAACTGAATATTCCCTATCGCAAACCCGGAACAACCCGCCACACGATGATTAGCCACGGACTCCAGCAAGGGAAAAGCCCTGTTGAACTTGCGGAGTTAGCAGGGAATACAGTCGAGACGATTTATACAAACTATGCCGGGAGTGTGATCCATAGACCGACGCTCCCTGATGTGTTTTATGAAGAGGAATGATTAAACCTTGGCTGTTTGACGGGTTGCTATTTATCTTGGAAAATCTTTAAATCTTCCGGGTCATCATCAAAGCAATGCTCAGATTAAATCTGAATTAGCAAATCTTGATATCGTTCCGCAGGCTCGAAACATAGAAACTCTGCAAAACCGAGGGCATCTTCAAATTCCCACTCACCGGACATAGGCTTCTTCTGAAGTGAAATACTCCAAGAGACTAAATGCTCTCGAATTGACGGCCCTCCGTACCCTCCCGACATCCCAGTGCCCAGTTAGACCGTAGCCGCGCGCTGTCTTACCGACTTGCTGACCGGATTTTTATTGATGTATTTGACGAGGTGAATTTATTAATTGACAGCGTTTTCAAGGGAGGTAGATTCAATAATTTAACAAGATTGATTTTGGCAAAAAAATAAACGATTACCGTTAAAGCATCCTCTATACAATCAAGGTTATAATATTAGCAAGAGTTAGGAGGATGCTTATGTTTATTGTGTTTGAGGGAATCTCTAAGTGTGGGAAAAGCACCCAGATTTCACGATTAATCAGGTGGTTAAGTAGTGCAAAAATCAAAACATATCAAACAGAAGAACCGCACGGGAAAGAATTTAAACGATTAATTAAAGAAGCGAAACATGCGCCAGATCGAGAACTGGACTTGAGAATACAAGATAGAAAAGAGCATTCAAAATATATTATCAAACCTTGGCTTGACTGCGGTTTCTGGATTATTTCAGAAAGATTTGTATTGAGAGATGTTGTTCATTTTGGATGTGGTAATGAGCTTGATATTCCCAGAATTTATCAGCTAAACGAAAAAGCAACGGAAGGACTGAAGCCCGATCTAACTATTGTTTTAGATTGTTATGTTGAAAACGCTATCAATAGAGGAATTGAGTTGAAATATAATCGAATCTATTTAGAAAAAATTAGATTGAGCTACTTGAAATTAGCAGGGCAAAACGGCTATACGATTATTGACGGGAATCAATCAGAGAATAAAGTTTTTAGCGTTATCAGGGATGTTGTAATGCCCTTTGTTCCCGAAGAATGCAAGGAATTCATGGGGGTAAAATTGTTTGTTTGATGTATTCCATGCCGCCCGACTTCCTATAGAGGTAGAAAATTTTAATTCGCGTGCGTGAATTAAAATTTTAGCCATTTTTTTTTAATATTCCACGTCACCCTATTGCACAAAACCCAGAATTTAAACCATGCCAACCTTAAATAATATCCTTGTTTTCCTGTTTCTATCCCTCGGTCTACGGTGGTTTCTGTTCCAATACAAACTACTACATCCGATTAGAGAATGGCTGGCTCAGTGGGAGTTTTTTGAAGAGTTATTTAGCTGTCCCTATTGCCAAACCTTTGAGGCTTCTGTGGTGGTTTACTTCCTGTTGGGGATGCCCTTTACCCCTATTATTGGGTTTCTGTGTGGATTATTTAATGCCTACATTGCGATCGCAATTGAAAACACCGTAGAACGCCAAATAGACGAACTAGAGGGGATTGAATTAGAGGTTTACGAGATGCACCCAGATGAATTAAATTAAAAACCCTCCCCCATACTTGCTCTCATCATTGCTGCATCTACTTTCATCAATTGCTTCATTAAGTGTTCAGTCGTTACTGTGTTTTCTGCCATTTGGCAAGCCAATGTCCTCAAAACCTCTATGTCATTAATTCGGTTTATATCATTCTTAATCGCCTGAAGTTTAAAGGCATAATGCGGGGGTAATTTTGTATCGTTAGCCATGACTATCACCTTAATAAAATTATGTTTATTATAGTTTATAATATTAGAAATGAGTAGTTAAATTGTTATGAATAATCAACAAAATTCCCCAGCGTATATCATCAATAACCAAGGAAAGAGGGTTTTAGTGGTGGTTAAGATTAGCCCTGATGGACTCGTTACTTTTTCACCGACAATAAACGAAAAGGGAGTCGGTGACGGTTAAAAAAAGTGTATCACCGATACAGATTCAAAAACCAGGCGGCTAACCTGGTTAAAGTGGGTTGGATGTTTCTGATACTCCAACCTTGTGCAAAACGCAGTCATCAGCAAAAAGGACGTGCCCTACTCAATCAACATCGAAACCAGGAGTAAAACATCCTACTGGGAAGCCACTAGAAATAATGAAGCGTTTAGTTGAGATACTAACCCCGGAAGGTGGGACGGTTTTAGATCCTTTCTGCGGTAGCGGTACGACGGCGGTTGCTTGCAAGGAATTGGGACGTAATTATATTTGTATTGAGAAGGAAAAAAATATTTTGATATAGTCTGTGATCGCATTTCCCAACCAAGAGAATATTCAGAAATTGAATTAGAAACCAGGGAGTTAAATAAACCAGAATTCAAGCAATTAAGTTTGTTTGATATCGTTTGAAATAGCTGAAAATATTGGATTTATATTATAATATAAATAGGTGACTCAATCAGAAGGTTGAGCTTTTGATTGAGTCTAACCACTATCTACTTCATAGGAGTAAACAATGGCTATTCTTGACATTACCACACAGAATGACACCCTAGTTGTCGATTCTCGATTGATCGCTGAAAACTTGGGGATTCAACACAAAAACTTGTTACAAACAATCACAAAGTATTTAGACCGACTAGAGCGGAAAACACCAGTCGCGTTTAAAACGGAAGTGGTGAAAAGACCACAGGGAGGGAGTTATGAAGTTTCTTATTGTTTCTTGAACGAAGCGCAGGCAACACTTTTGATGACCTTTTCTCGGAACAGTGATCGAGTTTTGGATTGCAAGGAAAAGTTAGTGGATGCCTTTACCTTGGCTAAATCTAAATTGGCACAACCGACAACAACACTACCTCAAAGTTATAAAGAAGCTCTCAAGGCGTTGGTTGCCGAGGTAGAAGCCAAGGAAAAACTAGAAGCCGAGAACGCTCTACTTGAACAGGAAAACCATCAACTATCCGAAGCGTTAGATGAGTTGTTTGATTATTCGTCAATTGTCCGGGTCGCTAAGTTCAACAAGGTTCGTGAGTCGAATTTTAGTTGGCGATCGCTTAAAGCCGTCAGTGTCCAAATGGGGATAGAGATCAAGAAAGTACCCGACGCAAGATATGAGTTTAAAAACCTCTACAGTCATGACGTTTGGCGGGTTGCTTATCCGGGCGTAAAACTCCCCGAAACCACAACGCTAGTGATTGCATCTCAATCGATTAAGTGAACCCAACCCCGCTACACTCCCTAAAAAACTCCCCAATTCAAGAATTGAAACAAGCGGTTGTAGTCAGGGTATTAGCTTCTTTGCTGGTAATTGGGCGGAGGATAATATCTTTACCTGACATGATTCAAAAAATATTCACAAATAAAGTTTAAGGCATTACCATTACTGTTCTCATTTTCCGTATCAGAGAAATCGTTTTTCTTGGCTATTTCTAAAGCGCTCTTAACTGTCTCAACTTGATCATCGTGCAAGGTAAATGTCATTTGTTGATAAGGTTGCCGATCCTCTGATGGGAGCTTGTCAATAGCAGATCCCCAGTCCGAATCCGTTGGCATTGATTGATTCCCTAATGACCTTAGTACCTCCTCTAACCTATCATCAGGGAAAAACCCATCCAAATCTACCTCTTGAACTATCTCAGCTAATATCTCAGGATTCCAGGTGGAGAAATCAGAGGCAGTGTTGTCTGCAATCGCGTACCGCTTCTTCTGTTCTTCTGTCAACCCCGTCCTCTGAACCATTACCACTTCATTCCCGGTCAATCCCTCAACAATAATGATATTCTCTATCCCTATCTGTCCAGCCTCTTCTACCGTGCCGTTACCCGCTAGGATGACGTTATTCTCATCGATAACACCCGACCTCATCCCCCCAAACTCCTCAAGGGATTTCCGAATAATACTTGCCGAAGTCTGAGTCCGTTGTCTGGCATTTTGAGGGTCAAAGTTGAGTTCTGAGATATGAACTTTTCGGACTTTAATCTTAGGTTTTGAATCTGGTGTCATAAAAAATCAACAAAGGTATTTAAAGTTATGCTACCTTGATAATGTAGATTTGCGTCAAAATGCGTCGTATTCTGTTATTAATACTTTTAAACTTGACTTAATACATCAAGCTATCAAGATTCTAATTGACAACCCTTACCTGTCTAATCGAGAGGTTGCCAGACGGGTTGGCAAATCGGAAAAATCCATTCGGTACTGGAAACAGCAACCCTTTTGGGAAACCGAAAAGCAAAAGATACTAAGCGATCGCGCGGAGGTATTGAAAAAAGTGATTGAGACAAACCCGCAGAAATATGTTGAGGAATTTGAGAAGGAGTTAGAGGATCTTAAGAAACTTAGGGACGCTCAAAAAAGCCTGGCAGCCCTTTATTTTAAGCTGTCTAGCTCTACCCTGACAGACGTAATGGCAACAAAAAAAGGAGTTAAGGCAAGCTCAGAAGCCTACAAAAGCGGGGTGAATAAACACTCCGATAGTGCAGCTAGAGCAGCCAACTCAGTAATTCAGTTTAACGAAAATATTTATCAGCTAGGGGCTATTCTTGAAGAGCTTAAAAAGCTTGAGGAACAGAATGGTTAATATTAGAATATATAAAGATTAACTAATTAAAAATCATGGAAAATTCAATCAATCTGTGTTCTAATCGCTGTTGCCCAACCATCGCCAGAGAAGGTGAATTATGGATTATTACAGACGATTATGATGGACGGGTGCGGTTAACCGACGAGGAGTTAGAGAGCTTAATTAAAGCTAAGGACGAGTTGACAGAGAAACGTCTAGCGATCGCGCTTGAAAAATAATGGATTTTATTTTCAATCCTAAAACTCAACGCTATCACTATAAGTCCGGTGCAGGTCGGGGTCAATTTGTCCCGACTACTGCCGTCCGGTTTATGATGACTCGAAATATTGAACAAACCCAGGGTGATATCCGAGCCATTGGACAGCTATTAGTAAGCGGTAAAATCTCGTTGGCAACGTGGGAAGAAACCACAGCAAAAGCACTTAAAAACCTTCATATTCAATCCTATTTGTTAGGACGTGGGGGCAAAAATGCTATGACTCAGAGGGATTATGGATTGATTGGTCAGCGTCTCAAAAGTGAGTATCAATACTTGAGGCAATTTGCTGAACAAATCAAATCTGAACCCATGAGTCAAGCGGAATTTTTCAGAAGATTGGAGATGTATGCAAGTGCTGGATCTGGACTTTATGAAAAAGCCAGAACTGAAGGGCATATCAAATCTGATTTTAGGTGGGAACGGAGGATTAGAACTAAAACCGAATCCTGCCAGTCTTGTATTGGGTTTGAGAGTATGGGATGGCAACCCATTGGAACTTTACCCGCACCTACAGAAAGCTGTGAATGTCGCTCTAACTGCGGGTGCGTCAAGGAATTTGCAAAAGAAAAACCGCGCGATTTTATTCGGCGGTTTGGGTGGTTAGATTCAGAGGAATCTAGGAGAAAGAGAGGGCTGTTCCGGTCAGGGTAGCACCGGGTTTGGCGGTAATTGTCAACGTAGCAACCTCAGCACCCGCAGTAACTGTATAAGCTACCGATGCTGTCCCCATTTCTACAATGTCACCATTAGCATTTCTGCCAGCGATAACAATTTCTTGAGGATTCATTTGATTAACGTAAACTGCCATAATATTATTAGCAAACTCAATACTTTAATTCTATGCCAAACTTAGAAAACAAAATCGGATTTCCTCAACCCACCTCGGAGGAAATTATTAAAATCAGTAAATATTCAAACGCAGATCCTCATCAAATTGCGGTCGTTTCTATTGTTGCTGCTGACAATTTAATGAATCGATCTAGGGGGAAATGGTCTAAAGAATCCCTTCAAAAATTGGCTTTACTTGCTCCGGGTATTCCTTTTACTTTAGATCATGACTGGGATGAAGTTGAGAAAGTTCAGGGGCGGGTGTTTGATGCCTCCTATATTGAAATGGAACCCCCCTATGAGGAATTAAACAAAGCTGGAAATTTTGAGTTAAATCGATGGATTGTTGGAGAGGAAGGTTATGCCAGGGTTGAGTTGAAAGCTTTTGTTCCTATAGATGCACCCGTCCTCGAATCCCTTTGGTCGGGAACAACTTCTTATGTATCACTGGGTAATTTTACGGTTGAGGATCTTTGGTGCCCGTTGTGCGATCGCTCATTTTTTGACTCAACCTGTCCTCATCTCCTCCCGTCTCTTTTTGAGCCTGATGAGGATATGACTGCACCCTTTTATATTCGGGAGGGGTCTAGGGATTTAGGGGAGGTGAGTTTAGTCTTGATTCCTAACCTCCCCGGAGCAAAAGTCAAGCTTCCTATTGATAAAACCAATGAATAGGATGGTTGACTGCATCAGCTATTTTGCCGAGATGTTCAACGTCTGGGTTGCTTAATCCCTTCTCATATCTATACAAGGTGACTCTTGAAATATCAACTTTTTTGGCTAAAGTATCTTGCGATAAATTAGCTCGATTCCTTGCAATAAGAATTCGTTCTCCAAGGTTAATATAATCTAAATTTTCTTCTTCGTACCGGGGTTGGTGTTGCATACTTACCCTTACATTTGTAACACTTTTGAATCAATTGTATCATCTATAAAAAGCCATTGCATTAAGCTAATAAGTAGCATACTTACTCTTAATGAAAATCAACAATGAAACGGGCTTTGAACATTCTCAAAGACACCTTTTCTGATTCTGGTGGTGCTGAAGCTGATGCAATCCGAAAACTGAATGACGCGAAAAAACGCCGCATTCAGGAATCAGATCAAGTCTCAGTCCCCAAAGAAGAAGAAACACCCACCACTACGGAAAAACCGACCGCAATTGTCGGACGAGACACTGCAACGGAAACCCCTCCTATTTCTGAATCATCTCCTCCGGTGACTCCCCCGAAAGAACCTGTCATTGAGTCTCAAGGAGAGACTATTAACCTTGACTCCAATGCTCTTAAGGCAATTATTGGACACAAGGTCAAGGAGCAAGCTGAAAAAGATGCTAAATATGTTCAGGAAGCACAGGACGAGAACAAGCGTCTAGCTGATGAACTAGAAAAGCTTAAAGACCAATTAGCAGAACAACAAAAACAAGCAGAAGAACGCATTAAAGAGGAGCGCAAAAAAGCCTCTGATATGACGCGAGTTTTTGCCGAGGTTGGTTTTGATTTAAACGTAGCTCCTGAGTCGGTTTTACCTGTCCCAACGGACACAGCACCCCGTCGATCTCCTTATCTGCAAGTAGAAGGTCGGGTTTCTAATATTTCTGGATCTGATGCTTTTCGAGAAGTTAAACGCATTCTTGAAAGTAAAAACGATTGTCCGTCAGCAAACTCGGTCAACCGTAAATCCGGCGAGATTGTTGAGTTCAAAGATACGACTAATTTAGATCGTTTCATTCGTCAACATCGAGACTCAATTATCGATGGACTTGACCAACAAATGAAGCGAATTGGATTGTTGCAAGGAAGAAATTCTGATGCGACATCCCCCGCAACAATCCCCCCGATGTTCCTAGAAACCCTAAGCGCATTAACACGGGTAAATCATTCCCCTGCGTTTATTATGTGGCAATTTGCCAATAGAAATATTAGCTTGGGTTATAGCGTTGGAGATACGATTCAGATCCCCCGTGTTCGCTATCTTCCGACTGCCACAACTTCTAATGCTTGGAAACTAGATCCGCTAGTTGCAATCAGCGATCAGAACCAGGCACTAGAGGCGGGTCACGTTAAGGCGGTATTAGAAGAATATGGACTTGGCAAGGATGCCACCATGCCTCCTTTGACTGTTGCTGAGTTCTATATGCGGACATCATTATTGGATTTGATGCCATTTATTGAGCGAAATCTTGGGTACAACTACAACGAATTTGAAGATGTTTTGATTCGGGAATTATGGACAAATACAACCCGAATTGTTTACAACGACAATGGCGGTATTACGACTACCGTTGGTAATGTTGGTGTAGGTGATGAAGGCGTTTTAAACCGCGAATTCTTGGTTAATTTGTATGCCTATTTGTTTGGGGAATTAAAAGTCCCTCCCCTCGATGACGGGCATTATATCTTAGTTACAAACCCGTTCTCAGCCGCGACCTTGACTAACTCTCTACAAGAGAATAGTCGGTATACAACGCGAATCGCGATGGAGGACTTATCCTCTCTCCTGAAACAAACCACGATGAATGACCTCGGTAAAGCCGATGGCTATCAGTTCTCGGTGGCTAATTTCCATGTGTTCTGCACCAATGCCTTTGGAGTTGGTGCGCCCGGTGCAGAGGGAGTACAGACCGAAACCACTGGAGCCGGGAGTAAAACGACTCGCTCATCTTATGTTGCTGGACGGGACACTATCGGACGTTCCATTGCAATGCCTTTCACAATCAAGAAAGCCAAAGAAGACGGATTTGGGCGGATCAACCGCTTTATCTGGAATTCCTATGAATGCGCGGCTGCCTTAGATGTTGACCCCGCTTCTAACCCCCCTCTATCCAATGATCAGCAACTTCGTGTTGTTGAAGTTCGCACTCTTGATGTTGCTGTTTAAGGAGTAGTTTTATGGCAACTGAAAAACCCGAAAAAGAACCTATAAAAGACGAGCAAGTTATTCTTGAAACTCCTGTTGCTCAAGTAAAACCTGAACCCAAAAAAACAGAGAAAACAGAGAAAAAAACAGAAGCTATTAAGCCTGTTTATCCTCGATATTCAGGGTATTCTTGTCCGGTTTGTGGTTCAAAACGGGTTACAAGCAACGAGGGACAATACATCTGTCCCGTGATGCCAAAACCTCCTGATTGTCCGGTTAAATAATCGGTGTTTCCTATGCCGTTTACCCTTGAGGATAAATGGGAAGTTATGAGAATTCTTCAGGTTGAAATTACTGAAGAATCGACCGTCTTAAACCTGCTAGAAACCTTAGAAAAACGCTCTGAAGCATGGGTGCAACAAACTCAAAAACTAATCCTTAGAATTAAAGATTTTGAGGAAAAAGCAGACGAGGCAGCAACAGGTTTAGTCAAAGTAGATGTTATTGAATGGAAGGAAAATCGCAAATGTGATATTAACTCCCGTTTAGACAAATTAAGACGGGAACTCGCCAAAACAATTGGCTACAAATTTCAATCTCAATTCAATCCTTTCGCAGTAGAAGGAAGTACAAATGGCGACTGGATCTTTCACGAATCTTGCTGCCCAAAAGTATCTCGACCATATTTTTGGAGGCAATTCTAAAAGCTCACATTCCCCCTACCTCGGAGCGTTCCTGACAACTCCCACACCGAACGGCCCTGGCAGTGAACCTACAGGGGGAGGGTATACACGGGTAGCACTTGATGGCACTTATTTCAGCGATTCAACAACGGGGAGTGTCACTCAACTCCTAGATATTTCGTTTCCCCGTGCTACCGCTAATTGGGGTCAAATTGTTGGGTTTGGATTGTTCGACTCTTCTGTTGCTGGAAACTGTTTGGTATTTTGGCACGCGGAAGACATTGAGATGATCATGATCCGCGATCGCTTAATCGTTCTAGCAGGCGGTCTGAATCATTCATTCATCTCTGGGTTGTATAGCAATTACCTCAAGAATTTAATTCTGAATGATTGCTACAATATCGCTCCTATTCCTCTGTTACCCACGATTTACGCTGCCTATTACACTACGGCTCCGACCGCAACACTGGGAGGAACTGAACCCGTAGTCGGGGGGTATGTCCGCCAAGCCGTTGCTAATTCTGCGGTTAATTTCTCCCATTGGTCAGGGGGTCAAAAATTACTTTCCTCTGACATCCTGTTCCCGGTTGCCACAGCAAGCCAAGGAACAATCACTCACTTTGGATGGCACGATGCGGAGTCGGGTGGTCAGTTTTTAGCCGGGGGTGCATTGGACATTGCTAAGGATATTTTGCTAAACGATCAGCTTAAATTTTTGGCTGGTGAAATTATCCACACTCTGATTTAAGGGAGGAGAAATGGCTTTAACGCTAGGTTCTGCAACTCTTCCAGCAGTTACCCAAACCCTCGAAGTCGCAACGTTAGACACTCGACGGGAACGCGGCGCGTTGGTTCGGATGGACGCAGTAACTCAAACCTCTCTAGCAATCACAGGACGAGACCGCGCCCCTAGAATTGCCTCCGCTACCAACTTATTGTCAACCACAATTAAGCGGTATGAACGCCATCGGCATAGTTCGGTCAAATTAAATCCGATTACCGAGACTCCCGTTGTTCCTTGGGTCTTTTCTCCCTCGGTTCCGGCTCCAAAAGTTGATTTATTTATTGATGAATTAACAACCATTGATAATGCTCGAATCAAGAAGGGAAGCAACTTTAATTTGACCTATATCCTAACCGGAAGACGGCTCGGTTATTTGTATGCTGAATTTGAAATATTAACCCTAAGCAATGCTCCAATTGTCAGCAAACGATTTGGGTTAGTGCCGGGTGGTATTTCAGAAGATGGAGTAACAATTCTTCCCAATGGAGAGGAGCAAATCATCGGAACCGTGTTTATTTTGCCGAGTGAAACTACCAAAATCCCAGGAGAGGAGTGCAAATATACTTTCAGAATTGGCAACAAATCAACTCGAAAGTATCAGCCAATATGCGGTTATTTGAGGTTTGAATGCGATGGCTGAAACCTTGCTTGATACGAGCTTTCGATTCGAGCGAACAGGTCAATGGGTTAGTGATTTGGTTAACCCTGAGTTCCCTCGACAAGACACCGTAATTCTACAGGGAACTATTACCGGAACTGACTTGACCGGATTAGCTGTTGTTGGCTCCTTAAAGATAGTTCCTCAAGATGTAATCCTTGGCTCTAAAACCATTAGCAATGATGCGGTGACAATTACCAATGTCAATGATTACGTCAAAAAAGTTACGGTTATGATCGCGGAACCCAGTGACTCTGAAGGACTAGAACCCGGTCAGCAATTTGTTTTTGATGTGCAAGCATCAACAACTGGAATTCCCCCTATTGTTCGGACGGTTAAAGGACGATTCAAAATCTCTGAAGATTACACGCTAACCGTCCCAACTCCCACACCTTAATTGTTAGAAATTACAGGAGAAATTAAACAAAATGCCTCCAACAAATAAACCGTTTTATTTAGCAGGATCTCAAGGAGAAGGAACCCGAATCTGGGTAGCTCCTGTTCCCTGCTCGCTGATTTTCCCTCAAGCCGGTGTATTCACTGTTGCCACAGGCGGTGCTGACGCGGGCGACACAAGTATTCCGATTACCGCCGCCGCCTTCTTAACCCGTCCCATCACGGTTGATCCGTTTCTACTTTTCAAGGATTCGGTAACGGGAGAAGAAACCCTAGTTCAAGTTGATGGGGATATTGCAGCCGGAGCGACTTCCATCACGGTGAAGGCACTCCCTAAAGCGATTAACGCATCTGCCACTGCGGAATGGCCGACAAAATTAGGGGGACGCTCAACGGTTAACAACAACTCAGAAGATGATGAGGTCGAACTGGAGAACTTTGATAACGACGGATGGCGTGATTACGCTAAGACTTCGTTAGGTCAAACTGTTAGCACAACGGGAATGTTTATGAACCTGGACGCAGGATACATGAATGTCAAAAAAGCCCGTCTTCAATATCAAATTGGCTCACCGGGTAAAGTGTTCTTAAAAATTGCCTACCCGACGCCCGCTTGTCCGGGTGATACCGCCTATACTTCCGGGTTTGTTTATGAGGGAATTGCTAATATTACCTCTGACCCAATTGAAAGCTCTACTAAGGGCATTATCATGGGCAATATTGACTTTAAATATTGCGGTATTGTCACCGTTAAATTTAATGGCAACTTATTAGTTGAGGAAGTCGCACCGTGACGAATTTACCGTTTTTCTTGCGTTCAAAGCGCACGGATGATTCCTATGAAGAAATCCAGGGAGTTAAATTTTTTGTTCACAAAGGAGAGAAGGGTAAAAATGCCTTGCTTGCTGCGGAACAAGCCAAACTTGATGAAATTTCTGATAAGTTTTCCCCTGGTTTTACGTTAGTTGCCAAACTAGCTAGAAGCATTTCCGAATCAGAGAAAATCAAGTTAACTCAGGCTTACAATATCATCGTTTCTTCTTCCGAAGAGAACAAAGACTCTGAGATTGATTATGAAGAAATCCGCCTTAAATATGCTTCTGATATTGGGGAAATGTCTGTTCAGTTAGAACGGGAAGCTTCTGCCAAAAAGATGGCGGTTTGCACCATTGCGATCGCTAATCGCTGTTGGCAAGCCTTACAAGACGAACTTGACAGAACCCCAGAAGACGATCCAAGTCGTTCCTCTATTGTAGGAGCCATTCGAGAGGTTAAAGAATGGAAAGATTCGGACACCGAGCTACGGCTATCCTGGGGGTATATTGAGGATGTTTGGGCGTTTATTGAGCGTCAACGCAATGGCGGTAAAGACCCCGAACCTGTGACAACCCAGGAAATCACAGAGGATGAGATAAAAAAGGCTTCAGAAGACGCGGAAACAGCACCGACTGGGGAGAAATCTTCTGGCGACTCCAGAGGCTCTGGCCGTCAGAAACAAGATTCAAGCCAGAAACCTTTGGCGGTCAGCCCGTCTGGTTAATCCTGGATGCCTTAGAAAAAGGAGAAAAGTTTGAGCGTGAGCGTTTGCATTTTGAGGAAATTGCGATCGCCCAACTCTCCTCCCTCCTCTATCGGTTTAACATTACCAAACCCCCCTACAAATCAACTGAGGATTTCTGCTTCTTTAAACCTCAAGAGCGGAAATTCTCAACCGCTTGCTGTAACACCTTTCAATCTCTACTAGACGATCAAAAAATCCCATCTTGGGCGGTATCAGAAATTCCGGTCATGGAATTACTGGACGGTGCAACAGATGGGAAAGCAAAACCACCTAGAGCATACATAGCGGCTGGGATTTTATTGATTTGTCCTGAAATTGTAAATCTTGAATGGGTGCAGTCTGACATTGCGGTTTTTGATACGCACATCAAGCCTGGAATTCATGTGGTTTATGATTGTGATACTCGACAAGCGTACAGAATTGAAATCCCAGAAGACGCTAAAAATTATGAGACAAACTTTGTTTGTGAGCTAATCAAAGAAGGGGCTGTATATGGCTAGAAAAAGTTATTTTTTACCCTATTTAGATAAATACCTCCTCAAAGTAACGCTATTTGTTGAGGTAGGACAAACTAAATTAGTAGAAGATGAACTAGGTAATTTAATCCCCTCTACCCAAATACAACCCTTTATTTGTTACATGAAAGAAACGGGTTTTAAAGATGACTTGAAGCAACAAAGACTAGGGGGTGTGGGGCTGGCTCAATCCTACATGAAGGGTTATCTAGTCCAACCCATGACATTCCCCCCTAGTGTTGTTTTACCTCGTGAATTTGAGGCAGAATGCAACGGCAAGAAAGGTAGGTTTTCCGCAATGGTACACAATCAACAACCTTGGGAGAAGACCTACACCGGAACTAAAATCGAGGGATGGTGGATAGATAATTAATATGGGAATTAAAGTTAATCAAACGGCATTAAAAATATTATTAAATAAAGTTGATGATGCCTTTGCGGAGGTAGTGACCGCCCTTGATCATGAATTTGAGGCGGTTATTAATGATCCGAATGAGTTTGGGGATTTAGGGTTAGAAAATCAAGATATTGTAGACACGGGGCGGTTTAGGGATTCTCAGATTTTAAATATCTCCACAGAGGGGGATAAAACCGTTGCTAATTTTGAATGGAACCCCCATAGTCCAGAGACAGGAGAACCCTATGCAGGACGGATTTTAGCAGGATTCAGAGCTTATGGTCATGGGCGATGGATACCGGGACGGGACTGGACAGAACGGGCGGTTAGGCGGGTCGATCCGGTTGAGATGTTTGAACAGGAGTTGAAGTATTTGATTTAAAAGCAGCCGTAATTGGGTATAGCAGTGAGAATTGGCCCGAACAAAACAAACAAATCTTTTTCTGTTACTTTCCTTCTGATTTGTTTCTCAGCTTCTGTTATTAAAGTAGATCCGTCATTAGTGGTAATAATGCAGCTTCTCCCATGATATTTATTCCCGTAAAAACCTAATAATTAATATTTTAATATAATCCCTCTAGCTATTTAGGTGTCTAGCTGCGGGTAGGCAGTGTAAATTGAAAGCGATAGCGGACGTGCGTAGTTCATTGGACAGACTTAGGCGATGGGATGCCTGAGTTTTTTGTATCTGTATCACCAATACAGATTAATAGTACATATTCCGAGCGCGGGTCATCTCATCCAAAACCTGCCGACTATCTCCCGTTGGATCACTGGAAACAATAGTCAAATTTTCTACCGATGAACCCGTTGGACGGTTGTTGAGTTTTTCTATCCCCGCAACTAAAGCATCGATCTTAGTTCCAATCTGGCTGGTTAAATCAAGAAGCGGAATCATTGGCTCTAACCCATAGCGAATCCCTGTGGGGTCAATTTGAATCATGGAGTCGGGGTTGATCGCTCCCTGAGAGGCTAATTCTCCACCTCTCAGTGCTAAATCTTGAATCGCCTTCCGATTCGCTTCTCCTAAATTAGATCGTTCGTTAGCTTGCTCGGCTTGTAGTGCCTGTGTATCCAGGTTGGAGAGTTGCTGAGTAGCACTTAGTCGCTCAATGGTATTCTGAAGTTGCTTTCCGCTTAATAGGGTATTTTGACGAGCCAAATCATAGCTATCCTGAGCGTTTTTAATCTCATTCGCATCGCCAGTAGTCCGAGCTTTATCAAGGGCTATCTTGGCTTGTAATTCAGCTTGTCGGGCTTTATTTAAGCTGATATTTGCCTCCATAATATTGTTCTCAGCCGTGAGTCGGTTCATCCGTTGTTGTAGTTCATTTTGGATTAATTGAAGTTGTTGTTGTTTCTCTAAATGTCGAGTTTTCATTTCTAGCAATTTCTGTTCCGTAATTGCTGATTTGTTGTACTGCTCTGTTCGTGCGTCCCTGATGGACGATTCCGACATATAGGTATTACCGACACCCTTTCCTGTGATCTCCTGAATTAGCCGACTTAGGTATTGAGAACCCTTGAATTTTTGGTAGTCCAACTCACCGGACTGCATCTGCTTCTGAACATCTGCCAACCGCCCCAACAAGTCCTCATTCTGCTTAGAACGGTCTAACGCGGCTTGTCCTCTATCTTCCTCTCCCTTGGCTAACGCTTGTTGCAGTCGCAGTTGACCATCTAGCAAGGACTTTTCTTGTTCTAAGGAACTAACAATTAATTTCCGTTGTTCAAGTTCGTAAGTGTAACCCATTTCTTGACGCTGGAATATTGAATTAATGTTCGTTAATTCAGTGTCAAGTGCCAAGAGCTTAATATCTTTTAATTGCTTGGTTTTATCAATTTGTTTATTAATTAAATCCAGTCGAAGCTGTTCCGCTTTAATTGTTAAATCTGCGGTTCTATCTTCTGCCTCCCATGCTGTTAAAGCATTTTCTTTTTTGAGTTTTGCGATCGCCTCAATCTGCTCTAAAGTCGCTTTGAGTTGTTTTTTAAGCTGTTCCTCTTGAACTTTTGTTAACGCGATCGCGGCTTCTTGTTCAGCGCGTTGAGAACCAATGATTCCGCTTTGATTAAACTGCCGACTTCTGATTTTTTGCTCCTGTTGAATTGCACTAAGTTGCAGTGCGTTTTCTTGTTTCTTGACCGCACGATCAAAGTCCTTACCCATGCGATCATAAAGACGCTCCCTGTCCTCTGCAATCCGTTGATTAGTGCGCTCAAAATCTTCTACTTGACGTTGGTTTAATCGCTGCGCTGCTTGCAATTCATAATCCTTGAGTTGAACATTGGTTGAGGATAATTCCTGTTCAATTTGACGAGAACTATCCTCAAACTCCCGTTTCGATATCAACTTTTGTTGATAATGGTTTTTAAGCTCAGAAAGACTACGCTCCAATTCGGCTTTATACCGTTCGCTAGTTTGACGTTGGATTGCCAATGTTTCGTCTTCAGTTGCGCGGGATAAACCTAGCTTTAAATCCTCTCGTTGACGGCTTAATCGAGCTTGAGCATCCTCTCCTGACCGAGTGCGAGTGTCATTGCCTCGAAGTTGACCCAATATGGATAATTCCTCTTGTGTCCCCATAGTTTCACGGGTTATTTGTGCAGATTTCTGATTGATTTGAGCGATCGCGTCTTGGAGTTTTAGTTGATGCCCTAGCTTTTGATTCTGCCGTTCAAGTATATCCAGGATCTCCTGTTGTCTAGCTTGTCTTAGCTGTAATTGTTGCTCCGAAACTTGCTGAGTAAATCGACCAAGCTCCACCTCTAAATCGCGGCGACGGTTAGCAAAATCCTCGGCAGATATCTTGCCCTCTTTATAATGTTTTTTGAGGGTTTCAAGGTCAATTTTGGCTATCTCCTGATCACGTTTTGAAGCCTTAAGTGAAACCTCCGTCTTCATTCTTTCAACAGATTCAGGGTTAATCGTTCCCTTGAGTTGACCCTGAGCGATATTATTATTAAGCGTTGACTCCTCAATCTGACTTCTGGCTTGAATATTGGCTTTATAACGGTCAAGTTGAGCTAGGATAAATTGAGATTTTTCCTTCTCTAAATTCAAGGTTGCTTCCAGTTGTTCACGGTTTAATGCAATCAGTTCAGACTCTTGCTCTCTTAACGAGATTAACGCTTCTAACGCCTTGCGTCGTTGAGTGTCTGCCTCATCAACTCCCTCCAAATCAGACCTTAATTGTTCTAAGCTTTTGTCTTTGTAGGAAGTAACATATTGAGACATCAAAGGATCGGCTAGAAGTTGTTTTAATTCTTTGATGGTTTCCTGGGATATATTGATTTTGTTACGAACTAATTCAAGAGAATTTGCGGTTCGCTGTAAATTTGCTTCTGGGGATGCAAATACATTAGTTTTAAGGTTTTTGAGTTCGGTATTAGCAATTTTTGATAGGTTTTTATCAGCTAATTCCGCAGCAACTCGGTTAAATACTTCCATCTCGGTTCGGAGTCCAGATAGGACTTGGATTAACTCAGATAAAGTTGTTTGCGCTCCGGTTTGACGCTCAACTTCTAGCAGCTTATTTTTAAGCTTTTCTAAAATTACAATGTCATTCTGTAGCTCTACCCTCAGTTTGTCATCATTAGTTTCCTTGATCCGTTTATTCCGGTTTTCAATTTCAACCGTAACAAATTTTAAGCTGTCAGTGAGAGGGGAGCCAAGGATGTTTCGTTGCGCTCGAATAGTTTCTAGTTGATCTTTGAGTTGTTTTTGGGTTGCTGGATCTTTTGTCAGGGTTGACTTCTGACGGAGGGTTTCAATCTCAGCATTTAACTCTTTAATTTTTTTGATATTACCCTCAACCATTGAGGAGTTAACGTAATTGGTTAATTCTTTAAAAACACCCGATTTCCGATCCTTTTGTAAAAACTCGACTTCTCGTTTGTCCTTGACTGCCTGTTTTAAGGCTTCCCTTATTTCCTTGTCTTGCTCAACCGTATTTCCTTTTAATGGATTCATCCAAGCAAGAATGGGACTGTTTTCAAATGGATTTAAAAAGCGGTTTGCCTTAGCTCCCCATCCTTCCCCAGAACGCTCTGTCCTGATTTTTTCTATAGCATAATCAAGCTCTGTTTTGAATCTCTGTCCGGGTGATTTTGGCGCGTTAGTTTTATTGATTTTGTCTAATTCTTTTCGCAAATCCTCAACATCTTTTCGTGATTTTTGCAGGTTCTTAGATAAAATGTCCGCCCAAGTTTGGCTGGTGGTTTTTGAGGTGAAAGTGCTAAAGGTATCATATAAAATCTTAAACGCTTCAATTGCTGCCCAAATCAATGCTGTTTTTACCGCAAAACCAGCAACAGAGGGGATTAATAGCTTGAGAGCATCTCCTAAACCGTTGACGGCAACAGAAGCAATAGTAGACGCCATCGGGACGGCGATTAAACTTTTTGCAAGGGCAAACATGGCGGGAGCGGCGTAAGTCAGCGCAACCCCCGCAGCAATTTGAATGATCTGAACAAAAGTTCCCGCGTGTTTCGTCACAATCTTCAAGGATGAACTAAGGAGATCCATGCCAACAACCATCGCACCCTGAAACTGTTTCCCGGCTACAACTTGAATTTCGGTGATTCCGTTTTGAAGTCGGGTTAACGCCGCGCGAGTTGTGTTTGCAGCATCTTCCACGCCTCCTGCGGTTTCAATATCCAACCGAGCTAAAAATTTAGGCAAGAAGTCAGAAGCAGCGAGTTTTCCGGTAGAAATAAGCTTAAATAATTCCTGCTCTGCAACATTCATTGACCGGGCTGCAATTTGGAAGGCTCCGGGGATTCGTTCGGCTAATTGGCCTCGAAGCTCCTCCATGCTCACAACACCCTTCCCGGCAATTTGAGAGATAGCTAAAATAGATCCTTCTAACTCCTCTCCCGTCAATCCAAAAACCGTTCCCGCTTGCATGATGGCTGAAGCAAATTGATTGGTTTGCTTCCCTTCCATTGAGGTGTTGCGAGTGCTTGCTGCTAGTTTTTTATAAGATTGTAGTGCGGGTTCCAAGGCGGAGGACGTGCGCTCAATTTCCCCCCTTAAAAATGCCATCTGTTTAGCACCCTGTTTCATTCCGCCTGACAGGAAGTTGATTGTATTTTCAAGAACAGTAAATCGTGCTGTAACTTCAAACGTTGTTGATGCAATACTGCGAAGTTGACCTTGTATAAATCCAAAAATACCCAAGTTTAAAATAGTTGTTTTGAGATTACTAAGAGATGTAAATAATGGCTTTAAAGGTTCTGGAATCCAAGACGTTAATTCATCTATGATCCCTTTCAGTGTTGAATATTCTTTTTTAACGGTTCTTGTTGTGGAGATCGCGGCTTGTTGTATCCGATCAAATCCCTCAACAGAAGTAGAATTACTGTTGCTGGAGCCTTCTCCAATAAATTCTCCAAATGTGGGTGCTGGAGTGGGTTTGGGAAGTGAAGATGGTTTAGGTGGTAAAGGGGGTGTTGGTACGGGTTTTGGTACTTCTCCAATAAGTTCTCCAAATGTGGGCGCTGGTACGGGTTTGGGAAGTGAAGATGGTTTAGGTGGTAAAGGGGGTGTTGGTACGGGTTTGGGTACTTCTCCAATAAGTTCTCCAAATGTGGGTGCTGGAATGGGTTTGGGTGGTAAAGGAGGTGTTGGTACGGGTTTGGGAAGTGAAGATGGTTTAGGCGGTAAAGGGTTGGCAAGTAAGATGAGATTCTTGAGTGCTTCTTCTAGGAAGTTCTCAAATTCAGGATCGGGTTTGGGTACTTCTCCAATAAGTTCTCCAAATGTGGGTGCTGGAGTGGGTTTGGGCGGTAAAGGAGGTGTTGGTACGGGTTTGGGAAGTGAAGATGGTTTAGGCGGTAAAGGAGGTGTTGGTACGGGTTTTGGTACTTCTCCAATAAATTCTCCAAATGTGGGTGTTGGAATGGGATTCGACTTTGGTGTTTTGAAAGAGAAAATATCTAATACGTTGTCGCCAATTTTTTTTATTCGTTCTGCGGCTTTCTTCCCTAACCCACCAAGAGATGCGCCTATGTCTAAATAAAGTAAATTG
>JACCEE010884613.1_pt1 | contig 24081 bp, 19 predicted proteins | sample 7449931 | NCBI WGS metagenome assembly JACCEE01 (sample SAMN15323457, study PRJNA562643) | freshwater metagenome | isolation source: river surface water | place: USA:Blue River Watershed | collected 2017-08-19 | reverse complement strand
TTACATACATTAGGGTATGTTGAATTAACAGTGAGTGTATCTGTTGGAGAAATCTGGGGCAATGTAAGCGATTATCAACAATGGTAACCCGTTTACCATGCAACCATTGCTTTCGGTTATGGTATGAATGTAACTTTATTGCAATTAACGCGGGCGTATGCGGCGTTAGGCAATGGCGGCAAATTACCACCTATCAATTTTTTACACGTTGATACCCCGCAAAATGGCGTACAAATTATGCAGGAGAGCACTGCAAAAAGCGTTTTAGCCATGTTAGAAACGGTATTAGACAATGGCGGCACGGGGACAGAAGCACGGATTGCAGGCTTTAGAGTGGCAGGAAAAACGGGAACAGCGCGGAAATATGGAGAAAATGGTTATAGTGACCGCCATCGCGCCTTATTTGCGGGGATTATTCCAGCGAGTCAACCCCGTTTAGCGGCAGTTGTCATGTTAGATGAACCAGAAGGGGATTATTACGGTGGACATATTGCCGCCCCTGTGTTTGCAAAAGTGATGGCTGCATGTTTGCGGTTATTAAATATTCCGCCCGATGAAAAATAGTCGCTCAAGCAAAGACCTACAAGGTTTTTAAAAACCTTGTAGGTCAAAGAGGAGTGCAATCGCTTTAGCTATTGCGCGGGTTGCCGAGAACTAAACAACCCAAATTAGGCAATAAATTTAAATTAAAACAAATGTTTACTGAATTCTAAAAAACGAGCAAGTCTGCCAATTGCAATAGCTAAAGCGATTGCACTCCTCATTTCAACTGCGTAACTCCTATTTATCTTCAAACTCGCGTTAATCTTGTATTTTTCTTAACCCACTTTCTTTCGCTTCTACCATCAATCGCTTCATTTCCCGCACCGCTGTTGCCATGCCATCAAATACCGACCGCGCAACAATCGCGTGCCCAATATTCAACTCGCAAATTGCGGGTAATGCCGCAATCGCCGCAACATTGTAATAATGCAAACCATGTCCTGCATTGACTTGTAAATCTAAACTATCTGCATATTCAACTGCTTGTATAATTCTTGCTAACTCATGAGCCTGTTCATGTTCCGTCGTTGCTTCCGCATAGCGTCCCGTGTGAATTTCAATCACAGGCGCGCCGACTTTGTGCGCGGCGGCAATTTGCGGCAAATCAGGGTCAATAAACAAAGATACTTTAATATCTACACGACTCAAACGCTCACATGCCCGCTGAATAATTTCAAATTGCCCGATAACGTCTAAACCGCCTTCAGTCGTCAATTCCTGCCGTTTTTCAGGCACTAAGCAAGCATCTTGTGGGCGGATTTGTTCGGCAAAACTCAGCATTTCCTCTGTCACCGCCATTTCAAAATTTAAGCGCGTTTGTAACATCGCTTTAGCGTGCACAATATCGCGGTCTTGAATGTGGCGGCGGTCTTCGCGGAGGTGCATTGTGATTAAATCCGCGCCCGATTGTTCAGCAACTAAGGCAGCATGAACTGGGTCGGGGTAGCGTGTATGGCGGGCTTGGCGTAAAGTCGCAACGTGGTCAACATTGACACCTAAACGAATAGGACTAAAAGTTTTTTTCATAATTTTTAAACAAAATAGCGAGTTATAAAAAACAAAACCCAACAACTCTTAAGAATTGTCAGGTTGATTGTGAAAAACTGTTTTAAGTTTAGTAGGTTTTAGCGTTTTTTCTCGGTTTTTGACAGTTCCAAATCCAAACGGTCACAAACGGTTTTTAACACTTGCAACCGTGCATAACGTTTATCATTAGACGGAATCAATGTCCAAGGCGCAAATGCAGTGCTGGTTTTAGCAACCATATCATTGATTGCTAAAACATAATCATTCCATTTGTCACGATTACGCCAGTCTTCTTCAGTAATTTTATGTTGTTTGTACGAAATTTGCTGACGTTCTTCAAAACGGCGTAATTGCTCATCTTGGCTGATGTGTAGCCAAAATTTAACAATGATAACGCCATGTTTTGCCAAGTTTTCCTCAAACGAATTAATTTCTAAATAGGCGCGTTTCCATTCGGCTTCCGTCGCAAATTTTTCAACCCGTTCTACTAAAACCCGTCCATACCATGAGCGGTCGTAAATCGTGGCATTGCCTGCGCGGGGAATATGTCGCCAGAATCGCCATAAATAATGGTGCGCCCGTTCTTCATCGGTCGGCGCGGCACTGGAAATAACACGGTATAAACGCGCGTCCATGGCTTGCGTAATGCGGCGAATACTGCCGCCTTTGCCCGCTGCGTCCCAGCCTTCAAAAACAGCAATTAATGAACGTTTATGCTGATGCGCATCCCAAGCAAGCCGGTGTAATTTAGCTTGATATGATTTTAATTCAGTCGCATATTCTTTACCACGCAAGCGTTTATCTAAATCTAAAGTGTCTAAAATCGTCATTTTAGAACGGCTTTCAGTTTTAGGCGTTTCTGCTGTAGAGTCCGCTTTTTTCTCTGCTTTCGTTTTGCTGGTTGTGACAGGTAACGCTAAAATCGGCGCAGGTAAAGCTGCTTTTAACGCTTTTTTCTGTTCAAATTGCTCAATGGCATGGGTTAAATGCTCTAGCACACTTTTAGCAACGGTAATATCGCGATAACGTGGGTCAGACGCTTCAATAATATGCCAAGGCGCAATCCCAGAATCTGTATGACGAATTGCTCGTTCAGCAGTTTTTAAGAAATTATCATATAAATCGGCATGATACCAATCACGCTCTGAAACCATCCGCCGCGTATATTGGTCTTTTTCTAATTTCTTTAAACGTTTAACTTGGTCATCTTTGGATAAATGCAGCCAATATTTAATAATTAACGCGCCATCTTCAGCCAGCATATTTTCAAAACGGCGGTTTTGTTCCAGCATTTCATCGACTTCTGCATTGTTAATTTTACCGTATGCAGATTCTTGAATCGGTTCATAATACCAGCCACCAAAAAAAATGCCGATACGTCCCCGCGCGGGTAAGCGTCGCCAATATCGCCAATAATAGGGGCGTTCACGCTCTTCGTCAGTCAATCCTTCAATCGCAAAAGTTTCTAATCCACGCGGGTCTAACCATTCATTTAACGCATTGACAACTTCCCCACGCCCAGCAGCATCAATGCCAGAAATAATTAAAACTACTGGGATATTGGTTTTACTTAATGCAAATTGTGCTTGTAATAATTGGGCGCGTAATTCTGGAATTTGGGTTTTAAATTCCTCTTTACTTAAACTGCGTCCGATTTCTGCGGCTTCGAACATGGTGCTATTTCCTCCGTTATTATTGTGATTTAAAGGTTTCGGGCAATTTTAGAGCATTATACAAAGCTAATAATGCAAAGCTTAACATGAGTCCCATCCCTGCTTGATAAGCAACACTTGAATAAACGCGCACATTATTGATTAATGCGCCCTCCCAAAATTGGTCTAAAACTGTACCGAATAAGGGTTGTAATATAGAAGTGCCTAAAAATAATCCCATATTAACTAAGCCAATCGCAGTGCCAGCAAGGGCGGGTTTAACCAGTTCTTTTGCCATCGTAAAAGTGATGACAAAACAGCCTGCACACGCGCCAATGAAAGCAAAGAGCACATATAACGTTATCCCTGAAATTAAAGGTTGCCATAGCAAAACTGCCCAGATAACACAATAGCACAATGAACCTAAAACCACTAAAGGCTTGCGTGATTTTAGATAATCAGAAATTCCGCCCGCAATAAGTGCAACAAGCGCGAAGGAAAAAAGCGTCAAAGTGACGTAAGTCGAGGCTTCTTGACGGGATAAACCGTGTAACTGCGTTAAAAACGGCATTGCCCATAAACCGACGAAAGCAAAAAAACTGCCCATACTGCCAATGTAAACAAAAAATCCTGTCCATAACGCTTTGATAGCAAACACTTCTTTTAAATTTAATATCCAATCTGCAATCAGTTGTTGAGTAGAAAGCGGCGCAGTATTTAACACTGTATTCGCATTAACCGCTTCAAATCCCACTTCTTCTGGACGATTACGCACGAAAATTGCCGTAACTACCGCTAAAATCAATGATAATACGCCAATTAAAATAAAAACCCATCGCCATGAAAACCAATTGAGCGCGTATGATAAAGGTACGCCCGCGACAATTGAGCCTAAATTACCGACAAATAATGATAAACCGCTAATCGTCGCGTAATAACGCGCGGGAAACCATAAACTATTGCTTTTCATAAAAGCAATAAAAATCCCTGATACGCCTAAGCCAACTAAAAAACGTCCCAAAATCGCTATTTCAAAATTCGGCGCAAGTCCAAAAATTAATGAGCCAATTCCCGCCACTGTGTTGCTAATCACGACTGTCCAGCGCGTGCCGAGCGTGTCCGCTAACACGCCAGAAGGTAATTGCATTACTGTGTAAATATAAAAATACATTGCCGCTAAAAAACCTAAAGCGGTGCCGCTGGTTTGAAAAGCTTGCATTAATTCATTTGACATTACCGCCGGTACAACCCGCTGAAAGAGTACCAACATATAAGACAATGCAAGTACGATATAAATTGCCCAGCAGACTATCCAAAAAAAGTTCTTGAGGAATTTTGCATAAGAAAATTAATTCTGATTAAGAAAAAAAGGGAAGTGTTTTTTAAAATTAAAAGTAAGAAACTTGTCGTTTTTTCGTCATTTTTAATTATAAATAGTCACTCCTTTGGTTTGAGGAAAAAGACTCCTCAAAAAATGACTAACGAAAATAGAACACTTTAACTTAGTTCAGCAAAAACAGGCTGTCAAATTTATCTCAAAAAAATGGCAATTTTTTTGCGACTACTTTTTTACAAAAACAATTCTTTATTTAAAAAAGTATGCGCTTTAAATACTTAAAAAACACCTGTGGGGTAGTTATTACGCATTGGTGGGATAGTTATTTACTAAAATGGTTTTGTTTGCATAAATCCATTTTGGTTATTCTTTTTATTGCCCATTTTATGGCGAGTAGTATTTGGCTGCTTAAAGAACAGGGGTTTTTACAACCTTTAGAATTGTATGGGTATGATGGTTTATTAACATGGCAACCGCGAGAAACCAATATTGATTCACGAATTACCTTAGTTTGGTTAGAAGATGAAGACCAACGTTTATATGGTTGGCCATTAGCTGATAAAGAATTATTAAGTGTTTTTCAAAAATTACAAAGTCATCAACCTTTAATCATTGGCTTAGATATTTATCGCGATTCTCCCGTTCCACGCAATAGTACCTATTACACCGCACTTATTGATTGGCTTAAACAACAAAGCAATATTATTTTAATCAAAAAATTTAGAGATGAACAAGGAAAGTTTGTACGGGCTTTACCTGAATTTGAACATTCGCATAAAATTTCTTTTAATGATTTAACTGTAGATAGCGGTGGCTTGATTCGCCGCGGTTTATTGTACTTAAGTGATGGAGAAAGAACTTATGAAGCTTTTAGTTTAAAACTTGCTTTAGCTTTTTTCTTTAAACATAAAATTAAAATTACCAGTAATCCCGCAAATTCTAGCGAATTGATTTTAGGAAAAACTATTTTATCTCCCTTAGATGCCAATTTTGGCGGCTATGTCAATGCAGACACGGGCGGTTTTCAATTCATGCTAGATTATCCCGCCGCGCCTTCCGAATTTAACCATTTAAATATTCGCGATATTTTAAAAGACAACATTGACACAAATCTCATCCGCGACAAAATCGTAATTATTGGCGTACGCGCCGAAGGTACGCCCGACTTTTTATACACTCCCTTTGGACGTTGGATTGCGGGCGATGAGCGCGTCGCGGGTGCGGCGGTACATGCCTACATTGTCAGTCAATTGCTCAATATTGCGACTGACGTTTCACAACCTTTACAAAGTTTGAGTGATACTCAGGAAAGTTTATGGTTATGGCTAACTGTGTTATTAGCAGCGGTTTTAATGTTAAGCGCACATTCAATGTGGTTTGTCGGCATTATGATGGTCGGTGGTAACGCCTTAATTATTGCAATCAGTTTTGTAGCGTTTCAATCAGGATTATGGATTACGATGGCAAGTCCATTGTTAGGCTTTAGTTTAACGATGGTCACGAGCTTGATTTACTTATCAAATCAAGAAAAGCAACAACGAGCGGTATTGATGCAATTATTTTCGCGGCATGTGTCTAAAGAAGTCGCAAATGTTATTTGGGCAGCGCGGGAGCAATATTTGCGCAATGGGCGATTACGTCCACAACGCTTGACCGCGACCGTGTTATTTACGGATTTACAAAACTTTACCAGTGTCGCCGAGCAGATGGAGCCGCAAGTATTGATGGATTGGCTAAATGAATATATGGAAGTCATGGTGCAAGTTGTGGAAGAACAACATCATGGACAAGTCAATAAATTCATTGGTGATGCGATTATGGCATTATTTGGCGTGCCGTTAGCGAGTCAAAATACTGCTAAAATTCAAAAAGATACTATCAACGCAGTTGAATGTGCTTTAGCAATGCGCGAAGCATTAGCCACATTAACTGAGCGTTGGCAACAGCGCGGCTTGCCACAGATTCGAATGCGGATAGGGATTTATACTGGTGAATTAGTCGCGGGCAGTTTGGGCAGTGCGCAGCGACAGGAATATACGGTATTGGGGGATACGGTCAATATTGCTTCACGTTTAGAGAGTTTTGATAAAGAAATTGATAAAGACGTATTGTGTAGAATTTTAATTGGTGAATCAACATTGCATTATTTGCCGCCGCGCTTTGCAACTGAGTTTGTGGGAGAGGTGGTATTAAAAGGAAAAGTTGAGGGAGTTAGGGTTTATAGGGTTATATAAACAACTTGAATTTAACTTCTAAATATATAGGCATTACGCAATTAATTAAAAAGGAGTGCAATAGCTTCAGCTATTGCGCGGGTTGTCGAGAACTCAATAACCCAAATTTGGCGATAGCTTCAAACTAAAACAAAGACCTGCTAGATTTTCAAAAACGAGCAGGTCTGCCAATTGCAATAGCTAAAGCGATTGCACTCCTTATTTCAACTGAGTAACGCCTATAAATACCAAAATTTTGATTAATTCCCTCACAACTTCATTTCTACACCTAACCAATCCGCCGTTAAACTTAAAGTATAAACTTTCATTTTAATAATTAAAATGGGATAGTTTTCTGTCTCTATTTGTAATTCATCCCAATAAAATTTCCAATTCGCTTTCTCTAAATCACTTAAATAAGCCAACGTATCCAAATACGTTCCAGAAAACTCTACCGATAAACCATGTTTATATACCATGGGCGTATTTGTAAGTTGAGTATTTTCTATTGCTGGTTTGTTTATTTTTTCATCTGTAAGCGCGAGTTGTGTATCTAATAAAGATTGAGCTACTAAGTTTTGCAATTTAATCAATTTTAAAGAAACTTGTTTTCTTAATAAATTTTCTATGACATTTGTCATTTGTTCTGGTGGAATTAATGTTTTAGTGATTTTTTGCACGGCTTTTTGTTGCTCGCGTAAAGTTTCATAAAGCTGCGTTAATTGGGTTTGATAATTCTGTTGGATAGTATCATTTGAAACTGTAATATTATTTGGAAAACTTTTCTCTAAAATCTTTAATTCATTTTGAATTGCTTGTTGTTCACTTAAAGCACTTAAACGCATTCTTTCTAAAGGTTGTAAAAAAAAGAAGTTCCAAATGGAATAAAACAAAAATAGACCTGTACAAAGAATTAAAACCCGTTCGCGAACAGATAAATGGTTAAAACGTCCAGCAAGTTCAGTGAGCAATTTGAGGAGCATGAGTAGCAGGGAGTGTGTCTAAAATGAAAGTATAAACTTGACGTGTTTTTGAAGGCTTAGGCTTTTGTTCTGGAGATGATTCGCGGGGGATGGGAATCGTCGCTTCGTTGATTTGAACTTGTTTAAATAATAAAGGTTGAAAAATGGGGGCTTGACTGAGTGCAAAAACAAAACGGGGAATGCGTTCAGGTTCAAAGGCTTTACCTTCTAAGTGGATATTTTGCCCTGCTTGGCTAAAGTGAATATGTGTGAGCCAGAGTTGTGCAGGTGTGTAGTGGGCAAGTGCGCGAAGTTGGCTAGAAAAGCCTTGTGTCATCCCAAAATTTTGGGTTTTGAGTGCATTAAGTAGTTGTTGCCCCGCTTGGATTTGTTTTTCTAAATGGGTTATTTCATTTTTTAGTGTTTGTATTTCTTTGGGCAATGTTTGGGTGTTTGGAAGTGTACTTTGTAAGTGTTGCACAACGTTTTGGCGTTCTTTTTCTAGCTGTACATTATTGATTTTTAGTTGATGCACTTGTTGCAAAGCATAAGCATAAAAACTGCTAAGTCCAGCAATAAAAATGCTCCATAATATGAGTACTGTACCCGCTGAAAAGTGTTGGGGTAGCCGTTGGAAGATGGGTTGATACAGATTAATTTGTTGTTTCATGCTGTTCTTAAACCCGCGCCAATGATGGGAAGTGCTTGGGCTTGTTGTGAGCTGCTGAGTGAGTAAGGTAAGTGTATAATTTCATTTAAATACATTTCGCGCACCGTAATTTCTAAGTTGCGTGCTAACAGTGGCGCAAAATGGGGGGCAATGTAAGGTAACGGCGCAAGCACTAAATGTGTAATGGGGGGTTGGGCAAAATGGCTTTCAAAATAATCAAAAGAACGTTGTAGTTCAATAATAATAGGGGTTAACACTTGTAAAGCTCGCTCTTCTAGCAGGGGCGAATTGGAAAATTGCCCTGTTTTCATGAGTTGTAATAAGTTATCAACCCCCATTTCTAACGTTCGAGTGAAATAAATGTGGTGTTGACGGCAGATGAGCAGAATACCATAGTGTCCTGAAAGCCATAAAAACGCCATGCTGTTTTGTTGTTCGGGTAACAGCAGGGCGATATTACGGAGGGTTAATTCTGGAATATCTATTGCGCTAAGTTTAAATCCTGCGTAGTGAAGTTGATTAACGTAGTGTTGAATGATGCTTTTTCGGGCGACAACCACATAAAGCATTTTATTGTGTAGGTTTAACTGACGTGAGGGAATTTCAAAGGTTTCAAAAACCGCATCTTCCAAATGGTAATCAATTAACTCATGTACTTGCCATTGTAATGCAGCGTGTAATTCAGTTTCGGGCACGCGCGGAGCTTCTAGGAGAAAAAGCTGGTACATGCCGATATTCATCACTGCAACACAAGGAGCTTTTTTGAGTTTGTGTTGTTTAGCAAGGTGATGCAGTGCATTTTCAATCGCTGTTGTGGGACAAGGAATAATTTCTATTAGCTCAAGACTGGGGATCGGTGTTTGTTGATTGATTTGCGCAAAACAAATACCTTCTTCGCAAAATCCTACCGCATAGTGTGCAAGCGGTGAAGAAGATGCAAATACATTTGCAAAGGAGTGAAGAATTTCCATCGGTTTGCCTCAGTCTATTTTGCTAATACTTACGTTAAGCTGTATTTAACGTTTACGAATCACAAGCGGATATTCGGGGAAGTGTTTTTTTAATTCGCGTAGTCGTTCTTCGGCGGCTTTTTGATCTGCATACGCTGTTCCGCCTAACTGCTCGCGCCAGCCGCCTACCCCTTCATCAGACCATTCACTGGGAGACTTGGCGTTAAAAAGTAAGCAAATAACAAAACCGTGACGCACTGCACGTTGTTCTTCAGGCAGTTCAATGTCGTTAATTGCTTTTTTATCAATTACTTTTGGTAACGGAAGATTCTTTTTTCTTGCAAGCTCTTGTTCTAGCTCGTTTTCTAAGTTAACCGTTTTTTCTGCTTTTTCTGCTTTCAGGCGTTTTTCAATAGGCTCGTTATCATGCAATAGAGCTTCTAAACGTGAAACTTCTTCTAACTCTTTTAAATCAGCAAGTTCATGTTCTTGACGTTCTTGTTCAGCTTCTAGGCTGCGTAAACGAGCTTCAAGTGTTTCTTTTTGTGATTTAAGCATATATGTCACCTCTTATCTTTCAGAAAAGGACTTTTATTTGATTCTCATAAAGGTTTTTATGAGATATTGTGCTTTAATTGCAGTTATCAGTTTAGTTTAGCAAAACAGGATCGTTGGCAATCTCTTGGTTGTTTGAACGGTAGGAATAATATGAAATTAATCTTTGGAGAGTTAATAATGGCGAAATGCGTTAAACATTTACGCTGGACAATCATGTTCGCTACCTTACTATGTAGCCTTTTCAGTTTTCGTGCCTATGCTGACACTGCAAGTGAAATCTTAACCTTGGTCAATGAGGAGCGTAGTAGTGCAGGATTAAGTAGCTTGCAATTATCGCGTAAATTAAGTGCTGCTGCTCAAACACATGCAGAAGATATGGCACTTAAGGGGTTTATGGGACATACGGGTTCTGATGGTTCTACTCCAGCCGACCGAGTGACTGAGGCAGGTTATAACTATATTTATGTTGGTGAAAACGTTGGGGAAGGTTATACAACGCCGCAAACCATGATGCAAGGTTGGATGGGCAGTACGGGGCATAAAGCAAATATCCTCAGTAAAAACTACACCCAAATGGGGGTCGGTTATAAAGTAGCTAAAGACGGTACGGCTTATTGGGCGCAAACCTTTGGCAGACCAACGACTTTAGATACAAGCGATATTATTACGGTGACCACCACAACTCCTGTTACCACTACTCAGAAATATGAAGCAATTTTCAATGCTTTAGAAACCGTGTTACCAACAGTGTTTACACCTAAAACAACAACTAAAACTTTAACTCTTACCGATAGTTCAAAAGGCTATTATCGTCAATATGGACAATATGGCGTAGGCTATTATGATGGTTATTTGTATTATCATGTAGTTAAAGACAAATGGACATTTTACGGCACATTAGAACAGGCGAATACTGATACCAATATTTGCAAAACAAAATGTTGGTAATTATTAAACTGTTTTAAAGAAAAAAACTAAAATCCTTATATGCTTAAAATTAAGCTATAAGGATTTTTTTACAGCAATGATGAAATATTTTGCATTCTCAAAAACTATGGAGGAGGAAATACAAATGTTGTCTATTAATTCCCTTTTTTCTTCTGTCTTAAGAACATTATTAGTCTTGAATTTTGGACTACTATTGTCATTTATGACAGCACCGGTCTCTGCAAACACTATGGAAGATATGTTAACTGCCGTCAACGCTGAGCGGGCTCAATATGGATTGAATCCTTTGGTGCTCTCTTATAAATTGACGCAGGCCGCCCAAATTCAAGCCGACGATATGGCATTTAATAAATTTATGAGTCATTCTGGTTCGGATGGTTCAAGTCCTTTTGACCGGATGGAACGTGTCGGATATAACTATCAATCGGCGGGTGAAAACGTTGCAGCAGGTTATGAAAGTGTTGCAGATGTAATGATAGGCTGGATGAATAGCGAAGGACACCGCGCTAATATTCTTGATAGCAGTTTTACTCAGTTGGGAGTTGGCTATCAAAGTGATTCTAATGGTCGTTGGTATTGGGTACAAACCTTTGGCACGCCATTTAACACGGATAGTAATGATATTATTTCGGTTAATACTTACTATACAAATCCCAGTTCATACAATCTGACACAACAACATGCCGAAGTTTTATTTGACTTATTAGAGTATGACTATGCCATATTATTTGCGCCAAGTCGTACAACCGAACAAATGTATGATGATGAGGGCAACATCATTTATTATCGCATTTACGATGAAACTAACAGTGCATTAGCGGTTTATCTGAACAGCTTCTACTATTTCTTAGGTTCTGAATGGTATAGATATGGTTCTTTAGACGACGCTAATGCTGGTTTATGTTACGGTTATTGTTGGTAATTGTACAATCATTGACCTGCTAGGCTTTTAAAAACCTTGCAACTTGAATTTGACGAGATATTCAACCGAAAACAAAGACCTACTAGGTCTCTAAGACCTAGTAGGTCTTTTGCTATGAATTTAAAGTTTTTATTTGTAGAGCTTGCGTTATTCAGTTTTAGGTAGCGACTAGAAAAGTAATAAGCTTTTTAAAACAACGCGGCGGCTAATAATTGGCGTGTATAGTCAGCTTGCGGGGTGTAAAAAATGGTTTCCGTCGTCCCTTGTTCTACAAATTGCCCTGACTTCATTACAATCACACGGTGCGCCATTGCTCGAATGACACGCAAATCATGCGTAATAAAAATGTAGCTCATTTGATAGCGTTGTTGTAATTGTTTAAGTAATTCTAAGACTTGTTTTTGAATAGAAACATCTAACGCACTGGTCGGCTCATCTAATAACACCACTTTAGGCTGCAAAATAATAGCGCGGGCAATCGCAATGCGTTGACGTTGTCCCCCTGAAAATTGATGGGGATAGCGATTTAACGCATCACTTTTTAAGCCGACTTCCTCCAAAATTTGCACAATTTTTTCACGGCGTTGCGCACGAGATAAATGCGCTTCATGAATTTCTAAACCTTCACCAACAATACGCTCAATGGTTAAACGCGGCGATAAAGACGCATAAGGGTCTTGAAATACCACTTGAAATTGTTTTCTTAAGGTTTGTAATTGTGCTTTCTTTAAAGAATGAATTGCTTGTTGCTCAAAAAATAATTGTCCTTGAAATGTTTGTAACGCTAATAAACATTTGCCTAATGTGGTTTTACCAGAACCCGACTCGCCGACAATGCCTAAAGTTTCACCTTGAGCAAGTTTTAAATCTACATTATCGACGGCTTTTAAAACAGAAGTGCTACGACTTAAGAAAAAATGTGATTGATTCTTAAAATGACAGCTTAATTGTTGTGCAGTTAAAACGGCAGGATTTTCAGTAGTCAGCGGCGTTATAAAACGTTGATTAAGCTGGCTGTCTAATAATTTGCGCGTGTAAGCATGTTGCGGTGCAGCGAATAATTGCGCGGCGGGTGCGTGTTCTACCACTTCGCCACGTTCCATCACATACACCCGTTCAGCAAAGCGTTTTACTAAGGGTAAATCATGCGTTATCAGCAAAATTGCCATGTTAAATTGCTGCTGCATCTCTTCTAATAACTGCAAAATCTGCGCTTGAATCGTCACATCTAAGGCGGTTGTAGGTTCATCGGCAATCAATAATTGCGGACGACAGGCTAACGCCATGGCAATCATAACCCGCTGCCGCTGTCCGCCCGATAAAGTATGTGGATAAGCATAAATTCGCCGCTGTGGCTCTGGAATCCCTGTTAACTCAAGCAATTCTACAGCTCTGCGCTGAGCATGTTTGCGGCTCATCCCTTCGTGCAAACGTAAAACTTCAGCAATTTGTTCGCCGACGGTTAACACGGGATTGAGTGCAGTCATTGGCTCTTGAAAAATCATTGCAATCGCTTTGCCGCGAATAGCGAGCATTGCGAGCGGATTTAAGGTCAATAAATTCTGCTGTTGAAACTGAATAGAACCCGTAGGATAAGTAACATGTTGCCCCTGTTGCGTCTCGTATAAGCGTAAAATGGAGTGCGCTGTAACTGATTTTCCTGAACCTGATTCTCCCACCAATGCGATTTTTTCACCTGCATGAATCGTCAAATTTAACTGGCGAACCACAGGCGATTGATGATGAAAAGCAACTGAAAGGTCTTGAATTTGCAACAAAGGCAGCATGTATTTTTCTCAGCAGGCAAAAATTAGCCTAATTTTGCTAAAGTAATACCAAGTTCTTTAGCAATTTTAAGCGGATTATCGGTAATATACACGATTGTTCCATTTTTGCCTTCTGCAACGCGCTCAAAAAGTTCTATGACCTCTTTATTTTTCATGCGAATGCAGCCAAAAGATGCTGGTTTACCAATATTTACCTCATCTGCTGTGCCGTGAATGTAAATATAACGTTCAAAAGAATCAATGCCCGTGCCACGGTTTACGCCATCTTCTAAGCCGCGCAACCATAAAATGCGGGAAGTAACGACATCTTCTTCACGTTCTTGATTGATTTTTGCGACTTCGCCCGTTTTCACTCGGGATTTGAAAATTGTGCCAGACGGAGCATTATCACCAATTTTATAGGCAATATAATGTTTTCCTAACGGTGTTTGATAACTATCTTGACGATTACCAATCCCAAATTTTGAGGTAGAAATCTTATAGTTTTTGCTGTTTTTGCCATTTTCATACAAGGATAAAGTTTGGCTATTCACATCCACTAAGATAATAGAAGGAGCGATATTTATAGGGTCTGTTATAGTTGTTATGGGTTTTTCTTGCGGTAAAGAACAACTGATTAAAAACAGAGCTAAACATGCTGTAGCAATATATTTAAAATAAATGACGTTTTTTTCTAAACTCATAAGCATTATCAAAAAGTCAAAGAAAGACAAATTCAGTGAATTATTTTAACCCACTAAATTTAATTATGTTTCCATCTAATGTAAGGAAGTACACAGTTGAATTTCAATTTTTACAATTGCTTTAATTTCTAAAAGTTAAAAGTATTTTTTAGGATAATGAAGCGAATTGTATGAATTGCAATTCAGATAAAAGTAAACTGCTTAATTTCTATCATAAAGCCAGTAAAATTTTGGGCATGAAAACGCATTGAGTGATTTATTCCTACCAAAAATTTAGAATAAAGTATAACGCATTGCAACATTTTTGTCAGTTGCTTGATTCATTTGTTTAATTTTACCTAATTGCCTGTTAGTAATTAAAAAAGCATTTCGCGTTTTTAAATGAGGAGTACAGAGGAGTGCAATAGCTTCAGCGATTGCTTTTGAGAATTCGCAGAGTTGCGAATTCATACTCACAAACCTGCCAGGCTTTAAAAAACATAGTAAATATTTGTTTTAATTTAAATTTTTTGCCAAACTTAAGTTATTTAGTTCTCGACAACGCTTGCAATAGCTAAAGCTATTGCACTCCTTTTTAATCAATTTAAAATAGGCTTTTGCTATTTTCCCCCTCTCTGCTTTGCCGAATTTTGCTGAATAAGGAAGATTACTCTGAGTAACAAATTACTAAAATCTGCTGCAACGGTCGGCAGTTTCACTTTATTATCTCGTATTTTAGGCTTCATCCGCGATGTGGTGATTGCCCAAACTTTCGGTGCGGGCGCGGCAAGTGACGCATTTTTAGTCGCTTTTAAAATTCCCAATTTTATGCGGCGGTTATTTGCTGAAGGCGCATTTTCACAAGCATTTATCCCTGTTTTAAGTGAATACAAAACCAATCACGATGAAGAAACAAATCGCCAATTAGTTGCCCATGTGTCGGGTAGTTTAGGGTTGATTTTGCTAATATTAACTATCATCGGCATTGTTTTTTCTTCATGGACTATCAGTGTTTTCGCGCCTGGTTTTTGGCAATATCCAGAAAAATTTGCTTTAGCGAGTGATTTATTAAAAATCACTTTTCCCTACCTATTTTTTATCGCACTCACCGCCCTTGCTGGCGGAGTTTTAAATACTTATGGAAATTTTGCTGTTCCTGCCTTAACGCCTGTGATTTTAAATATTTGCATGATTACAGCAGTGCTATGGTTTACTAACTGGACAAATCCGCCCATTATGGGATTAGCGTATGGGGTATTTTTAGCGGGTTTAATGCAATTACTTTTTCAACTGCCTTTTTTAGCCCGTTATAACATGCTTGTTGTACCACGCTTTCAGTGGCAACATGCGGGAGTACAACGGATTTATAAATTAATGTTACCTGCAATTTTTGGGGTTTCAGTCACGCAGATTAATTTATTAGTTGATACTATCATGGCCTCTTTTTTAGTGACTGGCAGTGTGTCATGGTTATATTATTCTGACCGTTTAATGGAATTTCCTGTTGGCGTATTTGGCTTGGCACTTTCAACGGTGATTTTACCAACACTGTCTAAAAAAGCTGCGAAAAAAGAATGGGATAGTTATAATCACACTTTAGATTGGGCAGTGCGTTGGGTGTTCTTGATTGGTGCGCCCGCGACGGTGGGAATGATAGTTTTATCTGCCCCTATTTTATCTACCCTATTTCATTATGGCGAATTTGACCAACATGATTTAGTGATGACACAATATAGTTTAAATGCGTATGCCTTTGGTTTAATTGCTTTTGTCTTAGCAAAAGTTTTAGCCTCTGGTTTCTATGCCCGTCAAGATACTAAAACCCCAGTCAAAATTGCCGTTATCTGCATGTTAACGAATATTGGCTTAAATTTGATATTAATTTCTTTCTTGCAACATGCGGGTTTAGCTTTATCTACTTCCTGCGCGGCAATTGTTAATTCTGTCTTATTATTCTATTACTTACGCAAAGCAGAAGTTTTTCGCCCCCATGCGGGTTGGCTTAAACTCTTAATTCAAATTAGCTTTGCGAGTTTAGTCATGGGACTGATTTTGTGGTTTACTCAAAATTCTCTGCAAAATTGGTTAGTACTTTCAACCTTAATGCGCGGTGCTTGGCTGTGTGTATGGATTATCTTAGGCATGGCAGCATACGCACTTGCCTTATTGATTGCTGGCTGGCGTTGGCGCGATGTAAGTAACCATGGCGATGTTTAATAGCCTAGTTTTGTTGTCCCCCATCATTATTTAAAGGATGATAATTTATGGAGTTTATCCGTTCACTTTCATACATCCGTCCACATCATCAAGGCTGTGTGGCGACGATTGGTAACTTTGATGGGGTGCATCGCGGACATCAAGTATTAATTCAAATGGTTGCCCAGCGAGCGGAACAATTGGGTTTACCTTCTATCGTCACTTTGTTTGAGCCACAACCACAAGAATTTTTTGTACCCGATAAAGCCCCCGCCCGTTTAACCCGTTTGCGGGAAAAATTGCAATGTTTAGATTTATATCATGTAGATAATGTACTTTGTCTGCGCTTTAACCAAGCCTTTGCCAATTTAACCGCCCACGAATTTATTGAACAAGTATTAGTGCAAAAATTGGCAATCAAACATTTAGTAATTGGCGATGATTTCCACTTTGGACGAGGACGACAAGGCAATTTTGCCTTGCTGGGTGAAGCGGGTAAACAGTATGGTTTTCAAGTGGAAAGCCAAGAAACTTTATTATTTGGTGAAGAGCGGGTCAGCAGTACCCGCATTCGCCAAGCATTAGCCGTCGGCGATATGCAAACTGCTTATAAATTACTCGGTCGTCCTTATACTTTATGTGGGCGGGTTTCGTATGGACAACAATTAGGGCGAACTATTGGTTTTCCTACTTTAAATATCGCACTAAAACGTGCTAAAACCCCATTATCTGGTGTTTTTGCCGTCTATATTCACGGTTTAGCCGCAACACCATTAGCAGGAATTGCCAATGTGGGTATCCGTCCAACATTGCACGGACAACATCCTTTATTAGAAGTTCATGTATTTGCTTTTCAGCAAATTGTTTATGGGTACTATGTAGAAATAGAATTTGTGAGTAAAATACGAGAAGAACAGAAATTCGCGTCGCTTGAAGCGTTAAAACAACAAATTCAGCAAGACGCTGAAACTGCAAAAACACTTCTCCACCCCCATCATGTTGTACCAACCCCTTGATAGGGCTTATTTTTACATGAAAGTCTCAAAGCTAGCTAAAGCAATAAGCTGCTTGATGGTAATTGAATAGCAAAGTTTAGTCCGTTTAGTTAATGCCCCCTAACCACTGCAAGAGAGAGAATATAATGTCAGACACCCAAATTGAGAAACGCCTGAAAATTTTAGAAAATCATCTCAAACAAGAAACCAACATGCCTGCGGATATTGTCAATAGTTTTAGAGAACTAGATGAAATCGCTCGCAAATTAGGCTTTTTAGACACAGAAGAATCGTATGCAACTCGTGTTTCTTGGTGGCCGATGATTTCTGTCTTAGGAACATTTTCCTCAGGAAAATCCACTTTTATCAATCACTACATTGGGCAAAAATTACAACGGACAGGCACTCAAGCGGTTGATGATAAATTCACAGTCATTTGCTATGGTAGCAGTGATGTTGCTTCTTTACCTGGTACAGCGTTAGATTCTGACCCACGTTTTCCTTTTTATCAAATTAGCCATGATGTTAAAGAATTAGTCGCGACCGCAGGCTCAGGACAACGGGTTGACTCTTATTTGCAATTGAAAATTTCCACCAGCGAAACCTTACGCGGGCGGATTTTAATTGACTCCCCTGGATTTGATGCTGATAGTCAACGGACTTCTACTCTGAAAATTGTTAAGCATATTGTTGATTTATCAGATTTAGTGTTAGTATTTTTTGATGCGCGCCATCCAGAACCAGGCGCGATGCGTGACACTTTACAGCATTTAGTGGCTGAAACGATTAACCGCCCCGATGCGAACAAATTCATTTACATTTTAAATCAAGTTGACGTAACGGCACGCGAAGATAATCTTGAAGAAGTTGTGGCGGCATGGCAACGGGCATTAGCGCAAACTGGTTTAACGGCTGGACGTTTCTATCGCATTTACAACCCTGTTGTTGCAATGCCGATTGATGATGAAGTAACTCGCAGCCGTTACACCACCAAAAACGATGCAGATACTAAAGAAATCTTAGGACGGATGGAGCAAGTTAGCACCGAACGTTCTTATCGGATTATCGGCGTATTTGAACAAGCCATTAAAGATATTGAACACAAGTTAATTCCACAATTAACAGAATGGTTAGAATGTTGGCGTTCACAAGTATTTTGGTGGAATACTGGCATTATTGCCGTATTATTAGCTGTTTTAGCAGGCTTATATGGCGTAATTCAACCCGATTTAAGCGGATTGAAAGACTTAAGCCAGTTAGCTTGGGCTGAAGTGGGTGGCGCAATTTTAGTTTTCTTGTTCTTATTAAACGCTAAAGTAGGCTCAATGATTAAACGCCGCTTGTTAAAGCAAATGGATAAGAAAATTGCCGATGACCGTTTGCGCGACGCGTTAAAACGTGGCTTTAATAAAAACGCAGGCGCGTTTAAATTTAGTAGTTCGCCTTGTGGTTGGAACAAGCATATTCGTCAAGAATTATCTAAATTGTTAGGTAAATCCAACGATTATGTGCAGAAATTGAATGACCGCTTCACGAATCCTTCTGGACAAGCAGCGAGTGCGCCCGCGACTGAAACAACGCCCGCGCCTACAACTCACGCTTAATCGATGAAGATTTGGATTGTCTATCAAAAACTGATAGGCAATCTAAAACTAGGTTAATTTCATGAAAAATAAAAAATAAATAGAGATTAATTAGTGATAAATTTAAAAAAATTTAGCTTAATTGTCAGTGCTTAGGGTAAAATAAAAGTTACTATGTTAAGTTAATAACGCAAAAGAGTTTACCATTTCTAATAACGTGAATAGCAAAATGACTAAAGACTCGCTTAATATCACCGAACTTCCCATTAAATTGTTGACTGGGGGATTGTCATCACATGTTTAAAGTATTGTTGGCGTTACCCATTTGGCTGTTAACAATCGCAACAGCCCAAGCTGCTGATCCATTAGCAGTCTTGCATTATCAAACGGCTTTGGGAGCCTGTGAGCGGGGCACACAAATGCCCATGCCAAAAAGCACGGGTTCTTTAAAAATTTTGCAAGCACAATTAAAGCGTTATCAACGAAATATGCAAGATGCGCTCAAAATTGACCCCAAATTAAAAGACTCTTCTCAAACTTATACTGGAAGTTATTTTGTTAATTTGCCGTTTTCTAAAGGCTACGAGCAATGCGAAAATAATTTAACCAGCAAAGTAGAAGAAGCTGAGGCGGCTATTACTTCGAATTTAACTGAACGCAACAACCGACAAACTGCTCAACAAGATGCGTTAAAAGCATTAGAAAAGAAACAGCAAGCAGTTAAACCTTTTTTACATGCTGCGTTAAATAAATATTGTCATCCTTTTTTAGTAGATCGTACTAAAGCCGCACCTGACAGCGAGCAGCAATATTTTGCTGCTAAAAAACAAGCACTTGCTGCTTATCCTGAAGTAGGAAATGAATTTCATGGCATTATTTTTGTTGACCCATTGACCAATCAAGAAACAACTGATAGTAAGCAAGTTTATGTGTGGTTTAATTTGTGTGAAGAGGCATTTAAAGCACCGCCTGCGGCGACAGTAGCTCCAACTACTCCCGCTTTGCCTGCAACGCCCGCCGCTCGTCCAACCGCGCCCACACCTGTTGTAGAAGATGAAGGGCCGAGTTTACCTAAACCCGCAAAACAACCAACGGCACAACCTGCAGTCCCATCCGTCGCGCCAATTGCGCCTACAGCCGTAGATAAACCGCCCGTAGATGATGGTAAAGAAATCAGTGATGCTGAATCTGATAAAGAATATGAAGCTCAAATGGAAGCTGAATATCAAGATGCACTGAAAAAAATGACGGGTGATCGCTTAAAAATCATGGAACAAATGAAACGTGTTCCTGATTATGTTGATGATGATGATAATGATTTTGCTAAAGCTAAAACTTGGCAATATGAAAAAGATGAAGGTAATAAGTGCGATATATTCCACTTTAAAGATAACACTTTAGTTAAAACTGACAACTTGAAAAAAGAATGTCCTCCTTTCTAAATCTGTCCTAAATCTATATTGCATAAGGCAAAAAACTGCTAAACCTGTTTCGCTTATTTAGGTGAAACAGGTTTCTTAACGATTACGCTACACGAATTTAACAATGACCCATCCTGCATTTTCTTTAGTCCGCACAGAATATATTCCTAGTTTAAACCTTAATTTTGAAGAATATCGTCACCTTGTTACTGGCGCGCGGCATTTTCATTTAGCCTGCGAAGATACAAACAATGTATTTTTGGTAGCGTTTTTAACAGTTCCGCAAGATTCTATGGGGGTTGCCCATATTTTGGAGCACACGACCTTATGCGGAAGTGAACGTTATCCTGTGCGTGATCCGTTCTTTTTAATGATGCGGCGGTCATTAAATACTTTCATGAATGCTTTTACCAGTGCTGATTGGACAACTTATCCATTTGCCAGTCAAACGCCTAAAGATTTCTATAACTTGCTACAAGTGTATTTAGATTGTGTATTTTTTCCACATTTAAATCCCTTAGATTTTGCTCAAGAAGGATGCCGTTTAGAATTCAGCGAAATCAATAATCCCGACTCCCCCTTGCAGTACAAAGGCGTGGTTTATAATGAAATGAAAGGCGCAATGAGTTCTTCTATGCAAGTGGTTTGGTATGCTTTAGCTGAACATCTTTTTCCTACAACAACTTATCACTATAACAGTGGCGGTTCGCCTGATGAGATTCCCAAACTGACGCATCAAGCTTTAGTTGATTTTCATCATAGTCATTACCATCCCTCTAACGCAATTTTTATGACTTATGGTGATTTACCCGTCATTGACCACCATCACTATTTTGAAAATTGCGCATTATCCCGTTTTCAAGCTTTAAATCAAACGTGGGAAGTGCCCGATGAACAACGTTATACTGAACCTAAACATGCAGAAATTGACTTCAATTTTGCCGCAACCACAGAAACTATTGAAGAATTAATTGCTGAAAAATCACAAGTTTTAGTTGCATGGTTAACTGGACATTGTACTGATTTATTGGAAGTTTTGCGTTTAAATGTTTTAGCGGGTGTTTTGCTGGATAATAGCTCCTCACCTTTGCGTTATGCTTTAGAAACGACCGACTTAGGGGAAGCTTTAGCTTCTCTATCTGGTTTGGAAGATTCATTGCGCGAAGTGCTTTTTATTTGTGGCTTAGAAGATACTGATGCTAATCAAGCTGAAGCGATTGAACAGCTTATTCTTAGCACTTTAACCACGATTGCCGAGCAGGGCGTTGAACAACAACACATTGAAGCCGTTTTGCATCAAATGGAATTGCAGCAACGTGAAGTCACAGGCGACGGAATGCCTTACGGTTTGCAATTACTATTACAAGGTTTACAACCTGCGTTACATAAAGGCGACCCACTGGCTTTTCTCAATATTGATAATGCTTTAGCACAATTACGGCAAGAAGCACAACAACCTGATTTTATACAAAATTTAGTAAAACGCTATTTATTAAACAATCCGCATCGTCTCACTTTAGTTGCCAAACCTAATCCCCATTTAGCCGAGCAACAAGAACAACATGAACGGGCAATTTTAGACGACTTGCAACACCGCTTATCAGCACCAGAAAAAGCACACATTATTGAGCAAGCAAAAATTTTAACTGAGTATCAACAACAAGAATCTGCCGTAGAATTATTACCTAAAGTGGGTATTGAAGATATTAACGAAGACTATCCTTTACCAAGCAGCACGCAGCGAGCAATTGCCGATTTACCCAGCACATGGTTTGCAACGGGTACAAATGGGATGGTATATGCTCAATGGGTTATTGAATTACCACAATTAGACAATGAATTAATTGATTTATTGCCGCTATTTTGCGAATTTCTGACCGAAGTAGGTTGTAATGGTGAAGACTATTTAACTACTTCAACCCGTCAAGCCATGACGGTCGGCAGCATTCGCGCGAATTTATCTGTGAATTGTCTCCCGAGTGACCCACAGATGTTACAAGCTTTCTTTGTTTTGTCCGCTAAGGCTTTAATGCGCAACCACCAAGCCATGGCGGAATTAATGCGTGATACCTTGTTTACCGCTCGTTTTGATGAACATTCACGTTTGCGCGAGCTAATTAGTCAAGAACGAGTAGCAGTTGACCAAATGATTACTGAGCGCGCTCATCAATTCGTGTTAAATGCAGCGTGTAGCGGCATGAATCCCCATGGCAAATTAAATAACCGTTGGTATGGCTTTGCCGCTATACAAACCGTACGACAATTAGATAAACAACTCGCCGAAGATAAAACCGCAGTGCAACGCCTTGCGGCAAATTTTGCGCGGCTTCAAGCTTTATTAATGGCTGCCCCGCTTCAAACTTTAATTGTCAGTGAAGAACAACAACAAGAGACTTTACATCAAAGTTTCTCACACTGTTGGCGACAATTGAAAACGGCACAATTGTCAGAATATCGTCCATTCCGAACCATTCCTTACAAACGTACAATTAAACAAGCTTGGGCAACTGCGACACCCGTTAATTTCTGTGTCAAAGCCTACCCAACGGTGGGTATTGAACACCGTGATGCTCCTGCGTTAATTGTATTAGGCGATTTCTTGCGTAATGGTTTTTTACATCACAAAATTCGTGAGCAAGGCGGAGCGTATGGCAGTAATGCGAGTTATGACAGCAATCTCGGGGCTTTTAGAATTTTTTCTTATCGTGACCCACGTTTAAGTGAAACTTTAGCGGATTTTGATGCAGCTTTGCACTGGTTACAAACCAATGCACACGAAGAACGACAATTGGAAGAAGCTATTTTAAATGTAATTGGACGCTTTGACCGTCCTGTTTCGCCAGCGGGGGATGCGATTAGCACCTTTTTTGCAAGCCTGCATGGACGTTCTCCTGAACAACGCCGCGAATTGCGTAAACGTATTTTAAGCATTAAAATCGAAGATTTACAGCGAGTTGCTTTTACTTATTTGCAAAAGTCATCAGAAAATGTAGTTGTTATGTCGGATACAAAAATCTTACAAATGCTGCAATTAGATTTAGAATTAAATCAAATCTAAGCTTGCGATTTGAATGGTCAAAGCGAAGAAATGTTATGTAGTTTATTTTGCCTGAACTATGACTTACACAACTTTAGGAATTAGGCAATTTAAATTAATTAAAGAGAAGTGCAATCGCTTTAGCGATTGCAAGTATTGCCGAGAAATAAATAACCCAAGTTTGACAAGAGATTCAAAATAAAACAAATATCTGCTAGGTCTTTGTTTTGATTTGAATCTCGTGCTGAATTCAGGTTAAATAAAAAAATTCTTTTTTCTTTAAGCTTTTCTTAGGGCGTGTCATCAAACAGAAAACAAAAGAATTTAAGCCAAAAGAATGAGAGAAGAAACTATGTAAATGCCACTCAAAAAATGAGAAGAACATTTATCATAGCGAGTCGTTATTGCACGGAATTGCTTCAACTTGCAAAAGAAGTTTTCTATCAAATGACGTTCTTTGTAAAGGACTTTATCAAACTCAGTGGGATGCAAGCGATTCTTTTTAAAAGGAATCACTTGTTTAATCCCCCTGCGTTTTAAAACTGCTCTGACTCGTTCAGCATCAAAAGCTTTATCTGCAATGAGTGCTTCCGCTTCTATCTGAGGCAAAAGTTCATCTG
>JACCEE010327693.1_pt1 | contig 24094 bp, 27 predicted proteins | sample 7449931 | NCBI WGS metagenome assembly JACCEE01 (sample SAMN15323457, study PRJNA562643) | freshwater metagenome | isolation source: river surface water | place: USA:Blue River Watershed | collected 2017-08-19 | reverse complement strand
GCGTTGGACAGTTGATATGTTTTTAATTTTTAAGTTAGGTCGTCTTGATGTCGTTGCTGCTACAGACTATGGAGTACGCCAAGGCTTTAAGTTGGTTTACAGATTAAAGGAGTTGCCCTCTCCCGAACAAATAGAAGTAAAGTCCAAAAAATGGCAGCCTTATGCTTCCCTAGCGTCATGGTACTTTTGGCGCGTTCTAGAATTGAAATAGGTTTTTGTTAGGGAATCATTTATTCATATTCTCCTCACCATTTCAAAAAATAAGCGAACTCAATTCCGTGCTACAAATGACCTGAGCGGAGGTGTTTATGCAAGGACAATTTAGTTTAATGACTCTTGTTCAAAACCAGGCACATAATTACTATCAAGAACATTTGCTCAACAGTGTAGAGGATAGTGATGAGAAAAACGAATGCTTCGTTTTTGACGAATTAAAATCTCCAATTTATCTATTATTCTTAGGCAGCTTTCTCTTGTACAAATAAATCAAGACGAAGTTCATAAAAGGAGTTTTTATGAAAATTATTTTTATGCTCTTGATTTTAACTTTAGTTTATTCAACTCTAATTTGGGCGGATGAAATTGAAAATTCTAAAAAACAGTTGATCGAAATGAGAACCCAAGGGGCTTATCATCTTGAACCTAGCTTAGTTCAAAAGCGAGAGTTCAGTCCCAAAATATATGCCGGAGATGATGATCAGCTTGTTCTTAGAAGAATTGAGCATAAGTCGATCATGAAAGGGCGTTAAGGGAGAGCACTGAAGTGCTCTCTTCTTATGTGGTCAGCATTTTTTTTAGTGAATCAATTGTTTTTTGATCGAGTTGGCAAATCTCAAGAAGGTAGTTTTCTGTTGATTGGTGTTTGGTTTCAACGTCTTTAAGAATATCTCTTAAATAATCATCCTGCACTTGAAAGAGGGGGAGCATTCTCTCTCTTGAGATACGATAAAGACTCATCAAACGCAAATAGCGCATGAATTTCATGACATGGTCTTTCATCAGGTCATTCGTTTTAAGATAATCTTCGATGATCACTTCATTAGGAACTTGGGCAAGCTTTTGTAAGAGAGCTGCAATAAAACCTGTTCTATCTTTACCTACGGTACAATGAATGACGGCGGGAATGTTATTCGGATCAGAGAGTATGTTGAGTGTTCTTTTAAGTTGTAGCGTTCTTTCATAAGCAATAATTATATAAAAATCTTTGATGTATTTTTTGAAGTCGAGCGAGCGAGCGTTTTGAAAGAGGTAGCTGAAAAGCTTGAAGTGCCCCACATCTTGATTGAGTTGAAGAATAGGAATAGAGATTTGTTGTATCCCAAGATCAGAAGAGATTCGATCCAATCTCGATTTGCGCTCATTGGGTGTTCTTAAATCAATAATCGTTCGTATTCTTAAGCGTTTGAGTTCTTTTAAATCTTCATCCGTTAACGCCGAAAGTTCATTTGAGCGATAAACGGTGTTGGATTTTATACCTGCAATGGGACGAAAGTTTGGAGCACCTTGAAGCATAACCATCCAAAAAAAAGGCCCTCCCTTTTGGGAAGGCCGGAAGTTTAATTCGAGCTATTATCTCTTAAAAACCACACTGACGGCAAGAGTCTGTTGGTTCAATTTTGTACTCTCTGAGCATTTTGCATGAGTCTTTAATGACCTCGCATATGCCAGGATTTACTTTGTTAGGGACTGAAGGAGCTGATTCGACAAGACCAAGGTCTTCAAAATACTTTATCATTTGGCGGCATTCGGCAGTGCTCATGTTTGGAGTGACTTTACACTCTTCCGCAAGCTGATTTTTGTAGTCCATAAAATCTGAGCTTGAGCGTAAGCGCTTGGCCACTACGTTGAAAACCATTTTTTTCACTTGAGGCCAGCCTTTGTCTTGAATGAACTTCCCCATGGCCATATTGGGGAGACCATTTACGAAGTGTACGCCACAACGGTCATTTCTTTCAGAAGGCACACAGCTGTCACCAAAATACTTATCAATTTCCTGCATTGTGGTGAGCTGTTCAGACATGCCTTGGTCTGGATGTAAAAAGTCACGAAGTCCAATAGGATTTGAACTGCCTTTGTTCTTAAGGATAACAATCTCACCAATTTTTTGGTCATAGGCTTTGCCAGTTACTTCTGATTCAAAGCCAACTCCAAAAATATCAGCAAGATGTTCATTTAAACCACCATGTTGTCCTGCGCTTTCGAGCTTGGCAGTATTGCTGACGATAGAGTGGAAATACTCATGACCGATAACATCTAGAGCAGCAGTGAAGTCACCTAGTTCAGTTCCACCTTTGCCAAAAACGAATTGGTTAAAAGGGGAACCGATCCAAGCAGCATTTTCACTGAGCATTTTTCCGCCCAACTTTACAGTTGCTTTCACTGGAGAACCTTGGTTGTCATAGCTATTCCAGTTAAAGTTTCCTTTGAAGTATTCAACAGCTTTAGAAATGTTGATAAGAGCTTCTTTGGAATCACTGGTGCTTTCGCTCACTGGACGCTTTGCCCACTCAGCACTTTCACCTGACTTAATTTTAAGAAGATCTGGCTTCAAGAGAAATCCGCGATAGATTTGTACTTTTGCATCAGTAAGATGTGAGTAACTCTTTACAAATTTTTGCTTTTGTTTTTTGTCAGCACTGTAATAGATTTGAACAGGAAGACCAAAAGGGGAGTCGACGTGCCATACGAGTTCGTAGTCTGCGCCCTGACTTCTTTTGCTATAGACGAGCTTCACACGACTAGAGTCTGAGTCTTGAAGTTTTTTCATAAAGCGGAAAACAACATTTGAATCTTTCAGAAACTTTGAGAGCCAGCCTTTTTTATCAGGAGCTTTCTGGCCATCAAAGAGTTGAGAGAACGCTTGTTTTTGATCTTCTTCGTCCTTATGGATTGTCATAGATCTGAAAAGATGAGCACGGTCTTCTTCAGAAATAGATTTAAGGTCTTCAAAGTCAGCGGCCTTGGCGACTTCTGCAGCTTCTTTACCCTCGAATGGAGTAACAAGAGCGGAGTTTAAAGATTCAAGTTTTCCGCCTCTCACATGGGCCACAATTTCTGCCCCTTCATAAGGAACATAGAATTTTTGCTCACCCTTATAAAAGTACACTGCTTGTTGCAAGCGAATAGAAACACTGGAATCGTCAGAATAGATTCTACCGATGAGATCTTTTCTATCTGGATAGAAGCGCAAGATAGGACTCTTGCTCGCATCAGGAGAGCTTAAAATCATGTCTCTGTTGTTGTTGATGAAAGCAATGATCTTGCCGATGGATTCACCATTTTGTTTATCATCACCAAACTGCAATCCTTCAAGAGTCTTGGGAATTTCAACGGTGCTGTCTTGGTGGCGAAATACTTTTGTTCCTTCTGTCACTTCATCAGTGCTGGCCACATCTCTTTTTCCCCAATGAGAAAAATTAGAGCAGCCGGCAAGAACAAGTGAAAAGAGGCTTAAAAATAATAAGATCTTTTTCATTTTGGTCCTTTTGGCAAGAGTACTAACGGTAACTTATCGGCTTTTTTAGAGACAAATTAAAATAAAAATTGAAGCTAAGTTATTGAGATTATTCAATCCCGGAACCCTAAAAACAAAAAAGGAAAGGGACCTGTTTAGGCCACTTTCCTTTTTTGAAGTCGCTTCAGAATAATTTTTATCGCGTCAGCCTTACGCTTATTGCCTTTTTTTTCGGCTTCGAATAAGTGTTCTTGAAGTGTCGCGATACTTTCTCTTACGCTTTTCTTCATGTGTTTATTCTAGCAAAAAATTTTGCTCATGTGTTGAGCTTTAAAGCGACTCTCGGGCTTTTCATGATTTAGCTTGGGCGAAGGAACTTTTTTGCCGAGCGAAAACTTACACTGTTCTAAGTTTAGAAAGAAGTTGCACCATGGTTTTCTTGATGGAGTCCTGATGAATGGTAAAGATGGCGCTTAAGATATAGCTCCATTCGGGATAGCTGATGCCTTTCACTTGAGGATGAGGCTCTCCATTATAAGGGCGGCAGTAATGATTAGTTTCTTCTGCGAGATGAACCCGGCAAACGAAAGGTCTGACGGCCCAGATCTTACAGGATTTTTTCTGAGGATCTAAAAAGATACAGGCCTGATCTTCCTCGCTTTGATCATTCCAGGTTGTGACTCCGCTGTGATTTCCTTCTTGATCAAAATCGACTGTTTTAAGTTGGCGCTCAATCTTTTTTACATCAATTTCGATCTTATGTTCTTGGCAGTGCTTGTGAATGAGTTCAGCTTCTTCAGAGGTGCAATAAACAATTTCATGACAACAGTTGGCGCAGCCCTTGTGACAATAGGGAGGAGGATAACCGTAGCGTTTGTCTCTAGCGATGAGCTCTTCGAGTTTTTGATCGATGAGCTCATGGAAAATATCAGAGCGCTTGTTCAAAGTCTTGAGATAGTTTTCAAGGTGTGTTCTAAACTCTCTCCAAAATTCTTCGGGCGGGATATTTGAAAAATCCTCGGCGAGAGTGCCATAAAAAAGGATGTCTCTTCCTTGAAGGACTTCTTTTTCTACCCACTCTTGATCTTTATTTTTACTCATAGAATTTTTGTCTCATGTTTTTATTCCTTTGTCATGAGACTTAAATTTTGATCGTGGGAATTTCTTTAAATCTTGTGGTGTAGGCCGGACTTTTAAACTCTGATTTTAAAATCCAGGCCTTCTTCGTCCCACAGCTGGCCACTTTGACCGTATCTCTTCCGAAGCGAGCATTGATTTGATCCATGAGGTTGGAAAGAGGTTTTTCAACTTTTATTTGGGCTTCGCCAAAGAGAGAAAGCTGTTTTTCCCCTAGCGGACTTAAGTCGGTGAGGTTGACTCCCGCTTTGACATAAATTGAACCAGAATGGAAAAGGCCATCAAGAAGTTTTAAGGCGTAGTCGTTGAGAGTTGAGAGTTCTTGAGTGGGGACTTCTAGTCTTTTTCCTGTCCCATGATAGTGATGAGATTTCTTATCTTCTCTGGTTTGTAAAAAAACATTGATGAAGCCACATTGGAGTTTGTTTTGTCTTAAGCGCTCTGAAGCTCGTGAGAGGTAAGTGGAAACAGCTTCTTGCAATTCTTTTTTGTTCGTCACTGGCCTTCCAAAACCACGCGAGCATAAAACCTGTTTTCTATCTTCGCTTTCAATCTCCAAATCGAGGCAGGGGATACCCTTCATTTCCATTTGTACCCTTTTGCCTGTGATGGTGAGAAGTTTTTCAATAAGTTTTTCATCAGCTTTAAGAAAATCCTCAGCTGTTTTGATTCCGTAGAGAGAAAGTTTTAAAGCAGAACGTGAGCCTATGCCCCAGACGTTTTCTATAGGAAAATGGGGGAAGGTTTTTTTTCTCTCTTCTTCGCTTATAAAGCTAAAGACCCCGCCGTTTTTTTTTGAAAGTTTATTGGCCATTTTGGCCAAGACCTTGGTCGGACCTAAGCCTACTCCTACAGGGATGCCGGTATTTTGTATCACTTTCGTTCTAAGCTCTTTGGCAAAATCTAGAGGCTTTAGGATTCCCTCCAAAGAAAGAAAGGCTTCATCGATAGAATAAACTTCCATCTCGGTACTATGTTCGGCTAGGGTGTACATCACGCGTTGGCTTAAATCCCCATAGAGGGCGTAGTTGGATGAAAATATATAGAGTTTTTTTTCTCGCACCAAATCTTGAATTTTAAAAAAGGGAACTCCCATAGGGATTCCTAAAGCCTTGGCTTCTTCACTTCGGGCAATCACACAACCATCATTATTGGAAAGAACGGCCACTGCTTTATTTCTGAGATGAGGAGCAAAGAGTCGTTCGCAAGAGGCATAGAAATTATTGCAGTCAACGAGAGCAATGATTTTAGAAGCTGTGGATGACATGAGTGACCACACCCCAGATCTGAAAATCTGTTTCTTCTTTTATTGGGATAGGAGGAAAATCAGGATTGGCCGCTTCGAGGACAATACCTTCTTTGTTTTGGTGAAAATACTTAATCGTAAAATTTCCATCCAAAACAGCTAAGATCACTGAACCAGATTTGGCTTTGACTGAACGATCAATAATGGCGAGGTCACCATCATGAATGGGAGCGTCTTTCATGGAGTGCCCACTCACACGGACAAAGAAAGTTGAGGCCGGCCTTGGGACGAGCTCTTCATCGAGGCTAATATGTTTCTCGATGTAATCTTCCGCAGGGGAAGGAAAGCCGGCCTCTACTTTAGAACACGACAGGGGGATGTGTTGCATAGATTTAATATATGCGTAAGTTTTGCGTAAGTCAAGAGGCTTTTAAAATAAAAAAGGGAGATCTGAGATCTCCCTTAAAGCTCTAAAATTGAAACAAAAACTATAGGCCAGTGATGCTGAAAGAGTTTTTAGCAAAGGCAGGGGCTTGCATTCCTAATTCAACTTCAACAGTGCCTTCGACGTTGGCCTGACCTACGCAATGAAGACGAGTGCTCTTCTTCACTTGGAGTTCATTTAAGAGGGCCTGATAAGTTTTGAAGGCCAAATCTTGATTGCCGAAAATCACGCGGCAGCTTGGCTTCTTGTTTCCTTCTGTGGTGACTTCCATGACTTGCTCGATTATCGCGCGAGCATTGCGGTTATTGAGTTGAGTGAAACGAATTCTGTGAGCGCTTTGTGCTTCTGCAACACTTTGCTCTTGAAGATTAGTGACAACCAGTTGTGCTTTTTGGGTAAGACCTTCTGGAAGAGTGTCAGAGTGGAATTGGAAGCTTAGTTTATCGCCTTGAGGAGTAATGGTGTAGTTGGCCGCTTGAGCAGAAAAGACCATAAGAAGGGCGCAGGCAGAAAGAATATGCTTCATCATAAAAACTCCATTGATAGTTTTAAAATTTCACAGGGGCTTAGCTAACAGATGATAGAGGCTGGCTCAAGCTTGGCTGTAAAGTTTATAACTGCCATCTAGGTTTTGGTTATTATTAGGAAAAGTTTGAGGGATAAGAAAAAAAACTTGGAGGACCTTTGTCTTTTTAAGCTCTTAGCTTAGAATAAAATCTGAGAAAATGTTTCACAAAATCTCTTCGGAGTTCACAGGACTTAAAAGGATCGAATGTTTAAACGTATTCAAATTCGTAAAGCTGAACTTCGAGATGTTGATGCTCTTTTTGAAATCGAACTTGATGTTTTTGGTGAAGATGAAGCGGCCGCTCGTCATACATTCGACAGTATTATTTATTCTCGAGATGCGAATTACCTTCTCTACGTTCTTCTTTTCGAAGGGGAGGTTAAAGGTTTTTACTGCGTCCTTTTAGAAGAGAGGGAAGCTTTGCTTGCTGACCTAGTTATAAGCAAAGAACGACAGCATCAGGGTGTGGGCTCTCTTCTTTTAGAGCATGCTTTAACAATGGTGCAGGAAAAAAATTGCCGACTTATAAAACTGACTGTGCGTGAAGGGAATGCTCCTGCTCGAAGACTTTATGAAAAAAAGGGTTTTAAAACTCTTGAGTTTTTGCCTAATTACTACGGGGATGAAAATGGTATTCGGTACCAAAAAGAATTTTGACTCAGAGCGTTTGGTGCAAGAATAAATTAACAAGTTCTACACTCGAGTTTTTTTTAGAAACTGGTATCATGAAATTGAAGTGTTGTTGTTAGTGAGAAAACCAAGGATGGTTTTATGTTCAGGTCTGCTTTGATTGCGACCTTGATATGTGTGGGGCAGTTTTCGTATGCACAGGTGGTGCTAGGGGATTTGCCACTCGAAAATAATCCTAACCTCGCTAATTCCGTTCAAAATGTCTCCCATAGCGCTGAAGTTCTTATTTCACGCAAGCAATATGTTCTTTCTTATAACAAGGACCGCCGCAATCCTAATTGGGTTGCCTGGAAGCTTGAAAAAGCTGACATGGGTAATGTGCCTCGTCAGAAGTATTTTTCTACTGATGTGGCCCTCGAACAGTTTTTGCAAAGTGAAGGCAGCGATAAAGCTGTCACGGCTTATGATTATAAGGGAAGCTGTTTTGATCGTGGGCACCAAGTTCCTTCAGCTGATAGAGATGCTACAGTTGAAGATAACAAAGCTACTTTTCTCATGAGCAATGTGACTCCCCAGACTGCTTACATCAATCGTCAAGTGTGGGCCGATTTAGAGCAGTACACCCGTAATCAGGTGATCGCGGGCAAAAAAGCCTATGTGATCGCTGGACCTCTTTACGATGAAGACTTTGGTAAAATTGGGCCCTCTCAAGATATTTCTGTGCCTTCAAAAAGTTTTAAGCTTGTCGTGTTTTTAAATCCCGAACAAAGTTTAAAGGATGTTAATCCTGAAACGGATGTGATTGCTGTTGAAGTTCCAAACTTAACTTCTAAAGGAACAAAGCCTCAAGAAGATAACGAAACCCTCTGTTCCGATTTTCAAGTAAAGTCACAAAATGTTACGTTAGCCGGATATACTTCTTGGAAAAAATACCAAAGTTCGTTAGCTAAAATCGAACAATTATCAGGCTTTAAATTTTTCTCTTTCTAAAAACTTACTCGACAGATTCACACGAGAGTTGTAACTAAAGAAGCGCATCGATTCTTAGGAACGGTGACGGTTTAACTTTAGTTGCAAGAAAGGACTTGATCCTCATGGGACAGGTACCCAAATACACCATCCTCGGTGATGGACGTGTCGCTAGACACCTCTCTCACTACTTTGATCTTCTTCAAATCCCTTATAAAACTTGGGCCAGAAAAACGCACTCTGAAAGTGAGCTACCAAAGATTATTTCTTCTTCAGAAGTTGTTTTTATTCTCTTAAAAGATGCAGTCATTGAATCTTTTGTGAAAGAGCATTCTTTCTTAAGGGAAAAAAGACTCATTCATTTTTCTGGAAGTCTCATCATTAAAGGTGTCTCAGGCATGCACCCTTTGATGAGTTTTGCTGAAGCTCTTTACTGTCTTGAGGAGTATCAAAAAATTCCCTTTGTTGTGGAAAAGGGGAGCCTCACATTTACTGATATTTTTCCAACTTTAAAAAACGCTTCTTTCGAATTAGAAAAAGAACAAAAGGCCCTCTATCACGCCTATTCAGTGATGGCCGGGAATTTTTCTAGTCTTCTATGGAAAATGATGTTCGAGGGATTTGAAACGAAACTTCAATTGCCTCGTGAAATGATTTTTCCTTATCTTGATCAAATCACCAAAAATTTAAAACACGATGCCTCGAAGGCCCTGACCGGACCTCTTATCCGCAAAGAAAAAGAAGTGGTTCAAAAGCATCTCGAACTTTTAAAAGATAGTTCCGAGAGAGAAATTTATCAGGCCTTCGTGAAGGTTTATTATCCGGAGTATGGTTCATGAATGTTTTAGATTGGGCCAAAAGGAAAAAAGATGGCAAACCTATCACTATGGTCACTTGCTATGATGCATGGTCGGCCAAAATTTTAAATCAAACTCAAATCGACACTCTTCTCATTGGCGATAGTGTGGCCATGGTGATGTACGGCCACAACGACACACTCGCTGCTGATGTGCCTATGATGGCCCGTCATACTGAAGCGGTGAAGAGAGGAGCCCCTTTAAAATTTCTTGTGGCCGATATGCCTTTTTTAAGTTTTAGAAAAGGGCTTCCGGTGGCGATGGATGCTGTCGAGGCTTTGATGAGGGCCGGGGCTCACGCTGTTAAACTCGAAGGCGTGAATGGTCATGAAGAAATCATTTCTCATATTGTGGCCTCCGGTATTCCTGTGATGGGACACTTAGGGCTTACTCCTCAATCCATTCATCAGTTGGGAGGATTTAAGGTTCAAGGTCGCAAGGCCCAAAATCGCGAGCTTATTTTAGAGCAAGCCAAACGCCTTGAAGACCTTGGGGTTTTCTCCCTTGTTTTAGAGTGTGTCGATGAAGAAACAGCTAAACTTGTGACCGAGAGTCTAGAAATCCCCACCATAGGCATTGGGGCAGGAAATGTCACTGATGGACAGGTTTTAGTTCTTCAAGATCTCTTGGGGGCCAATACGGATTTTCATCCCAAGTTTGTCCGCCGTTATATGGGCATGAACCAAATGATGGCCGATGCGGTCAATGAGTTTTGTGAGGACGTTCAAAAGCGTGACTTCCCTAGTCGCGAGGAGAGTTATCTATGAAAATAGTGAAAAGTATTGCAGAGTGGAAAGCAATTCGAGCAAACTTAAAAGGAAGCTTGGGCTTTGTTCCTACTATGGGAGCTTTGCATGAGGGGCACCTCACTTTAATCAAGCGGGCCAAGAATGAAAATGAGTTGGTCGCTGTGAGTATCTTTGTCAATCCCACTCAGTTTAATGATCCTAAGGATCTTAAAAATTATCCCCGCCCTATGGAAGAGGATCAAAAAAAATTAGAAAGTTTAGGTGTCGATTATCTTTTTTCTCCAGAGTTTTCTGAACTCTATCCTGATAATTACCGCTACATGATCACAGAAAAAGAATTTAGCCTTGATCTGTGTGGCGCCAGTCGCCCAGGGCATTTTGATGGGGTCTTAAGTGTGGTCATGAAACTTTTCAATGTCATTGATCCTGATAAGGCTTATTTCGGGGAGAAAGACTATCAGCAGCTCGAACTCATTAAGGGCATGGTAGAAGCCTTTTTTATGAGAGTGAAAGTCATTGCCTGTTCCACCATCAGAGAAAGCGATGGATTGGCCATGAGTTCTCGCAATCTTCTTTTGACTCCTGAGGGCAGAAAGCTTGCTCCACGATTTCATCAAGAACTCAGTTCTTCTTTGAGTGTGAGTGAGGTTAAAGCTAACTTGGAAAAAGCAGGTTTTCGTATTGATTATATTGAAGAAAAAAGAGGAAGACGCTTTGGGGCGGTTTTCCTTGATAACGTGAGGTTAATAGACAATGTCGCGCGCTAATATCGTCATGATGCTAACGGGGTCTATTGCTTGTTATAAAGCTTGTGACCTTATTTCAAAACTTATTAAAGAGAACTTCAAGGTTCGCTGTGTGGTCACTGAATCCGCTCTGGAATTTATTGGAGTGGCCACTTTGGAGGCCCTGACTGGGCATCCGGTTCATAAGGGGATGTTTGAAGCCAAGATGAATATCGATCACATCTCTTTAAATAAGTGGGCCGATCTTTTTCTCATTTGTCCAGCTACGGCCAATACCATTAATAAACTTTCGGCTGGAATTGCTGATGATTTAATTGGTTCAAGTTTTCTTGCTAATAATTTTAAAAAGCCCTTTTGGATAGCCCCGGCCATGAATGAAGGGATGTATGAGCATCCTATCACTCAGAAGTCGATTAAGAATTTAGAAGAACTTGGTTGCTTCTTTTTTGATGTGGGCGAGGGAAGATTGGCCTGTGGCGATATAGGAAGAGGGAAGCTTTTAGAGCCGGCCCTTATACTTAAAAAGATTGTTGAGGTTTTCCCATGCAAGTCTTGATTACTGGAGGAGGAACCTCTGAGCGCATAGATGATGTGCGCTTTATCACGAATTTTAGTACGGGAGCCACAGCAGCTCTTATTGCTGATGTTTTTAGTTTTTATGGAGTTCAAGTCAAACTTCTTCATGGAAAGAATGCCCAAGTCGGTAGTGGAAATTATGAACGTGAAGGCTTTGAAGGCTTTGTAAGCCTCAATGAAATTCTTAAACATGAACTAGAAACTAAATCTTATGATGCTGTTATTCACTTAGCAGCCGTCAGTGATTTTTCTGTAGAAAGTATTGAGCTTCAAGGGAAAAGATATTTGCCCGAGGATTTAAGGAAGTTGAATTCAGAAGGCCCAGTTTCTCTTCACCTTAAAAAGAATTTTAAAATTCTCGATTGCCTTAAAGCCTACTCGCAAAATAAAAAACTTTGTGTGGTCGGTTTTAAGCTCACCAGTCAGTTTTCAGAAGAAGAGAGGCAAAAAGCTGTGACCAAGCTTCTTTCTTCTCAGTGTGTCGACTTTGTCGTTCATAATGACTTAAGTGAGATCAAGGGAGAGATGCACCTTGCGACTCTCTATGACAATCAACAAAATGTGATTCAGAAAACTCAGAATAAAAATGAATTAGCTCTGAGTTTGTTAGCACTCCTAAGGGGGAGAGTATGATACTTTGTTTGGATGTAGGAAATAGTCAAATTTATGGAGGCCTCTATAAAAATGGAGAGCTTCTTTTAAACTTTAGAAAAATCACCGGCCAGCCTGTGGCCTCTGATGAGTATGGACTCTTTTTAAAATCAGTTCTGCGCGAAAATGGTTTTAATCCAGAAGACGTTAAGGAAATTGGTATTTGTTCTGTTGTTCCAGATGTGGTGTATTCCCTTAAAGGTGGGTGTCAAAAATACTTTAAGATCGAGCCATTTTTATTGGGGCCAGGAACTAAAACGGGATTAAAAATTAAATATAGAAATCCTCTTGAAGTCGGTGCTGATCGAATAGGAAATGCTATCGCTGCCGTTAGACAATGGCCTCATAAAAATTTAATTCTTGTTGATCTTGGAACCGCCACGACTTTTTGTGCTGTCACCAAAACCAAAGATTATTTGGGAGGAGCTATAATCCCTGGAATGAGAATTTCTATGGAGAATCTTGCCAATCGCACTGCTAAACTTCCTAAAGTTGAAATTGTTGTCCCCCTGGCCAGTTGTGGACGCTCTACTGTGGAAAGTATTCAATCTGGTCTTTTTTATAGCCACGTGGGAAGTATTAAAGAAATTTCTAGCCGTATCACAAAGGAATGCTTTCAAGATGAAAAGCCCTTGGTCGTAGGGACTGGAGGTTTTGCTCGTTTTTTTGAAAATGAAAATGTTTTTGACCTCATTGTTCCTGATCTTATTTTACAAGGGATTTTGATGGCCATCGAAATGAATACGGAGAAAAGTGTATGATGCTTACAGTTTTTAAATCAAAACTTCATAGAGCAACAGTGACTGGGGCTGATCTTAATTACGAAGGCTCTATTTCTATAGACACAGAACTTTGCAAAGCTGCTGGTTTTCATCTTAATGAACGGGTCGAGATTTACAATATTAATAATGGTGAACGCTTTGCGACTTATGTGATTCCTGGGAAAAAAGGTGAAATTGGTCTAAATGGCGCCGCTGCCCGCCTGGTTCACCAAGGAGACAAGGTGATTATTGTTTCCTATGGAATGATTGATGAAAAAGATGCTCCTCATCATGTTCCCACCGTTGTTCTTCTTGATGATCAAAACGAAGTCGTTCAGATTAAAGGGAAGAAAGGCGGCGCTTAAAAGCATCAATAAACATAGGAATGGTTTGCTTGAGATCGCCGATGACTGCGTAGTGGGCGAACTTTAATATAGGGGCTTCAGCGTTATTGTTAAAAGCAACAATAACATCCGACTTTTCCATACCTACCCGGTGCTGGATAGCACCGCTCACTCCACAAGCTATGTAGAGTTTGGGTCTGACCGTCACACCGGTTTGACCAATTTGATGATCGCGGCTGAGTAACCCTTTTTCAACAGCAGAGCGTGTGGCCCCGATTTGGGCATTGAGGATTTTAGCTAGGCGCTCAATCTGTTTCATATTCTCAGAATTTCCAACTCCTGCTCCCACTGTAATGATCACTTGCGAGTCTTTGAAATTAACAAGCTTTTCTTCTTTGTGATGCTTAAGGATTTCAACAAGAGTGTCTTCTAGGCTGGTTATAAAATCAAAACGTATCAGCTCACCTTGAAGAGTCGTATCTGGCCCTGAAAGATTCATGACTCCTTCTCTGACTGTCGCCATTTGGGGGCGAGAGGTTGGCGAGATGATGGAGGCGATGATATTTCCTCCAAAGGCCGGACGGGTTTGGATCAGAATGTTTTTATAATCAACTTTTTTAAAATTAACGTCAGCAATTTCTAGTTGAGTACAATCCGCCGTGAGGCCACAACGAAGTCCTGCAGAAACACGAGGAGCTAAATCTCTTCCAACAAGACTGGCACCAAAAAGGATAATTTGAGGGGAGTATTCTTTGGCCAGGGCTTCAATGTTTCTAGCGTAGGGTAGTGTGGAGTAGAGTTTTAAATTTTGATGTTCAACAAGATAGATTCGTTCTGCACCATAAGAGTAAAGCATGGGTGAGAGCTCTTCGACTTTTTCTCCAAGTAGGATGGCCCCGAGTTTGACACCAAGTTTAGAGGCTAGCTTTTTACCTTCACAAAGTATTTCTAAGCTGACTTGTGAGATCTGAGCATTTTCTTGTTCGATATAAACCCATACTTCATTCATATTTCCATTCCTCAACTGAGCGGTTGGCAATAAGGGTTTCTAATAGTTTATCAAAACCTTCTTCACTTATTTCTACTTGCTGGGTCTGACGTGTACTGCTGTGAAGAGAAACGTTGGCAATCTTGTGCACATTCGTTGGAGAACCATTCATCCCTGTGTATTGAGGATCAGCAGCGATGTCCTCCAAATTCCATACCGCAATTGTTGTTTTACGCTTGTAAATCATGTTTTCAATGGATCTTGGTCGTATGTGAGGAGCAGTATCGACAACGGTCACAACGAGAGGCATTTGACCACGCACAATCTCATAACCATTTTCAATTTGTCTTTTGAGAGTGAGTTTATTTCCTTCTATGGAAATAAGCTCTTCTGCATAGGTAAGTTGGGGGAGATTGAGATACTTGGCGACTTGAGGGCCGACTTGAGCAGTGTCTCCATCAATGGCCTGGCGTCCAGCAAAAATGAGATCCACAATGCCTATTTTTTCTATGGCCTTACTTAAGGCATAAGAAGTCGCAATGGTATCTGCCCCAGCGAAACGTCTATCATTAAGAAGATAAGCGTGATCGGCTCCTCTAAATAGGGCCTCACGTAAAACATCTGTCGCACTGATAAGTCCCATAGTGAGGACATGAATTTCAGTAGGAACTTTATCTTTAAAATTGAGCGCCATTTCTAGAGCGTGCAAATCTTCAGGATTAAAAATGGCAGGAAGAGCTGCTCTGTTAATCGTGCCATCGGCATTCATGGCCTCTTCGGTCACGTTTTTTGTATCAGGTACTTGTTTGACAAGAACGAGTATTTTATACATCGAAGGCCTCTCTTACTGACAGGTGTATTGAGGGCCGCCGCCAGCTTCGGGAAGGCTCCAATTGATATTATCCATAGGGCATTTGAGATCACAGGTCTTGCAGTGAAGGCAATTTGAAAAGTTGATGAGAAGTTGGTTCTCTACATTTTCATAGACCTTGGCCGGACAAAACTTGGTGCAAGGTTCATGAAACTTTTGACGACACTCAAGGCATTGAGAAGGATCTTTGATGGTGATATGGGAGTCTTGATGCTCGTCGTGTACAGCTCGAGAGAGATAAACGTCGGTGAGTTTATCTATGACGAGCTTGTCATCAGGGTGAAGTGGGTGCGGTTGTTTCCTTCTGCGATAAAAATCTTTAAAGGGTTTTGTCTTTTGGTAGTCAGGAAGAATTTTAAATTTTCCGGTAGGGTTAGCTCCCCCAAGGAGAAGTTGAGCCCCAAGGAGGGGGCCACCAGGAAAAGGAACACCCATTTCTATGGTTGGAGTAAAGTTTCTGGCTTTCCAGAGGTCCTCAAAAATCCAAGATTTTCTCAAGCGCTTTTCGTAGTCATCAATTTGAGAGAAATCATTTTTAAGAAGGGCTTCAAATAAAACTTGAGCGGCCGTGATTCCAGACTTCATGGCCGTATGAATTCCTTTTAATTTTTTGGAGTCAACAAAGTTGGCTCCATCTCCTACGAGCATGAGACCGGGGAAGGTGAGCTTAGGGACGCTGTAGTAACCACCGCAGGGAAGGGTTTTGGCGCCGTAGCTAATGGCCTTACCACCTTCTAGAATTTTTTTTATGTAGGGATGAAGTTTTAAACGTTGGAGTTCTGCGTGAACATCAAGCATGGGGTCTTGAGAGCCTAAATGGGCAATCAAGCCTATGGCCACTTTGTTTTTGTCCATGGCATAGAGAAAAGCCCCTCCTGATTTTTTATCAGTGAGAGGATAACCCATAAAGTGAGCACATTGTCCTTGAGGGAAGGCCCCAGTTTTTACTTCATAAACTTCTTTGACTCCCAATTCATAAATGGCAGGATCACAGTTTTTATCTAAGTTTAATTCTTGAATAGTTTTTCGAGTGAGGTAGCCTGCACTACCTTCACCAAGAACTGTTACTTTCGAGAGGAGTTTAGGGCCAGGATAACGAAAGGCTCCAGTCTCTTTATCTTTTAATCTGTCATCTGTTTTGACTCCAATGACTTTACCTTCCTCTTTCAGGACTTCAACGGCCGCCACTTCTTTTAAGAGAACCACATCATTGGCATCGGCCGTTTTCGCCAGCCACTGAACAACTTTAGAAAGCGATATAATGTAGTGCCCACGATTTTCTAAAAAGGAAGGGATGAAAGGGAGTTTGAGTTTTTTCGTTTTAGTCAGAAAATGAATTTCTTCTTTTTCAATAACTCCTTCAATCGGAAAACCTTGTTTCAGATGGTCAGGCATGAATTCATTGAGAGCAATCGGATCTAAGATAGCGCCAGAAATAGCATGTGAGCCAAAGGAGATGCCTTTATCAAGGATGGCAATTCTATTTTCGTAATTAATCTTTGGGCCAGCTTTTTTACCCTCAGTAATCGCAGCATTGTGCTCTTTTATGAGCTGGGTGAGGTGTATGGCGGCACAAAGATTCGCTGGCCCTCCACCGACAAAAAGGATGTCAAAATCGAATTGCTGTTTCAAGGTGAGCCCCTCGCTTATGAATTTCAAAAAAAGCTTAATCCTCTTTGGGAGGAAGGAAAAGGTATTTCCATCAAAAGATTGACAAGTGTCAACGTTATATTATTCCAAAACAGATTTAAGTTTTGTCTTCGTTTATCCGATAAGAAGACCTGTATTATAAGGGGGCACTGTGGATCAAAAAACTATTGAAAGTTATGATATGAATGCTGAAGAAATTGCGAAGTTACATCGTGAGCTAGCTCCTGTGCGTCTTTATGAGTTGACTCAGAAGTATTTTGATAAAACTGGTAAAACTCTTGATTTAGGATCTGGGATTGGGCGTGATACTGAGTGGTTTTGCGAACAAGGATACGATGTCCTTGGAATTGACGCCTCAGAAGGAATGTTAGCAGTGGCCCGTGAACATTATCCCCATTTAAAATTTGAAAAAGATTTTTTGCCTCAACTGGCTACTTTGAGTGATGAGAGTTTTCAAAATATTTTTTGTTCTGCAGTGCTTATGCACTTGCCTCAAGATCAAATCGCAAGCGCGATAGAAAATATGTTGCGTGTCACAAAACCTAGTGGACGTATTATCATTTCTATTCGAGCAGGTGGTGCTGACCAAGAAAGAGAAAACGGAAAACTCTATACCACGATCATTCCTGAGTTCTTAGAAAACTATGCTAAAGAATTTGGTGGGAAACTACTGCTTTCTGTAGAAAATTTTGAATCAGATAGAGGGATCACTTGGGACTCTTTTGTCTTTGAAAAAAAGAAATAGCTTTTTATAACGTTATCGCCTAAACTTTGAACGAACACATCTGCGTAGGGGTGGCCGGGAGACTGGTCTGAGATTATACCCTTGGGACTTGAACAGTTAACTGTTAGAGAAACGCCAGCCAAAAGCTCCTACGTTGTGAACATTACTTTTTAGGAGCAATTATGAAATCAAACAAACTTAACATTTTTGAACTTGGACTTGCCAGTCTTTTAGCTGTAACTCTTGGTGTTGTTTTCTGGGGCTGGACTTTTATCTATGAATTTTTAAATCCGTTTCTTTCTGGTTTGGGGATGAAATATCTCACTTCTGGACCTTGGCTTTTGGCCGCCATCATTCCGGCCTATATAATCCGTAAACCTGGTGTTGCTTTCTTCTCTGAAACAGTCGCTGCAGTTGTTCAGGGCTTTATTGCTAGTTGGGGACTTATGTCAGGGGTTTGGGGGGTTGTGCAAGGTTTAGGAGCAGAAGCGGTCTTTTTTGGATTTCGCTATAAAAAGTGGGATATGGGTACGCTCATTATCGCCTCTGTGGCATCTTCAACTTGTAGCTATTGCTTTGACTTCTTTTACTACAACTATCAAAGCCTTCCAACTCATATCAATGCCCTTCAGCTTATCTCCTTTATGATTTCCAGTGTCGTTCTTTGCGCTCTTCCTTCTTATTATTTATGCCAGCGCTTGAAGAAAACTGGACTTTTAAATAACTTCCGTGTCGTTAGGGGAGATGATGCCTAAGCCTCTCTTACGTTGGCAAAATTTAAAAGTTTCTTTTCCCGAGCTTCATCTCGATGATCAAAAGCTCACCTCCGAAACGATTATAATTCCTGATGGTGAGCTTGGGGAAAATGACTTCTTGTGGATTGATGGCCCCTCTGGGAAAGGAAAATCCACTCTCATGCATCTGATTAAGGGGCTCATCCCTCGTTATATTTATGCCAAGGTGGATGGAACTTTTCTTTATGAAGAGAAGTCTCTTATTGATGATTATCCAAATGATTTAGATCAAAAGACCGTTTATTCTTTTCAAAATCCTTACTCTCAAATTGTGACCCCACGTTGCCGAGAAGAGATCATTTTCTCCATGGAGAATTATGGTTTTTCAAGAGAGGACATAGAGACTAATGCTAAGTTATGGGCCAGTCGTTTTAGACTCACTGAACTTCTAGATCAAAAAACTTACACTTTGTCTGGAGGACAATGCCAGCGTCTTGTTCTGGCTTCTTCTTTGGCCTGTTCTCCAAAAATACTTCTTTTTGATGAACCGACTGCCTTTATGGATCCTCAAGCACAAAAAGATTTTTATAGTTTACTTAAAAGTCTCAAGGGGAAGTTTTCCATTGTTGTGATCGATCACAATGCCCCGGAATTGAGTTCTCTATGCGATAAGCGTTTGGTGTGGCCTCAAAAAGAAAAGGAAGAGTTTAAGGCTTTGCCAGTTCTTCCTCCAACTTCTGATTTCGAGATTACTTGTGAGAAATTGGCATTTTCTTATCCTGAGAAAAGTATTTTTAAAAATATGGATTTTAAAGCAGGGTCAGGAAAAATCATTTCCGTGGTTGGTGCGAATGGCTCAGGAAAAACGACTCTTTTCAAATTACTTACCGGTATGCTTCGCGTTTCCTCCGGAGAGCTTAGCTTTATTTTTCAAAAAAAGAATTTGAGTTGGCGCAAGCGTCCTAAACACACCAGTATTATTTATCAGAATTCTGAAGCTCAATTTTATTTTGATACTGTCAGAGAAGAACTTACTTACAATACTCGTGATCCTGAAACCCATATTGAACTTGCCAAGCGTCTAGGGCTCGAACGAACCTTGGATCGCTCCCCCTATATGCTTTCTGAAGGGCAAAAACGTAGGCTTTCGATCTTGATCGCCATCGCTCAAGAAAAACCTCTTATCCTCTACGATGAGCCCACTTACGGACAAGATAGAGCGAATGTGGAACTCATTACTGAAATCATGATGGCACTTAAAAAAGCCAATCGTTTACAAATTCTTAATACTCATGATGTAAAATGGGCCAAATCCATTTCTGATGAAGTCTATTCCCTAGAAGAGCAAAGGTTGGTTCGTCTATGAAGAAACATCCCTTGCCACTTTTAGTTCTCTCTTTTATTCCCATCTTCGCTATTTTAATTTTAGGCCCAGGGCTCACTACCGTTTATTTGTTTTTACTTCATAGTCTCTTGTGCCTTGTTTGTGGAATAGGCTTTAAGCGCTATTTAAAACTCTTTCTTCTCGTTGTTCTTTTCTCTCTCTCTTTATTTGTTTTAAATTATCTTTATTCCACTCTCAGTATGGCCTTCTATAATTTCTTTAGGGCCATACTCCTTACTTTTGTTTCTGTAAGTGCGAGCTTTATTATCGATTTCGAGTGGCTCTTACTTTTCATGATGAGTAAAAAAGTGCTTTCACCAACAAAGGGCTATCCTATTTTTGCGGCCATCAATGCGATTGAGCATTTAAAAGAAGAAAAGAAACGTCTGGATCATTTAGCAAAGATGCGAGGCTTAACTGGAATTCGCCATCAGTTTCGCTTGATTCTTCCTCTTTTGGTCTTTGCGGTAAGGCATTCACAACGATCTGCCACGGCCATGATTGCTCGTGGCTTAAATGATCAAAAGAACTTTTACTATGATTATAGTATTAAAGTTAGTGATTGGTATTTTGCAGCTTTCTTTTTTGGGCTTCAGCTTGGTGTTTTCTTCTGGCACTTCTCAACAATCTTTTGAAGCAAGATATACATTCCCTGTGCCATAAGAAAGGACATAAGTGCTGTGGTGATGTTGTGTCCTAAAAAATGTGCCCCTTTAAGCATTTGATAGCCTCCCATAAGGCTTCCTACGAGGAAAGGGGGGAGGAAGCTTAAGAGACGTTGTCTTCTTGTGCTTGCCATAAAGAAAAGCGCAAAGAGAGCAAAACCACCAGAGGCGTGGCCACCTGGGAAGCATTGAGGCTTTCTGCCTTCCTGTTTGAAGCTTTCAGGATAGGAGTTGTAGACTTTGACGTAAGGGGCTTTGCCACCATAGCGTTCTAAATCCCAAGGACAGTAAACATTTGTGACGGCTTTTAAAGATGAGATGGTGAGGGGAATAATGGCCATACAAAGGAAAAAGTAGAGGGCGTTGTAACGGTATTTCAAAAAGCGAGTTTTAAAATAACTTAAGACAAAAATAACAAGTCCACTGATTCCGAATGCCGCTAGAACCCACTTGATTCCATTATAAAAAATGGCCTTAGGAAGGTAGGCATCACGATGAATCATCCATTGGCAACTTGCTACGCTGTAGAGTTGATCCTGAATCAAAAGATCAATGCTGGTGATCTCATAGGTGAACCAAGCTCCAGTAAAAATCAAAAGAAGAATAAGAAACCAAATTCCATTGGCCAGAGGCTTATTGGGCATTTTGTTTATCCTTAGCGGGAGTTGCTGATTTCATTTCTTTATAAAGTCCTTCATTCAGGAGCCAATCAGCATATTGGTAATAGGCTACGGTCTTTTTCATCACCGCTTCATCTTTTCCTTTAATTGGTGTAAGGGCTTTTGTGGTGATGTCATAGGTACTATCGGCGACAAAGCTCTTAAGTCCCAATTCTGTGAAATGACCTGAAGAATACATGCCTACAGCCTGGTAGGTTCCAGAAAAGAAACGTTCAGGAATTTTTGTCTTCAGAAGATCCTGTCCTAAAAAATAACTGTCGTAATTCCAATTAAGAAGTCCAAAAAGAGTTGGTGCTACATCAATCTCTGAGGCAACAGAGTTTACAAGGCGAGGTTTCACAAGCTTTGGGGCATAAATCCAAAGCGGAATATGGTAGGTGGGCACAGGGATACTGACCTTTCCTCTCCCTGAAGCTGAGTGGTCGGCCATAATCACGAAGATCGTATTATCAAACCATTTCTTTGTTTTCGCTTCTTCGATAAATTTTTTAATGGCGTAGTCGGTATATTTGACAGCCCCATTTCTTCCACTCACGACACTTTTGAGATCCAAGTCTTTATCAGGGAAAGCATAAGGACGATGATTCGATGTGGTGAGGACGTAAAGGAAAAAGGGATTTTTCTTATGGAATTCCTGGTCCGCTTCTTTGATGGTTCGTTTAAAAAGATCTCCATCACAAACTCCCCAAGCAGTAGTGAAGGTGATTTCATTGTTCTCAAGAACGGCCCTATCGATAATTTCAAAACCATTGCTACCGAAAAAGCTATTCATGTTGTCGAACATTCCCCAGCCACCATAGACAAATTTTGTGACGTAATCCTTTTGACGAAAAACTGTTCCAATGTTGAAAAGTTCTTTACTGTAAGGGCGACGTATTGCTGATTGACCAGGAGTCGGCGGAAGAGAAAGTGACACTGCCTCAATGCCTCTTACCGTGCGTGTTCCAGTGGCATAGATATTGGCAAAAAAATGGGATTCAGGAATTAAGCTATCGAGGTAAGGAGTGATCTTGTCTTTGTTTCCAAAATACTCAAGGAAGTTAGCTCCGAGACTTTCGACCATAATGAGAACAACATTAGGTTTTAATTCTTTACCTTGGCCCCTGATTTTTTTTACAAGGCGGCCACTTGGTTCTTTAACAATTTCTGTCCCATCGGTTTTGAATTCCTGTTCCATGATTCCAAGCATTTCTTCGTGGGGAATGGTTTTATAAAAAACTTTGAAATCGATACGGTTATGTAAAAAAGCAGTGACGAATTCTTTTGGTCCATTAAGACTTAATTGGTCAGTAATAAAATTACTAGAGGAGTAGCGTGCATAGGGGGTGATGGCCAAGAAAACGAGAATTGCTATGAGAGAAAAACTACAAACTCCTTTGGTTTTCCAATTGAGTTCATCTGTGACCCTGTTTCTTATAAGGAAAGTAAAAACAGCAAATGGGGCTAAAGAGATAAGCGCAACTGATGTCAGGAGAAGTGGCATATTGTAAGATTCGCGTATATTGCCAATGACTTCGTTCGTGTAAATCAAGTAATCAACAGCAATAAAATTAAAACGAGATGAGAATTCATCCCAGAAAAACCATTCGCTAAAAGTCACAAAAGTAAAAAATACTGTTAAAGCAAAGTTAAAAAGATAAGGGATGAAGCGAGTAAAACGGTAGGTATAGAGTCTCCCTAAAATTAAAGAGAAGATAAAATAGAGAGCTGCTAGATAGATGAATATGTGGAAGTCGTGTAAAAAACCTTGAAGATAAATAATTGGGGCAAATTTTAATTCTGTTCCTTTTTTCACGAGCTCTTGAACAAGAAGTACTGTTCTTATGCTGAAACTAAAGAGAAAAAAGCTCAGGGCAATTGTCAGAAGTTGATTCGGAATTAGTTTTCTTAACACAGTCTTAAACATTCTAAACTCACAATTTATGTTAAAAGAATCTCTAGATTAGATGAAATCTCAAGCTATATCAAATTACTCTGTAATAGATATGAGGTTTTACTCACAATATTAGTCATTCACCGTTTTAAGGAGTTATTCATGCATCCCTGGCACGATGTGGAGTTAGGCCACCAAACCCCTGACTTTGTTCCCGCAATTATTGAAGTTCCAAAAAATTCAAAAACCAAATATGAGCTTGATAAAAAAAGTGGTCTTATTCGTGTGGATCGTATCCTTTTTAGTTCTGTTCATTACCCAGCAAACTATGGGTTTATTCCTCAAACCTATTGCGATGACCACGATCCTTTAGATGTGCTTGTTTTGGGGCAAGACCCAGTGGCACCACTTTCCATTATGATGGCGAAACCCATTGGTGTGATGAAGATGCTCGATCAAGGTGAGGCTGACGATAAAATTATTGCCGTGCATGCTGATGATCCGGAATATGCCCATTACAACTCCATAGAAGAACTTCCTCCGCATCGTCTGAATGAGGTGCGCCGTTTCTTTGAAGATTATAAGGTTCTGGAAAACAAGACTGTTGTTGTCGAAAAATTTCTTGATCGCCTTGAGGCCTTAAAAGTGATACAAGAAGCTATCCACCTTTATCGGATTAAAAAGATTGGGGAGTAATGCAATTATCTATTTTTAATTTGTTCAATATCGGTATCGGCCCTTCAAGTTCTCATACTGTTGGGCCAATGCGGGCAGCGAATTTTTTCATCCAAAAATTAAAAAAACATAATTTTTTTGATCGTTGCACTAAAGTGCAAGTAGAGCTTTATGGCTCACTTTCTTTTACAGGAATTGGGCACGGAACTGATAAAGCGATCTTTGTTGGTCTTGAGGGAGAAGCCCCAGAACTGACTCATCCTGATCGTATAGAAACGATTATTTGCCACATTGAGCAAAATAAAAAAATCAATTTAGGAGGCGAAAAAGAGCTTCCCTTTGATCCTGCTCATGATCTTATTTTTAAGGACCACGCTCTCCCTTATCACTCCAATGGAATGATTTTTTATGCTTACGAAGGGATGGAGCTTCTTTACCGCAAGGTGTTTTATTCTGTTGGTGGTGGCTTTATCGTCGGACATAAAAGTGCGCAAAACAATCAGCTTCAAACAGACGAAGTCAAAGTCCCTTTCCCATTTTTTACCGCTCAAGAACTACTGAGTTTAACTGAAAAACACAATTTAAGTATCGCTGATATTTGTTATCAAAATGAACTTTGTCATCGTTCTGCTGATCGTGTTGAAGAGAAGGTACAAGAAATTTGGAAAGTCATGCAGGATTGTATGGCACGTGGACTTCGTACTGAAGGCGTTCTTC